>Ga0068859_100000026_pt1 | contig 188742 bp, 166 predicted proteins | sample KBSSwiS22_FD_66585 | JGI IMG/M metagenome (GOLD analysis project Ga0068859, IMG submission 66585) | Switchgrass rhizosphere microbial communities from Kellogg Biological Station, Michigan, USA - KBS Switchgrass S2-2 | ecosystem: Host-associated > Plants > Roots > Rhizosphere > Soil ...
AAATGAACTTTGCCAAAGTTAAAACGGGGGCTACACCAACTTTGGCAAAGCTGTCCGCTGCGATATAGGAACTTTGCCAAAGTTAAAACACGCCACACCAGCTTTGGCAAAGTTGAACGCCGCGATAAATGAACTTTGCCAAAGTTAAAACGGGGGGCTACACCAACTTTGGCAAAGCTGTCCGCTGCGATAAATGAACTTTGCCAAAGTTAAAACACGCCACACCAACTTTGGCAAAGTTGTACGCTGCGATATAGGAACTTTGCCAAAGTTAAAACCGATGTTGCAGAGACTGGTAAAAATGATATTACAGTATTACAGCTTATCCTTAAATTACAGTATTATTTAATATCCCCCCAAATATAACAGCTATGCCAAACAATCAATCACGCCGTGATTTCTTACAAAAAATAAGTGGAGGTCTTACCCTTGCTTCCCTGGCAGGATCCGGCGCATTTGCGCTAAAGACAAGCCGCTTACCCAAAGACACAAAAAAATTAGGGGTGGCCCTGGTTGGATTGGGCAGTTATGCTAAAAACCAATTGGCAGTGGCATTGGAAAAAACAACCAATTGCTACCTGGCAGGTATTGTAACAGGCACGCCGGCAAAAGCCGATGAGTGGTCTAAGAAATACAACCTGGACAAAAAGAATATATACAATTACCAGAATTTTGATGAAATAGCAAAGAATAAAAACATTGATATTGTTTACGTGGTGTTGCCCAATTCTATGCACAAAGAATTTGTGGTAAGGGCAGCAAAAGCCGGTAAACACGTAATGTGCGAAAAACCCATGTCAACTTCTGTAAAAGATGCGGAAGACATGATACAGGCCTGCAAGGATGCCAATGTGCAGCTGGGCATCGGTTACCGCATGCATTTTGAGCCTTTCACAAAGGAAGTAATTCGCCAGTGCCGCGAAAAAGTTATCGGCGATGTGCGGTTTATACAAACCAATTTTGGTTTTACCATTGGAGATCCGGCCCAATGGCGCCTGAAGAAAGCAATGGCCGGTGGGGGCCCGCTGATGGATGTAGGCATTTATTGCGTGCAGGCCTCGCGGTATGTTACGGGAGAAGAACCATTATCGGTTACAGCGCAGTATGGCCCTGTTACCGAACCGGGTATTTTCAAAGATGTAGAGCAATCTGTTTCATGGCAACTGGAATTTCCGGGCCACACTACGGTAAACGGCTTTAGTTCTTACAGATCTAATATTGAACAATTGTATGTTTCCGCCACGAAAGGATGGATACAACTAGGTCCGGCCTATGGCTACGGCCCCATAAAAGGCAGCACCAATGCGGGTCCGCTAAACCTGCCCGTTGTACACCACCAGACAGTCATGCTGGAAGAAATTTGCAAATCTTTTCTTGAATCCGGTAAATTTCCTGAGCATATAACCGGGCCTGAGGGTTTAAAAGATATGAAGATCTTAATGAGTATTTATGAAGCTGCTGCAACAGGTAAAAAGATAAGCCTGGTCTAACCAATAACACAGGCAGCTTATTTTGCGAAGCAAAGAAAACTTTTTGGGTACAACGCCGGGGTGCTGACGCACTGCGCAGAACCGGCAGTTGCTATTGTGCTATATTCATCACCAAAAATTCAGGCGGTTCAGAAAACTGCTTGATCATTTCCCTGTATTTTTCTTTCAGGCCGCGTTTAAAATTGCCCAGGTAACCGGGCCTGGGAATACGCTCCTGTTCCAGCGGAATGGCTTCAATGAGATCGTTGCCAAGAAACATTACTAATTTCATACAAAACAGCTATTGGGTTTTTCATACCTGGATATACTGTAAAACAAGTTCAATTTTTGATTGTATGCAATACCAACTAGTACGCTTTTTTAAAAGTACATTTACGATTCAGAAAACCGCCACCCACTAATGGTCAGTATGCCCGCGGGTGGTCTGTATTTTTACACGAAATCATACTCTCAACAATCAATTTAATTATGCATATGCCTGTTTTCCCGCCAAAATACAGATTTACCCTTATTGCAATTTTTAGCGGTTTGCTCAGCCTGTCTGCGGTGGCACAATCAGCCAACCCGTTTATCTATGGCGATGCATTACCAGATGCACCTGCATTGTCTGCCAGGGGCGAATACGCAGTTGGTGTACGCACGGTAGAATGGGTAAATAATAATCAAATCAATATACTGAAAGCAAAAGATGGCGTAGCACCCTTATATAACCGGCCCATCAAAGCAGAAATCTGGTATCCGGCAGTTGTACCGGCAGGTAAAAAAGAATTGACAGCGTATACCGATGTAATGGGTTCCGCTATTGACAGCACCAGGCCCATCAAACCTTTTAGCTTTCCCGGCCGCAGCCTGCGCGATGCAGCACCCCAGTTATCGGGTGCCCCTTTTCCGCTGGTGATAGTATCGCACGGATATCCCGGCTCAAGGGTTTTGCTTACCTATCTTACCGAAAACCTGGCTTCCAAAGGATACGTGGTAGTGGCCATTGACCATACCGAATCAACCCATGCCGACCAGGCGGGTTTTGCCAGTACATTGCTTAACCGTGCCACTGATATCCTGTTTGTACTGGACCAGGTGGCCGCCATGGGTAAGCCGGGCAGCGACCATTTTCTTACAGGTCTGGCAGATGCCAATAATACGGGTCTGATTGGTTATTCAATGGGTGGCTATGGTGTATTGAATGTGGCAGGAGCAGGTTACAGCCAAAAACTGGCTGCTTTTTTCAGCACCGTTGCGGGCGGCAGCAAAGCCATAGAATCAAGATGTGCCGGCAACCCGGTCTTTGCAGCGTCTATAGACAAAAGAATAAAAGCAGTAGTAGCTTTTGCACCCTGGGGCATGGAGCGGGGTGTATGGGACAGTACGGGACTATATGGTTTACAAACGCCTGTTTTTTTTGTAGCAGGCAGCCAGGACGATGTATCTGGTTATGAAAAAGGTACCAAAGCTATTTTCAATGGAGCTGTTAATGCCAGCCGTTACCTGCTAACTTATGAAAATGCCCGGCATAATACGGCACCCAATCCTCCCCCACCCGAATCCATGCAACCGGGAATGAAAATGGATGATTATTATCACTATGCAGAGCCGGCCTGGAACGAACACAAAATCAATAATATTAACCAGCATTTCGTAACCGCTTTTTTAGGTATTTATTTAAAACAAAAAGACTATGGCAAATACCTGAATCTGAAAGAAAATGCCAATCAAAACAAATGGGAAGGATTTAAGCCCCGCAGCGCTACCGGTCTTGTATTGGTGCACGCTGATGCGGAAAAAAAATAATAAAAAAATATCCGAGGCTCATGGAAATGCCAGGTCCTGGAAAAAATGTTGGTATTGGAGAGCCGGAATATCGTTATTAAGCAGGCTGTTATTATCTTATACCCATTAACATGTACGATAAAAATATTTTCACATATTTGCCTGCAAAATAAGACGGGATGCCCATTTCTTTACCATACAAACTATAACATCACCATATGTCAGATCTCGACGAAACCATACAAGAATCAGTAGAACAGGCAAGCAAAAGTAAAATCAATTCTTTGGTAGCATTGTTTGTAGCTATTACGGCTACGTTTATGGCGCTTTGCAATGTGAAAGACGGCAATATAGTGCAGGCCATGTCTCAGGCCCAGGCACATGCCATTGATGCGTGGTCTTATTTCCAGGCAAAAAGCACCAAGCAATCCATTGCAGAAAATACACTGGAAATAATGAAACTGCAGAACACGCCCGGCAACAGCGAAACCATAAAAAAATACGAAGAACAGATAGCCCGGTATGATAAAGAAAAAACAGCCATAAAAGCCCAGGCAGAAGGCTTTCAGAAAGAATATGACGACATCAATCTTTTTGACGACCAGTTTGATATGACAGATGCGCTGCTCACCATTTCAATAGCCATGTTTGGTATTACTTCGCTTACGCAAAAAAAGTGGTTATTGTATTTTGCTGCCGCAGTTAGCTTAACAGGCATTATACTCGGGTTAACGGCTTTTATGAAAATAAGCCTGCACTCTGACCTGGTATCAAAAATATTGGGCTAAACGTATATGACTGAGAACCCCAGGGCCATTTTCCCGGCACAAAACGATTATCCCACACTTAGCGACAGGATTCAATCGCTGCTTATAGACCAGGTGTTTATCATCATACTGATGTTTTCATTTGCCGCTATACTCGACCGGTTTCAGCATCCGCCCGATTGGATAAGAGCGGCATTATTTTTTGGCATTTGGGGCATATATGAACCTTTCTGTATCAGTTTTGCCTGTACCATTGGCAATTATTGTAAGAACATTCGCATTAGAAAATTTAATGATATCAACGCAAAGCCAAACCTGTTCCAGTCATATTTCCGTTACGCCCTTAAAATACTACTTGGATGGCTCTCTTTTCTAAGTATTGGTACTAATAAAGAAAGAAGGGCCATTCATGATTTAGCTGCTAATACGATAGTAATTAAAGCCAATCAACCCCTTCATTAATTGCTCAATAAATTCCACATTTTTTTGTTTGCATTTTTTTTCATAAGGCGTTGCTAACCACAACAACGGGTGGCATTATATTTGTTTTGTGGGCGATTATGAAGAGAATATTATTAACCGGAATTATTACTGCAGCAATTTCTGCATTTTTAGTATTGAATTTGAACGCTCAGCGGAGCAAAGGGGGCGGACCTGTAACGCCCGTGCGCGTAGGCAGCGCCACGCTTAACCTGGGTATTGGTATTGGTAGTGAATACAGGGGTGATTATTACCGATCTCCTTTAGGCCTGAAAGCGGCGGTTGAATGGGGCTTATGGCATGCTGGTCCCGGTACCATTACACTTGGTGCAGAAACAGGCGCCTCTTTTTCCAATGGCGGTTATTATTACGACGATTACCGAAGCAGCACCGTGGTAGTGGCCATGCGTTCTGCCTGGCATTATGGTTGGAAAGTACGCGGCCTGGATACCTATGGCGGTTTGTCTGCAGGTCTGGGCTTTCATCATACTGGTTATTATCACAACGATCGTTACAATTACAATGAAGTTATTCCTGCACTGGGTATCTTTGTGGGTGCTTCTTATTTTGTTGCCCCCCGCTTTGGATTTAATGCAGAAGCCGGGTACGATATCACCGATTTCCAGGTGGGCGTAATTTTTAAATTGAAATAAACAAGTTGCAGGTAATTTAATAACCAGTAAAAAACTAAAGAATTCTGAAAACAGGCTTTATTTCCCACCGGGAAAAGCCTGTTTTTTTATGCAAACTTGCGCAGCAACTGTGCAGCAATGCCCATGTGGCAGTGTGCTGCCGTAAAAATGCCTGTCTTTAAAACAAGGCAGGGACGGTAACACAGTAAGCGGACCTACACCACAGATACTATCCTTAATTCAACCAATACAGTAAGAATAAATGTGTTCACGACTACAGCAGGCAACCACCATCACCGGAATGTGTGATTAAACCAACTCTCCGGCAATGACGTATAAAAAAAATATTCCGGGAATGTTTAGCCAGCCAGTATTCGTCAAATCGTAAAAATAAATACATGGCCGTTTCACAAATTTCAGGCCCGGCCAACAAAATTGTACATTGCATAATGGTTACTATCAACACATTCAGGAAAACAGCGCTGGCCCTGCCCGGTGTTACCGAACAGCCTCATTTTGAAAAACCCTCTTTCCGGGCAGCAAAAAAAATATTCGCCACGCTGGATGTTAAAAATAAAATCGCCTGTCTCAAATTACCTCCGGCCGAACAGGATGTTTTTTCCGTTTTCGATAAAACAATTATTTACCCGGTGCCCAACAAATGGGGCAGCCAGGGCTGGACCTTTATTCATTTACAAAAAGTGCGGAAGCAAATGCTGGTGGATGCCTTAACAACGGCTTTCCTGCATGTGGCCCCAAAAAAACTGGCAGTATTAATAACCGGGGATGCAGTCGGCAAACAAGAATAATATAACTTGTCGGAAGGCCCGGACGGCTTCCGGCAGCGGAGTATAGTCTGGCCTGTAAAAACAAAGTGAACCAATGAATATCATATTGCACGAAGACAAAACATTTGATGGCGATGTTTTTCCGGAAAAACAATCTTCCAAAACTGAATATGTCAATTGTGTGTTCATCAATTGCAATTTCTCAAAAGCCGACCTGAGCAATGATGATTTTATGGATTGTCATTTTAAAGGTTGCAATTTTTCACTGGCAGTAATGGAAAATACCTGCATGAAAAACAACCTGTTTACCGGATGCAAGCTGGTGGGCATTGATTTTAGCCGCTGCAATAATTTTAATTTTTCGGTAAGTTTTGTCAATTGCCCGCTCGACTATTGTTCCTTCTTTCAAAAGAAAATGAAAAAGGTCATTTTTACAGATTGCTCATTAAAAGATACAGACTTTACGGAAACCGATCTTACACTGGCCACTTTCAAAAACTGCGATTTAATGAACGCTTCGTTTATGCATACTATTTTGGAAAAAGCAGATTTCCGTACCGCACGCAATTATGCCTTTGACCCGGAAATGAACAAAATAAAAAAAGCAAAATTTTCCTTCCCCGGCATTGCCGGGCTGCTGGCTAAATATGATATCAGCATTGAATAACATTCATGTGCTTTATCTTTTTTAATCCCCGCCCAATCCTTAACTTCATTAACTAACTGATTCGCCATGCCATCAACAAGATTCAGCCGCCGTCATTTTATAAAAAGCACTTCTGCAGCAATGGCTTTTGCCGCCATGCGCGCGAATGGTATAAATTTTACCCACCCGCCCGTTACGCGCAGAATAGCGCTTATTGGTACAGGATGGTATGGCAAAAGCGATCTCTTCCGCCTTATGCAGGTGGCACCGGCCGATATAGTGGGGCTTTGCGATGTTGATAAACACCAGCTGGAGCATGCAGCGGATATGGTGAACGAAAGGGCGCCCGGTAACAAGCGGCCGCAGCTATATGCCGATTACCGCAACCTGCTGAATGAACAAAAACCCGATATTGTACTAATAGGCACTCCCGATCACTGGCATGCGTTGCAAACCATTGCAGCATTGAAGGCCGGCGCACATGTATATGTACAAAAACCCATCAGCACCGATGTGCTGGAAGGCGAAGCCATGCTGGCAGCTGCCAGGAAATACAATAAAGTAGTACAGGTGGGCACCCAACGCAGAAGCACGCCGCACCTGATAGATGCAAAGAAAAACATCGTTGAGGCGGGACTGTTAGGAAAGATATCGCACGTTGAAATATTCTGTTATTATCATATGCGCAACAGCAGCACGCCTGCATTACAGCCCGTGCCGGATTTTCTGGATTATGATATGTGGACCGGCCCCGCGCCGATGCGGCCTTACGATGGCCTGCCACACAGGGGTTGGTGGCGCGCGTTTATGGAATATGGCAATGGCATTATGGGCGATATGTGTATTCATATGTTTGACGCGGTAAGATGGATGCTGAACCTGGGATGGCCCAAACGCATTAGTTCTACAGGCGGCATTTATTTACCCAATCCGGGCAAAAGCAATATTGCAGATACACAAACTGCCCTCTTTGAATACGATGGGCTTAATTGCCTCTGGGAACACCGTACCTGGGGCACACCGGCCGACCCGGAATACCCCTGGGGTTTTAAAATTTATGGCGACAAGGGCACCCTGAGTGGCAGTGTCTTTAAATATGATTTTATACCGTCTGGCCCGGGCGAAAAAATCCATAAAGACGTGCTGCTTGAGAAAGACAAATACCCGGCAGACACTACAGAACCCGATATAGAAATACACACCGCCCCTGCCACACGCGGCCACATGATTGATTTCCTGCAAGCCATCGATACAGGCGGAAAACCTGTTGCCGATATTGAACAGGGACACATTTCCACGGCCAGTTGTATCATTGCCAATATGGCCATGCAACTGGGTCGTCCGCTTGCCTATGATCCTGTTAAAAAAATCATCGTGAACGATCCTGAAGCAACCAAACTTTTGCAAAGGCCGTACCGCCAACCGTGGGTTCATCCATAATGAAATTTTACTGAAGTAATAATTACCAGCTTTTCATTTGCTGTGAATACCAGCATTGTATTGTATGGCGTCTTAATTGCCTGTCCGGCAGGCAGGCATCTCAATCCTTTCATCGCCGCGGAGACAGCCTGCTGCTGCCAATTATCGATGAAATGGGTGGAGGGTTTTCTGGTACCATTTTTACAGGCTCAACCAATCTGGCATGATCTTTTTTTAGACTTATAGAGACATTTCTATGTACACACAAACAGATGCTTTGCTGCCACGCTTAACAGCCCGCCGGCAACATCTAAAAAAGCGGCAATTGCGAAACCAATACCACAAAGGGCAACTGGCTGAATGATTGGGTCTTATTCAGTTACTCCCGTTTCCGATATGAAATAATCGCCACCAAATATCCTGAACCTGCAACTTTATAACCGTTCACTTGTAATAAAAAAAACTACAAATATGAAAACAATACTAGCACTGTTCCTGCTTTCCATTTGCGCTACATCATTTGCGCAGGATGCCAATAATAATAAATGGAAAGCTGATATGTTTCCTGAAATGTCACGTGCAGCGGGTGTAAGTTTTCAAAAATTTGATGGGCTGAACAGCCGCATTGTCAACTTTCCCCAATATAAAGAATTAAGAAATGCAACCGGTGTATTGCAACTGGGCTGGTTCCAGGAACATCACCAATTTGTGTCGCAGATAAACCTGATGGCCGGCAGCAGTATGAGTGGCGATCGCGATAAAAGAAGCAGCACCATCAGGTACCTGGGTGCCGGTGCAGAAATTGGTTATGATTTTATTAAAAGTGAAAAAATAGCTTTGTTCCCTTTGGTGGGACTGGGTTATCAAAAATACCAGGCCCGTTTCTTCAGGGATAATTCGGCTGTCGATTTCAATAGTGTATTGCAATCCACCGCCGTTCAGAACAACCTCAAATCGCTCGACCTAGTCAACGGTTTTTTTAACTACCGCCTGGGCATTGGCATAGCAGCAAGATCGGTTAAACACGGTTGTTCAATTGGCTTGCAGGCAATGTATACCGGCAGCTTTAAAGATCATGAATGGAGAAGCAGCCAGGATCAAACACTGGCCAATGCACCTGCAGATAAATTAAGCCAGATTTACGCCGGTCTTGTATTTACCTGCCGCCCCTTTTTTATGATGAAACGCGGACACATGTAAACCCTTTATTATAAACAACAAGCCAGGGCATATACCTATAACAGGCCCTGGCTTTTTTATATCAATGGCTGTTGTCAAAGATTCACCCTGCATACCCCCGGCCCCGCCAGCAATACCACTTTAGTGTTATTGACGCATGTTTTTACCGCCTGTATCCCATAAGCCTCTATCTTTAATATCATATGAACCTGTTTACCATTACCGGAGACATTACCGTTACCTGCCATAAAAGAATAACCCCCTGGCTGCTGCAGGAAATAGAAGCGCTGGGTTTTACCCCAACAGACAGTTTTGTAACTGGCGTGCATTTGCGTGGTACAATAAACCATTGTATCCAGTTAAATTGCCAATTACGCTGTGCCAGCCAGGTGCTATACAGCCTCGGACATTTTAAGGCCACACACGCAGACGAGGTGTACCGGCACCTGGTCAATTACGAATGGGAAAACATTTTACCGGAAAGCGGCTACTTCTCCGTAACCAGCAACGTGCAAAATGAAAGTATTAACAACAGCATGTTTGCCAACCTGCGGGTGAAAGATGCTATCGCAGACCGGCTGCGCAATAAAAGGGGCACACGCCCGTCTACCGGCGCAGAACTAACGGGAGCGGTTATACACTTATTCTGGAAACAGGAGTATGCAGAAATTTTTATTGACACATCGGGCCCTTCGCTGGCCCGGCATGGGTACAGAAAAATACCCGGCCAGGCGCCTATGCTGGAAGCCCTGGCATCGGCCGTAATTTATGCCACCCGCTGGAACAGGGTGCAGCCATTTGTAAACCCCATGTGTGGTTCAGGTACGCTTGCCATAGAAGCCGCGTTAATAGCCACCAACAGGCGGCCCGGTTTATTCAGGGATAATTATGCTTTCATGCACTTAAAAGGATACGACGAAGAAGTTTATCGCCAGCAGGACGCATTGCTGGAACTTCAGATAAAAGAATCGCCGCGCCCGCGCATTATTGCCACAGACTACAGCGAAAAAGCCATAGAGAATGCAAGAAAAAATGCCATTGCAGCAGGTGTTGCGGGTATGATTGAATTCAGCGTCTGCGATTTTGCAGCTACTGAAATACCGCAGGATCAGCCAGGTGTACTGATGCTTAACCCCGAATACGGAGAGCGGCTGGGCAATATAGCAGAACTGGAACTAACGTACAGCCGCATAGGAGATTTTATGAAAAAATCATGCGGCGGCTATTTCGGATACATATTTACCGGCAACCTGGACCTGGCAAAAAAAATAGGATTGAAAGCATCGCGCAGGATTGAATTTTATACCAGCACCATTGATTGCCGTTTGCTGGAATATGAATTATACAGTGGCACCAAAAAAACAGATAAACCGCCAACAGCTGTAAATGAAACACCTGTATTGAGGTTCGCATCAGCAGCAGATGCGGCACCGCTTTCAGCAACCATTGAAACACTGATAGAGCAGATACCCTACTACAATGATTTGGCAAAACGCAATGAAACCGCCAGGTACAATGCCGCTGCACTGGAAACAAAGATCAAACAAGATGAATACGCAGTTATTATTGCAGAAATAAATAACCAGGTTGCCGGCTTTTGCCTCAGCCGGTTCGACGATTATACCATTTGGCTGGAATGGTTTGGCGTAACTGACAACCATCGTGGCAAGGGAATTACCCGGCTACTTTTACAAAAACTGGAAGAAACAGTTGTTCAAAGGGGATGTCATAAAATTTGGTGCGACAGCCGCACCAGCAATAAGGCCGCCGTTCATTTACTTTCGCAGGCCGGGTACTCGCAAATTGTGACCATCAATAATCACTGGTACAACCAGGATTTTATTCTTTGGGAAAAACAAATAGCAAAATAAAAGATCCGGGACAAACGCAGGTTAAATATCTATCGGCAGACTGCGCAGCAGCAGATAATCCCTGCATAGCCTCAGCCCCCGCCCTCAATAAATCATAATTTATTAATTTCGCGCCATGAGCGAACCGCTGGGACAGGCAATAGCAGACTACTACTATAAAAACAAACCTGCCAAACTCTGGATACACAATCAATACGGGCCCAAAGAAGAAATGCCGGTGGCAGCCTACTTCAGAAATGCCGGACAGATGCCGCCATTGGAACATGCCGCATTACAGTTGTGCCGGGGCCGTATTCTGGATATAGGCGCGGGCGCGGGTAGTCATGCTTTATGGTTGCAGCAACAAGCTAAAAACATTACAGCCCTGGAAATATCTGGGCAATCCTGCGATGTAATGAAACAGCGCGGCATACGTAATATCGTACAACAAGATATCTTTCATTATACCGCCGAACCATATGATACGCTTTTATTGCTGATGAACGGAATAGGCCTGGCGGGTACCCTGGGCGGTTTACGAAAATTCCTGCAACACGCAGCAAGCTTACTAAAGCCCGGCGGGCAACTTATTTTCGATTCATCTGATGTTGCCTATGTTTACAAGAACCATTTCCCGGACCTGAAAAATTATTACGGCGAAATTGCCTACCGCTATCAATACAAAGGGAAAAAGACCGATTGGTTCAACTGGTTGTATATCGACAGGTATACCTTATCATCACTGGCAGCATCAGAAGCATGGCGCGAAGAGTTCATAACCGAAGACGAAAACGGCCAATACCTGGTGCGGCTGCAAAAAATAATGTAATACTCACGCGCTTCCACCGGTTTGAAATTGCTTTTTTACCGGTATTATCTTAGTCATTGCCGCCATTGCAAATCGTTGACAATGCAATCAGCGGTTTACAAAACAGCAGGCCAGCTATTTTTATCCTTTAGCAATATTTCGCGCAAAAAACCAACAGGTGCCATGCCATTATCAAGCACGGCATCATGAAATTTTTTGAGAGAATAATTACTTCCCTCCTGCTTCCTGTAATCCTCGCGCAGCTTCAGCAACTCCAGTTTCCCGACGGTATAAAATAAATATCCCGGGTCAAAACTTCCCCGCATCGCTTCCTGCCGCGATGGCTTCTCTCCCTGGTACCAGTTGTCCATAAAGAATTTGGTAGCCTCATCAACGGTCATGCCCTGGCAATGCATTTTTACGGATACGCATAAACGGCAGATACGCAGCAGGGCATCGCCCGATTGCGCCAGCCTGTATTTGGCAGCCTTTACGCTGCCGCCATCATTGCCAAAACCTTCTTCCACCATCATCAGTTCAGTATAGTGTGCCCATCCTTCAACAAAGGCGTAACTGCCAAATATCTTTTCAATTTTGGTGGCCGCAGAAGCATTCAGGTGCAGGCCCTGTACATAATGGCCGGGATAGGCTTCATGAATGGATACATTATCGGTGGTATAATAATCGAACATACTAAGCCAGTCGCTTTTTTGTTGAGGGGTCCATTTTGGATCAACCGGTGTTATATAGTAATAAGATTCTGTGGATTTCTCAAATGGGCCGGCTACATCCATAAATGCGGTGCCGGTAGACCTGGCATATTGCGGCGTTTCTTTTACCTGTACCCGCACTTCGGAAGGTATGGTAACAATGTTTTTATCTACCAGGAACTGTCTTATCTGCTCAAGGTGTTTTTTGGCAACGGGTATCAGGCTGTCGGCAGTTGGATGCTCCGTTTGTACTGTTTTGTATACTTCAACGGGCTTTTTAGATGGATCAATAATTTTGGCAGCCGCGTTAAAACGCTCCTGTTCCTTTTTCAGTTCAACCAGTCCAATAGCAAGAATTTTTTCGGGCGATACTGTCAGCGCTTCACTATTCAACAGCATTTTGCGGTAATTGTCTTCGCCTATGGCATAATGATTATTTGCCCTGGGTAGTTTTTCCTGCTGCAGCCAGGTTACAAAGCTGTTGATGGCAGTAATGGCACTATCATTCGCTTTTTTGAAAACGCCCATCAGCGAATCATTTTTTACCTCTTTTAAAGCCAATAACAAATCACCCTTTAAAAACCCTGCGTTGCCCTGGCAAATGGCTATTGCGGTTTCAATCCAGGGTTTTGGTATACTATCGGCCAGGTTTGTTTTTGCACTGGCAAACAGAACAGGCACTTGTTTTTCAACGGCGATAATATAACCCAGTCTTTCCTGCAGCGGTGCATAATTGCGTTTCAGGTAGGTATTCACATCCACCAGCCCCGCATAGATCATGGGGTTAGCAGTGTAAACATGCAAATCTTCGAAATTGGAGATGTCGTTCTTTACAGCCATGCGCAGGATGCGGTAATCAAAAAACATTTTTTGACTGAGCGAAGCCGTATCGACGCTATTTAGTTTTTGATCAAACGATTTCAAACGGGCGAGTTCATTGTCGAGCGATCCCTTGCTAAAATCGGAAACTTTGCCATCATATTCGTGAAGGCCCAGTGCAACTGCCGCCTGTGGACGCCAGTCCAGGTAGCCCTTTAAATAACGGGCAGTCATACTGTCAAAACCTGCGTCGCCATTTGCTGTGGCCGTTGTTTTTATTTCATTATTGTTGCAGGACACAAAAAGAATAAAACAAAAAACAATAAAGGATACCTGTTTCATTTAAATGATTTGTTTTAAAAAAGACTGGTTTATAATGGTCTGAAGATAGTCAGGGCAATTCATTGTAAAAATTTAATTGCTACTTCTTTTTCAACCGTTCCGGCGCCCTTATTTGCCAGGAAGCCAGCAAAAGAGTCTTTAAATCTTTCCTGGTTACCCTGGCCAGATCTATTAATAGCGTGGGATAGTTTTTGTAATGGTCGGTAATAAAAAAAATGGCCGGGTTTTGTTTCATCCATTTATCGCGTTCATTGCTGAACACAACAAGCGTTTGTCCGTCTTCTTTTAGCCTGGTAAATAATTTTTTGTTTACTTTAAACGCAGGCGTACCATAAGAAGTACCGGCTTCTGCACCGGGAAAATGCGCCGCAATGGTACTTACCGTATTCCAGAAAGCAAGGGCATCAATATTCATGGCAATATTTTTTTATTGTAAACCGCTTTCATTGCAAACATTTATTTTCAAAGATTTTAATCCTCCACGCTGTTCTGATTGCCGCATTTGATACATGAACAATGTATCTTTAGCTACCAAACATTTTTTACATGAAGTTATTACCGGTTGCTTTAATTTCTCTGGCATTTGCAATTACGGGGTTTATAAAAACGGAATCATCACCGGCTGCCGCACCTGTTTTTTTTCAAAAGGTAACAAAAAACAATATCATTACGGGAGCAGATCAAACCGAAAAATACCTGCCCTATTTGAAAGGCAAACGGGTGGCCGTACTGGCCAACCCTACCACAATTATAGGTAAGCGGCACCTGGTAGACAGCCTGCTGGCGCGCGGCATAAACATTGTTAAAGTATTTGGCCCTGAACATGGTTTCAGGGGCAATGCCAGTGCGGGCACCAAAGTAACGGATGAAACAGATTCAGCCACCGGCATCCCGGTTATTTCTTTGTATGGCGCAAAAACAAAACCATCCAGGGAAGACCTGGCAAACATAGACATCATAATATTTGATGTGCAGGATGTGGGTTGCCGTTTTTATACCAATATAAATGTGCTGGCACGTATTATGGAAGCCTGCGCTGAAAACGGAAAAGAATTGCTGATTCTTGACAGACCCAACCCCAATGGATATTTTGTTGACGGTCCTGTACTGGATATGTCGCTCAAATCTGGCATTGGCATGTTTCCCATTCCCATTACGCATGGATTAACCATAGCAGAATTTGCAAAGATGGCAAACGGCCAGGGATGGCTGGCCAATAAAATAAAATGTAAAATAAAAATAATACCGGTTGCCAACTATAACCATAACATGTATTATGTATTGCCGGTAAAGCCTTCTCCCAATTTGAATACGCAGCAGTCTGTTATGCTATACCCCTCTGTTTGTCTTTTTGAGGGCACCGTATTAAATCTTGGCCGCGGCACCTATTTCCCTTTTACAGTATTGGGCAACCCGGATCTGAAAGGAAAATACGATTTCTCCTTTACTCCGGTGAGCATTAAAGGAATGAGTGAAACGCCGCAGCATATGAACCAGGTTTGTTATGGAATTGATTTGCGGAAGTATAGTATTGACACCCTGCTAAAAAAGAAACAGCTTAACCTGCAATGGATGATGGAATTGTACCAGGCCTATCCCTATAAGGAAAAATTCTTCGATTACACACAGAGCAAGGAAATGGGCAATATCAATAAACTGGCCGGCAGCCCCCTGTTCAAAGAACAGATTATGACAGGCAAATCAGAGGCGGAGATCCGCAAAAGCTGGGAACCGGGGCTAAGTCAATATAAAATAATGCGAAAAAAATATTTGCTGTACCCCTAGCCAGGTTTCACGCGGCGGGCACGGCGGGCAGCAGGCCAACGGCATATTTCCGGAAAGCATATTATTTCCTGTAGCTTGTAGGTAACAAAAAGCAGCCATTATACCACCATGAAAAAATATCTTTTAATAACAGCCATTATTGTTGCAGTGATTGCATCGTGTAAAACAACCAGGCCATTGGTATATGCAGACAAAACTTTACCCGTTCGTGGTTTTTGCATTGTTGCGCCCTTACCCCGCACGGTAGATTCTTTTGTGAATTTCATTAACAACGACCTGGCACCCCGCGGTGTAAATGTGCTGGTGCTGCGCGTTGATTTCAATTACCAGTATACCAGCCATCCTGAATTGCGCGACAGTATTGCGTTGTCAAAGGAAGATGTAAAAAAAATTGTAGCCGCCTGCAAAGCCAACAACATACAGGTAATTCCCCAGGTTAATTTGCTGGGACACCAGTCATGGGCCAATAAAACGTATAATCTTTTAAAAAAATATCCTGAATTTGATGAAACCCCGTCGGTAATAATGCCGGTAAAATATGAATGGCCCAATGCAGACAGCCTTTATTGCAGAAGTTATTGCCCCCTGCACCCGGGTGTGCATGCCGTTGTGTTTTCATTAATAGATGAGATCTGCGATGTTTTTGAAGCCAATGCCTTTCATGCAGGCATGGACGAAGTATTTTATATTGGCGACAGCAAATGTACCCGGTGCGCTGGCAGGGACAAGGCCGCTTTGTATGCCGGTGAAGTAACCGTTTTGCGTGATCACCTGGCGGCATCAAAAAAAGAATTGTGGATTTGGGGCGATCGTTTATTGGATGGCAATACCACCGGTCTGGGCATGTGGGAAGCCAGTAAAAATAATACCTGGGCAGCCGTTGATATGATACCCAAAGATGTAATGATCTGCGACTGGCATTATGAACGCGCCGATAAAACACCGGTTTATTTTGCCATGAAAGGCTTTCACGTAATTACCTGTCCCTGGCGCGATGCAGCAGTAGCCAATCGCCAGCTGGCAGACATCATTGCATTCAGAAATGAATCTACCGGTGATATGAAACCGCGGTTCGGCGGAATGATGCAGACAGTATGGACCAGCAACAGCAATTTCCTGAAAGGGTATTATGAAAATAAAATAGACACTGTACGCGGCACCAAAACAGAATGGTATTGTTTCAGGGAATTATATAAATCGATCGGCAGGCTAAGTAGTTCAAAATAAAAAGCGAAGGAAAGACCTTCGCTTTTTATGATGGTGGCGGGTATGTTAAAAACTTCGGCCCGTTCCGGGTTGCTTATTTGCCAACGCCTAATAATTCCACATCAAATATCAGTGTGCTGTTGGGGCCAATCTGGGCACTCACCTGCCTGTCTCCATAACCCAGATTCGGTGGAATAAAGAATCGCCATTTGCTACCGGTGGGCATTAGTTGCAATCCTTCCGTCCAGCCGGAAATAACGCGGTCAAGCGGAAAAGTAGCTGGTTGTCCGCGTTGTACAGAACTGTCAAATACGGTTCCGTCAATCAGCGTGCCGTGGTAATGGCAGGTAACTTTATCCCTTGCGCCGGGTTTGGCGCCGGTTCCTTCGGTAAGTACCAGGTACTGCAAACCGCTGGGTAATGCTACCACGCCCGGCTTTGTTTTATTGGCCGTTAAAAAATCCTGACCCGCCTGTAAATTCGCTGCTGCTTTTTCATTTTTCATTTGTGCTAATTTATCGGATATACCCATGAATAATTTTTGTGTAAAAATAGGCCAATGATAAAATAAACCCATACAACCGGCTATTTTATTATTCTGTACAAATCCGCCGGTCATACTGTCTTCCGGCAATAATCAGTAAGGCATGAACCGGTTTCTATAAAAGTATTTCAGTACATTGTCGACATGAAAAAAATACTGCTGATGGTGTTATTAGCCGGGCTGGCTTATGCCGGCAATGGCCAGGCTGGTGCCTCATCATTAATTCCTGCCCCGCTGCATGCGGAAGAAAAACAGGGTTTCTTCAGGCTCACTGCTCATACAAAAATCACCGCTGCGCCGGCATTTACAGAGGCAGCCTCGCTGCTGGCCGCTGAACTGGGCCTGCCGGCACAAACACAGGCAGCCGCCAATTTTAATACCAATAAAACACCCCCGGGTAAAATAGTTTTTAACCTGGCAAAGCCAATTGATACGCTGGGCAAAGAAGGATACCGGCTGGTCATTGCACCGGCTACAATTGTAATTACTGCAGGTACAACTGCCGGTGCAATAAATGGAATGTTTACACTGTTGCAATTACAGCAATTGCAGCCCGACATGCAAAAAATACCCTGTGCCAGTATTATTGATAAACCACGTTTTGCGTACAGGGGGCTGCACCTGGATGTATCCCGCCATTTCTTTCCCGTATCGTTCATAAAAAAGTACATCGATCTGATGGCATTGTATAAGTACAATACTTTTCACTGGCATTTAACCGATGGCGCAGGCTGGCGGTTGCAGATAAAAAAATATCCGCTGCTTACCAGTGTGGCTGCATTTCGTAACTATAGCGATTGGAAGTCATGGTGGAAGAATGGCAGGCAATATGCAAAAGAGGGCGAAGCCGGTTCATATGGCGGTTACTATACACAGGACGAAGCAAGGGAAGTGGTGGCTTATGCATCCAAAAGGGGCATTACCGTAATTCCGGAAATTGAAATGCCCGGCCATTCTGAAGAAGTGCTGGCGGTATACCCGCAATTCTCCTGCTCCGGTATTCCATATAAAAATGCCGAGTTCTGTATTGGCAACGAAGACAGTTTTACCTTTTTGCGCGACGTACTTGCCGAGGTAGTCAGTATTTTTCCTTCCACCTATATTCATATTGGCGGAGATGAAGCCAATACAAATGCCTGGAAAACATGCCCCAAATGCCAGCAAAGAAAAAAAACGCTCGACCTGGCAACAGAACATGAACTACAGAGCTACCTTATAAAAAGAATAGAGAAAATGCTGGCCGGCTATAAAAGAAAACTACTGGGCTGGGATGAAATACTGGAAGGCGGTTTGGCACCCGGCGCTACGGTAATGAACTGGCGTGGCGAAAACAATGGCATGGAGGCTGCGCAACAAAACCATGATGTGATAATGACGCCCAATGCCTATTACCTGGATGCGTACCAGAGCGATCCCAATTCGCAACCCGAAGCCATTGGAGGCTACCTGCCTGTTCAGCGCATCTATAATTTTGAGCCCGTGCCTGCCACCCTCGATCCTGCAAAAAATAATTTTTATATAGGCACAGAAGCCTGTGTGTGGACCGAGTACATGCCTACTACCTACCAGGTAGAATACATGGTTTATCCCAGGGCAATTGCATTGGCCGAATCGGCCTGGTCTGCCAAAGAAAAAAAGAATTTTGACGATTTTCAAAGGAGGCTGCAGCACCACTACCTGTTATTGCAAAGAAAATCCGTCAACTACTACCGTCCGTCCAGCCTGATTTCGGTAAATGCCATTCCTGATTCACTGAAAAAACAAGACCTGGTAAGTTTCAGCACAGAACAATACAAACCGGAAATACATTATACAACCAATAATACGATCCCAGTTGCCACATCGCCCCTTTATGACAAACCCTTTTATACAAGCGGCCAAACAATTATCATTGCGGCTATTTTTAAAGAAGGCTCTATTGTTGGTGAACCCACCACCTATACCACCAATTACCATAAAGCGATAGGCAAAAAAGTAAAGTACAATAACACCTGGAGTGATACCTACCCCGCGCAGGGAGAAAAAACGCTTACCAATGGTATTGAAGGTTCGCTCACCTATGGAGACAAACAATGGCTGGGTTACCTGAAAGATTTTGACGCCACCATCGATATGGATGCCGTACAGCCTTTAAATAATTTGTCCATCCGTTTTATGCAGCAGCCTGGCCCCGGTGTCTTTCTGCCTTCGTATGTGGAAGTGCTAACATCGAACGACGGTGTTGCCTTTACTTCATTTGAAAAACAGGTAAATACCGTGTTACCCACAGAACCGCAGACCATTTTTAAATCATTCACTTTTGATTTGAAAAATAAACCGGTTAGGTACCTGCGTATTGTTGCACCGAATATAAGACGTGGCTATATGTTTACCGATGAAGTAATTATTTATTGATTACCGGCTGCGGGATTGTTGAACCACTCAAACATCAGACATTACCAATTCAGACATCAGCCATCATCTCTTATTTTTTCTTAGCGGTAATAAGCTGGTAAAATTTGTTGATAGCATCTTTGTCTGCCGGGGTTAACAACTGGTGCAGGTTTAATTTATTCATGTATAACAATGCGCCCTTATGGGCAGGCGACAGTGCCAGGATATGGTCCAATTTATCTTTTGTTTCCGTGTCTTCCTTGTAGAGGGGGGTAATGGGCGGCAATGCAGATTTTGATTTGGACGCCTTCTTTTTGATGATTGCTTCCAATGTAGCAGTGCTGAAAGGCGGTACTGCAGGTATGCCTTTAATAATCCTTAGCAGGGCTTCCAATTGCTTTTTGCTGAGACCTCCCCGGGTTTTATAAAATTCGTACATATTTCTTGTAAATGTATTGTCTGCCCTGGGTGGCAGGTTGTAAAACACCCATTCAAAAACCCCATTAAGAAAATCATAATCAGCACCCCTGGGGCTATTTGATGTTTTGCCATTAAAAGAAGTCTGCATAGCTGTATATTTTCAATTGTACCTCCGGTAAAGGGCTTCCGGTCGTTATTGCCCATTGCAAATATAGCGGTATACAAAAATAACTGCAGGGAGCTGGGACGGGCCAGCCAATTGCGGTTTTTACTAAGAAAAGTGTGTTAATTCCATGGCAATTATTTAAACAACCATTTCATTTACAAAATAGCATATATTTTACCACCACTTAACCCTTATAATTAGATACAATACAAAATAAGTTACTATTTTTACTAAAATATATTTTTATGAACCTTTTTGTTGCTGGTCTGCCTTACGATTTGGATGACGATGAATTAATGGAAATCTTTGAAAAGTTTGGGACGATCAAATCTGCTAAAGTTGCTATTGACAAAGAAACCGGGAAAAGCCGGGGCTTTGGATTTGTTGAGATGCCCATTGAAGCCGAAGCCAAAGATGCAATTGAAAATTTGAATGATATTTCGCTGGGCAAGAAACCACTTGTTGTAAAAGCTGCTGATGACCGTCCGGGTGGCGGCGGTGGTGGTGGTCAACGCGGTGGCGGTGGAGGCGGCGGCTACAGGGGTGGCGGCGGTGGAAACAGTGGTGGTGGTGGCTACAGAGGTGGTGGCGGAGGCGGCGGCTATAATGGTGGCGGTGGGAACGACAGAAACCGTAACCGTTTTTAATTCCAGACCTGATTTACATTAATTTTTATACGGGCAAAGGGAAAATTGTACTTATTAATCGTGCGGGTTTAATGCAAAACGGTTAAGGCGCACAATTTTCTCTTTTGCTTTTTTGTTGGTGCATCATCAGCCAATAAATAATTCCTCCCCGGGTCAGAGACAGGAACGCTGAAAGGCGTCATGATATTAGCCCAACCCAGTCGGCCAAGCCAATGAACAAAGATTTCATCCCCGGCCTTAGACGCAGTTAGATTGAAGATGCGCCCCTTAACTCATAAACACTATTCCGCGCATCATGATTAATTCAGCATTTAAAGCTGCGTATTCATGGAAACTTTAACAGCCTGTTCCTTCAGATGAAGGCATTTTATACTTCTTTTTACCTCCTCTATTTTATGCATGCTGTATATAGCCGCCAAACAGGGGGCTTATTTTCTACAATTAGCTGTCAGTTTGTATTTTATTTTCCTTGCATTGCGCAGTACAGACCGCATATTGGGTGCTGGCCCGTGCAACAGATGTTGGCAGGCCTTTTGAAAATAGTCTGGTAACTAAAAATTGTACATTATGAAACAGAAATTCCTTGTAATCGCGGCATTGGCTATAGTAGTCGTCGGTTTGAACGCCAATGCACAGAAGGCACCCCAGCCATCTTTATTTGTAAAAGGAGGTTTGAACCTCTCTAATATTACCATTGATAAAAGTGGCGGACTGGATGCCAATAAAGGCATTGCCTCTTTCCAGGCGGGTTTGCAGGCAGACCTTCCAATAGGCAGTTATTTTGCCATACAACCAGGCGTATTTTTCACCGGCAAAGGTGCCAAACTTGAATCGGGCAATATATCGGGCAATAACTGGTACCGGGCCACTACCCGCCCCTACTATATTGAAATTCCCGTTAATGCTGTTATTAAATTACCATTGGGCGATCAGTCCAGTTTCTTCTTTGGTGCAGGTCCTTACCTGGGTATTGGCGTAGGTGGAAAAAACAGGTTAGAAGGCCAGGCATCGGGCATTTCTTACAGTCGTTCAGAAAATATTAAATTTTCCAACGATGACCCTTTTACCAGCAATGAAGAAGGTTCGGGCTATAATGTAATGAGACGTTTTGATTATGGTTTAAACGGCACTGTGGGTATACAGGCAAAATATGCAGTCTTTTCGGTAAACTATGGATGGGGTCTTGCCAAACTGCAATCAGGTACCACCAGTTCAAATGATGAGCTGAACAAATACAGGGTATTGAGTTTTACGGCAGGATTTAAATTATAGTTTGCAGTAACAGTTACTAATTCAGCCTATATACAAAGGCCGTCATGTTGCATGATGGCCTTTTTTATTGTACAAAATAAAAAGCCACTGAACAATGTTCAGCGGCCCCGGCTTCTTTATAAGCCAGCAGATTATTTTTATGGATACAGCCCGGCTACACGATAATAACCGAAGGCTTCCATGATTTATCTGTAGATTGCATGAATACCTCCTTTTTTTTGGTGAACCATAAAGTTAGCGAACTGAATTTATAAAAAAAGAAGAATTCATTTTATTAACAGCTAGTTTTTATGAACAGGATTGACAGACTTTTCAACATACTTACCTTGCTGCAATCAAAAAAATTTGTACCGGCAGAAAAAATTGCTGATAAATTTAATTTAAGTATCCGAACCGTATACCGCGATATTAAAGCGCTGGGAGAAGCCGGTATTCCTGTAAGTTTTGAACCACAACGTGGCTATTTTATTGTACAGGGTTATTTTTTACCTCCCGTGGCTTTTAATAAAGAAGAAGCCAATGCTTTTTTATTAATGGAAGCCATTGTTTCGGGCTTTGCCGACAAATCCATACAAACACATTTTTCCAACGGGTTGAATAAAATAAAAGCGGTAATGCGCTCTTCAGACAAAGACAGGATAGAATCGCTATCGGCGAATATTAAACTGCAGGCACCCCCCTGCTTCAATTTTGATTTTGAATATTTATCCCTGTTACAGAACGCCATTGCCGCCAAAACCATGGTTGAACTGGAATACAAAAACAATAACCAGGAAATAAGCAAAAGAATGATAGAGCCAATTGGGCTTGTATTTTATGCCCTGCACTGGCACCTGATTGCCTGGTGCAATATGCGGCAGGACTATCGTGATTTTAAAGTGGCACGCATTCTCCGTGTTAAAAACACCCTGTCGGCATTTACCAAATCAGACCATATGGAACTGAATGATTACATGAAAAAAATACCCGTCAACTACTAAAACTTCAATATTATTTTTTTTTTTGCGATAATCACACTGACATAGGGCTGTCAGTGGACCCCGTTTTCTTTGCATAATAAAATATACAATTATGCAAATGATCAAAATGTTTTTGAAAGAACTGGAAGCGGAAGCCCTGACAACCCGCAAAATGTTGTCGCGCATACCCAATGACAAATTCGACTGGAAACCGCACGAAAAAAGCATGACCATCCAAAGGCTGGCGGTGCATATTGCTGAGCTGCCTTCGTGGATAACCATGACGCTCAACACCAGTGAACTGGATTTTGAAAACAACCCCTATAAACAGGAAATAATTACCAACACAACCGATCTGCTTGCTTATTTCGAAAAAAACCTGGCCGATGGCCGTGCCAGTCTTTCCGCCGCCACTGATGACGACTTGTTGCCCAACTGGACGCTCCGCAGCGGGAAAGAAATTTATAGCGTCTCCACCAAAGCCGAAGTAGTAAGGATGACGTTTTCACAAATCATACACCATCGTGCACAATTGGGTGTATACCTGCGGTTGCTAAACGTACCCATACCCGGTAGTTATGGCCCAAGCGCCGACGAAATGAATTTTTAAGTACAGGTAATAAAAACATCCTATTCAGGCCCGGGCCTGGTAAATAAAAAGTCTCCGAACCCATTCGGGGGCTTTTTTTATTGCTCCTCACGTTTAAATTTGATGGTTTACAAATTTTGATACATCTTTAAATCTTTACAGCCCCCTGGCGCTGTCCGCCCCTTGCTGAACCACTCAAACTAAAGCCTAAAACATGAAGAAAACAGTTGCTATTCTTGCCGTTTTTATTTTCACCCTGCAGGCAAATGCCCAGTTAAAACCGGCCATTCCGTCTCCGTTATCACCGGTCGTTAAGGAAGACAAAGACCTTCCCAATCTTGTTTTTAATGCAGATATGTCTGTTAGCACCGACCACGAAACCACTATAAAAGGGCAGCATATACCGTATAAGGCAACGGCCGGTACCATGCCGGTTTGGGACGATGACGGCAAATGCACCGCCGGGCTGTTTTATACTTATTATGAGCGTTCAGATATTAAAGACCGCAGTACCCGCCCGCTGGTGATATCATTTAACGGCGGCCCGGGTTCGGCATCGGTATGGATGCAGATTGCCTATACCGGCCCCCGCCTGCTCAATATTGACGATGAAGGTTACCCGGTACAACCATATGGCATCAAAGAAAATCCGTACTCTATACTTGATGTGGCCGATATTGTTTTTGTAAACCCGGTGAATACGGCTTATTCCAGGGCCATTAACAAAGAAACGGCAGCAAAAAACTTTTTTGGCGTAAACGAAGACATTAAATACCTGGCGGGATGGATCAGCACATTTGTGACCCGCAATAACCGCTGGGCTTCGCCTAAATTTTTAATTGGAGAAAGTTATGGCACCACCCGTGTATCGGGCCTTGCGCTTGAATTGCAGAATGCGCAATGGATGTACCTGAATGGCGTGGTGCTGGTATCGCCTACTGAGCTGGGCATAGAACGCAATGGCCCTGTGGATGCGGCGCTGCGCCTGCCTTATTTTGCTGCCACCGCCTGGTTCCATAAGGCCCTGGCCACAGATTTGCAAAAAAAGGATCTAACCGACATGCTCCCCGAAGTGGAAGATTTCACAATTAATGAATTGATACCTGCCATCAGCCGGGGCGGTTTTCTGCCCGATGATAAAAAGAAATACATTGCCGAAAAAATGGCCCGTTATTCGGGGCTTTCTGTAACCGCGTTGTTGCAGCATAATTTTGACGTTCCCACCGGTTTTTTCTGGAAAGAATTGCTGCGCGATAAGGGTTTTACGGTTGGCCGCCTTGATTCGCGCTACAAGGGGATGGATAAGGAAGACGGCGGAGAACAGCCCGATTTCAATTCAGAGCTTACATCCTGGCTGCATTCATTTACACCAGCCATTAATATTTACATGCGCAATGAGCTGAACTATAAAACCGATTTCAAATACATGATGTTTGGCAATGTTTTTCCCTGGAACAACAATGGCAATAAGACGGGCGATAACCTGCGGCAGGCCATGGCGCAAAATCCTTACCTGCATGTAATGATACAATCTGGTTATTATGACGGTGCCTGCGACTATTTCAATGCCAAATACAGTATGTGGCAAATGGATCCCGGCGGCAGATTAAAAGACAGGCTTAGCTGGAAAGGATACCGAAGCGGACATATGATGTACCTGCGCAAACAGGATTTGCAAACCGCCAATGAAGACCTCAGGCAATTTATAAAAGCTTCACTGCCTGCCGCGGGTGTTCCGGCTAAATACTGATAATGTTATTCACTTGTCATGCTGACAAAGAAGTCACCTGAGCGACGTGCAGATGCTTCCTTCGTCAGCATGACAAAAACGATGTTTCGTTCCCCGGCATGATAAACAAATACCACATGGCAAATTAATGTCTATTTCAGCAGGTCAATATTGGCACTTACATCCGTATTCTCCATTGCCCTGACCGGCAGCAAAAGCAGCCCGGTCATTGTACCCGGATGGATGATGCGATTGGCAATGGTAACCACGGCTGAATCGATGGTATGAATAAGGGTATCCCTTGCATCGCCCTGTAAAAATGCCAATGCCAGCGCATTGGCCCAGGAAGCTTTTCTGGCAGTGCCAATACTAAAATTAAGCACTTCGTCGGGGCTGTTACCAGCAATACTAACGATGGCCCTTAGTGGAAACCATATCCTGCACAATGCATCCTGTACCTCCTGCACCAGCGAAGCAATTACATCATTAATTTTATCAAAATCATTTTGAAGGCCAAAAATTTTATCGCCGGGCGCAACAGTTGCTGCAGCAATGCCCAGGTCTAAATTAATATGTGCATTTACACCCGCTACCAGGTGCTGCAAAACAACCAGTTTATCATTGCTGCAGGCCTCAAATGTGGTATACCACGCGTTGCTGCAATGCTGCTGGTGCGTATAATTCTCCCATGCCTGAAGGTAACGCGTAGCAAAAATGATGTCCAGTTGCTGCATTCTTTGCCCGTCTTCAAATACATTGTTTTGAATTGCCTGCATAACAGCAACGGTCATTCGCCGGTAAAGTGCGGCAAAATAACCCATGGGGCTCTGGTGTGTTTTACTCCAGGCAATAATGGCATCCAGGTTACTGATGACTTGCTGTAAGCTGCTTACTTGTATCATAATGTTCAAAGGTGTAAGGTTTGGGAAGTGTCCGCTCGTTTCAATACGGGGTGTTCACCCGCCTCTGCATGAATTGTTCGTTCATCTCAGCACAAATCGTTTTCTCGTCTCAGTACTAAATACTATATACTTAATACTCAATACTACCCTTTCAAACCGGCAATAAGGTTTACGGTAAGCGCCACTACAAAAGTATTCAACACAAACGCTATTAAGCCGTGCACCAATACCAGCCTTCTTATTTCGCGCGATGTAATGACTACATCCGACACCTGAAATGTCATACCAATTACAAAAGAGAAGTAAGCAAAGTCAAGATAATCAGGCGCTGACTCTTCAGGAAAAGTCAGGCCTTCTGCATGCTTTTCCGGCTGTTCATCATCATCGCCGTAATACATATAGGCATAGTGAAAACAAAAAGTGGTATGCACCATTATCCATGAAAGCAGCATGCCGCCAACAGCTATGGCAATATACCAACCAGGGTTGGGAGATGAAGTTTTAGACAGTATCAGGAACATTACCATTACCATACTTGCCAGTGAAGACACTAAAACAGCAATAAAAACAAAAAAACGGCTGCCATCTTCCTTACTGGCTATTTTCCGTATTTGGGCAGGCGAACAGGTAAAAAATACAATCCAGGCGTTAAGAAGTATGACCACGCAAAAAACATCCCACAAAACCATTATCAGTACTACCGTTTCCAGGACTATTTTCCTTATCAGGATATAAGTAACCAACACAACGACAGTGGCTATCAGGAAACGGTGAATAGGTCTGAAACGAAGAAAAATATTATCCGGATTTTTGGAACCTGGCAAGTCAGACATAGATAAGAATTATTTTATTTCGGAAAGATAAATCTTCTGCAGTAAAACAGGTGGGCTAAGAGAACAAAAGAGAAAAGAGGATTTTCAGACATTCATGACAGCCGCGGAAACTCTTTATTCTCCTTTGATCTCTTAGCGAACCAGTCCGATAATTTTGAAAACTCTTTTCCCTCCTTTTATCTCTTAGCCAATCGGTCCGATGATTTTGAAAACTCTTTTTCTCCTTTGTTCTCCTAGCCAATCAGTCCGATAATTTGAAAACTCTTTTCCCTCCTTTTATCTCTTAGCCAATCAGTCTGATAGCCCTTGAAAACTCTTTTTCTCCTTTGTTCTCCTAGCCAATCAGTCCGATAATTTGAAAACTCTTTTCCCTCCTTTGATCTCTTAGCGAACCAGTCCGATAATTTTGAAAACTCTTTTTCTCCTTTGTTCTCCTAGCCAATCAGTCCGATAGCCCTTGAATGGTTAATGGCTTCGTCGCTGCTGCTAAACAGGCAGGTATAGATGCCCGTTTGCTGCTGTAGCTGGTTTAACAATTCGCGCGTAGCGGCCGCCTTGCCGGCAACCACATTACGGATATAGATGGCATGTATTCTGCCGTTGTATTTTTCCGCAATGGCCCTGTAAATAACAGGATCGCGCTGCGTATTATCGCCTATTAAAATAAATTGCTGATGCGGAAAAGCCTGTAATATGCGTGTAACCCTGATTAGTTTTCCTTCATGCTTTGTCTTGCCGGTCTTTAACAGCTCTTTCCATTGTTTTACATGATTCAGCAAAAAAGCACCCCGCGGCAAATTGTTATAGGTAAAAAAGTCTTCCAGGTAATCATACAGGTTCCACTCACTGCTGGATACATAAAAAAATGGATTGGGTGCTTCGGCAGTGGTATTGGACAATGCCAGCAATTGATAATGTTTTTGTACGCCCCCGAATATTTCGCGCGTATGCGGATTGGTGGTAAACAAAATCCGCAATCTTTTAAACCATGTAGCAGAATGCGATATCATGATGGTATCGTCTATATCAGATATAAATCCATATTGTGTTCTGTGGGGCACAAATAATTCGCCTGTTCCTGTAATTGTTTCTGTGCCGTCTCTGTGCTGTACCTCAACCGGATGCCATCCGGCCGGGACCGATTGCGCCGACGCCCATTCAAATTTAATAAACCCATCCAGCTCCGTTTTATTTTGCAGCACCTGGTGCTGCCAGCGCAATTCAACTGGTATATGCGCCACCGGCTTTACAAAAAACAACCGCAGCAAATAAAGAATGTTTGAAAAAACATTGGTGCTATACCGTTTACGGCTCACTGTTTTCCTGTTAAAAACATGTCCATATAAAAGCAGGTCATGCGTGTGGCCATAACCATGGTATAATTTCACAAACTTTTTGTCTCGTCCCGGTTTTGACAATTTTGGTATATTTTTATATTGATACGCCCTGAAGAGAACAACTACCACGCCAGCATGAACAACAATGAACCGCTGAAACTACTTTTTATTATTAACCCCAATGCGGGAACACGATCGGTTGACTGGCCGGCAGAAATAGATATTTTCTTTGCCCCCCTGCCACATACAACAGAAAAATTTTTTTTAACTCCCGGCTGCAATACAGACCATGTTAAAGATATAATAAGCAATGCAAAACCCGACAGGGTGATTGCGGTTGGTGGCGATGGCACAGTAAAGCTGGTAGCCGAATGCCTGCTGCATACCGGCAGGGTAATGGGCATACTGCCCGCTGGTTCTGCCAATGGCCTTGCCAAAGAACTGGGCATACCTGCCGCCACGCAGGGCGCATTGCAGCACTTGCTAAAGACCGCAACGCAAAACATTCATCTTATAAAAATAAACGGACAACTCTGTGTCCACCTAAGCGATATTGGTTTTAATGCATCGGTGATCCAAATTTTCGAATCGGCTAAAAGACGGGGTATGATGGGGTATGTAAAAGCTGCCTGGAAGGTATTATGGAAACACCGCGTAATGCTGGCCACCATTAAAATAGACGATGAGTACATCAGGCGCGAGGCTGCCATGATTGTAATCGCCAATGCAACCAGATATGGCAGCGGTGCAGTAGTAAACCCGCTGGGGCGGCTCGATGACGATGTTTTTGAAATAGTCATCATCAGGAAAGTATCCTTTTCAGAAATATTTAAAATGATGGTCTCGCACAGGCCCTACGATAAAAACAAAACAGAACTGTACCAGGCGCAGTCCATACAAATACAATCAAAGAAAAAAGTGCATTTCCAGATAGACGGGGAATACCTGGGAAAAGTAAATAAGATACAGGCCGGCATCATCACCAATGCGCTTACCATAGTTATATAACAAAGGTACCTGTCACAAAAGAAAGATACCCATTACAGGTATCTTTACAATGTACGGCTGATCTAAAACTATTTATCGTTCCCTGATTATTTAAGATCCCGGGCCCCTTCTGCCTCGCCCTGATGTGCCGGCCGCAGGTTTACTTTTTATCTGTAAAATGACTCTTATGATAGAATCAATCCTTATATAACAATAATATGCCAGACTATTACCCGTTCTGGCCAGAACAGGAATGGTGCAAGAGGGGGTGAAAAATGCTCAATTAGTACAGGGGGATAATCATAAGGAGATTTCTCTACAACAGGGCGCCCGCTTCAAGTTACCTGCTCAAGAAACAATACACCAGTTATCTGTAATAAAAAAACCGGGAAGATTTCCGGTTTTTTTGCGTGATGAAAAAAAATATTATTGCTTTGGAAAAGCGGGATTGGCCTTTACTTCTTCTATCTGCAATGTATGTCTTTCGCTATGCCCGGAGAGCAGCAGTAATAACTGATAGGTATTGATGGTTCCCAAAGCAGGATGCTGTACAAAATGATTTTTCAAATCGTCTTTTGTAGTGCTGATATAATTAATGGTAGAATCTCTTCTGCGGGTATACGCTTCTATAGCGGCATCGGTACTGGCAAACTTACCTGCAGGCTGCAGCATTTCTGGTGCTTTAAACGTTTGAGATCGGTCAATCATTCTTTTTAATATTTGTTCGTCCGTTACTTTCACTTCGGCTGCTTTTTCGGGGGTTGGGGGCTGGCTCAGGGTTCCCTGCGTCCATTGCCAGATCAGGTTTTCTGCCAGGGCAATATGCTCAATACATTGTGCAATACTCCAGCGTGAAGTATCTGCTTTAAAACTGAGTTGCTGTGCCGAAAGCCCTTTTACATCGTCCAGGAATCTTTGTTTGGTGCGCTGAAACTCTTTCATGGCAAATTTTCTTTCTGTATCGGTTATACTATCCTTTAGCGGAATGGAGAAAATAGTACTGGCCAGCAGGCTGGCCAACAGGAATAAACTTTTCATGGCAAATAATTTTAAATTAAGGATGCTGCCGGAAAAAAAGACAGATTAGGCTATTAAATGTAAATTATTTTAATGTTATTTTCATGCCTTATCATCAAACACGCACCCGATGCAAAAATATTTACCCGGTTTTACATTGGCATGGCTGCTATTATTTATCGCCTGCAGGCAGCCTGCAAATCCGGCGGGCAGGATATGGTTTTACACGCATAGCACGGGGGTAAAAGACCCGGCCGGTTCAAGTTTAACCCCCGCCAGTTTTATTGACCTCGAAAAGGATGGCAGTTATACCAGCGATCTGGGCCGGTTTGACCATGGAAAATGGATATACGATAAGCATGAAATTCATTTTATCAGCTACCGCCACAGCCAATCGGTATTGCCGGTCAGCTATCTTACTTCCAATGAAATGCAGGCTGGTCCGCCGAAAGGACCGTTTGATAATTTTGAAGGTACCCGTAACAATTTTACCTCTGTAGCCGGAAACCCATTTTCAATTGAGAACAATGGCTGGCGGATAAAGGCCGCCGCCAAAGAAACAAACGCACAAATAAAAAGCAGGCTGTTCAACCATTTTAAATTCTGGGAAATGTATTTTACCTGGGCCTTGAATGACCATATTGAATATATTGATGTAAGAAGTACACCAACACCCATTAAGATTTACGGAAATGGCTTTACGCTGAAACCCTTTAATGAACTTTCTGAAGCGTGGAAGTCTTGTTTTTTTGATGAAGCAGATTGCAGGAAAGCAAATGAAACGATTGAATACCTGCTTAACCACAACAATATTGCGTGGCCGCATACAGACAATAAATATAAAATGTTTATTTCGGCTTTTCAGCAATTGCAGCAAAAACTATAAATAAGAAAAGAAGCTGCGGAAAATACCGCAACTTCTTTTCTGCTATTAGTCAATAATTACTTCAATTATTTTGCCATTTTCTTCTTCGCCGGTGCAGCAGCCATGGCTATTTTTCTTTCATGCACTTCTTTTAACTGCATGGTAAAATTGTTGCTGCTTATTTTAAACATCAGCAGGTTGCTGGATACATTCAGTACCCATATTTCTTTTCTGTCCGGCTCGCCTTCTGCTTTTGTCTGAATGGCAAATCCTTCCAGGCTGATATCTTTGCCTTTGTAATTAACCGGCGCGCTAACCGCATCTTCGTCGGGGCTCATAAAAGTCTCCGCCTTTCCGTTATCAAAAGTTACGGGAGTCTGTTTGTTTGACAGATCTTTAAAATTATCGGCGCCCAGCCACAATGCAGACGCGTCTGTTAATTTAAGCTCGCCTTCCGGCAGTGCGCTCAGGTAGCTTTTACCGCTTTGCAATGCTTTTGAACTGATGGTGACATGACCCTTTTTGTTTACGCTGCCGGTCGTTAACCAGTTAAAATCTGCTACCACACCTGCATCAAACTTATTGGGCACTACCAGCATGGCATATTGGTTGCCCGGCGTATACACATCATACACCAATGTATCGCCCTTGTGTATACTAAACGTGCAGGGACCGTCTTCGTAACAAACCAGTTCATCAAATTCTGTTTTAACAGAAGACGTGCTTTTTTTGGTAACTCTTTTACCTTTTGTTGCCGCCGTTTTTTTGGCAGCAGGTTTTGCAGTCTTTGTCTGTGCAGAAACAGCTCCGGCAGCCAACAGCAGCATAGAAAAAACAATCATCTTTTTCATGTAATAATTTTTTGGCGTAAATGCAATTTTTCAATTAGAAAAGTTATACACACCCCCTGGGATATGACCATTTATCAACGTAGCAGGCAGAAATATATTTCATGCAAACCCCGGCAATAACAAGTTTATCCTGTCCTTCCGTAATTTATCGGGGGATGGACCGGCACAGGTATTAAATAAGATTAATTTCAGGTAGATTTGCGCACGCTTATTTAATATAGCAAACAACCATACCGCATGACCAAGGAAGCACTGCTGGCCCAGTTAAGAAACGAAACTTACATTATGCTAAAGCCATCTGGCATACACGGTATTGGCGTTTTTGCCATCAGGCTTATACCCAGGGGTTGCAGAAATATGTTTTCCAGGGATGCGGGCGAATGGATAAAGCTGCCTATTGCCGATGTTGAAACATTGCCCCAGCACGCCAGGGACCTGGTTGAAACCTATTGCCTTTTTGATGAAGACAATTATTATGTGCCCGATTATGGCTTTAAGCTAATGGACCTGGTTAACTATCTCAATCATTCCAATCATCCCAATATTATTTCCATTAATGATGGAGAAGTGTTTGAAGCATTAAGGGATATACAACCCGGTGAAGAACTGCTGGTGAACTATGGCCATATTGTTGAGGGCATGGAAGACTATCAATAGATGCCGCATCCATTGGTACATACAAAGGGCGGGCAAATATTACTGCTTTATACATCCATTAGCATAAGATATATTCTTTAAAAACTCCGGGAACAGGCAACCAAATTGCTTTTTTTATCTACTATTTTACGCATTACCCTTCACTAAAATTATGCACATGAAAAAAGCAATTGCCGAGTTTATCGGTACGTTTTCGCTTGTCCTGTTTGGTTGCGGCGCAGCAGTTGTTTCGGGCGTTTCAACAACAGGGCCCTCCGGCCTCGGCTTATTGGGTATTTCACTTGCCTTCGGCCTGGCAGTAGTGGCAATGGCCTATGCAATCGGCCCTGTTTCAGGATGTCATATCAACCCTGCCATTTCCATTGCCATGCTGGTTGCCGGCAAAATGAATACAAAGGATGCCATCGCGTATATCATTGCGCAATTTGCCGGTGCTATTGCAGGCGCAGGCATATTATATCTTATCGTTGCAGGTAAAAACGACTACAATGGTTTAGGAGATTGGGCACTGGGTTCTAACGGATGGGGTGAAGGCTATCTTGGCAATTATGCTACAGTCGCCGCATTTATAACTGAGGTAGTAATGACTTGTCTCTTCCTGCTTGTTATTTTTGCTACAACCTCCAAAACGGGCAATAGCAACATGACGGGTTTTGCCATAGGCATTACCCTGGTCCTTATCCATATGGTAGCCATTCCCATTACAGGTACTTCCGTAAATCCGGCACGTAGCTTTGGACCCGCCCTGTTTGCCGGTGGCAAAGCCATGTCGCAGGTATGGTTATTTTTGGTGGCGCCTGTTATTGGCGGCGTTCTGGGTGCCGCTCTATGGAAGGCTGTATTGGAAACAAAAGATTAGCCACTAAGCATATCCTCTTTTATTTGCCACCTCCACCCGGGGTGGCTTTTTTGGTTGCCGGCAATATTACAATAAAAGAATATCTGTGCAAAAGATACCTGAATATTGCAGGCCGGTAATATATTGCAGCCGCACCAGCAAATAACGTATGAAAGCAGCCAGTATCAGTGAAATTAAAATTGAATTAAATAACCTTCCGGCCTCACAATTGGCAGCTTTGTGCCTGCAACTGGCAAAATATAAAAAAGACAATAAAGAATTACTCTCGTACCTGCTGTTTGAAGAAACGGATATGCCCGCCTACATAGAAAGCGTAAAAAAAGAAATGGATGCACAATTCGCCCAAATCAATATCAGTCACCTGTATTTTGCAAAAAAAAGCCTTCGCAAAATTTTACGCATAACCGGCAAGCATATCCGCTATACCGGTTCCAAACAGGCGGAGGCTGAATTGCTTATTTATTTTTGCCGGCAGCTTAAAAACTCGGGTATACATTTTGAAACCAGTACGGTTTTGACAAATCTTTACCAGGCACAGCTAAAAAAAATCAACGCTGCCATAGCCGGCTTTCACGAAGATTTGCAATATGACTACCTGAAAGAAATAAAAAAACTGTCTTGACAATTTTACCGCCATTTATATAATTCCTGTAAATGCTTTATCCACTTTAATTTATCTTTCATTTTTAAAAAACTGCTATGATAAAACTGTTTTATTCCTGTATCCTGCTGGTGACTGTTTTTATGACTGCCCATACCCAGCCATTATACATGCCGCGGAATATTGAAATGGCCTATAAAAATGGTACCCGTTCTGCAGACGGATTGCCTGCAGGCAAATACTGGCAAAATTATGGCCGGTACAACATAACTGTAACGGCTGCCCCGCCCAGCCGCAGTATCAAAGGCACTGAAGATATTACCTATATTAATAACAGCCCCAATGACCTGAAAAACCTTGTAATTAAACTCATTCTTAATATTCACAAACCCACAGCACTGCGTTATTCAGATGCCAATGAAGCCTATTTTACAGACGGTATACAAATTGACGGACTAACCATTAACGGGAAACCTGCTGAATGGAATGAACCGCCATTTCATTTTACCTGGCAGGACCTGCAACTGCCCGATGTTTTGCGGTCTCACGATTCTGTAAAATTGTCTTTTAACTGGCACTATGATGTTTCTTACCAGAGCAACCGCGAGGGCATGATAGACTCTACTACATTTTTCCTGGCTTATTTTTACCCACGCGTAGCTGTTTATGATGACTACAATGGGTGGGACAGGCTCGATTTTACTGATCAGCAAGAATTTTATAACGACTTCAATGATTATACCCTGCATGTAAAAGTGCCCGATAATTATATTGTTTGGGCAACAGGCACCCTGCAAAACACCAATGAAGTATTACAACCTGCATTTGCGCAGAAATTAGCGTCGTCAATGACATCTGATGCCATTATTAATATTGCCACTGCGCAGGATCTGGCAGCAAAAAAAGTAACAGCCCATAATGCATTTAATACCTGGCAATGGACAGCAACACACATCACCGATGTTACGGTGGGCATCAGCGACCATTTTGCCTGGGATGCTTCCAGCGTTGTGGTAGACGATGCCACCCATCGGCGCGCCAGCGTGCAAGCTGCCTATAACGATACCGCCGCCGACTTTCATAGCATGGTTAGTTTTGGTCGCCATGCCCTGGACTGGCTATCGCACAAATGGCCCGGCCTGCCCTACCCTTATCCAAAAACAACTATTTTCCAGGGCTATGCAGACATGGAATATCCCATGATGGTAAATGATGGCTCGCAGGCAGACCCGGATTTTGCCAGGTTTGTAGCGGAACATGAGATTGCCCATACCTGGTTTCCTTTTTACATGGGCATCAATGAGGCGCGTTACGCCTTTATGGATGAGGGATGGGCCACTACTTTTGAATTGCTTATTGGCCGCGAAGATTTGGGTACCGAAAAAGCAGAAGCCTTTTACAGACGGTTCAGGGTCAATTCATGGATAAATGATCCTTCTGCTGAACAATACATGCCGGTTATAACACCCGCCAATATACTAAGAGGTGCGTCTTATGGCATCAACGCCTATGGCAAACCTTCGCTTGGTTACCTGGCGGTAAAAGATCTATTGGGCGATGAACTATTTAAAAAATGCCTGCACGATTACATGGAGCGCTGGAATGGCAAACACCCCATTCCCTGGGATTTCTTTTATTCTTTTAATACCAGTGCCGGCAAAAACCTTAACTGGTTTTGGTCAAACTGGTTTTTCACCAACAACTATATCGATTTTGCCGTGCAGCAGGCAACCACAACATCTACCGGCTATAGTGTTACGATAAAAAATATCGGCGGCTTTCCGGCGCCGGCAGACATCATGGTAAATTATACCGACGGGACTACAGCAACTTATCACCAGTCGCCCGCTATCTGGAGCAGCAATCAAAAAGAGGCAGTGGTAAATATTAAGACAAAAAAGAAAATCAAATCGCTGAAACTGGAAGGTGGAATATTTATGGATGCAAATGAAGCCGACAATACCTGGACGGCCAAATAGAGCCTCTATCGTTTCACCATTGGTCACTAAAACAGTTATTGCCCCTGCCTGGTTTTCTTTTCCGGCAAAACGGGTATGGATATTGACATACCGGTGATGAAATAAATCTAATTAATACAAAAAATGAAGCTCTATACCTGCGCAAAATGCCAGAACCTGCTTTACTTTGAAAATACGGTTTGCCTGAACTGCAGCTCTGCCATTGGATTTGATGCGGGCAGTCTTTCCATGATAACGTTGGTACCGGCAAATAATAATACTTTTACCAACCTCAAAAACAGTAAGCAAGCATGGATTTTTTGTAACAATGCCGCGCACGCTGCCTGCAACTGGCTTATTGCGCCCGGCGATACCGATGGATTTTGCCTCGCCTGTGATTTAAACAGGACCATACCCGCTCTTGATAAAGCGGAAAACCTGGAACGGTGGCGGCGTATTGAAATAGCCAAACACCGCCTGGTGTATTCATTGTTGCGGCTAGGCCTGCCTGTAATACCAAAGGAAGGCGAAGAAGAAACCGGGATTGCATTTGATTTTATGGCCGATACAAATCCTAAAACAAAGGTAATGACGGGGCACGACCATGGCATCATTACCCTTAACATTGAGGAAGCAGATGAAAAGCTGCGTGTGAAACACAAGCTTGATATGGGAGAAAAATACAGGACACTGCTGGGGCATTTTCGCCACGAAATCGGGCATTATTACTGGGAAGTTTTTTTTAACAATAACACGGGCAACCTGGAAAAATTCAGGACAATTTTTGGAGATGAAACCCGGGATTACAGCAAGGCACTGGAAACTTATTATGCAAACGGGGCGCCTGCCAACTGGAACGAACATTTTATCAGCCCCTATGCGACTGCCCATGCCTGGGAAGACTGGGCCGAAACCTGGGCGCATTTCCTGCACATGATGGACACCCTGGAAACGGCTTATTCGTTTGGTATTGCTGTTAACCCGCGAAAAGCGAATGATGAACAAAATATGACGGCCAATATTGGGCGGGATCCCTATGGCATCGGCAATTTTGATGAAATAATAAAAATGTGGTTGCCACTGACATTTGCCGTCAACAGCCTGAACCGCAGTATGGGCCACCAGGATTTTTACCCGTTTATTATATCACCACAGGTAATACAGAAACTGCAGTTTATTCATGAGCAGGTAAGGACATACCAGGCGGCATAAAACGTAATTTGAAATGGGCGGGTAAGTTTTCAACGTAATACCCTAACCATTGAGAATTCATTAATCAAGTTACAATTTACCAATTCCGTTTTTCCCGGATTTATTTGTACCCCCACCCATTTATCACTTTCAAATCTTCCATGCAGCAATCAACCGGAGCCAGGCCCTGGTAAGATTCCTGCTCAATAATAAACAGGGTGGTTCCTCCCAATTTTCTTCCAAGGTCAATAATCTCTTTCACCGGCAAAATACCCTTGCCCAGTATAGTACTTTCGTACCGCTCCTGCTGGTTTTCACTTTTTATTTCATCTTTTACATGCATAGAAATAAACCGGCCGGGGTATTTATTTACAATATCAAGCGCTTTGGCGCCGGCGTTATACATATTGCCGATATCCAGTTGCTGCATTACCAATGCGGGGTCTGTATTTTTTAGAATGATGTCGAAAACGGGTACATCATTGAGTTTTACGCTGAATTCAAAATCGTGGTTGTGATAGCCAAATTTCGTCCCCGATTTTTTGCACAACTCGCCACATTTATTGAATACCTCCATGTAACGTACCAAATCATCATAGTTTTTCCGGAGGCTGTCATCCAGCCATGGGCTGATAACATATTGCTGACCCATAGCGGCCGCATCATCAACGGTTTTTTTCCATTCGTCTGTAAAATCTTTTTTTACGGCATCCCAGTGTTCTGCGTTCATCCTGGTATGACCGCTGGGCATTTTCAGCCCCAAATCTGTAAGTAATTTTTTGAATTCCTTTTGTGCATATCCATAAAACTTGTGATCTACATAATTGGCATGTTCCACATTTTTATACCCCATACCGGCCAGTTTCTTCAAGGTGCCGGCAGGGTCTTTTTTCATATCGTCCCTCACAGAATACAGTTGCAATCCCAGGGTTTCTTTTGCTGCAGGCTCTGTGAAAATATGGCCGGGTAAGATACTGGCTGCGGCCAGGGCAAGCCCCGAATGCTTAATAAAACGCCTTCTCGAATGCTGCATAATGGATATGTTAATTTGTATACACTAAAATTGAAAAAATGAAATAGTTCACTAATTTAATTTTTTTTCGGGGCCAATCTTCAAAAAGCATAAATAAATATTGCTGACGGCATATGGATGCTGCATATGGAAAATGAACATTGCTGCATCTTACTGCTTTTACGGTACAATAGTATTACAAACATATTGCCTATGCGACTGTTGCTATTCACTGTTATCTTCCTGGGTATTGGTTCAATGACTGCCTACAGCCAGGATTCGACCAACCCCGACACCACCCTACCTGTATGTCTTAAAAAAGCCAACGGACTGCTGGACGAAGCCTTTTCCTTTATTCAAAAAAATTATTACCGTAAAAATGCGGTTGAGTGGGATAACCTGTTGGCTGCTGCAAAAAAAAGGCTAACCAGTTCCGGCAATTGCAGCGAAGTATATGATATCATCAGTTGGTGCTTTAAGGAGCTGAATGAAAGCCACAGCTTTATTATGCCGCCGGCAAAAGCAGCCGTGTACAACTATGATACTGCCAGCCTGCAGCAAAAACCAATGATAAAGGAACTGGTAGGCGATATTAAAGGAGAAATACTTGATGATGGCATTGCTTACCTGACTGTGCCCTGGGTAAGTACTACCGATTCGTTAATTTGTATGCAGATTGCCGACAGCCTGCAGCAATTGATTGCCAGCCTGGATGAAAAAGATCCCAGGGGCTGGATTATTGATCTCAGAAAGAATACCGGCGGCAATTGCTGGCCCATGCTGGCGGGTATTGGCCCATTACTGGGTAATGGCGTGTGCGGTTATTTTGTAAGTGCCAGAGAAAAGATACCTATTATTTACAACGACGGTGCCGCGCTGCAGGGGAAATATATCCGGTGCAGGGTAAGCAAGGGTTACAAAATAAAAACTACAGGTAAATCAATTATAGTGCTGACGGGGCATCGCACCGTTAGTTCCGGAGAAATTGTGGCTCTTGCATTTAAAGGCAGGCAAGAGGTACAGTTTTATGGCGAGCCGACGGCGGGCTATACTACAGCCAATGCTACCTATACATTGTCGGATAATTCTATGCTGGTGCTAACGGTATGTATGGAAGCCGATCGCACCGGTAAGATCTGCGAAGGCAGCATAGTGCCTGATGAAATGGTAAATACCAGCACGCATCCCGGCGCCGCAGATCCTGCCCGAACTGCCGCCATGATGTGGTTGTCGGGCCAGGGCATAAAATAATCGAACAATTGCAGGTGCAAAAAAAAGGTGCTGTATTTTCATACAACACCGGCAGAGAGATATTCAATAATTAATTTATTTGCTGCTGTCCTTTTTCATTTTCCCTTTCATCTTATGATGCGAGGTATCTGATTTATGCATAGTGGAATCTGCTTTCTTGTGCATTTTGTGCTTGGTAGAATCCTGTGCGTGTAGTGTGGCGGTACCTGCAAGTAAGAAAATCCCTAAGAGTAGCTTTTTCATTGTATGTAGTTTTAATTTTAAATTGTTAACGATCTTCTCTTCTACAAACAAAAATAATGCCCGTGTTTAAGCTGCCTCCAAACTTGCAGAAAAATATTGCCTGTGGAATATCCACCCCGGCAATATTGGCTCCCGGTAGTCTATAACAGTCTCGCATGATGGTAAAAGACCGCGAAAGGATCATCCCTGCCCTGCAGCATCTTATCTTCCGCTTTCCAGTACAGACTGCCGCAAGTCGTGGTTAAACGTTTTTTCTTTTAACAATTGTTCAAGGGTCAAATGCATCCTGTATTTCCAGTAGTGCCTGGGATCTGCCGGTATATTAATTCTTTCATCGGCCGGCAGGGACTGCCGCAGGTCTTCGCTCATGCCCAGCAGATCCTGCAACTGGAAAACACTCCACATGGCAGGGCAATGCAAATGCTGCAATACAATGGCACGGCTTATCCAGGCTTCACAGGTAGCGGGTGCACTACCCCATTGCCCCAGCTCAAAATTAAAAAAATGCTGCGTTTTATTTTTATCTTCCTCCCACCAGCCCCGGATGGTGCTCATGTCATGCGTTGAAGGCGTAACAACGGAGAGGTAGGGCGCATCGTCGGGGTGAAAAAATTCTTTTCGGTCGTCCTTCGGCATACGTTGAATTTCCAGGCTCAGAATACCCAGCTGGCGCATTACATCGGGCACCGAATAAGGTACCATTCCCAAATCCTCTCCACACACCAGCATATTGGTGGAGGCTTTTAAAACAGGCAGCTTATTCATTGCTTCATGCTTCCACGACCAATCCTGCCGCTGAAAGAAGTAGTTGATGTACAAATCTTTCAACTGCTGCTGCGTATGCCATTCAAGGTGCCGGAAGGAAGAAGTAGTGTCCATTCCAAATCTAAAATGAAACTGTTCGCCATCGCTTCCTTCTTTTTCGAACAATATAACATTCGATAAAAGATCATACAATCCCTGTTTCATACTGTTATTTTCCCCGCTGTCACTCATTCCTGCAAAATATGCTTCCACCTTACGTTGAGTATCAAACGCTTCTTTTAATTTGTACTGGCCCGTATTGTCCGGTGTAAGAAAATGTTCTTTTATAAAAATGCCGGTCTGTTCTCCAAAAATTTCGTTAACCACGGCGTCTGTAATAAACGGCTGTGTATAACGTTGACGTACAAACCATATTTTGCGTTCATTAAATTCGTTCAGGTACACGGGGGTGTCCGGCACAAAATGTCCCATAATGCCTTCAACCGCATTAATGGGTATAGACCATATGCGAAAGAAACCCAGGATATGGTCAATCCGGAAAGCATCAAAATATTTGCTCATCGAGTCAAACCTTTGTTTCCACCAGGCATAATCATCTTCGGCCATTTTTTGCCAGTTGTAGGTGGGAAATCCCCAGTTTTGCCCCCTTACGGCAAACCCATCGGGCGGAGCGCCGGCCTGCAGGTGCATATTATACAAAGAAGGATTTATCCAGGCATCACAACTGTTGCGGCCAATACCGATAGGTATATCGCCTTTTACGATTATCCCGTTTTTGCGGGCGTAATCGGTGGCGTTTTTCAACTGCAGGTGAAGATGGAATTGAATAAAATATTGCAGGGCTATCTGATCATAATGCCTGGCCTTGGGAGCAACGTATTTTTCGATGGCTTCTTTATTATAAACGCTGTAGATTTTCCAACGGGTAAAATCGCTGGTGCCGTTTTTATCGCGCAGGTAGCAAAAAGCAGCATAGGGCATCAACCAGCTTTTATTGATGGCAAAAAATTCAAGAAATTCCTGATCGGCCAGGAATTCTTCCTTTTGTACCGTATACAAGTCTTTAAGTGCTGATAGTTTTAATATCATCACTTCCTCATAATCCAGACCGGGCAATTCGTTTAAATGTTTTTGTGCTTTGCGAAATGCCCTGGTGATAGCTGCATGTTTTTTTCCGGCTACTTCATCAAGGTTAATGTATATAGGATGCAGCGCAAAGGCGGAAATGGCTGAATAAGGGTAGGAATCAGTTCTTGTAAGCGTTGCGGAAGTATCGTTGACCGGCAATATCTGGATGAGCCGCAGTTTTGTTTTTTTTGCCCAGTCTGCCAATAGCCTGATATCGCTGAATTCTCCTGTTCCAAAGCCATCTTTACTGCGGAGGCTAAAAACAGGCAGGGCTACACCGGCGCCGCGCCAGGTATTGTTGGGTAACTGTACAAAACCATCGTGCAGAATGGTTATTTTGTCAACAGCATCTCCAAAAAGAAAACGGTTTTCTCCGCCTTCGAAACGTACAAAGGATTTCTCTTTGGTATTGTACACACCATATTTGTACAAAAGCGGAAATGATTCCCTGGGGATAGCGATTTTTGCCGTCCACCAGTTGCCGTCCCTGCCCAGTAATTTGCATTCACTGGTGTTCCAATCGCCCAGGGCATGACCGCTGCCGCATAGGCATACCACCTCATTTTTTTGTAGCAGGGGTGCTTTTACCCTGAAAATATGGGTAAATACTTTAGGCGATTTGGGCTTTAGTTTTGTTTCATTTTCCTTTAGCAATGTTTGTTGAAAAGGATCTGTAAAAAAAGCATTTTCAAAATCACCCGCATAATTCCACCTGTCTACCAGCTGTATTTCTTCCGCGCCGCTTTTGCTGTAATCTATTTTTTTATCATTGTCCCATTCAATTACCTTGAAACCATCAGCGTAGGTAAGGACATATTTGTAATGAACAGGCGTTTCTGCTGAAAAAGACGCTTCGGTGGTAACCTGCCAAAAATCATTGTTGAGCCAGGTCATTGGCAGGGCTTTGGAGATATCTCCGTTACCCAGTGCGTCAATATTGCCGGAAACACTTAGTGATTCACCTGTTTTTGTGTGAAAACGTACATAAAAATGGAGTTTCATTTATCGGTAGATTTAGAAGGAGACGAAAATAGGATAAAATCGGTTTTTGCGTAATTATTACACGATATGTGAATATACATGTATTAGTTTGCTGAAGAAGTATGCAATTTTTGCATTTTTACCTTATTTTCGCAAAAAAATAATTGAATGGAAACACAGAAAAAGAATACAGGTTTATGGTGGTTACTATTCCTTGCTTCAACAGCTGCGCTGATTGCCGCTATTTACCTGCATTGGGAATGGCTTACGCTTATTCTCCCTTTTCAGTGTACCGCCTTTGTAAAAGGCATGGATATTATGTAATTAGCTGAATACCAATCTATTTCTTATAAAAAACCCCTGCCTGTTTTAACCGGGCCAAGGGGTTTTTACTTTGTTGACCTACCCCCGGATAGAAAAAGAACATTTGCACACTTCCATCGGGTTATCCTTATCATTCGTCTAAGTGTTTTCTTTTAAAGAAAGCATTGTTATAGTTTTACCTGTGGAAATAACTAAACCGAACAAATCCCTACCCTACTTCCATGAGAAGACGTTTTATTTTATACAAAATAAATGAGGTGCCCGGTGGTGGTAGTTCAATCAGTTATTTGAAAACATTTAAATACAAAAAACCGGTTTACACCATTCTAAAATCAGAAGCCAGGCGCTTCGGTCTTATCCAGGCAATCTTTCTGGGCCTGCGATATTCATTATCTACGCTTCCTGAACGACTTGCGTGAAAATTGCTGATTTTGTGATTTGCTTATACGGTACCAACGAAATCCCAAAACCACTCAATACCGAAATAAGAAAAATTGCTGATTTTGTGAAGGCGTGATTTTGTGATTTGCTTATACCGCACCAACGAAATCCCAAAATCACTCAATCCCATAATCAGCAATAAAAAAACACCGGTCACTAAGTGCCGGCGTTTTTTATTGGTAAAAAAAATCTCTTATATTAGAAAGATACATGCGTAAGTGATAACGATGTAATCTTTTTTCTTTTCGAACCACTGTTTACAAATCTACCGTTTCTGCGAATATTCCAGAAATTGATCGCCTTAAAAGAAGATGGTTTTGCATTTTCATGCATAGCTATTCCGGTAGCGATTGTTTCTTTTACTTCAGCCACTAAATTTTTCAACAAAACTGGTTCCATCTGTACACGGGATGGCATTACATTACTTTTCATAGTATTGATTTTTATTTATTACAATTTAATTTTTTGAGCAACCGGGAAGAAAACACCTAAGAATCATAGTAAGAAGCATTAAGCTTTATCATCCTGCAGTAGTTGTACGAACTATTTGATTGCTCATTATGACGATGCAAAAGTATAACGCGGAAGAATAACATGCAAGCATTAATGCCAATAAAATGGCCAGGCCTTTGATCCCTGGAAATAAAACTACACCCAATACAATAATTTGCTTTTCAGAAGATTATAACCAATTTTGCAAATTGGACATCATAATACAGGCAAAATTTTATTGTATTTTAATCTTACAACCTTTTCCGGATTGACGCAAAAAAAACACCGGTCACTAAGTGCCGGTGTTCCTTATTGGTAAAAGAAATCTTCTGTATTAGAATGAAACATGGGTAAGCGATATTGAAGTGCTTTTTTTTCTTTTTGAACCACTGTTTACAAATCTTCCGTTTCTGCGAATATTCCAAAGGTCAATTGCTTTAAAAGAAGACGATTTTGCATTTGCCTGCATGTTAATTCCTGTGGCTACTGTTTCTTTTACTTCAGCAACCAAATGTTGCAACAACACAGGTTCCATCCGTACACGGGACGGCACTACATTACTGTTCATGATATTTGTTTTAATTATTACAATTTAATTTTTTGAGCAAACGGAAGAAAACACCTAAGAATCGTTAGTAAGAATGGGTCAAGCTTTGTATCATCCTGTGGTAGTACGTACGAACTATTTAATTGCTCAATTTGACGATGCAAAAGTAAGCTATTAACAGCTAACCTGCAAGTACAATCTTAAATAAACTGTTAATACGCAGGCATAAATTGAGTAATTACGTAATTATTACAACAGTTTATATTATCAGTACTTATTTATGCATTAATAAATCATCTTATCAGCCGCTCAAATAATGTGATGAATATGGAAATGTGATTAATGTGGAAATTCAGAACCGGTCAGATCTGCAGGATGTAATTCAAACAAAAAAAACACACGCATTGCAGCAGGGATTTCTTATCTCATTACAATATACTCAATATATGAAAATGTGATTAATGGGAAATTCCGAACCGGTCAGATCTGCAAGATATAGTTCAAACAAAAATCCCCGCGTCTCCGCAGGGATTTCTTATCTCAACACAATTGCCTTAATACTATATACTCAATACTAAGTACGCTTATTTCACTTCTTCAAACTCTGCATCTGTTACATTCTCGCTGCCATTTCCTGCGTTTGACTGAGGGCCGCCTGCATTTGCACCTGCCTCAGCGCCTGGTTGTGCACCAGCGCCCTGTGTAGCCTTGTACATATCTTCGCTGGCAGTTGCCCACGCAGCATTCATTTCTGCAGTGGCTGCATCAATACCGGCCAGGTTCTGGCTTTTATGTGCTTCCTTCAGTTTTGCAAGCGCAGCCTCAATAGGCGCTTTCTTGTCTGCGGGAATTTTATCGCCAAATTCCTTTATTTGTTTTTCAGTCTGGAAGATCAGGCTGTCGGCAGCATTTACCTTATCCACTTTTTCACGTTCCGCCTTATCGTTTGCTTCATTTGCCTTGGCCTCGTTTTTCATTTTTTCCACTTCTTCCTTGCTTAATCCGCTACCTGCTTCTATGCGAATTTTTTGCTCTTTACCGGTGCCCTTGTCTTTTGCTGTTACATGCAAAATACCGTTGGCATCAATATCAAAAATTACTTCCACCTGTGGTACCCCGCGCGGAGCTGGCGGAATGCCATCCAGGTTAAAGGTACCCAGGCTTTTATTCTGGCTGCTCATTGGGCGCTCTCCCTGCAATACATGGATCTGCACACCGGGCTGATTATCGCTGGCAGTTGAAAACACCTCTGATTTTTTTGTAGGTATAGTGGTGTTACTCTCTATTAATCTGGTCATTACACCACCCATTGTTTCAATACCAAGCGACAAAGGAGTTACGTCTAACAACAGTACATCTTTTACTTCACCGGTTAAAACGGCACCCTGTATAGCGGCACCAACGGCCACCACCTCATCGGGGTTCACTCCTTTATTTGGCTTCTTACCAAAGAACTTTTCTACAATTTCCTGCACTTTGGGTATACGGGTAGAACCACCTACCAGTATCACTTCATCAATCTGGCTAATGTTAAGGCCAGCGTCTTTTAAAGCCTGTTCACAGGGTTTTAAACAACGTGCAAACAGGTTATCGGCTATCTGCTCAAATTTGGCGCGGCTTAGCTTTTTCACCAGGTGTTTGGGCACGCCGTCAATAGCGGTAATATAGGGCAGGTTAATTTCGGTTTCTGAAGAAGAGCTCAGCTCAACCTTGGCTTTCTCAGCAGCCTCTTTTAAACGCTGTAATGCCATTGGATCTTTGCGGAGATCGATATTCTCATCTTTTTTGAATTCTTCTGCCAGCCAGTCCATGATCACTTTATCAAAGTCGTCGCCACCCAAATGGGTATCGCCATTGGTGCTTTTTACTTCAAAAACGCCATCTCCCAATTCCAGTACAGATATATCAAACGTACCTCCACCAAGGTCAAACACAGCTATTTTGTGATCTTTGCCACCTTTATCAAGGCCATAAGCCAATGCGGCCGCAGTAGGTTCATTTACAATACGACGTACATTTAAACCGGCAATTTCACCGGCTTCTTTGGTAGCCTGCCGCTGGGCATCATTGAAGTAAGCAGGCACGGTAATCACCGCATCTGTAACTTCCGTACCCAGGTAATCTTCTGCCGTTTTTTTCATTTTCTGCAATACCATGGCAGAAATCTCCTGTGGCGTATACAAACGGCCGTCTATGTCAATACGTACGGTATTATTGTCACCTTTTGCCACTTTATAGCTCCAGTGACTGATCTCTTCCGTTACTTCATCAAACCGGCGGCCCATAAAGCGCTTTACGCTGGTAATGGTGTTATGCGGGTTGGTAATGGCCTGGCGTTTGGCCGGGTCACCTACTTTACGCTCACCATTTTTAAGGAAAGCCACAACAGAAGGGGTTGTACGTCTTCCTTCGTCATTTGCAATTACCACTGGCTCATTGCCCTCCATTACGGCCACGCAGCTATTGGTAGTTCCTAAGTCTATTCCTATTATTTTTCCCATATTTAAAGAATTTAATGTTTACGTTTGATAGTCAATCATTATGCCATGCCAATTAAAATGAAAAATTGGCAGAAATGGGGCCAATAATTGGTCATTTTGAACGCTGTGACCATCTTAAACCCGGGGACCAGGCATTAAAATTTAATTGTTGGCTGTTTTTTGGCAGACCGGGTTGGTCTAAGAGCGGGTTTCTTAATCTATGCTGGTATCCTCTATCTTAAAAGTAAAATGACGCTGCAGTAAATAGCTGGTAGTAATGACTACCACGGTAGAGATGACCTGCGAAAGGATGGCATTCATATGAACATATTCAACCAGCAACTTGAGTAATAGGTAATTTAAAAAAAGGTTGGACACGAACACAAAGAAATATCGGAATAATTGCACCCTGCCCCTGATATTGGAGTCAACAAAAACCACATACTTCATAAGAAAAAAACCAACCGGGAAATTAATGAGAAAGGCAAATATCAGCGAGGCAATATGTGGCTTGAAAGCATAAAAACCCAGGTTGAACACTTTTTCCCTGAAAATAAACTTATAGCTAAAAGTGTACAAGAGAAACCCCAGCATTGTGTTGGCACCGCCACAGGCTGCATACCGGAAGGTTTGCAGTGGAAGCCATTTTCTAAAAGGCTGGTAAAAAAAATCGATTATAGCGGTAACCTGGTTATGAACCACAAATATTATTTAGACTGGCGCGAAGATAATTATTGCGCGGCATTGTTTTTTATAAATCGTTAAAACACCGGCGGGGGATTAAAATACCCGCCAGGCTTTACAACCTTATGATGTCTTGTATCATCTGTGTATCTGTAATGCTTTTTATCGGCAGGGTTTTAAAAGCTTTATGTCCAGACCCTAAACCATCAATCCCTGTTTGTCCGTCCACAGCCGCAGCAATGCGGCTGTTTTATTTTGATTTTGAACAACGTAGCCCATGAAAACACCCGGTCATTCCTGATTTTTTTAATTCATTTACCCTTCCTCCCTGTATCCCAATGCCCCGTGGCATTGTGGTTAAGTATCGTTCCGTACTTTTGCAGCCCAGAAACATTTATATGTCATTAGCCGAATTATTAAGAAACACAGTAACGGAAAGTCTGTCCAAATTATACCAGCAACCTTTTTCCGACAAGGATTTCCAGGTAAACCAGACAAAACCAGAATTTGAAGGCGACTATACCATTGTGCTTTTTTCGCTGATAAAGAAATTGAAAAAATCACCCGAAGCTGCCGGCAACGAATTGGGCACACACTTAACTACCGTCTACCCACACCTGTTCAGCCGCTATAATATTATTAAAGGGTTTTTGAACCTTTCTGTAGCAGAAAGCTACTGGGTGGAATTGCTGCAAAAAAATTACACCGACGGCAATTATGGAAAACAGCCTGCCAAAGGCGAACGGGTAATGGTTGAGTATTCTTCACCCAATACCAATAAGCCATTGCATCTTGGCCACCTGCGCAATAATTTTCTGGGCTGGAGCGCCGCCGCCATCCTTAAAGCCAATGGTTATGATATAGTGAAAACCTGCATCGCCAACGACCGGGGCATCCATATCTGCAAAAGCATGGTAGCCTGGCAACTGTTTGCCAATGGCGCCACCCCCGAAAGCACGGGCATGAAGGGCGATCATTTTGTAGGCGATTATTACGTATTGTTTGGAACGGAATTAAAAAAACAGGTTGAAGTACTGATCGCCGGAGGAATCGAAAAAGAAGCAGCCGAAAAACAGGCGCCTATCATGTTGCAGGCGCAGCAAATGCTGGTTGACTGGGAAGCAGGCAAACCGGAAGTGATTGAGCTCTGGAAAAAAATGAATAGCTGGGTATATGCAGGATTCGATGTGACCTATAAAAGAATCGGCAGCGATTTCGATAAAACCTATTACGAAAGCGATACGTATTTACTCGGCAAAGACCTGGTGGAATTTGGTTTGAAGAAGGGCGTCTTTTTTCAGAAAGAGGATGGCAGCGTATGGATTGATTTAACGGCAGATGGGTTGGATGAAAAAATTGTTCGCAGGAAAGATGGCACCGCTGTTTACATGACACAGGACATTGGCCTTGCTGTAAAAAAATACGAAGAATACCAATGCAACAAAAGCATTTACGTGGTGGGCAATGAACAGGATTATCATTTTAAGGTACTGAAACTAATTTGCCGGAAACTGGACCTGCCTGCTGCTGACGGCATTTTTCATTTAAGCTATGGAATGGTGGAATTGCCCAGCGGAAGAATGAAAACCAGGGAAGGCACGGTGGTGGACGCTGACGATATGATTGATGAAATGGTAAACGTTTCAAAACAGAAAACAGAGGAACTGGGTAAGGTAAAAGATTTTACCAGCGATGAATTAAAAGAATTGTACGATACCATAGGGCTGGGCGCTTTGAAATTTTTCCTGCTGCGGGTAGACCCAAAAAAGAAAATGCTTTTTAACCCGGAGGAAAGTATCGACTTCCAGGGTTTTACCGGCCCATTTATTCAGTTCATCCATGCCAGGATAAAATCAATCCTGCGCAAAGAAACAGCGGCGCCGGCAGCTCATTTTACAACACCATTATTACCATTGGAAAAAGAATTAATCGTAACGATGGAGCAATACCCGGTTATTATTGAACAGGCGGCTACCGATTATAACCCCTCGCATATCGCCAACTATGTATATGCCGTAGCAAAAACATTCAGTTCATTTTATTCAGAACACAAAGTTGCCAGTGCAGAATCAGAAGAAAAGAAACAGCTTCGTTTGCGCCTTTGCCAGATGACCGCCAATATTATTGCTTCAGGTATGGGTTTACTGGGAATTAAAGTGCCGGAGAGAATGTAACCGGTTGTCCGTACCCAAACAGTTTGTTGAATTTTTATTACATGTATTTTTACATGAATAGACTTGCAAAAAAATGGTTGCTGCCTTTCTTACTATTTTCCTTTACAATGGTAAGGGCTCAAAACATAGTACCCAACGGCAACCTGGAAGATGTAAATATCTGCGATGAATACCATTGCCCCTGCAGTCCCAGGGGTTGGTTTATTGTAAAAAATGCGGTGCCAACGGGCTATTACCATTTATACCCCGACCGCGCGGCCAGCGGAAAGCAATACTTTAATTTACATGTGGTAAGAAATGCCAGCAACCGGCAATACTGGCAAACAAAACTGTTGTGTAAACTGGTACCCGGCGAGCAATACGAGGTAAGTGTAAAAGTTGCTGAAGATAAAATTGGTCCCAACGTTAACGATATTGGATTTTATCTGACCGACCATTTTATTTTTTCCCGGGAAGACACCCTGCTGCAACCGGAATCGTACGTCGGTTTTGCTGATGCGAAAACAAGCAAGCTTAAAAACAACTGGTTCCTGCTAAAAAAAGAATTTACTGCAACCACCGAAGCAGCATTTCTGATCATCGGAAATTTTTCTGCAGAAGACAACAAAGCCATCCTAACAAAAAGAGGCTATGACTACCAGGGCATCACGCTGAAAGTCGACGATATCAGCATTATTCCCCGGCACGCAGCAGGTTGCCTTTCTTACCAGGCCAATAAAGACTCATTGTATGCTATCACTAAAAGACACGCCGGGGATACATTAAAAACCAGGGAAAGCGTTGCTACAACAGTCATTGTTCAAAAGAAAAAAATTGATACACTTCAGTTAAGCAACGTTTTGTTTGAGTTTGACAAATTCAAACTGATTAACCCGGATACGCTTGAAACTTTCAGGAAATTATTATCGAACCCTACTATTAAGAAGATACATGTATCGGGCTATACAGACGACGCCGGCACAAGGGCCTACAACGCGATACTTTCGATAAAAAGGGCTGAAGAAATTGCAAGGCTGCTGGTCTTAAAATTTGGGATTGACCCTTCCATAATAGAATCCGAAGGAAAGGGCATTTCAACTTTTTATGCCGATGCCAGTATGAACAGAAGAGTGGATATTTATGTTTATTACCAGTAATTAGTTACCTGTAACCGGGAAATGGAATTGATTTCGGCCATTCTGCCAATAAAAGGAAAATTATCGGTTACTCACAGGGCTGTTTTCGCCGGGTATCAATCAAATATTGAATTTTCCACACACCATTTATTCTTACGAGCTGGAAAGAGTCAACGCCGCAGTGACTGAACTTGCCGGCATAATAAAATTTATAGGGTGTCCAAACCGATGCCAGTGGCCCGTCAATTTTTATGGTTTCAAACGCAATGCGTTCATCTGCGGAATCTTTTGGCAGTTTGCTTATATGTTGCGCAAAATCTTTTACTGCATCGTTTTTAACAACTACTTTACCTTCTTTTGTCCGGGCAATGGTCTGCAGCACGGCACTGTCGGCAAATGCGCTTTGTATGGTTGCTGCATCGGCATTTCTCATGCCATCAAACAATAAATTAACGGCTGCTTTTACAGAATCCTCTGTGCTTTGCGCGTGAGCGCTAAAACCCATAGCAAGGAAGATGATGATGGTGAAACCTGATCTCATCTGTTTACAGAATTTGAATTGGCAAATGATTATTCAACCCCTGCGGAATTGCAATCCCCCTATTCATTGTTGCCGCCGGTTTCATCGGTGGCTATTATGATGGCGCCCTTTCAGGGCCCGCAATATTCCGTAAATTGCGCCGCTAAAACAACCACTCAACCACTCAACCACTAACAGCTACATATAACCCAATATCTTCAGCATGCTTTGCGCAGTTTGTTCTTTGGCATATACCCAGTCTACCAGCTTACCATTTTTATCGTGACCAACTATGATATGTTTGGGCGATGGAATCAGGCAATGCTTTATACCCCCATAACCACTTATCTGGTCCTGGTAAGCACCGGTATGAAAAAAGCCCACAACCAGGTTTTCGCCATTGGTGATCTTTGGCAAAAACACTTCATTGATATGTTCTTCGGAATCGTAATAATCGTGGCTGTCGCAGGTAATACCGCCCAGTACTACGCGGTGGTATTCTTCGTTCCATTTATTAATCGGCAACATCAGGAAGCGCTCACCGATGCCCCATGTATCGGGCAGCGTGGTAATAAAAGAAGAGTCAATCATGTACCAGGTTTCCCGGTCGTTCTGCATCTTCTGGCCAATAACACTGTAAATATGCGCCATACTTTCACCCACGGTATAGCTGCCAAACTCTGTAAAAATATGCGGCATCGGCACATTGCTTTTTTTACAGGCTGTTTTTATATTCCGCACTATCTCGTTGATCATAAACTGGTAGTCGTACTCAAACCCCAATGAATGTTTGATGGGGAAACCGCCGCCAATATTTATCGAATCAAGTTCAGGGCAGATTTTCTTTAGCTGGCAATACAGGTTGATAACTTTATTGAGCTCACTCCAGTAATAAATATCGTCTTTGATACCCTTGTTCAAAAAAATATGCAGCATTTTTAACTGGAAGCGATCTTCGTTGCCCTCAATTTTATCGACATAAAATTCCAGTATATCGCGCGGACGAAATCCCAGGCGGGAGGTGTAAAAAGGAAAATTCGGCTCCTCCTCTGCAGCCACACGAATGCCCAGTTTGAACGGCGTTTTGACCGTTTTTTTATATGCCTGTAATTCATCTTTATTGTCAAGAATAGGAATTACATTTTTAAACCCGCTGTTGAGCAGGCTGGCAATACGGCTGGTGTAGGGCTTTTGTTTATACCCGTTGCAAATGATATAAGTATCCTTGGTTACCTTCTTGCGTGCATACAGTTTTTTAATTATCTCAATGTCGTAGGCATAAGAAGTTTCCAGGTGTATATCCTGTTTCAGCGCTTCTTCAACTACAAAAGAGAAATGCGAGCTCTTGGTGCAATAGCAATAATTGTATTCGCCGGTGTACTTGTATTTTTTAAATGCACTGTCGAACATTTTTTTTGCCTTCTTTATCTGCATGCCAATCTTGGGCAGGTAAGAAAGTTTCAGGGGTGTGCCATACTTATCAATGAGCGATTTAATATCAAGGCCATTAAACTGCAGGTACTCATCTTTTACTTCAAAGCCTTCCTGGGGAAAATTAAATGTTTGTTTCACCAGGTCTAAATAGGTATTGTTCATGTAAGGCAACTATGATTACGGGTGAGGAATGCTTTTATCATTGCTGGTCTTAAATACACCGGACTTTTTATTTCTGCACAAAAGTAATTGTTTGCCGCAATCGGGGGCATTTTTTTTGCGTACCCTGCACAGCCATAAAAAATAGCCATTATTTAACCGGTAAATGTTATCATTGCAACAGAAAATGCCGGCGCGAAATACCCGCTATTTTTCAACCCATCAAACGATTGCAATGAAAAAGATCCTGCTCCTTACATGTATACCCCTCCTGCTACTCCATCATTCCTTTTTTGCACAAACCGGCTACCAGGCAAAGGCAAAAGCCCTGCTGGCAAAAATGACACTGGAAGAAAAAATTGGCCAGTTAAACCTGGTTACGCCCGGGGGCGCTGTAACCGGCGCGGTAGTAAGCCAGGGTGTGGAGGACAATATCCGCAAGGGCCTGGTTGGTGGTTTGTTTGGTATCTGGGGACCTGAAAAAGTGCGGCAGGCACAGGACCTGGCAATGAAAAATAGCCGGCTGCATATTCCCTTAATTTTTGGCCTGGATGTAATACATGGGCACAAGACTATTTTCCCGATACCACTGGGCCTTTCTGCTACCTGGGATTTGGACCTGATTGAGAAAAGTGCACGCATTGCTGCAACAGAAGCCAGTGCCGACGGACTTGAATGGGCTTTTTCGCCCATGGTAGATATAGCCAGGGATGCACGCTGGGGAAGAATTTCGGAGGGCAGCGGTGAAGACCCCTACCTTGGCGGGCTAATTGCAAAAGCAATGGTAAAGGGCTACCAGGGAAAAGACCTATCTGCCAATAACAACATTATGGCATGTGTAAAACATTTTGCCCTATACGGTGGTGCCGAAGCCGGGCGTGAATACAATACCGTTGACATGAGCCGGATAAAAATGTACGAGTATTATTTGCCGCCTTATAAAGCAGCGGTAGAAGCAGGCGCCGGCAGCATTATGAGCTCATTCAATGAAATAGACGGCGTGCCTGCTACCGGTAACAAATGGTTGCTAACCGATTTGCTGCGCAAACAATGGGGGTTTAAGGGTTTTGTGGTATCTGATTATACTTCGCTCAGCGAAATGATAAACCATGGCGTTGGTGATCTGCCCACCGTATCTGCCCGTGCATTAAAGGCCGGGCTGGATATGGATATGGTAAGCGAAGGCTTTCTCAGCACCCTGAAAAAATCTTTGCTGGAAGGCAAAATAACCATGGCAGATATTGACCAGGCCTGTACCAGAATCCTGGAAGCGAAATATAAACTCGGCTTGTTCGATAACCCCTACAAATACATTGATGAGTCCAGGCCGGAAAAAGAAATCTTAACTGCCGCAACACGTCAGGCATCCCGTGAAATAGCCGCCCATGCCTGTGTATTGTTAAAAAACAGCAACCAGTTGTTACCTCTGCAAAAAACCGGCACCATTGCACTGATTGGGCCGCTGGCCAATAACCAGCGCAATATGCTGGGCACCTGGGTGGTAGCCGGCGACTGGAAAAAATCTATAACAGTTATGGATGGTGTAAAAAATGTGGCGGGTAACGGTGTAAATATCTTGTATGCCAAAGGCGCCAATATTTCAGACGATGCCATGCTGATAAAAAATGCCAATGCCCTTGGGGTAGAGATTGAACAGGAAAAAGCGTCTCCGGATGAACTGATCAGTGAAGCTGTGTCAACCGCCACCAAAGCCGACGTGGTAGTGGCTGTACTGGGCGAGGCTGCGGATATGAGCGGTGAATCATCCAGCCGCTCCGACATCAGTATACCGGAGAGTCAAAAAAACCTGTTAAAAGCACTGGTAAAAACAGGCAAACCAATCGTGCTGGTTTTGATCAATGGCCGCCCGCTTACTTTAACCTGGGAAAATGACCATGTACCCGCCATACTGGAAGCATGGGCGCCCGGTACCGAAGCGGGAAACGCAATTGCAGATGTGTTGTTTGGCAACTATAACCCATCAGGAAAAATTACCGCCACTTTTCCGGCAAGTGTTGGACAAATTCCCATTTACTACAACCATAAAAATACAGGCAGGCCTTATGACGGAAAAGGATCGGGCAAATTCAAATCGTATTATATGGATATTTCAAACGATCCTTTATACCCGTTTGGATACGGCCTTAGCTATACCAGCTTTGACTACAGCAACCTGGCGCTGAGCAAAACAAAACTAAAAGGCAATGAAACCTTAACGGCTACGGTTACCATCAGCAATACAGGCAAATATGCCGGCGAAGAAACGGTTCAGTTATACATCAGCGACCCCGTGGCCAGCGTTACCCGTTCTGTAAAAGACCTGAAAGGCTTTACAAAGGTGTTCCTGCAACCGGGCGAAAAAAAAGACCTGCGCTTTACCGTTACCACCCAGCAGTTAAAATTCTACAACAGCGATTTAAAATACGATTGGGAACCCGGCGAATTTATCATACAGGTAGGAACCAATTCGGCGAATACAAAATCGGCCAGTGTGCAGTGGGTGAAGTGAATTGATTGGTTGACAGGGTAAAAGTTGATTAGTTGATCTGTTGGCTGGTTACAATCAAATAATTATTGCAAGTAAATGCAGAATGAGGAGTCCTGAAAGGGCATAATACGGCGCAGCCCGGTAAATCAAATAACCATTACGGCCTTCCCTGAAGGGCGCAATATACAAGCGAAGGTGTAGTCCTTCCCGATAATTGGAAGAACACAGGTATATGAAAAAAATTATCCTTGCCATTTGTTTATTAGTTTTTTCCTATGTGCTCAGTGCCCAGAAAATTGAGCTACTCGCCAGTGGAACTAAAACCTCTTTACGCGGCCTAAGCGCGGTAACCGATAAAATAATATGGGCAAGTGGCAGCAAAGGAACAGTGGCCAGAAGTATTGACAGCGGCAAAACCTGGAAATGGATGACTGTGCCCGGTTTTGAAAAAAGAGATTTCAGGGATATTGAAGCATTCGATGCAGTAACTGCTATTGTAATGGCAATTGATACGCCTGCCATTATATTAAAAACCATCGATGGCGGCGGACACTGGAAAACAGTGTATGAAAACAGCACGCCGGGCATGTTTTTAGATGCCATGGAATTCTGGAACCAGCAAAGCGGCATTGTGATAGGCGATCCCATCAACGGTAAGTTTTTTATCGCCCGCACATTTGATGAAGGCAATAGCTGGCATGCCACTTCATTTGATAAACTGCCGGCCGCAGATTCCGGCGAAGCCTGCTTTGCTTCAAGCGGAACCAATATCCGCGGACTAAACCTGGCCGAAGCCTGCTTTATCAGTGGTGGCATGCGTTCAAGGTTTTTTTGCAAAGGCCAACCCATTGACCTGCCCCTGCTGCAGGGGGCCGCTTCATACGGCGCCAATTCCATCGCCATCCGCGACAGCAGGAAAAGAACCAATAGCAATTATTTTGTAGTAGTAGGTGGCGACTTTACCCACGATACCTCCACTGTAAAAAATTGTGCCATCACTAAAGATGGCGGCAAGACCTGGTCCGCCCCTTCTACCCCACCCCATGGCTACCGGTCATGTGTAGAGTTTATTACCAAAACAAAACTGATCACCTGCGGCACCAGTGGCGCAGACATATCCACTGACGGTGGCATAAACTGGCAGCTAATAGGCAAAGAAGGTTTTCATGTGTGCAGAAAAGCAAAAGAAGGCAACAGCGTATTTCTTGCAGGAAATGGAAAAATTGGAAAACTTGTTTGGTAAATTAAAAATTGAGTGATTTTGGGATGGCGTAATTTTGAGATTTATTTTTATGCTACATGAAGAGCAAATCACAAAAATCAGAAATCCCGAAATCAAAAAATCAAAAAAAAAATGCCGGTCATAGTTTCCTTTGACCAGCACCCGTCTTGCTTATTTGAGAAACAAGTATAACAACCTTACAAGAATTCAAAGATATGATCAGGATCAATTCAACCCAATAGTAGATTAACTATTTTACCCCTGTAAAATTGCTATTTTCTCCCGCAACGCATGGGCTTTTTCGCTGTTATAACAATAATCATATCAAATAACTACACAATAACATTTACTGCTGCGTAACAATCATTTAGTTGCTCAAACTTCTGAAGTCTACAGGCACTAGTTTGCTTACACCCGGTTCCTGCATAGTAACTCCATAAATAACATCTACCGCACCCATGGTTTGTTTATTATGCGTTACAATAATAAACTGGCTTTCTTCGCTGAAGCGGCGGATCATATTGGTAAACTTACCCACGTTGGCATCGTCGAGCGGGGCATCAACCTCATCCAGTATACAAAACGGCGCAGGCTTTATCAGGTAAATGGCAAATAGCAGGGCCGTTGCCGTTAGTGTCTTTTCACCACCACTTAACTGGCTGATGGATGAAGGCCGTTTTCCCTTTGGCTTGGCAACAATATCAATACCTGTTTCAGCCAGGTTTTCCGGATTTTCCAATACCATGTCTGCGGTATCATCTTCTGTAAACAATGCTTTGAATACTTTCTGAAAATTATCACGCACCTTGTTAAACGTATCCAGGAATGCCTGGTTGGCGGTTGCTTCCACCTCCTGTATGGTCTGCATCAGGCTGTCCTTGGCCGTAACCAAATCATTCTTTTGCTCAAGAATAAAATCGTACCGCTTTTTCATTTCCTGAAAAGCTTCAATAGCGGTGGGATTTACTTCGCCCAGGTTTTCCAGGCGTTTCTTCATGCGGTCGCTCTTTTCCTGCAATTCCTCTACCGGCGTTTCCGATGTTCTGGGCTGATCAATAATATCGTCGAGGTTAATCCTGAATTCTACCTGCAGCCTTTCTTTCATTCCGGCCAGTTGCAGTTTTAATTCATTAAGGCTGTCTTTTATTTCGGCCAGCAAATGTTCTGCCTGTTCTTTGTCTTTTACCGTATGCCTCAATTCGCTTTCCTTTTCATTCAGTGCGTTGCGCAGGTTGTAGTAAGACTGATCGGCTTCATTCAGTCTTGTTTCTTCTTCCTGTTTCTTATGCAATAAGCCGATATGCTCCTGTTCTGCCGCCTGCAGCACCTCACTGCTTTCCGAAATGCTTTCCTGTGTTTGTTTCAACTGTGAGGCATTTGCTTCAATCTGCGTACGCAAATCATGCAGCTGGTTGCTTTTAAATTCAAGCTCCTGTTTCAGGGCATTAATCTTGCTATGCTGCCTGGTTACCTGCAGGTTAAAATCATTGTAACCGGCCATTACTTCGTTGTAAGCAGCTTCTACCAGTTTGTATTCATCCTCGCTGCCTTTGAGTTTATCCCTTAATTCATTCAATGCGCCTACCAGTTGCATCCATTCATTGCGAACCCCTTCTACACCGCCTACGGTTTCTTCCAAAGTTAATTGTAGTTCTTCCACGCGGTTTTGCGAGGTGCCTTGTAGAGCATGCAGGTTTTCAGTTTTATTTTCAAGCGAGAATACAAAATTGGTCAGCCGGCTGATATCTTCCTGGGCCTGCTTAATAGCCGTTTCTTTCAACTGTTCATTAAAACCAATAACTTCATTGTGTTTAAACTGTATAGCGGCCTTCAGGTTGTTTACAACAATTTCCTGCGCTGCTATTTCTTCGGCCAGTTTTTCGAGATTTTTGGCCCGGCCAATTTTCTTCCCTTCAAATAAGCCTACGCTGCCGCCCGTTAATGAATATTTACCCTTAACATATTTTCCATGTTTTTCAAGTACAATAGAGCCATTGCTGTTGGTAAGTGCATCTTCGCTTTCTGCAATAAACACATTGCCCAATAAATAATTGGCCAGGCTATGGTATTTTTCATCTACTTCAATTACATCCATTGCCTTTATGGTTTCAGGAATATGATGCGTTCCAAAATCCGCGCCTTCCACCATTAATTTATCGAGCAGGAAGAAATTAGCTTTTCCTTTTTTGTTATCATCCAGCAAATGCACCGCCTGCAAACCTTCCTGCAGGTTGTTTACCACATAATAGTTCAGGTAGGGCTCCAGCACATTTTCTACTGCGGCCCGGTATTCTTCTTTTACGTAAATGATATCCGACAATATCGGCGCTGTATGGTTCCAGTTAGTGTTGTTATGCAGGAATTTTACACTCTCGGGGTAGCCTTCCATTGAATCAATAAGGCTTTTCAGCAGGTCATATTCATTGCGGCGGCTGTCCAGTTTCCTGTTTTCATCTGCCAGTTGCTGCCGTAAAACTTCAACTTCGCTCTGGGTTTGTAAAATCTGCTCCTTGGTTCTGTCCTGGTGCTCCTGCAATTGCTGCAGGTCTCTTTTGCGGCTTTCCAGCTCTTCCTCCTTGTGCATGCGTTCTTCCTCCAGTTGTTTTAACTGGCTGCTGCGTATTTCTCTTTCCTCTTCAATCTGGTCAATAGCCCGCTGCAGATTCTGAATGGATGTATCGGCCACCGCTACTTTCTTTTCTGCTTCAAACTGGCTGCGCTGAATGGTCAGGTTTTCGCTGCGCAGGCTGTCTACATGCGTTCTTTTTTCGTCGAAAATTTTTCTTTTATCTTCTACGCTTGTTTTTAAAGTTTCCAGTTGCTGCTGAAGATCTTCCAGTTTTGATTGTTCTTCCAGCCCCTGCTGTTCTGTAAACACAATGCTTTCTTCAAGGCCCTTTAACTGACCCTCGCTTTTATTCAGAAATGCCTCCAGGCTGGCTGATTTTTCCTGTAAAAAATTCAGGCGCTGGCCGGCCAGGTTTTTTTCATTTTCTTTTGTACGCAATACCTGCAGCAAATCATTGAATTCATGCTGCATGCTTTGAAGCGCGCGCTCCTTTTCAATAAAGTCCAGGCGTTCCTGTTCAAGCGAGGCCTCGGCGGTGGCAATAACCGCTTCTAACTGTATTTTTTTATTTGTTTCTGCCTCCGATTGCTCATTCAGGTTACGATAGGTTACATTGAAGCCTTCCAGTGAAGCCTTGGCCAGTTCAATGCTGTGTTCGCGGTATTCTTTTTTTATTTCGTGGTATTTCTCTGCTTTTTTTGCCTGGTTTTCCAGGCTTTTTAACTGGTTGTTGATTTCAAACAGCAGGTCTTCAATACGGGCTATGTCCTGTTCCGTTGCATCCAGTTTTAGTTTGGCTTCGCGCTTGCGGGTTTTGTAAATGGTAATGCCCGCCGCCTGTTCCAGCATACGCCGGCGGCTGTTCTCTTTGTCTTTGATAATTTCATCTACCATGCCCAGTTCTATAATGGCATAGCTGTCGGTGCTGACGCCGGTATCCATAAAAAGATTCTGGATATCTTTCAGGCGGCATTGCACATCGTTCAGGCGGTATTCACTCTCACCACTTTTATAAAATTTACGGGTAACCGTAACCGTATTAAATTCAGTAGGCAGCAGGTTGCGGGTATTTTCAAATGTCAGGCTCACTTCGGCAAGACCGGAGGCGCTGCGGGTTTTAGAGCCATTAAACACCAGGCTGTCCAGGTTTTCGCTGCGCAGGTGACTGATTTTCTGTTCTCCTATCACCCAGCGGATACTGTCTATTATATTGCTTTTACCACAGCCATTGGGGCCAATAACACCGGTAATACCTTCATCAAAATTGAGTACGGTCTTGTCGGCAAAGCTCTTGAATCCTTTTATTTCTAAACTCTTTAATCTCACAGTGAAAAGTTTTAAGTAGAACGGGCAAATATATTTTTTTGCCGCTAACAAAAAATCCGGTTTGGCGGGAAGGGGGTTATAATTATTCACCTGTTATACACAAACATCAAACCGCATAAAAGTTATACACAGTTTGTGAGCAAATAAGGTAGATTTTCTTTGTAACCAGCGGTAGAAATACTATGGTGCATCGTTGTGTCACACCCTTGTACCGCAAATCAATATTGAGCGGCCGGCCTCAACCGTCAAACACATTTCCTGCAGGCTGTATTTCGGGTTGGCAAACACTTTATCCGGATGAAACCACAGGCCCGCCTCCGGAACAGCGTATCCATGTCCTTTACATTGAGTAGCTTTAGATGAATAAACCCCTGTTCATGTCATGAATATCCGTCAAAGAATTATAGACTTTTTCAGCAAAAGAACCCCGCCTCCAAACATTGAACAACCTCCATTGAATGAAAGTGAACAGGCTTCTTTAAAGGAATTTTCATTTTTAAATGCAGATGAAAGGATAAGAAAAATTATGATTGCCGGCGATACGGGAAACCCGGACTATTTCCATTTAATGCAGTATGCTGTGCTGAATGACCCGGATATGAACGTGAAATTTGCAGCCCTGAAAAGGATTTACCTGTTTTCAGCCCATCCCGGTTTATTGCCCATGATGAAAAAACTGCAGGAAACAAATCCGGGCAACGCCATGGAACCCTATTTGTCGATGGCATTAAGCAGGCTTGGATTGATAACCAGGGAGGAATTCGAACAAAAAATGAATGGCGTTGAGTAAATACGAACTGTATTACATTTACACTTCAGCGTAAAGTCATAAATTCATTCAATGATCAACACCAGCGACCTGCATATTGAAGACGAGATCATGCCCTTGTTTGACTTTACTTTCAACTTTCATTCCGGCCAGGCCCTGCGTGAAATATTGCATCAAACACTTGGGTCGAAAGAAGAAATAGCAGCCAGGCAACAGCTGTTAAAGGGTTTTATTGCCAACCGCGAAACAGTAAAAGATTATTCCTTCTCACGGTTTAACCTGACCGAGATTTATGATTTTTTTGAAACGTTTGCGGCAGGGTCGCTTTCGGGTGGCAAACTTAGATGGAAACTTACTTTTTCTGAAAAAGAGCGACACCAGAAAAGAGGAAGGCTTATCCTGCTTATCCGGCTGTTTTACAAAATAAAGACTTCCTACCTGGATAAAATAGACATTAGCCTTTTTCCTGCAGAATATGGAACAGAACTAACCTTGTTGAATCAATTTTTTGCAGACTTTAGTCCAGAAAAATATGAAGCTGTTTTCCTGAAAAAAAGTAAAATAACCATCAGTCATATTGCTGAACTGATAGAAATCATCGCCCAAAAAATAACCAATGGCCAGGCAGCGGCCTTCTGGCAACGCTGGTTTTTATTTGAAGCCTGTCTGTCCATCAGCAATGGCATTGTTAAAAATGGTTTTGTTTTTCCGGCGTTTACGGAAAATGTTTTTTCTATTGAAGCGCTGTATCACCCGCTTTTGAAAAACCCTGTTAAGAACGATATCACGGTGAGCAGTAATGTTATTCTTTTAACAGGCCCCAATATGTCAGGCAAATCTACTTTTCTGAAGGCTGTAAGTTTATGTGTTTACCTGGGACATGCCGGCCTGGCAGTACCTGCATCAAAAGCAAACCTGCCATTTTTCAGCACCCTGTCGGTGGCTATTAACCTTACAGATAGCATTGTAAGCGGTTATAGTCATTTTATGTCTGAAATAGTAACCTTAAAAAATGTGCTTACCGAAGCCAGCGGCAACAAGAAATGCTTTGCTGTTTTTGATGAATTATTCAGGGGCACAAATATTGAAGATGCACTGGAAATAAGTACGGCCACCATAAAAGGGCTTTGCAATTTCCCCCAGTCGCTGTTTTTTATTTCTACCCACCTGCACCAGTTAAAACAAATGGAAGAAGTAAAGACAAACAAAATAACCACCTGTTACATTGAATGCGAATTGAAAAATGAGGTGCCGGTATTCACCTATAAATTAAAAGAAGGCTGGTCCGATCTTAAAATTGGCCGCATTTTGTTCGACCGGGAAGGCATCAATACACTGCTGCACCGCGGAGGATAAACCCGGACTTCTGCAACAACCTATATCCACTGCGGCAAGGGCCCGATAGTTCCCTCTTTGAAAGGAATTTATCCCGTCAAAAAAAACCATAAAAGACAAATCAATCACCAAAAACGGCATCGCCTGCAGCCACTGTTAAATAATTTATGTTGCCTATTTAGACCAGTGGGCATGTAATGGCGACGAGCAGTCTTTTAAATATACAATCCTGTTTATATATTTGTACCTGCACAGACCATTGAGCGTTCTGGTACCCTGAAAACCCTTTACAGATGACCCTTCAACACAATTACTGGTGGCTTTTATTGAGTATCCTTTTACTGCCCGGTAAAACCTTCTATGTGCACCCTCATCCTGCGTGTTCGGACACCGCGCAAAACCACCAGGAGGTGTTGCCCCTTCAATTAATTGGTTTTACAGCAAGTGTAAATAAAGACATTGTGTATGTAAGATGGACGACTTCATCTGAAAAAAATGTGAACCATTTCGAAACAGAAAAGAGTTTTGACGGTATTCATTTTGTCGTCATCAGCAAGCAAACCGCTCTTGGTGTAAACGCCGGCAGGGAGCATTACCTGGCCGAGGATTTTAAACCCGGGCCGGACATTAACTACTACCGGCTGAAAGTAGTACGCAACAATAACGGCATTACCTATTCAAAAACCATAACCCTTAAGCACAGTCGCTAAATTATTTTTTTGCCTGTTCAAGCAAGGGACGCGGATCAAACAGCACTTTAAAGGAATCTATCTTTCCATGGCTGACCTTATACCAGCCACAGCTAAAAATTTGCTGCTCCCCCATGGTAATATCGTACCAGAGGCAAACATCATTTCCATCCTCAAAAGCCTTTTGAACGGCATATTTAAATTTCATTTTTCGCATATCGTTCATATACTCATCTGCACTGTTGCGGGTGCCCAATACCCCCTGGAATACCAGGTTATCGGCGAGGTATGTTCTGGCTGTATTAAAATTACTGTCATTGAGCGCTTTTATAAACGACAGTACGATTGTCTTTGCGCCTGTCGCAGTTTCTGATGGATGATTTGCTATCTGCATAACTGTAGTTGTTAATTTGTGATGCAATGTTGTTTCGTTCAGACGCAAGCGTCCCCTGTGTGCCCTTCCGGGGCTGTTTTACATTACAAAAGACCATAATTAACATGCCAGTCTTTATTAAACCGTCTGCTCCCTTATTTATTCCTGCTATATGGAAAATTTTTCCTGCATACTTTTTTTTTGTGAATAAAACAGTCCTGTATGCCGGTTTTAAATTACTTATTCATGCTGCCAGGTAAGCGGCTTTTTTTATGCACGGTACCAATTCTACCGCCATATGCCTTTACATTTGGAACCACAAAACCTTACACAATGATCAATACACGTCGTGGAACAGCAGGACTGATGGCGTTTCTTTTTTGTCTGCCATTAGCAGGCCAGTTTAAAAATACGGATCCCATTGCACCGGATCCCGCAGTAAAAATTGGCCGGCTTTCCAATGGATTAACCTACTACATCAGGAAGAATACAAAACCGGAGAAAAAAGTTGAATTGCGCCTGGTAGTGAACGCAGGTTCGGTACTTGAAAACGACAACCAGCAGGGACTTGCGCACTTTATGGAGCACATGAGCTTTAATGGTTCTACCCACTACCCAAAAAATGAGCTGGTGGATTTTTTACAAAAGGCAGGCGTAAAATTTGGCGCCGACCTGAATGCCTATACCAGCTTTGATGAAACCGTGTACATACTTCCCTTACCAACAGACGATTCAACCATGCTCGAAAAAGGCCTTACGGTGCTGGAAGACTGGGGATTTAATAACCTGTTCGATAAAGATGAAATAGAAAAAGAAAGAGGTGTGGTGCTGGAAGAATCAAGGCTTAGAAAGGGGGCCGGCGACAGAATGGGTCACCTGTATTTACCCAGGCTGTTTAATGGTTCAAAATATGCCGGGCGCCTGGCTATTGGCAAAGAAGACATCCTGAAAACTTTTAAACCCGGGACGCTTAAACAATTTTATAAAACCTGGTACCGCCCCAATGAAATGGCAGTTATTGTGGTGGGAGATATTAATCCCGCAGCGGCGGAAAAAATGATCGTTGCACATTTTACCAGGTTTGTCAACCCGGCAGGCGGCCCACCCCGCCCCGCTATTATTCCCATTAAAGAAAGAACCCGGCCCGATGCCATGGTGGTAACAGATGAAGAAGCTACCAACACGGTTATTCAGGTGTACAATTTTGTAAGGCCCGCACAAAAAATCACCACCTGGGGCGCATACAGGAAAAGCATCATTGAAAACCTGGTCAGCTCACTGATAAACCAGCGTTTGGAAGAACTTACCCAGCAGGAGAAACCCCCTTTTCTTTTTGCCAATACCGGCTTCGGCCAGTTCATCAGGGGCTATGGCTCGTTTAATTCTTTTGCAGTAGTTGGCAAAGGAACAGTAGAAGATGCTGTAACCGCTTTGATTGAAGAAACCAACCGGGCAAGACAGTTTGGCTTTCTGCAAACAGAGCTTGACCGCGCAAAGTCGGAACTGCTGAATGAAACGGAAAACGCTTTTAATGAAAGGGAAAAATCGGCATCGGCGCAATTGGTTGATCAATACGTGAGCAATTTTCTTACCCATGCACCCATACCGGACATCAGCAAACGCTATCATTTTATAAAACAAATACTGCCCGGCATCACCTTACAGGAAATTAATGCTGTAGCCAGAAGCATGCCTTCTGCAAACAATGCCTTCTCATTGGTAGAAGCGCCCGCTGCGCTGAAAAGCCAGTTGCCAGACAGCGTAAGGCTTTTACAGGTGCTGGTCAATGCAGGCCGCATACCCCTGCAACCATACAAGGAGAAAGCGGTGGCAGCGGCCCTGCTGGACAAAGAACCTGTTGCCGGTAAAATTGCTACTGAAAACATTAACGATAAACTGGGCACCACCGACCTGGTGCTTTCTAATGGTGTTACCATTACCATTAAACCAACCGTCATTAAAAATGATGAGATACTGATGGATGCATGGCGTACCGGCGGCTTTCATAAATACCCGCTGGCAAGTAAAAACAATGCAGAGAACGCTGCTGTCATTGTACAGCAAATGGGCATAAAAGATATGTCGCCCACCGATTTGGAGAAATTTATGGCTGGCAAAACATTCAGCGTGCTGCCCTATATCAATCCCGATGAAGAAGGTATCCAGGGAAACAGCGGTGTTAAAGATTTTGAAACTTTTTTACAACTGGTGCACCTGTACTTTACCCAACCACGCCGAGACGAACCCCTTTTCAATTCATTTATCGCTAAAACAAAAGGCTCGCTGCAATTTGTGAGCAAAGACCCGCGTGCTGCCTACCAGGATACACTGTATAAAATAATCTATGATAACAACCCCTGGATGTATGCAATACCCAGGGCAGTAGACTATGACAACATAAACATTGACAGCAGCCTGGCCATCTATAAAAATATCTTTGGCAACGCCTATGGCATGCATTTTAGCTTTGTGGGAAATATAGATATTGTCAAAGCCAGGCCGCTGCTGGAAAAATACCTGGGCTCATTACCAGCCAGCCCTAAAGAGAACAGTTACACCGATCCCGGCGCCAGAATGATAAAAGGCTATACAGACATAAAGATTAAAAGAGGCAAGGCAACCCAGGCGATCATTAACCTGAAATTTGAAGGCGAAACCGAATACAACCGCGATAACCGCCTGCAACTGGCAGCGCTGCTGGAAGCGCTGAATATTGAAATTATTGAAAAACTGCGCGAAGATATGAGTGGCATGTATGGCGGCGGTTTACAGGGCTCGTTAGTAAAAAGACCTTACCCGCACTTTTCTATAGAAGCGCAAATTCCCTGCGGGCCAGAAAATGTTGACAAGCTTTCCGCGGCACTGCTCGACCTTATAAAAAACGCCCGTGATAATGGCGTCGCCCGGAAAGACCTTGATAAAGTAAAGGAAAACTGGAAAAAGCAATACCATGTAAACCTGCAGAGCAATGATTTCTGGCTGGAAAGCCTTTCAACCGCATTTATAAACAATGATAACCCCGAAAACATTCTTGATTATGAGAAAAAGATTGATTCAATTACAGTAGACGACCTGCGGCAGATTGCGAAGAAATATTTCACCCTGAATAATATGGTAAAATCTGTATTGTATCCCGAAAGCGCCGCTATAAAAGAAGAAGTAAAAACAACCAAACTGGCATTTTAAGGGCTTTACCGAAAGGGTAAAAGAGGCCGGGCCGCATCGACCTCCACGGCTCTTAGCCTGTTTTACAAAATGGGCAGCAGCCTGCGGGCTGTTTGCGGCCCCCTGCCCGCTTTACAAAAAAGCGCCTGGAAACGCTGTGGGTGTACAAATAATGCGTGTACCTTTATACCAGCTCTTTTTCTAACAGTTAAAACTTGCCATATGGACATTCTTCACCGCATTGAATTTTGGGGTGACAGGCATCACCCCAAATGGATGGACTTTGTACGGATAGCCCTTGGAATTTTTCTATGCATCAAGGGTATCCAATTTCCTCAGCAAATGAGCCACCTGCTCAGTAAACTTCCCAACGATTTATCGGGCAATTCATTTTTAATCGTGATGCTGGGCCACTATGTTTTATTTGGACACCTGATGGGGGGTGTCTTACTCATGGCGGGTGTGTTTACACGCTTTGCCTGTCTTCTCCAGATACCTATATTGCTGGGTGCTATTTTATTCATCAATTCTTCGGGCGACTTATGGAAACCTTACTCTGAACTTTATCTGTCAATTTTAGTGCTGGCATTGCTTATTTATTTCTTAATTGTTGGTAACGGACCCATTTCTTTAGCCAGGTTTCTTGTTGAAGACAAAAAACAAACCAAACACAGGCCCGGCGACCGTGTTCCTGAATGAACCCACCAATAAAATGAATTCCAGCTGCAGGGCCAGGCTGGATATGTTCAGCCTGGCTGAAACCTTGTTTCACTTAACCGGTAAAGGCTATGCGCTTGTCATCCCTATTCCGTAACATGGGTGGCCTGTACAAATAAGTCAGGCTGCGCCATACCCATTCAAATGGTCCAAACCGGAAGTATTTCATCCAAATATGACTAAAAATAACCTGGAATAGCCAGATACCGGCCACTACATAATATACTTCGTAACGCTGTAACCTATCAAACAGGCCAAACCCATAAAAAATGACTGAAGTTATTATGGATTGAGACAGGTAATTAGTAAAAGCCATTTGTCCAACAGGTGCAAAAATTTCCAGCATTTTTTTTACAGGTGCTATTTTATACAACAGTATCAGCAGGCTGAGGTAGCCAGTCGTTTGAAAGATTCTGCGTATATCATAATAATTAAACTTCCATTGTTGCACAAATTTGTAGTTGTCGAATTTTAGTTGGTATTGCGTACGCAGGTAAAAATAATTAAGCAGCAAGCCAATTCCTATGCCGGCCACCGCCACTATGCCATACAGGTAATTGGATTTATTGCCTGTCAGGTAACCTGATTTATACAAAGCCATGCCCAGGAAAAAGAACATCAGCATGTCCCACCAGCTATTATAAAAACCGGTACTTTGCAGGAACATATTTGCGTCTTTGAAATACCTGAAAATAGCCAGGTAGTTTTTCCCTTTTATTTTTTTCACATCCGCCCTGGCAGTTTTTGCAATTCCTGCCGTATCATTTTTTTCTTTGAAGCCGGTATACTTGCCAAGATCTGATTTTTGTTCCTCCGTTAATTTTATTTTGGTGGTGTCCATTTTTGCTATGGCCTGTCCTTTTTCAATAATGGCTTTATCTTTATACAAATCGCTGTTCTCGCGGTAGGTGGATAACAACAGCAAAAAAAAGACTGCCCATAGCAGCCTGGGCGGCGACCAGTTGCGGAAAGGGAATAATAATAACCCGCATAAAGCATAGGGATATAAAATATCGCCCGGCCATAAAAATATAAATGCGTTAATAAGGCCAAACACCAGCAGCCATAACATACGCCGGTAAAAAATATCTGCCGGCTCAAGACCGGGCTTTTCTTTTACAAGCCGGTTGAGCAATAAAATGGTTCCTGCCCCGAACAGGATAGAAAACAATCCCCGCATGGTTCCTTCAAACAAAAAACATTCTGCCAGCCAGGCATAAAAATTGGGGCCTTTCAGCGGCTGGCTCAGGTCCATTTTATTATAATAGACATAGGACTGGCTTTGGGCCATACTGTTCATTAGCAGGATGCCCAGTAAGGCAATTCCCCTGATGCTGTCGAGGAAAAGTATACGCTCTTTTTTATTTAACGGGGCCGGGTTACCGGGGAGATCGGTTGCTGCAATAGGGTTGTCGGTACTCATACTGATGTTTTATGTAGATAAAAGGGTTAACAATAACAGGTGCTACAAAACAAGAACATTATGAGGTAAGAACGGCGCGATAAGCAGGCAGTAACCAGAGAAAGATGAAGGAAGTTAAGCATTCCCGGCAATATTCCAAATTTTGGTAGTGTTTCAGTTTGAAAATATTTAATATCCTGTGGTAAGGTGCGGCATAGTTCTAATAAAAAAGAACCAAAAAACGAAAAGAAAAATAAGAGCAACTATGAAAATCCATATACTACACCCGAATTTTTGAGACTTATACCATTTCATTGTATATCAAAGTAAATAAAGAAACCGCTTAATCAGCGGTTGGTAGTGTATTGGTTTGAAATATCGCAACGCTTATTTCATTTTGAACGATCGTCAATTGCAGATTGTATTTCTTTTAACCGCGTATAAACGGCCCCAAGTTGTATCTTTTGCATTTCTGCGCTGTCGTACATGCCTTTTTGCAGGTACCGGCCTATCCTTTCATTTATATTATTAGCGCTATCCTTTAATCGTTTTTGGTCTGTAAGAAGTCTTGTTATCGTTTCATTGCGCTCGTATCTGCAAGCGACCAGCGTGAAAAGGCATAAAACGGCTACATATTTCATATAAAGTTCTAATGGTAGTTGGTAAAAAATCAGCATCCCTAAGAAGCACAAGATAACACAAATAAAAAACCAGGTCCAACAGCCCTGTGCAAATTGCCCGGGGTTAAATAATGTAATACCTTTAAAATAAATTGACAGATACAAATGGCAGGCGTGTTAATTAAATCTGGTAAAGCGCATATGGACGTCAGCGCCATCCACCGGTTTTTAAGCGAAGAATCTTATTGGGCCAAAGGCATTTCATTTGAGTTGGTGGACAAATCGCTTGACAATTCTTTTTGTGTTGGCGCTTTTATGGACGATAAGCAAGTGGGCTTTGGCAGGGTAATTACGGATTTTTATACTTTCGGTTGGTTCGCCGATTTCTATGTTTTGTCCGAATACAGGGGAAGCGGCATTTCAAAAAAAATGCTTGCGTATATTTTAGAACAACCCTGGTCTAAACGTTTGAGAAGAAAAATGCTGAACACCAGCGACGGGCACGGGCTTTATCGTCAATTTGGCTTTAAGGAACTTGCACATCCAACGTATATTATGGAGATTTATCAGCCCGACGTTCATTTGGCGTATAAGGAAGGGTCGGATAGTTAAATAAAAACGAAAATATTTCAAACTGAGATCCCAGTCAAATTTTCATTTTATATTACCAGTCATAAAAATGCCACAGTTATTTTACCGCTCAAAATAATACCCGGCAATTAAAATAGCTGTGGCACCTGAGCACTTTCTGTTACATAAAACTATCTGCTTCGCGATACGCTTTTACCAGGGCCTGCTCTCCTTCTTTGCCGGGTTTTGCATTACCGTGTTCCATTCCTAAAATCCCTTTGTAACCTTTGTTGTAAATGTGCTTAAAAATATTTTTATAGTCCATTTCGCCGGTGCCGGGTTCATTGCGGCCGGGGTTATTGCCTATCTGGAAATAGGCTACTTCATCATAAGCCCAGTTAATATGATTAATGAGGTTTCCGGTATTCTTTTGAATATGATACATATCAAACAATATCTTGCAGGAAGGACTGTTGACGGCTTTGCAAATTGCATAGGCCTGGTCTGAAGTCCGCAAGAACAGATCGGGCGTATCGCTCAATGGCTCAAGCACCATAATTATTCCATGCGGTTCTAAAATCTCAACGCCTTTTCTCAATGCCATAATAACATTCGCCGTTTGAATGCCACCGGGAAGATGTCTTTCAAAATCTCCGGGCACAACGGTTGTCAATTTTCCACCGCAGCGTTTGGACACTTCCACTGCATTACGGCAGCCTTTTAAAAACACTTCTATGTTTTCAGGTTTGCCCGCGGCGAGCGTGTTGGCACCATTGCCACCTTTATCCAGTACAAAAACGCCCATTCCCATTCCAAGTTTTGCCAGTGCGTCACCAATTTTTTGTTGTTCTTCAGGCGTTCTTCTGCTCATGCCATTGTCTTCAATAGCCCGGAAGCCCTGGTCGTACCCGAATTTTATCTGATCAGTAAAATCAGCACCGGCACTATTTTTAAACATGCCATCGTGTATACCGTAATTCAGGTGAAAAGGCTTATCATCGGCCGGCATATTTTCCTTTTTACTACTGGCTGAAACAGCTGTAGTACCAAAAAGGGCACCACCGGCCAGCAAAGACTGTTGCATAAATTTTCTGCGTTGCATAGTATCGTTGATTTATGCACTAAATTTACCGGAATTCAACTATAATAAATAAAATATTGTTCCGGCCTTATTTCCTTATCGTTTTGATGGCAGGCTGTTTTTCATACGGCCATGCGCAACTGCAGAAATTTTCCTATACGGCGCCAAAAATGGGTTCGCCCTTTACCATTGTTTTTTATGCCCCCGACAGCTTATACGCAAACAATATTGCAAAGCATTGTTTTGCGCTGGTTGATTCGCTGGTTGATATATTAAGTGATTACAAGGACAGCAGTGAATTAAACCGTCTTTGTGCACGCGCCGGCAAGGGCAGTTTTCCCTGTTCACCGGTATTGTTCGATGTACTGCAAAAATCAAACGATGCTTTTATCCAAAGCCAGGGCAGTTTTGATATTACCCTGGGCCCGGTTACCCGGTTGTGGCGTAAGGCAAGAAAGGAAAATATATTTCCTGCGCCGGAACTGGTAAAGGAGAAATTGTCGCTCACTGGCTTTAATAAAATCGCTATAGATACCGCTATGCATACTGTTAGCCTGCAACAACCCGGCATGCAACTGGATCTGGGGGGCATCGGCCAGGGCTATATTGCACAACAGGTAATGGATTTTTTGCAAAGCCACCATATTGGCAATGCGCTGGCAGATGTAAGCGGTGATATTGTGTGCAGGGGCAAACCGCCGGGCAAAAAAAGCTGGACAGTAGGCATCAATCTTCCTGAAAGCGAGCATGAATTGTGGCCAAAGTATTTACAGATAAGCAACCTTGCGGTAACCACATCGGGCGATGTTTACCAGTATATGGAACATGATAACAAAAGATATTCGCATATCGTTGATCCGTCTACCGGCTATGGCATCATTTCACAAAAAAATGTTACGGTAATAGCCGGTGATGGCACTACGGCCGACTGGCTCACCAAAGCCTGCAGTATTTTACCAGTGGGCAAAGCAATACAACTGGCCAATAGCCTGCATGCAGAAGTATTGATTGCGGAAATGAAAAACGGCAAGCTGGCATTTCATGCGTCCAAAGGGTTCAAAAAATACTGGCAACGCTGAAAACGTTGCAAATGTGGAAATGTGAAAATATGCAAATGAAGAACGCTGCGATACAGATGTATAATCGAATAAAAGAAATCAGACATCGTCACATCAGCCATCCGACATCAAAAATCAGCCATCATCACATCAAACATCAGCCATAATTCCCTATCTTGATTTTTTTTAAGAACTTTTGTAATTTCCTTTAACGAGATCAGCGCAAATCGAAAAATCCCAAAATCGCGAAATCCCAAAATCAAAAATCAGCCATCATCACATCAGACATCAGCCATAATTCCCTATCTTGAATTTTCTTTTAAAAGGAATTATGATAAAAAAGACAATAACACTGTGTGGCCTGGCGATCTGTTCTGCCGCCCTGCTTGCACAAAATGCCACAGACAGCTTTAAAGCATATGAACAAAAGGTACCTGGATCGGCTTTGCAATTCACCATGGTGCCCATACAGGCAGGCAGTTTTTTGATGGGCAGCGGCAGTAATGAGAAAAACCGCAACGCCGATGAAGGGCCTCAAAAAAATATCCATATTTCAGCATTCTGGATGGGCGCATTTGAAGTAAGCCGCGATGCATTTGATGCTTTTTACAAAGACGAAACCATACCCCAAAACACGGTTGATGCGGTAACCCGGCCCAGCGCACAATACATTGATTTTAGCCTGGGCATGGGCAAGGAAGGCGGTTACCCGGTAAACAGTCTTTCACAATATGCAGCGCTTATGTATTGCCGTTGGCTGTATACCCAAACTGGCATTTTTTACCGCCTGCCATCAGAAGCGGAATGGGAATATGCCTGCAGGGCCGGCAGCACCACCGCTTATTATTTTGGCAACGACAGCTCCTTATTGGGAAAATATGCGTGGTATGCCGGTAACAGCGACAATAAATTTCAGAAAGCAGGACAAAAGCTGCCCAATGCCTGGGGTTTGTACGATATGCTGGGCAATGTAAGCGAATGGACGCTTGACCACTATGACGAAAAAGCATTGGAAAAGCTGGCAGATAAAACAAGCGATCCACAACCGCTGTTTAGTACGGCCCGTTACCCCAAAGTATTAAGGGGCGGAGGCTATACAGACGATGCCAGCCAATTGCGTATTGCCAACCGCATCAAATCAGATCCTGTCTGGAACCGACGCGACCCGCAGATACCCCGCAGCAAATGGTGGATTACCGATGCCCCTTCAATAGGATTCAGGATCATCCGGCCTTTACACCAACCTACAAAAGAAGAAGCAGATGCTTTTTTTAAGAAGTACCTGGCACAATAAGTAAGGCCGGAAAAAACAATTATACCGCGGTCAATTGTGGCATCATATACGCAGTTTTTTTCAATAAATATCCCTGTGATTCCCTGTACCGCGCTGGCTGTATGATTCAAAAACACAAATGAGGTGATAACATTTTTTTTGCCTAATTTAACACCCCCAAACACACACTCATATTTAATAAATAAACTACCATGAACAACGATGCTTCTCAAAAAAATCCTTCGCGCAGGGATTTTGTAAAACAGACCAGTTTATTAGCAGGTGGCCTGGCGGCCGCTCCTTTCTTATCAAGAGCCAACTATTTTTCAGGCGCAGATGATGTTATTAAAATTGCATTGGTAGGCTGCGGTGGACGTGGTACCGGTGCTGCTACACAGGCATTGTCTACCAGCCAGAATGTAAAGCTGGTAGCCATGTGCGATGCCTTCCGTGATAATTTAGACAATTGTTATAAAGCCCTTACCGGCGATGATGCCGATTCAGGCAAACCGAGCACCATTAAAAACAGGGTGGATGTTCCGGAGTCAAGAAAATTTACCGGCTTTGATGGTTATAAAAAAGCAATCGCCCTGGCAGATGTGGTGATACTGGCTACCCCTCCCGGTTTCCGCCCCATACATTTTGAAGAAGCCATCAGCCAGAACAAACATGTATTCATGGAAAAACCAGTAGCCACCGATCCGGCCGGTATTCAAAAAGTGCTGGCAAGTGCCGCTATTGCCAAACAAAAAAAATTAAACGTGGTTGTAGGGCTACAAAGGCATTACCAAAATTCTTACCGCGAACTGTTCAAACGCAAAGACATGATTGGCGACATCACTTCCATGCAGGCCTGGTGGAACAATGATGGCGTATGGGTTCGGCCGCGCAAAGAAGGACAAACTGAAATGGAATACCAGATGCGCAACTGGTATTATTTTGTATGGCTTTGCGGAGACCATATTACAGAGCAGCATATCCATAACCTGGATGTTATAAATTGGTTTAAGGGTAGCTATCCCGTAAAAGCACAAGGCATGGGTGGCCGCCAGGTGCGAAAAGGAAAAGAAAATGGAGAAATATTTGATCACCACTATGTAGAATATCAATATGCAGATGGCAGTATCCTAAACAGCCAGTGCCGCCATATACCCGGTACCATGAGCAAGGTGGATGAATTATTTATCGGCACCAAAGGAAAAATTTATTGCGGTGCTGCAAAGATTACTGACGCCGGCGGAAATGTATTGTACCAGTTCGACAAAAAAGGCGAGCCCAATCCTTACCAGGTAGAACACGATGAATTGTTTGCTGCCATTGCAAAAGGCGAATACAAATTTGCCGATGCAGAGAATGGTGCCAAAAGCAGCATGACATCTATTCTTGGCCGTATGGCAACTTATAGCGGCCAGGTAGTAGAATGGGACAAAACAATTAATTCGGGTCTCGACCTGCATCCAAAAACATACGATTGGGCCGCTATCCCACCCGTTGTTCCCAATGCAGACGGCTATTACCCTGTTGCCATACCGGGTGTAACAAAATATGTGTAGTATTTTTAAAAGAATAATTTTTACAGGCCCCGCAGCACAACCCTGCGGGGCTTTTCTTGTCTGCCTGTCCGGCAGGCTGGCCTGCACACTTATACCACCTATCATTTCTTCCGGAAGCAGGCCCCCGCTAAAAAAAACAGGAAGGGCCTGTTGATACCTGCATCCCGCCATCCTCAATACCAGCATAAAACGCATCCTGAAAAAAGAATTACATTTCCGTGTGATTTTTTCTTCCCCTCCGGTACTAATAAGCAGGAACACGTTTTAAATGCAAAATACCGACGCGTTTGTAGCGCTTATAAAAGAGAACCAGGGCCTTATTTATAAGGTTACAAAATTGTATACCAACAGCAAAGAAGATGCAGAAGACCTGTACCAGGACATTGTTTACCAGCTCTGGAAATCGCTCGGTACATTCCGGAATGAATCCAAAATCAGTACATGGATCTACCGTATTGCATTAAACGCTTCCATTACGCATTTAAGAAAAGAGAAAAGAAAGGGAAGTCAACTGGCAGTAACCGAAGAACTGCTGAATAAAGAAGATACAAAAGACAATTTGCAGGAAGAGCAGTTTGAGACCATGTATGCTTACCTGAAAAAACTGAACGAAGTGGAGAAAGGCATCATCTTTCTTTACCTGGAAGGGAAATCATACGATGAAATAGCCGCCATTACGGGTTTTACCGCCAGTAATGTAGGCACCAGGCTGTCAAGGATCAAACAAAAAATATCTGCAGACATTAAAAAATAAACATGTTATGGAACTGGAAGAAATGAAGACGTTGTGGGCCGAAATGTCGGCCGCAGTTGAAAAACAAAAAAAAATAACCGATTCAATCATTATAAAAATGACCCGGTCAAACTACAGGAATAAAATAAACAAGATTAGGGTACCTGAATTCATTGGTTCATTCCTTTGCATGGCAGGAGCTGCTTTAATAGTATTCAATTTCCGGCAACTAACTACCTGGTACCTGGCTGCATGCGGCATTGTTGCCTGCCTGGTATTGGTGTTGTTGTCTTTTTTATCCGTAATGGCCATCCGCAGCCTTCAACGTATAAACATTACAGATAACAATTACAGGGAGTCTTTATTGGCGTATGCAAAAGGCAGGTTGCAGTTTGTGCGTATCCAAAAAATAAATTTCTGCCTGGCTGCGCTGCTGATGGTAACCATATTACCTGTAATTGGAGAACTCATTAATGGTCAGGATGTTTTTAAAAAACCGGGGGTATGGTTGTGGTATGCGGTATTGTTTCCTTTCTTCTACTGGGTATCTGCCTGGGTATTGCATAAATACCTGAAAATTATAAACGATGCTGAAACCATTTTGAAGGAACTGGGAAATGATGGTTGATGCGCCGGTCAGCTTATAGAATGCTATTGGAGATACCCTGTTTATAATTTGAAATTGACTGACAGGTGAAAATACCAGCTTGTGCTATTTCCACTATGGAGTGGAATAAAAAAACTGGTTTCTGGCTCTATTATAAACCTGCCAATTGAATAATAAGCATACAGGTTACCTTCCAGCTGACTCAGTTCAAAAGGATTGGGAGTGGAAGAACTGCTTGTACTGCTGCCGGAACTACCCCGCCCCCTTCCATGGCTTTGACTATGGATAACAGCCTTGTAATTTTTCGAGTTGCCAATATAGGGAGAACCCTTTAGCAGGGAAAAATAGCTATTGGTTCCTGCGTTAAGAATGATAGCAGGCAGCAAAGAGAGAGAACCTGCGTTTTTTATTTCCACGCTAAATTCATGTGCAAGACCCGCCAATACGTTTACGTCAAAAACAGATGACGATAAACTGTCTTTGCCCCAGCCCGCATTTAATGTTAACAATGGCTGTAATAGCTTCTTTTTCAAACGGATATTTCCATAAAGCTCATTTTTTATGGGCGAATAAGGAATAGGGGTACTCCTGTTATAGAAAAATCGGGTATAATTTACTTCGGTATATAGTTTATCATTGTCCTTTTCATAACCCGGCGAAATGGTGGTAAGAAAATTACCGGCAGACTTACCGGTTAAAAAATAAGTCACCGCCTTTATTTCCAGACCGCTTTTATGAATATACGATAATTGCGGAGCGATATACAATTGCAATCGTATACTGTCCGTGGCAGAATAATCCGTAACCGGCACTGTACTGCTCTGAAAACCAATACGAAAAGAAGAGGCCGGTGATGCGTCGTTTTGCGCAGCAGCAAAAAAGATAAAACTGAGATGGAATACCATCAATAAAAGAAATGGTTTTATGGGCATGGATACAAACAATATTTATTGTTTTCATGTAACGCAATAAGTGCCGTATACTGTATATAAAATATCCATTTAGTTTGTTAATGCAAGATAAGACAGGCTGGCTAAACGGTTTAACGCTATAAAATCTCAAACTTCAGTTTTATTGTTATCGGGAAACTGAATTTTCCGAAATGTAAAAATATCTGCACCCCTTCAAATATTTTCTCAGTAATTTACTGACCGAAAGTCATTGTTCATTATCAAAAAAATACATCACTAATATGGAATACCGGCGTTTCGGTAAAACAAACTGGCAGGTTTCAGCAATGGGTTATGGTATGTGGGGACTGGCCGGCTGGACGGGTTCGGACGATAAGGAAATCAACGATGCCTTGCACAAGGCGGTTGAACTGGGTTGCAACTTCTTTGATACTGCCTGGGGATATGGGTCCGGGCTTTCAGAACAAATTCTTGGCAGGCTGATAAAGGACTACCCCAATCAGAAATTATATGCGGCCACCAAAATTCCACCCAAAAACAGGAAATGGCCTTCCAAACCAGGCTTTAAGATAGCTGATGTTTTTCCCGCGGCTTATATTACCGAATACACGGAAAAAAGCCTTGACAATTTGGGTGTCGATTGTATTGACCTGTTGCAATTTCATGTTTGGGAAGATGCCTGGGCCAATGAAGACGAATGGAAAACAACCATTACCAAACTAACGGAGCAGGGCAAGGTAAAACACTGGGGTATTTCTGTTAACCGCTGGGAGCCGGACAATTCTTTACAATCACTGCAGACCGGGCTTTTTGGTGCAGTACAGGTTATCTATAATATTTTCGATCAGAATCCCGAAGATCATTTGTTTCCCTTGTGTAAAAAGCTCGGCATCGGCATTATTGCACGTGTACCTTTTGATGAAGGTACACTTACGGGAACCTTCAGTTATGACACTGTTTTTCCCAAAGAGGACTGGCGTTCTACTTATTTTGTTCCTGAAAATTTGCGGTCGAGCGTTGATCATGCCAATGCATTGAAACCCCTTATCCCTGGCAATATGACCATGCCTGAAATGGCATTGCGTTTTATATTATCCAACCCGGATGTGGGTACCATTATACCGGGAATGCGGAAAATAAAAAATGTATTGTCTAATATGGCCGCAGCCGATGGCAAATCATTACCGGCAGAACTGCTTTCGAAACTAAAGCAGCATCGTTGGGACAGGTTGCCTACAGACTGGTCGCAATAAATTTTCTTCGCTGGTCTGTAACTATACATTGCCGGCCCGCAGACAATATCTCCTGTGCTGATTCAATAAAATCATAAAACAAGCAGTATGGCAACAACTTCCAAAACCGCTTTTGTGCCGCAGCTGGCCATCAGCCATGGCACCATGGAACTTGAATTTTACAAAAAAGCATTCCATGCCACAGAGACAAAACATATTACCAATGATGATGGGAGTATACATGTCTCGGAGATGTTTATCGACGGGGCTATGTTTCATTTTCATGAAGAGTCGTGGAACAATACTACGTTTAGCCCTTCCAGGTACAATGGCGTTACCACCACCATTGGCCTGATGGTGAGTGATGTGGATGCGGTAATGAAAAGCGCCATTGATGCGGGCGCAAAGGAAATCTCTCCTGCCACCAGTTACGATTATGGTTACCGGCAGGGCACTATTCTGGATCCGCTGGGACATTACTGGATTATTGAAATGGTGATATAAAATAACCCTGGGTACCATTAATTTTTACCAATGCCAAACACTCAATAAAAAATGAACAACGATATTTTCTCTTCTGTAGATGATTATATAGCCGGCCTGCTAAACCCCGCCGACGAGGCACTTACAAAAACCGAAGCATCGATAGAAAACGAAAACATACCGCCCATCAGCGTTTCTCCAAACCAGGGAAAATTTTTACACGTACTTGCCAAGCTTTGCCAGGCAAAAAAAATATTGGAAATAGGAACACTTGGTGGCTATAGCACCATCTGGATGGCAAGGGCTTTGCCAAAAGACGGGCGATTAATTACGCTGGAACTTGATCAGCACCATGCAACGGTGGCCGCGAGAAATATTAACAATGCAGGCCTGGGCAATATTGTTGATATAAGAGTGGGCAAAGCACTGGATCTGCTTCCTGCAATTGAAGCCGAAAACGCCGGGCCTTTTGATATGATATTTATTGATGCAGACAAACCACCCTATACAGAATATTTTCAATGGGCATTGAAATTGTCCAGGCCGGGCACATTGATTGTTGCCGACAATGTAATAAGAGATGGCAAAGTGCTTGACCCTGAGAATACTGAACCCATGGTAAAGGGCGCGCAACGTTTCAACCAGGCACTATCTGCCAATACCGCGGTTACAGCTACTATTATACAAACAGTAGGCGCTAAAGAGCACGATGGCATGGCACTGGCGGTGGTTAATTAATTGCCTCACCGGAAAATTGGCAGAACAAAACGATTGCATTTGCTGTTATGAGGATGAATTAAAAAAACAACAGCAAATAAACATGTACAACCTGAAAATAATTATCGCCAGCACAAGGCCCGGCAGAAAAGGCCCTTCAATAGCAGAATGGATATACAAAAAAGCACTTACCCATAGTAGTTTTTCGGTTGAATTGCTTGATTTGGCCGTCATCAACCTGCCCTTTCTTGATGAACCGGAACATCCCAGGCTTAAAAAATACCATCATGAACATACAAAAAAATGGAGTGCAACAATAGACGGTGCAGATGCCTATATTATGGTAACACCGGAATATAATTACGGCATGCCCGCCACTTTAAAAAATGCGCTGGATTTTCTTTTTCATGAATGGGCCCACAAACCAGTGGGGTTTGTAAGCTATGGCGGCATATCCGGAGGAATGAGGGGTGTTCAAATGCTGAAACAGGTGGTAACAGCATTAAAAATGATGCCCCTGCCAGAATCGGTTCCCATTACTTTTTTTGCAAAACATATTGATGAAAAAGGCTTGTTCAACGCCGATGAAACACTGGAGAAAAGCGCCGGCACCCTGCTTAATGAAATGGCAAGATGGGCCGGTGCGCTTAAAACAATGAGGCCACAAATACCGGCATAATTTGGAATTTATAAAAAAACTGCCCTTGAAGAGGCGTTTTTTTTTGCCTGCCAGCCAAAATTTTAAAAAACAATATGCGATCCGTTCAGTTGGGCGCATTAAATTATACAACTATTGTAAATTAGTTTTCCGCCCACACAATTTTTCTGCGAAACCACGTTTCAGTACAAATTTACACCAATCCCAAAACGTTTACATTCAATTATGAAAATTTACCTGCCAATTATTGCCTGCCTGCTGAGCAGTTTTGTGTACGGACAAAACAAAAAATTCAATTTTACACTGGGCACCGAGTACGAATTACCCCGTAAAACAGAAGACCTGGCCTTTTTTGGCAACGACCAGGACGGTATTGTAAACCTTTCTTTGAAAAAGGAGGAACTCAATATTGTAAGGTTTGACCCCAAAACCCTTAAAAAGACCATGGAAAAAGTGATTGATCTGCCTGAGGTAACAAAGAATTTCAACAGCGAAGAAGTGGCCATTATGCAGAACAATTATTACTGGCTGCACAGCGATTGGGACAAAGGCAGCGAAAAAGAAATGCTGTTTTGTGATAAAATCGATGTAGCTACCGGCAAAATAACCGATGCCAACCAAAAAATGTTTGAAACTACCAAACTGGGCGGCGACGATGTAAAGTTAACCGGCTTTTACAGGTATAAACTTGCCGGTAAGTACAGGTTTAATTACGATGCAGATCAAAAAAAATTGCTGGTCAGCTACCGGCTTCACCCTGAAGAGAGAAATGACAAAAAAAATTACGACAAAATAGGCCTGCAGGTATTTGATGAACACCTGAAGAAAATCTGGGGCAATGAATTCAGAATGCCCTATACAGAAGCCATTATGGACAATTCTGATTTCTCTGTGGATGGACAAGGCAATGCCTACATGCTGGCAAAAGTGTATGATAGCGACAACAGAAAAGAATATGACAAGGCTACCGATAAGCCCGCCTATCATTTTGAAGTGCTGAAATTTACCAAAGGCAGTAAAGAAATTACGCACACCAATATTACAGTGGGTGATTATTTTATTAAACAGCCGGCACTTATTGAAGATGGTGCACACAATATGGTAGTGGCCTGCACCTACAGCAAAAAAGCGATGAGCAATGGCACCGATGGCGTCTTCCTGGCGGTGGTAGACCAGAATGGAAAGGTAACCAAATATAAAAATGGTTATTATGAATTCCCCATTGCAGAACTGGAAAAATTTGAGTCTGCCAGAACAAAACGAAAGATGGAAAAGAAAGATGATTATGAGAGTCCCAACCTGGTGGTAAGAAATGTAATCATTGAAAACGATGGAAGCGTTTTTATTGCCTGCGAAGAGTACCATTCTGAATCGCGTTATGTTTCAGACGGCCGGGGCGGCGGTTACTATTACACTACCTACTTTTATGACGATATACTGGGCGTAAAAGTAAATGCATCGGGTGCTTTTGAATGGCTAAGAAAAATACCCAAAAAACAAAAAGGAAGCTTTGGACGGGACGGAATGAGTTTTAAACTGGTGGCAGACGAAGCAGGCTATCATTTTTTGTTTCTCGACAACAAAAAAAATATGGAACTGGCAGATAATGAGGAACCAAAATACCATGTTGATGGCAAAGGCGGCCAGGTAGTGGTGGCAACGCTAAACAATAAGGGTGTTTTGTCAAAGGAACTTTTGTTTGATACCAGGGAAGAGGACATACACATATACCCCGCCGATTTCAGCAGAATAAATGGCAACCAGTTTATCGGCCGGGCCAAAATAAAAAGAAACCTTTTTCAGCCTTTGCTGATAACAGTTAACCAATAAGGCCAGACGTTTGGTTTTCGCCGCCATTCAAAATATGTTTGCCTGATGTTTTGCACCAACCCCCGGTGCAAAACATCAAGCATTCTGTTCATTTCATCAAAGAGATTATTTATCCGCTGCAGTATGAATTTTCTTTGTACCGACAAAGATGTTCAACCAACATCGCTATTTATTAACCTTAATATGTATAGTATGTTACAGCGTAAAATCAACTCAATTGCCCTTGCATCTTTTCTGATGTTTGGGTTTGCCCTGCTTCTATCTTCATTTTCAAACAAAATGGGCGGCGACAGTTTTGCAGTATACATTAATAAAAAGCTGGTTATTCAGCAATATGTGCTAAAAGGAGAAGCCGTAAAAAGCCTGCAGCTTGACCAGGCCAATTACAACGATGAAATTGAAGTATCCTACAGTCATTGCGGCCGTATCGGCACGGGCAGGATCATTAGCCTGCGCGACAGCCAGAACAAAATTTTGAAAGAATGGCGTTTCCAGGATACCCCCGACACAAAAACCAATATGGGCTGCAATGTAAAAGACATCCTGAGCGTTCAAAAATTGAACGGTGGCAGCACATTACAGCTTTATTATTCTTCCAATGAACTGCCCGATGGCAGATTACTGGCATCCATAGTAACCGCCAACGCGGCAAGGACGGCTCCTTAGCCCGTTTTACCGGCGCCGCAGGTTTTGCAGTTTGTTCGCTACAACGAATACGCTGCAAAACTTTTTTTCCCAAATTATATTATTTGCCTTATTGCTACTATACATTTACAATTATTTTACGGTTTCTATAACCAAGGTTGAATATAATGATTGAAAATGTAAACATTCTGCAGACGGACATACTGTCAAGCAACTGGTATACACTGAAAAAAATAACCTACGAGTACAGGAAAAAAGACGGCACACTGAAAGTGCAGGACAGGGAAGCCTATGACCGCGGCAATGGCGCTACCATTTTACTGTACAACAAGGAAACAAAAACGGTTATACTTACCCGGCAGTTCCGGCTTCCCACTTTTATAAATGGCAATGCAGATGGCATGCTTATTGAAGCCTGCGCCGGCCTGCTTGATAAAGACAACCCCGAAGATTGCATCAGGCGCGAAACAGAGGAAGAAACCGGTTATAAGATTACGGATGTACGCAAAATATACGAGGCTTACATGTCGCCGGGCTCCGTAACAGAAATACTGTATTTTTTCGTGGCCGCTTATACTTCTTCCATGAAAGTGAGTGAAGGCGGCGGCGTAGAACATGAACAGGAGAATATTGAAGTGCTTGAAATGCCCTTCCCTGAAGCCTGGCAAATGATGCAGGATGGAATCATTAAAGATGCCAAAACCATTATGCTGTTGCAATATGCAAAGCTGAATAACCTTGTTTAGGCAGGTATTTACAGTTGCGGTATAAAAAGAAAAGGACCTTTTTTACCAACGGGCAAAAAAGCCTTTCCCTCCAAATTTAAACCGTCCATAACAATATGTTCAGCGGGCATGCAGGCGCCCGTTTATGAACCAGGTTTGTAAAGCGATGGCAACAACACCAACGTTCAATCATCAGTTTCTTAGTAACCGTATGCCAGGCTTAGTTCAAATGCGGCCATTTCATCTTTATAAACCACTTCTTTTGCAACAGGCGCCGGTACGCTGGTCTTCATTGACTCTGCCAGCAACATCCTGGTGTATCTAATATTTTCTGCTTTTGTAAGGGTAGTTACACTGCCATTGCCTTCAAAATAATAATGGGTAGCAATAAATTTCTTTACATGGTCCCTGCTTTCGCCGGGAAGATAATATTGCAGGTTCCAGAAATTATGGCTGCCAGATTTGTGGATGGCTGTATATACCGGTCCGGGGCCACAGTTGTAAGCCGCCATTACCAGCAGCCAGTCGCCAAATTCTGCATACAAATCGCGCAGGTACAATGCCGCTGCTTTGGTACTTTTAGTGTACTGTTTGCGTTCATCATTGCGTGCCGAAACTTTAAGGCCGAGTATTTTTGCTGTAGCAGGCATCAGTTGCCACGGACCTGCTGCGCCAACACGCGATACAGCGGATGGTTTTAATTCAGATTCAATTACAGCCAGGTATTTCAGTTCAACAGGCAAACCATATTTCGTGAAGATTACATCCATTGTTTTGAATGGCGCATCACTTCTTTCTTTAATCTTTTCCAAATCTTCGTTGTTCTTCTTAATATAGTTGCGCACAAACCGAACCGCATTCTTGTTAAGCTGAAATTTGTTTGTTTTTTCGGCTGGTACCCTGCATGCATCTTCACCAGGCAAAACATCATTGCTCTGCGGGTGCTGGTAACTTGTAAAAGGAAAAGTAACAAACAGTAATAAATGGCCGCAAAATACAGCCTTTGAAAAAGTAGAATTCAACATTGTTTTCATTTTTGAGGTAAAACAATGCCGACCCTGAAGATTTGGATTGTGAAATGGGTAAACGTTAGATCACAGGAGTATTGGAAGAAATGCAGTAAAAATATCCGGGGGTACGGTCAATGAGGTTTTTCAGTGAAACCGGGTACTGCACTACGGCATGATCAAATGCCAGTGGGTCAAAGATAAACTGCAGATCCGGAAAATCATAGCTTTTACTACGCAGGAAAACTACGATGCGCACTTAAATCAAGCAGTATCATAGCCTTATAAAATTATAATTTTATGCCCACCAGGCGTTTTTCGTATTTTTGACCGGCGGCTTTGTTATCCAACAGCTTATATATAAAATTGAAGTAAATTTATAATGATATAACGTATTACATTTTATCAGCAGTATACGCATTCAAGACCGGCATTCAGGATTATCCAACCAACTTTACAAAAACACATTTTACATGACCAGAACACTTCCTGCTGCTTCACACCGTTTTTTAATGGGTGGCGGAGAAATGGGCAAACTCACCCGGGAAAAAGACTGGAGCAGAACGCCGGTTGGGGCGATTGACACATGGCCGCAAAGCCTTAAAACAACCCTGAGCATTCTGCTCAATTCAAAATTTCCGATGTTTCTTTTTTGGGGGCCGTCTCTGATCTGCTTTTATAACGATGCGTATCGCCCCAGCCTGGGTAAAAAAGGCAAGCATCCTGGCATACTGGGTATGGCGGGCGAAAAAGCGTGGCCGGAAGTCTGGCCTGTTATTAAACCACTCATAGACCAGGTGTTGGCCGGTGGAGACGCAACATGGAGCGAGGACCAGTTACTTCCGATATACAGAAATGATAATATGGAAGATGTGTACTGGACGTTTAGCTACAGCGCTGTCGACGACGAATCAGGACATATTGCGGGCGTATTTGTTACCTGTACTGAAACCACTTCAAAACTAAACAGCCTTAAAAAAATTGAAACAAGTGAAAAGAATTTCCGTAACCTGGTATATGAATCACCGGTTGCGGCGGCTGTATTCCGCGGTAAAAATTTTATTATCGAACTGGTCAACGACGCCAGCCTTCAGTTATGGGGCAAAGGCAGAGATATAATTGGAAAAACAGTAGCGGCCATTTTTCCCGAACCAGAAGCCCTGTTGTATCTATCCATACTGAAGCAGGTGTATGAAACCGGCATCGCATATGAGGGCAGGGAAAACCCGATCACGCTGCTGCGGGATGGCAACACCGAAACTATTTATGTAAACTTTATCTACAAAGCGCTTAAAAATGAAGAAGGTGTGATAGATGGCGTTTTGTCCATGGGCTATGATGTTACAGAACAAGTAAATGCAAGAAACCAGTTAAAAGAACTGGAAGAAAGAACCCGGCTGGCAATTGATGTTAATGAAATAGGTTTTTATGAAGCCGACCTGCGTACCGGCAATGTGGAATTTTCCGAAAAGATGCACCAGATATACGGTTCCGCAGCGCCACTGCCCCCTGAAGCCTATGTATCGATGATACACCCGGATGATTTGGAATTGCGGAAAAAAGCGCATGAAGAGGCCCTGCAAACGGGCAAACTGGAATACCAGTACCGGATAGTACTGAAAAACGGCAATGTACGGTGGATAGATTCTCATGCAAAAATATGTTATAACGATGACGGACAACCGGTAAAAAGAATTGGTACCATCCAGGACATTACGGCCCGGAAAATACTGGTGGAAACCGCGGAAGCAGCAGAAAAAAAATTCCGCAATACGGTAATGCAGGCGCCGGTTGGAATTGTGCTGATGAAGGGTCCCGCATTTGTTGTAGAAATGGTTAACGAAGCCTACCTGCAGCTGGTTGATAAAAAGGAAGATGCCTTTGTTGGCAAACCATTGTTTGATACTTTGCCCGAAGTGAGGGCAGTGATAGAACCGCTGCTGAACAAGGTAATGACAACCGGTGTCCCTTATCATGCCAATGAGCTTGAAGTGATCCTTAACCGGTTTGGAAAAAAGGAACCTGCATTTTTCAACCTTGAATACCAGCCCCTGCGCGAAAGTGATGGCACCATCAGCGGCGTAATGGCCGTAGCCAATGAAGTTACTGCCCAGGTAGCAGACAAATTTGCGCTCAGGGAAAATGAGGAAAAATTCAGTAACCTGGTCATGCAGTCTCCCATAGCAATGACCATCTGGCGGGGCCGTGACTATATTATTGAAATTGCCAATGAAACATTGCTGAAAAATATATGGCGCAAAGAAGCACACGAAGTAATTGGGAAAAAGGCACTGGAAGTCTTTCCGGAATTATATGACCAAAAATATCCTGCACTGCTGGAAAAAGTATTTACGGAGGGGATTGTCTGCCGGGAGAATGAAGCCGTTGCCTGGGTGCAGGGCAATGACGGCATGAAAAAATTTTACCTCGATTTTGAATACTCCCCGCTTTTTGAAAAAGACCACAGCATCTCCGGTATCATGATAACGGTAAATGACGTAACGCAAAGAGTAGCGGTGAGGCAACAACTGGAAGATGCCGAAGAACGTATGCGGCTCGCCGCGGAAGCTACGGGGTTGGCCACCTGGGATTTGAATTTACAGACAAGGCAAATAATCTATTCTCCGCGCCTGGCAGCTATTTTTGGTTATCCCGAAACCGCCGTCATCACACACCAGGCAATGCGGCAACTTATTCATCCGGAAGATCTGAAAAATATCGTGGTGCCGGCTTTTAAATACGCACTTACAAGCGGTGTTTATTTATATGAAGCCAGGATAATACATCCCAACGAAGCCATACACTGGATACGTACCCACGGCAAAGTTTTCTTTGATGAAAATAAAATGCCTGTAAGAATGCTGGGCACCATGCGCGATATAACAGAACAAAAGGAAAATGAAGAAAATACCCGGCGCCTGGCAGCCATTGTACAATCATCGGAGGATGCCATTATCAGTAAAAGGATTGATGGTACTGTAACCAGCTGGAACGATGCCGCCCGCCGGATGTTTAAATACACCGCAGAAGAAATGATCGGAAACTCTATTTTAAAATTGATGCCGGAAGACAAAATAACTGAAGAATACGAAATAATTGATCGTTTGAAAAAAGGTCAGCGGATTGAACATTTTGAAACCCGGCGGATGGCCAAAGACAAAAAACAACTGCATATATCACTTTCGATTTCACCATTGAAAGATGCCATGGGCAATGTAATTGGTGCTTCTAAAATCATCAGGGATATTACCAGGCAGAAAGAGGCGGAAAGGCTGATCAACGAGAGCGAACAAAAATTCCGCCTGCTGGCCGATTCTATGCCACAATTTATATGGACCAGCGACCCAAAAGGCAATCTCAATTATTTCAGCAGGACAGTGTATGATTTCTCTGGATTATCTGCAGCGCAGATTAACAGGGATGGGTGGTTGCAGATTGTACACCCCGATGACCGGGAAGGAAATATGAAACAATGGATGCATGCCATTGAAACAGGCGAACCTTTTCTATTTGAACACAGGTTTCGCAGGCACGACGGCGAATACCGCTGGCAACTGAGCCGGGCCATACCACAAAAAAACGAGACAGGGAACATTCAAATGTGGGTGGGTACCAGTACCGATATTGACGAAATAAAAAAACACGACCAGCAAAAAGACGATTTTATTAAAGTGGCCAGTCATGAACTTAAAACGCCGGTAACTACCATAAAAGGCTATGTGCAGTTGCTTATGAAAATGAACAGTTCCGGCCAGGACAATTTCCTGACGAAATCGCTGGCTACCATAGACAGACAGATATATAAACTTACCAAACTGATAACCGATCTGCTGGATCTGACAAAAATTGAAACCGGCAGCCTGCAACTAAACAAAGAGGAATTTTATATTGCCGGCGTAGTAAGAGAAATAGCGGAAGAACTGGAAACGACCTCTCAAACGCATTCAATAACTGTTCACGAGCATGCCAACCCCGTTATATATGCAGACAGGGATCGTATATCCCAGGTATTCATCAATCTTTTTACCAATGCCATTAAATACTCTCCTGCCGCCAATAATATCATTGTTGAGATAAGTTTGCTGGAAGACAACGTGCTTATTTCTGTCAAAGATTTTGGTATCGGTATTTCGCAGGAAGACAGCTTAAGAATCTTCGAACGCTTTTACCGCGCAGCCGGAAAAGATGAAAAAACATTTCCCGGTTTTGGCATTGGTCTGTTTATTGTAAATGAAATCATTGGCCTCCATCATGGTAAAATATGGCTGCACAGTGAAAAAAACAAAGGATCAGTATTTTATGTTTCGCTGCCGTTGAATAATTAAATAGCAGCCAATAGCTATTAACTGTTAGCATTCTATGCTGTCTGCTATCATTCCTACCAACTGCCTTCAGTTTAGAGACAAGAAGTTGCATAATTTACTATGATGTAATAAATGTTCTGCCAAGAGCCAAGAGCTAACAGCTAATGGCTAATCACTAACAACTGCTAACAGCTATCTTGCCCTCCTTATCAGCTCATCCCTGGTAATCGTTATCATTCTTCCAACTGGTTTACCATTCCTGTAGGTGATAGCCCGCATCAATGAAGCATCTTCCGGAACACTTACCGGCACATTCGTATAACGCGGGTAAAAATTGTCGGGAAAGGAATTATCAAAACTGTAATACACATCAAGTCCTTCCAGTTCGGTTTCAAAATCGATTTTTATACCGCTGCTGTCTTTTGTTGCCTTTATTACAGGGTCATACATACCAGGCCCATATTTGATGCCTGCAGCATTGTACCTGTCAAAATGCTTTTCTACACGTCCGGCAAAATCATTCCAGTTCTTTTTAGCCGGCGGGGTCCATACAGATTCTGCCGTGGCCAATGCCCTGGGCCAAAGCATATATTGAAGGTGCCGCATATTGTATACCTGTTCTGTCCACAAATTGGCCTGCCCTCCTTTGATTAGTTTTTCATTAACCCCATCGGGTACCGGGTTAAATTCATATGCTTTTTTTAACCGCAGCATATCATATACCGGTGGTTCAAATGCCGCATCGCCCTGCATAAAATCAAGATAGGCAAAAGTAGTAGGACTCATTACTACCTCGTGCCCTTGTTTGGTGGCTTCTATCCCACCCTTAATACCACGCCAGCTCATAACAGTGGCATTGGGTGCCAGTCCACCATCCAGTATTTCATCCCAGCCAATCATTCTCTTGCCTTTCGATTCAACTATTTTTTCCACCCGTTTTACAAAATAGCTTTGTACCTCATCCAGGTTTTTCAGGTTTTCCCTTTTCATCAGGCCTTTAATGGCTTCGCTTTTTTCCCAAAAATTCCTGGCTGTTTCATCGCCTCCCATATGAATGTATTCAAAAGGAAAAAGGGACGCTATTTCTGTAATCACCCTGTCTAAAAACACATACACTTTATCGTTAGCCGGGCACAGCGTGTTGTCCAGCAGCCCGTAAAAATGTCCCTTCGGCGGCCATATCATAAAAGGTTCCCCGGAATTTACTTTGTAGGTACCAGGTGTGCAACTGAGTTCAGGGTAAGAAGCAACAGCGGCCAGGCTGTGACCGGGCACATCAATCTCGGGCAGGATATCTATAAACTGGCTTTTTGCATAGGCTACCAGTTCTTTAATATCATCCTGCGTAAAAAAACCGCCGTATGTACGTGGTTCATTGGCGGCAGGCTCTGAAAACTTACCAAACGTGCCGGTTTTCTTTACATTCCAGGCACCCACCGAAGTAAGTTTCGGATAAGTTTTTATTTCAATCCTCCAGCCCTGGTCATCGGTTAAATGCAGGTGCAGCAAATTAAACTTGTAGCGCGCCATTTCATCCATAAACTCCTTTACTTCTTCCTTTGTAAAAAAATGACGCGACACGTCGAACATAAGGCCCCGCCAGGCAAAACGTGGGTAATCTATTATTGTTACCGCCGGCAGGCTCCAGCTGGCATTGGCAACAACTGTTTTGCTTTCAATGGCTGCCGGCAATAATTGCAGTAATGTTTGTACGCCGTAAAACAATCCGGCGGGTTCCGGCGCTGTAATAGTTACACCGTCTGCGCCGGACCTTAGTCCATATTGCTCTTTATTAATTGTCTTGTCGCCAGCCAGTACCAATCGAATGGTGCCGGTAGCCGCGGTTAGCCCTTCTTTAACAGTGACACGGTAACCGGTGGCCATTGTTATTTTTCTGCCAAGGTAATTGGCAACACCCAGGCCGGCGCTGGTGGTTTCAATTATGGTGCTTGCAGGCAGTATAAAGCTTCCTTCCAGCCGCTGCAGGCTTACTGGCTGGGGTATTAAGGAAATACCGGCGGGGCTTACAGACTGTCCATAACAGCCCAGGGCAACAAACAACGCTAAAAACAATAAGGCCTTTTTCATATTTTTCTCAGCTTTGCAGCAAAGAAAAGCAATTAATGATTGTAAAATTGATCGTTATTGCTATTGTAGAATGTATAGAATTATGAAGCCCTGGCAGACAATATGCCTATAATTCACCACCTGTTAACAATTAATTCTTCTTTAATCTGTAACTAAGTCTCTAAATTGTATTTTCTAAAACTGAATCACTCATTAAAAAAATTGACAAATGAAAAAACTCCTGATTGCCGCAGCAATGCTAATTGCCAGCACAGGCATTTTTGCGCAAGCGCAGCCCAAAAAAGACGCTAAGGATTCCAAAATGTCGGCAGTTAAAAAAGACACCACAAAGAAAGCCGCCGCGAAAGTGGTGCCTATGGCAAAACCCGCTACCCCTGCAGCCGGACCCACCAAAAAAGATGGCTCGGCAGATATGAGGTTTAAAGCAAACAAGGAGGCCGCAAAAGCAGCTCCGGCCGGTCCAGCTAAAAAAGATGGCACACCAGATATGAGGTTCAAAGCCAACAAAAAGGATACTACCAAAAAGAAAGGCTAGTGCATATAGCCCCCATAACAAAAAAGCCCCTTCTTCCAGGAGGGGCTTTTTCATTAACACGGCACCCACAGGAGCAACCAAGGGGCTATTTTCCCGGATTTCGTTTTATTGCAAACTTCTTTGTCACACATTTTTGCATGAAATCATAAATCCTATATTTGCTTACAATCAAAACCAACACAGCAATGAAAACCTTTATCGTTCCAACTGATTTTTCGGACACATCAAAGAATGCAGCGCGGTTTGCCGCCAGTTTATCTGAACAGGTACAGGATGTACAGATTATACTGTATAATGTTTTTGAGAAAATTGATACCGAAAGCAGCGACGGTTCGGTTGTGTACAACGACCATAGTTCCCGCAAAAAAATTATGGAGCTGGCGCTGGACAGCGTTAAAACAGAAATGCTGCAAACCGCACCGTCCGCAAACATTTTGTGCTATGCGGAAGAAGAAAGTTCATTTATCGACAGCCTGGAAAGGCTGGCACGTCATAAAGAGGCCAACCTGATTATTATGGGTATTACCGGTGCTACCCGCCTGGCCCAGATTTTTATAGGCAGCAACACACTGAACATGGTGAACCGCAACGTTTGCCCTGTCATGATTGTGCCACCCGATGCAGTGTTTACAGGCATCAAAAATGTGGCATTTACATCAGACTTTAAAGAAGTAGAAAAAACAACCCCCGCCAAAGCCCTGAACGAAGTGCTGGATATGTTCAAGCCATTTATTCATGTGGTAAATGTAGACAGCGAACATTATGTTGAGGTTACTGAAGAATACAAGGCAGAGCGCGCCAAATTGGAAACCATTCTGGCGGGTTATGAAACTGAATATTATTTCATGCGCCAGTTTGATTTTGTTGATGCCATCAACCAGTTTGTGGCCGATTATAAAATTGATATGATTTTCACGGTTCCTAAAAATCATTCCTTCCTGGGCAGCCTGTTTAAGAGCAGCCATACAAAAAAACTGGCTTATCACAGCCATGTACCGCTGGTAGCGATACATGAATAACAAGGTTGCGGGCCTGGAGCATGCTGTACTTTACCAGCCTGTTCTTTGTAAGTCCTCCAGGATCGTTTTTTATTAGTGCCGGCAGGCCTACACGGGACAGCATTTACCCATTGCTTTACCCGCCATCCTGCCGGCATTCATGTTTTTTATAAAATAAGCGGTGCCGGTACAAGCCTCGCCTGTTTTAAATGGCCTATGCAGCCTGTACCAGCTACCCGTTGCTTCAATATAATATAGCAAAGGGCATCTATTCGTTCACTTAATAAGGTGGTCCTGTTAGAATCGGCCCCCATCCATTGCAACCCGCATTGAAATTACCGGGCCGGTTTCAATAAATGCCTGCTATTTGTAAATGAGGCTTAATTTCTTGAAATTTGCAGGAATATCTTTTCTTTCAATATCTTACAAAAGAGCTTCGGGTTTATTATAGCTTTCTTTTTATCAATTATTATTTCAGCTATGTCTTCCAATATATCACGTTTACAGGTTACCTCAGAAATTGGTGTTTTACGACGATTACTGGTACACAGCCCGGATAGTGGCCTGGGTAAAGTAGTACCTTCCAAGGCGCAGGACTGGCTGTTTGAAGACATTGTACACCTGGATACCATTCGCAGAAAGGAATATGATTTTTACACCAAAATATTGCTCTATTTCCTTGACCCCGGAAAAATACAGGGTCGCCTGAAAGAGATTGACGGCAGCAAAAACAAGCGCAGTTTCTATAAGCCGGACAATGAGCAGTTTTTCAGGTCGGATAAGGTGATAGAAATACAATGGCTGCTGGCAGAATTGCTGGAAGACCATGAAATAAAATTAAAGCTTACCTCTTCGGTTTGTGCTATTGAAGGCTGTTCGTACGCTATGCAAAAAGAATTGCTGGAAGTTTCGGCTGTACAACTGGCCAAGACTTTTATCAGTGGAACCCTTGGCAACGACCGTATGATTTTTGCGCCTATTCCCAATTTTATATTTACCAGGGATATCGGCATTGTAATCAACAATTTTGTGCTGCTGAACAAACCGGCCAAAAAAGCCCGTACGCGCGAGGCTTTGCTTATGAAATACATTTTCTTTAACCATCCGCTGTTTAAAGACTATCACGATAACATTATTGAAATACCCGACACCTTTCATCATTTTTTGCTGCCGAGAGAAGGCGACGACCGCAAAGTAACGCTTGAAGGCGGAGATGTAATGGTGGTAAGCAAAGATCACCTGTTGATTGGCGTTAGTGAACGCACCACCATGGAAGCCGCCCACCAGGCAATTAAAACACTTTTCGAAAAAAATGTGGTAAAGAAAATAAGCATCGTAAAAATTCCCAAAAAAAGGGATTATATGCATATTGACACCGTTTTTACGCAGGTGAAAAAAAATGTGTGGGTTATGCTCGGACATTTTTCAAGGAAGGCCGCCAAAATGGAAAATGCCGATCCTATTCAGCGGGTGCTGGAAGAAAAAAAGAAAGATGAAAAGCTGTCTGTTATACAGTTTAAAAAGAAAGATATTGCCAACCCAAAATATTTCGACAACCTGGAAGATCTGCTGACCGATATCAGTGAAAATGATTTGAATTGCGACGAAAAAGTAAAGTTTATCTATTCCGGCAATAACGAGTTTCCTTTTGATGCAAGGGAGCAGTGGACCGATTCCTGTAACCTGCTGGCGCTGAAAGAAGGCGTGGTGCTGGGTTATGACCGCAATGACAGAACTGTAGATGCCTTTAAGGAAAATGGATTTGCCATTATTCATGCGCATGAACTGATTGAAAAATTGGAGTCGGGAGTACTGGAAGCGGCAACGATAAGAGACACGCTGATACTAATGCCTTCTGCCGAACTATCGCGTGCAAGGGGTGGTTTTCATTGTATGAGTATGCCGTTGCTCAGGGATGAAATTTGAGCTAAGAGATAAAAGGAGAAAAAGAGGGGTTATCGCACAGGGCTGACAGAAGTTTCTTAAGATAGTTTGCGTTGCCGGACGATCGCGTGCACGAGAGTGGTTTTCATAACAAGAGTATGCCGCTGCTCTGAAATGGAATTTGAGCTAAGAGATAAAAGGAGAAAAAGAGGAGTTGTCGCACAGGGCAAACAGGGCTAACAGAGATTTTTTTTATAACTTGCGCCGCCAAAAACATCAGACATCAGACATCAGACATCAGACATCAGACATCAGACATCAGACATCAGACATCAGACATCAGACATCCAACATCAGACATCAGACATCAGACATCAGACATCAGACATCAGACAATCAGACATCAGACATCAGACATCCAACATCAGACATCAGACATCCAACATCAGACATCAGACATCAGACATCAGACATGACTACTCAAACCACTTCCCATCTTCTAATGATACGGCCCGTCAATTTCGGATTTAATACCGAAACAGCCGTCAACAATGCTTTCCAGGTGGCAGGCAATGATGCAGACGCACAGAAAAAAGCGATGCACGAATTCGATGATTTTGTGGCCCTGCTACAGCAAAACGGCGTTGATGTAACAGTTGTCAATGATACGCCCGAGCCATATACACCCGATTCTATCTTTCCCAATAACTGGATCTCTTTTCACGATGATGGCACCGTTGTATTATACCCGATGTATGCTCCCAACCGCCGCCTGGAAAGAAAGCAGGGCGTGCTGGATGCTATTGACGGGAAATTTAAAGTGACCAAAAGAATTGATTTTACGAACAATGAAAAGGACAGCGCCTTCCTGGAAGGCACCGGCAGTATGGTGCTGGACAGGCAAAACAAAATTGCCTATGCCTGTCTTTCACCACGTACGGATTATTTTATGCTGACGGAATTTTGCGAAGAGTTGGGTTACACAGCAGTATCTTTTGACGCTATTGATCAGAACGGGCAGGCCATTTATCATACCAATGTAATGATGTGTGTGGCAGACAGATATGTGGTTATTTGCCTGGACGCCATCGCAGCGCAGCATGAAAAAGACGAAGTAACAGAGGTCATAAGAAAATCAGGAAAAGAAATTATCGTCATTTCATTTGACCAGATGCACCATTTTGCAGGCAATATGCTGCAGGTTAACAACAAACAGGGAGAGAAATTGCTGGTTATGTCATCCCAGGCTTATGCTGCACTAACAAAAGAACAAACAGAAAAACTGAGCCATTACAACACGATCATCCATTCGCCTTTAAATACCATAGAAATTAATGGAGGTGGCAGCGCCAGGTGTATGATGGCAGAAGTGCATTTGCCGGTGAAATGAGGGTTTACCGTGTTATAGCAGCCGGCATTCCGAACACCGCTACGGGCGGCCAGGTACTATATTGAAAAAGCCTGGTGGAACTTTTAAACTGTGCCGTTAATAAGAGCCGGTGCTATGATAAAGTTTACACTGCTGTCCACCTGTACATTTACCATCTATCTTTACGTTTAAAGAAGCCAATCATGCGTTTTGCAGCCACACGTGAATTTGCCGAAAAACTGGATAAAAAAGATCCACTAAGAAAATTCAGAAAACAATTTTATTTTCCTGAACACAAAGGAAAGAAAGCCATTTATTTCTGCGGCAACTCATTGGGTCTGCAGCCAAAAATAACCTCAAAGGCCATCAAACAGGAATTGAGAGACTGGAAAGAACTTGCTATAGGTGGTTATTTTGGTGCTAAAAATCCCTGGTTGTTTTACCACGAAAATTTCAAACACTGTTTGTCGAAAATGATGGGTTGCAGGCGGGATGAAGTAACCGTAATGAACACACTTACCGTGAACCTGCATTTATTGCTGTTGTCGTTTTATAAACCAACAGCGACGCGCTATAAAATTATTATGGAAGCCGGGGCCTTTCCGAGCGACCAATATGCCGCAGAAACACAGGTTAAAATGCATGGTTATGCGCCTTCAGACGCCATTATTGAAATAGCACCCCGGAAAGCTGAGAAAACCTTGCGGACGGTGGATATTGTAAAAACCATTGAAGACAACAAGGAAGCGCTTGCCCTGGTATTGATAGGTGGTATTAATTATTATACCGGGCAACTGTACGATATTAAAAACATTACCGAAGCAGCACATGCAGCGGGCGCTATTGCGGGGTACGACCTGGCCCATGTTGCCGGTAATGCGCCGGTAGAATTGCATAAATGGGATGCCGATTTTGCAGTTTGGTGTTCATACAAATACCTGAATGCAGGGCCGGGTGCTGTGGGTGGCCTTTATATACATGCCAGGCATGCCAATAATAAAACGCAGGATCGCCTGGGTGGCTGGTGGGGCAATGCAGAAAGCACGCGTTTCAAAATGAAAAAAGGGTTTATACCAAAAGCAGGAGTAGATGGCTGGCAATTGAGCACTGCGCAAGTCTTTAACATGGTGGCATTAAAAGCGTCGCTTGAACTTTTTGAAAAAGCAGGTATAAAAAATCTTCGCAAAAAAAGTATACAGCTGACGGCCTGGCTGGAATTTTTATTACTGCAGTTAAACAACCTGAACTTTGAAATCATAACACCGGCCGATCCGCTGCAACGTGGTGCGCAACTTAGTTTGTATTTTAAGGACAAGGGCAAAGCCATTCACCAGGCCCTTACCAGCAGGGGAATTATTGTTGACTACCGCGAACCGGGGGTAATTCGCGTTGCACCGGCACCGTTATACAATTCCTTCAGGGAAGTGTACAGGTTTTATGAGATACTGAAGGGAGTTGGGGGTTAGGAATTAGTAGTTAGGCCTTTACTTCGAATGGGGCACTATTGGGGATCAGGAATTATTAATTATCAATCAGCCTTCGCTCCCAAAAGCCGCGAAACCCAATTCCTAATTCCCAATTCCTAATTTCATTTCTCCTTCCCCGGCAGCATATCTACAAATGAAAAATTGGCGAACTGTTCTTCCTTTACAGTGCCATTTGCTTGCTTCGTAAGACGCAGCATTTTTTGCAGCGGCCCGTCGCCCAATGGTATTACCATTTTGCCACCGGTCTTTAACTGGGCAATCAGCTTGGGGGGAATAAAAGGCGCCGCAGCGGTAATAATTACTTTATCAAACGGCGCATACGTGGGCAATCCCTCAAAACCATCTCCATAAAAAAACTTAATGTTGGTATATTTTTTTATATACCCGAATTTTTTATTATTGTCGAACAACTGTTTTTGCCTTTCAATGGTAAATACCTGTGCGCCCATTTCAGCCAGCACGCTGCACTGGTAAGCACTGCCGGTACCAATCTCCAGTATTTTTTCAAACGGTTTTACTTCCAGCAGCTGTGTTTGATAAGCAACCGTATAGGGTTGAGAAATGGTTTGGTCAACATCAATGGGAAATGCACGGTCTTCATAAGCTACTTCATCAAAAGCGGAATCCAGGAAAAAATGCCGCGGTATAGCTCCAATGGCATCCAGTACCCGCTCATCGGTAATGCCTTTTTCCCTTATCAGATCAACCAATTTTTTTCTTAGTCCCTTATGACGGTAACTATCTTCATACATTCTCATAGCACGTGCAAGATAATGGATTAGTCAATTAGTTGATTGGCTGATCAGTTGATTGGTTGAACGGTTGATTGGCTGATCAGTTGATCGGTCGACTGGTTGATTGGTTGAATGGTTGATTGGTTGACTGGTCAACTTTATACCACCCGGTAAATATTGCCTGGTTCAAACCCGCCACCAGGTAAGCCGGTAACTTTCTTTCGTATTTTTTGCCGGTTATCATTATCTTCAAAACTTAAACATCAATATGAAAACCAACACCGGTATTTTGCTGGCTCTGATGATGCTGCTTGAATATTTTATCTGGGGTGCCTGGTATGTTACCATGAGCACCTATATGAGCGAACACCTGCATTCTTCCGGTTTGCAAATCGGTGCCGCTTACAGTGCACTGGCCATTGCCACCATGATTTCTCCGTTTTTTGTGGGATTAATTGCCGACCGTTTTTTTGCTGCCCAAAAAATCATGGGGATATTGCATTTACTGGGTGCAGCATTATTGTTTTTTGCCACCACTATAAGTGATAACGGGCCTTTTTACTGGGTTATCTTATTTTATTCATTGTTGTATATGCCTACCATTGCATTGTCTAACAGTGTGGCGTTTTCTCAAATGAGCGATCCCGGCAAACAGTTTCCCTGGATAAGGGTTTTTGGCACCATTGGCTGGATTGTGGCTGGCATTATCATTGGCAGTTACCAGCTTGAAAAAACCTCCTCCACTTTTTTAATTGCTGCGGGTGCATCTGCGGCACTGGGCCTTCTCAGCTTTATTTTACCCAATACCCCGCCCAGGGCAAATACCGGTACCAGCGCATCACGGGCGCTCGGCGCCGAAGCGTTTGTATTATTTAAAGACAGGCCTTATTCGATTTTCTTTATTGCAGCCATTCTTGTTTGTATACCCCTCTCGTTTTATTATGGCTTTGCCAACAATTTTCTTAATGAACTACAGGTAGAAAATGCGGCCGCTAAAATGACACTGGGGCAGTTTTCTGAAGGTTTATTCATACTTGCCATTCCATTTTTGTTTTACCGCATTGGTGTAAAAAAAATGCTTTTGCTGGGTATGAGTGCGTGGATACTACGGTATATATTTTTTGCCTATGGCGATAATGGCGCCCATCTCTGGATGTTGTATGCGGGCATCATTTTACACGGCGTTTGCTATGATTTCTTTTTTGTTACCGGTTATATGTACACCGAAAAGAAAGCCGGCCAGCAGATTAAAAATGCCGCGCAGGGTTTGTTTACATTTGCCACCTACGGATTGGGCATGTTTATCGGCACGCTGTTTTCGGGGTATATAGCAGATAAATACGCATTGACGACGGGCCACGACTGGAAATCTATCTGGTTTGTACCGGCTATTATTGCCGCGGCTGTATTGGTTTACTTTATTGTTTTTTTTAAGGAGAAAAAAGAAATAAAACAGGCATAAGGTCATGGCGAATCGCCCTGATGTAGTTTCTTTTCGCAGGTGAAACAAGGGACGATGAAGCGATCTGCAAGATGGGTAACAGAACACAATCATTTATCATCAATCGAAAAACTTTACAAAAAATAAATTTATGCAACGAATCGCCATGCTGGGCTCCGGTTTTATAGGCCGGTTTTACGCAGAATCATTACAGGGCCAGAGAAGCCAGGACAAAATTGTAAGTATTTATTCGCGCCGTGAGGAAAGTGCCAAAAAATTTGCGGCTGATTACAAATGCAAGCATTGGACTACTTCCATGGAAGAAGCCATTGCACATCCGGAAGTAGATGTGGTATGCATTTCGCTGCCAAATAACATTCACGAAGCGGCCGTATTGCTTTGCTGCAAACATAAAAAAGCAGTGATTACCACCAAACCGCTCGGCCGCAATGCCATTGAAGCCAAACGTATGCTGGAAGCGGTTGAAAAAGCAGGTATTTTTAATGGCTACCTGGAAGACCTGGTATATACGCCCAAGTTCTTAAAATCGATGGAAAGCGTTAAAAACGGGGCATTGGGCAGGATACTCTGGGCAAAATCGAGAGAAACACATCCGGGCCCGCACAGCGATTGGTTCTGGGACATTGAGCAGGCCGGCGGCGGGTGTATACTTGACCTGGGATGCCATTGCGTGGAAATTACTCGCAGCTTTATAGGAAAGGATATTAAGCCGGTTGAAGTAATGTGCTGGGCCGATACACAGGTAAAACCCATTGATGCGGAAGACCATGCCATTGGTCTGGTAAAATATGAAAACGGCGCTATCGGCCAGTTTGAAGTAAGCTGGACATTCCGCGGCGGACTGGACCTGCGCGATGAAGTAATGGGCACGGAAGGCACCATCTGGATGAACAATTTTCTGCGTACCGGTCTGGAAATGTTTACCACCGGCAAGGGAGCCGATTATGTTGCAGAAAAAGCAGAAAGCAATACCGGTTGGTTGTTCCCGGTAGGCGACGAATTGAATGACCTTGGCTACAACCATATGTTTACTGATATGTTCAATGCCATTGAAAACAAAACAGCGCCCAAAGAAACTTTTTATGATGGCTATGTGGTAAATGCCATTCTGGACGCAGCTTATAAATCTGCCAAAACAAAGTTGTGGGAGCCTGTTCAACTGGATATCTGGCGCGGCAAAACCGGCGTGGGCAAAGACAGCCATTTGGTTGAATACGATGCCGAACATTACCTGGTAAAAGAAGAAATGACGCATTACGGAGCTAAAAAAATAATCCTGAAAAATAAGGCTACAGGTAAGATTAGTGAAAAAGTAATGGACTAGTCTTTGTGCAGGCAGCTGTAGTTTTCAGCCACTACAGCTGCCTTAATCAAACAAGGCGTGATGATGTCTTTGCCGCTACACTATGTCTGAGACTTCGTATAGCCTATGTTCTTACCGAACTCCGTTCGGATCGGACAGCAAGTAATTGGCCGCATTAACCTTTCAAATACTATTTATGTCATTTCAGGCCTATCTTGATACCATTAAGAAAAACACCGGCAAGGGCCCTGATGAATTTAAAAAACTGGCTGAGAAAAAAGGTTTCCTGAAAAAAGGAAAGCTGGCTGAAGGAGTAAAAGCAGGCGATATTGTACAATGGCTAAAAGATGATTTTGAACTGGGGCATGGCCATGCCATGGCATTGTTTGCGCTTTTTAAGGGCATTAAAAAGGAAGGGGATAAATAAATTCCCCGTTATGAACATCCTATATTCCTTACTTGCCATGGCAGCATGCGGTAGTAATGGCATCAAAAATAATAATCCGCCGACAGCCCAACGGTAAACAATAAGTTCTTGCTATGGGTTCTGTTTACCTTGTTATAACTCAATGAACCGGTAACATTCAACCATTTTTTTAATTTCACAGAAAGGGTTGAATTGGATTTAAGTAAATAATCATTCCAGGCAGACAAAGACTGCTGCCAAAAATGAATGCCATCCAGCACAATCATTCCTTTAAACACAAAATGATATTTCAACCGCAGCGAATTACGCATGGTGCTGTACCTGTCGTTGGCAACACTGTCGGTTTTCAGGTTGCTGTACTCGTATAAAATACCATCACTGACCACAATATTGGCTTCTTTGTTTTCTGACACGGTATACCCCGCTCCTGCCCCGCCCTGGAAGCGATCATTTATTTTTAAAGAAAAGCTTTTATCGTAATTGACCAATCCCCAGTAATACAGCCGCGGCAATATACCGGGTGTTACTTTATAAATATCAAAATCCAGGCTGGAAGTAAAATCATTATTGGTTTGCGCACCGTTTTGCCTGCCATATACCCAGGCGGCACTGCTGTTGAAGAACTTGTTTTTTTTATTCATGTTGAATTTTGCGCCATTGTTTAGCACAAAGGAATTGCCATCATTGGTTTGGTTAACAATACCCGTGGCGGAATAACCAATATTATGATGTATACTATCACTAAACTGTGCCCCGCTTTGCTTACATGCTGTTACAGCAACAACAAGTGCCATGATCCATTTTCCTGGTTGCATCATGCCACTTGCCATACAACTAATGTGCCTGATGCAGCACTACTATTAATAAAATAACCCCCGGCCAATCCAATCATTGCCGGGGGTTATTACAATACGGTATTCACTTATTTTATTTCAATTTCATATCAGCGATAATGCCGGCCACTTTTTTATCCAGGTCTGCATACACCTTTTCAAATTCGGCAGCGCTGCTTAATTGGGTATTCATACTGAAATAGAATTTAATTTTTGGTTCCGTGCCGCTGGGCCTGGCAGATATCTTGCTGCCATCGGCCAGTATAAACTGCAATACGTTCGATTTCGGCAATTCAATATTCCAGGTTTCACCAGTTTGCAGGTTGGTGCCTTTTCTCAATTCATAATCCAGCAATTGCGCTACCGCTACGCCATTGATATTTTTAGGCGGATTGGCGCGATAGCCCTCCATCATATCAGCAATTTGCTTCTGTCCGTCCATTCCTTTTTTAGTAATGGAAATCAGCGACTCCTTGTACAAACCATACTGCACATATATTTCAATCAGCTTATCGTATAAACTCTTTCCCTTGTTTTTTTCATAGGCCGCCATCTCACACAGCAATGCCACGGCGCTTACCGCATCTTTATCGCGTATCTTGCTGCCAATCATTAAACCATAACTTTCTTCGCCGCCCACAATGTATTCTTCCTTACCTTCTTTTTCCTTTATCAGTTCGGCAATCCATTTAAAGCCGGTCAGTACATTGTAACAGGCCACATTGTTTGCTTTGGCTATTTTGTCTATCAGCTCTGTAGTAACAATGGTTTTAATAACCATATCATTTGCCTTGGCTATACCCTTGGCCTTGCGCGCCTCAATCATGTAATTGCAGGCCAGCACCGCCGTCTGGTTGCCATTTACCAGTATCCAGTTGCCTTTATTGTCCTTAATAGCAATGCCTACACGGTCTGCATCGGGGTCGGTACCCAGTAAAATATCTGCATTCATTGCAGCGGCCTTTTTCAAACCAATACTCATGGCTTCACTTTCTTCGGGATTGGGATATACCACGGTTGGAAAATTACCGTCTGGCACGGCCTGCTCATCTACAATGGTAACATTGGTAAACCCAAAACGTTTCAGCACCTCAGGCACCAGCTTAATACCGGTACCATGTATGGGCGTGTATACAATCTTTAGATCTTTTTGCTTTTCTATCACCTCCGGGTAAACGCTCAATCCTTTTACCATATCTATATAGGCATTGTCAATATCAGTACCAACAGAAGTAATATTTGCTTCACCACCCGTCCATTTTACTTCGTCTACAGAAGCGATTTTATCTACTTCCTTAATAACGTCTTTATCATGCGGCGGCACCAGCTGGCCGCCATCGTTCCAATAGGCTTTATAGCCATTGTATTCTTTAGGATTGTGAGAGGCCGTACATACTACCCCGCCATGCAGCTTTAAATGACGGATAGTAAAGCTCAGTTCCGGCGTGGGACGCAGGCTTTCAAACAAAAACACTTTGATACCGTTGGCTGCAAACACATTGGCCACTGTTTCGGCAAAGAAACGGCTGTTATTGCGGCTATCGTGTGCAATAGCCACTTTTATCTCTCCTGTTAGCTGGGCTTTCATATAATTGGCAAATCCCTGGGTAGACATACCCACCGTATACTTATTCATCCGGTTGGTACCTACACCCATAATGCCACGAAGACCACCTGTTCCAAATTCCAGGTTGCGGTAAAACGATTCTTCCAGTTCTTTTGGATTATCTTTTTGTAAACGGATGATTTCATCTTTGGTAGCCTGGTCAAAATTTCCCTTCAGCCAGGTGTTCACTTTGTCTTGAATGGCAGCGTCCATAATCTAAGATTTTATTGTTTGTATTTAGGGCCTAAGTTATTGATTTCTTTCAATTGACAATCTATTAACCGCCTGAACCCGTATTTTTGTTTTATTGATTTATCCGGTATTTTATGCAAAAGAAATTGTAATACCATTTGGTTAAAAAATTACTCATATCGTGCCTGCTTATTGGAGTTGTTTGCTGCCTGCTTGCACAAGACAGTTCAAAACACATTATAAATAACCCGCTTCCGCCTGGCACGTCTCAATCACCCAACCTTCAAACGGTTGCTGATTCCGCCCCATTAAAAGTGGTTTGTTGTGACATTTCCCCTCCCAATAAAAAACGTTTATGGCTGGTGGGTGGCCTGCATGCGGCTTTCTGGGCGGGTTCATACATAGCACTCGACAAAACATGGTACAGTAATTACCCGCGTTCTTCCTTCCATTTTTTTAATGATAACAGCGAATGGGAGCAAATGGACAAATTTGGCCATACCTGGACAGCTTATAACCTGGGCCGCATTTCGGGAGAAATGTGGGACTGGACGGGGCTGAGCCGCAAAAGAAGCGTTATCTATGGGGGATTGAGCGCCATTGCTTACCAGAGCATCATTGAAATACAGGATGGCTTCTCTGCGGAATGGGGCTTTAGCTGGGGCGATATGACGGCCAATGTAATCGGGGCCGCGGCCTATGTATCGCAGGAACTGGGCTGGAAAGACCAACGCATACAAATTAAGATGAGTTACTATACGTATGATTATCCTTCGGGTTTAATTGATCGCAGGAACCAGTTATTTGGAAAAAGCCTTGCCGAACGCACATTGAAAGATTATAATTCGCAGACCTACTGGATAAGCGCCAACCTGCATTCGTTTTTTCCAAAAACTTCATTACCGGTATGGTTGAATCTTTCTTTGGGTTATGGTGCAGACGGTATGCTGGGTGGAACCGAAAACACCTGGACCGACAAACAGGGCAACCATTTCGACAGAAGGGATATTCCGCGGGTGAGGCGTTTTTTTATCTCGCCCGATATTGATCTGACCAAAATAAAAACCAACAGCAAATTGCTAAAAACAATATTCTTTGCGTTCAATATTTTAAAAATCCCCGCCCCGGCCATTGAGCTAAATTCCAAAGGAAAATTTGTTGGGCATTTGTTATACTATTAGCATGTGACAATTGACCATCGACAACCGACCATCGACCGTCGTCCATCGACAATCGTCAATGGTCAATCGTCAATGGTCAATGGTCAATGGTCAATCGTCACCCCACATTATTCCAAATACGCTCCCTTAATTACTTCTCCCTCAGTTTCCACATAAATATGTTCCTGCAATGTAGTAGCAATGGATAAACCCACATAATCCGGTTTTACGGGAAAAGCTTTGTGGCTGCGTTCTACCAGTACCAGGGTTTGTATTTTTTTTGGATGAAAGGCAAGAAAAGGTTGCATGGCATACAACAGTGTTTTACCACTCATGGCCACATCATCAATCACAATAATAATTTTGTTATCAAAATTGCCTTCCTTGCTCAGGGTAACGGTGGTAGGAAAATGTTTGTCCAGGGTAACTATAAAAAGATCTGTTCTGACATTACTGATCTCAGCCAGTAATTTTTGAATATTTTTTGCCATAACCGTTCCGCTTTCACGTATACCCGCCAGCACCAGTTCCTGTTCTCCTGCATTGTTCTCAATAATTTCATATGCCATGCGGCGAAGCTTTTTGGCCGCCCTTACCTGGTCAAGAATATAGTTTTTTTCCTTTGCCAATTTTCTGATGGTTTTAGAAACAAAATACAACAAAACAACACACTAAAAACAAAACCTTTAATTTAGCTGGTATAAAATTGTACCATGCAATTTATACCGCAGGTTTTGTTTGTTATACTGGCCGGTTTTGCTACCTGGCTTTTTTTTAAAAAAGCTACTGCCATACGCCGCAATATTTTATTGGGTAAACAAGCCGATTATACCGGCAATACAGCCGCCCGCTGGAAAAACCTGCTGTTATTGGCATTGGGACAAAAGAAAATGTTTAAAAACCCGCTGGTGGCCGTTATGCACCTGATCATTTATGCAGGTTTTATTATCATTAACCTGGAGGTGCTGGAAATTGTACTGGATGGTATACTGGGTACCCACCGCTTGTTTGCAAATCCACTGGGCGGGTTGTACGACTTTCTCATTAATGCGTTTGAGGTTTTGGCAATAGGTGTCATATTTGTTTGTGTCATATTTCTTATCCGCAGAAACCTGCTGAAACTAAAGCGTTTTATCAGCAAAGACCTGGATGGATGGCCACGCAGCGATGCCAATTATATTCTGATTTCAGAGATTATTCTCATGTCACTTTTCCTTACCATGAACGCCTGCGATACGCTGCTGCTGACAAGGGCTACCCATCATTTTGTGAATTCGTCTTTTGACTTTATTATTTCAGGGGCGCTTCATCCCCTGCTGAACGGGTTCAGCAATCATTCATTGCTGATTGTGGAAAGAGCCTGCTGGTGGCTGCACATTGCAGGCATTTTTGCTTTTTTGAATTACCTGCCGTATTCAAAACACCTGCATATTTTGCTGGCGTTTCCAAATGCGTATTATGCCAGGCTGCAACCGGCCGGCAAAATGCACAATATGCCCGCTGTACAAAATGAAGTATTGTATGCCATGCAGCCTGAACTGGCGCCTGCCGACGCGGCTGCACCAACCAGCTTTGGCGCCAAAGATGTTATGGACCTAAGCTGGCGTAACCTGCTGGATGCCTACAGCTGTACAGAATGCGGAAGGTGTACGGCCGCCTGCCCTGCAAATATCACCGGCAAATTGCTGTCGCCACGCAAGATTATGATGGATACCCGGGACAGGCTGGAGGAAGTGGGCAAAAACATCGATAAAAATGGCCAGTTTATGGCCGATGAAAAAACGCTGCTGCACAATTACATTTCTGTAGAAGAATTGCGTGCCTGTACTACCTGCAATGCCTGTGTGGAAGAATGCCCCGTCAGCATCAGTCCGCTGGAAATTATACTGGAACTGCGCCGCAGCCTGGTGATGGAAGAAAGCAATGCACCCCAGGAATGGAATACCATGTTCAGTAATGTAGAGAACAATTTTGCCCCCTGGAAATTTGCGCCCGACGACAGGGATAAATGGACCTCTGAAATATGAAAATGTGATGAATGTGGAAATGTGCCAATGCTTGCCTGGGTGTATTAAATGGAATTAGGAATTTGTAATTAGTAATTGGGCATGACATGGCCTTCGTTATAACAAAATAATTGGGAACCAGTGCGAAGAAACCTGGCGAAGCGAACGTCCAATTCCAAATTCCAATGCTTGCCTGGACGTATTAAGTGGAATTAGGAATTTGTAATTAGTAATTGGGCCCTTATTCAAAGTTTACAATATATGACATGGCCTTCGTTATAACAAAGCAATTGGGAACCAATGCGAAGAAGCCTGCAATATGTAATAAACCTGGCGAAGCAAACGTCCAATTCCAAATTCCCAAAAATGAAGAGAGTCATGATGAATGTGGAAATGTGCAAGTGCTTGCCTGGGCGTATTAAATGGGATTAGGAATTTGTAATTAGTAATTGGGCCCTTATTCAAGGTTTACAGTATATGACATGGCCTGCCTTCGTTATAACAAAGCAATTGGGAACCAGTGCGAAGAAACCTGCAATATGTAATAAACCTGGCGAAGCAAACGTCCAATTGCAAATTCCCAATTCCTAATTCCCAAAAATGAAGAGAGTAATCCTGCTAAACATCCTGTTCTTCTTTCTCCTGATGTGCATCTTTTTAATAGCCGCCTTCAGTATGGGTTATGCCGCCAATAACAGGTTCGGTACCGACGCAGGTATATTGTATCTCTTAATTATCACGGTCCACCTGTTTATCAATTACCTTATGATGCACAAAAGGGGATTTACTGCAAAAAATATTTTGTACACCAGTGCAGCAATTGGCGGCGCTTACCTGCTGATTATTTTTCATTAAAAAAATACAGCCAGGTCTTGTAAAGCCTGGCTGCAAGGTGTATAATTGAGGGGTGGTTATAAAAGAAAAAACAACCGGAATGGTTGTTTTTCACTGGGAATTTGAATTTTCCACTGGTTTTTACTTGTAGGATTGGATAGCTTTCATCGAATACGGAATCAAATTTTGGACATTGGACGGTTGCAAATGGTTTGCATATCAAACATAGATTAAATTCCGGGTAATTCACAAATGTTCATAACATTTTTTTACGTTTTTTTTCAAATGTGATCAAAATCAATTAGGCAATCCAAGAATTGTAGCTATAACACTTAATGTTGTAGAGTTTCAACTACAAAAAGGCAGGTATCCTTACGTAGCTGGCCGGCCATTATCAATAAACACAATTAATGATAATATAACTCACGGCACATGCCAGGCGCACCTGCAACATGGGCCGGTGTACAACAGACAATTATTTATTTACAGCAAATCTTCTTCCTTGTAATTATACCTTTCTTTAATCTTCCGCATTACTTCATCCATAGATGCGCGGTGGTCTTTCGCATTCCATTCTCCCCGCTCCCATTTGTCCAGTTCCTCGTCAATGTGTTTTCGTTGCAAAGCAGTCATTTTATCTGCCAGTTGCCCCGATACTTCTTTTTGTTTCTCATAAAATGCTTTCTTCTTTGCAAAGGAGATTTCCTTGTCTTTGCGGATATCATTTTCTGCCGCCGCCATATAAATCAATTCTTCTTTTGCCAGTGCAATATCATAAGGCCCTACCTGCATAATCAGTTTAGAAAGTATGGGGCCAATCTCGATTAAAATAATGAGCATGGAAAGCAGCAGGCTGGTCCATTGAACGCTGGGTTCTTCATCAGACAGATCAGACAGGGCTTTGTTTCTTTCCAGGAAACCGACATTGTTTTTCACCGTCGTCTCATACTGTCTTCTTTTATCTTCAAGCAATGCCCTGGCACCGTTAATAATACTGTCTTGCCGCAGCACGGCGGCATCCAGTTGTTGCATTTCCGGCGCTGCCTGTTTCAACGAACTGCTGTAGGCATCCATTTTTAACCGGGTAAGATTTTCAATACCGCGCCTGCCCGAGCCTCCTGTACCATCTGCTTCCTGTACATAAGCCTGCTTCAGCCGGTGCAAAGTATCTTCCAGCGATAATTTCCTTCCAAGCAAACGATCCCTTTCAGCCGCGGCGGTCTGTACCTGCAACTGGTTTTCGCGCTGCAGTAAACTGTCATTGACAAGTATTTTATGGTGCATGTTTTGAGCAACCTTTGTATCAATCTCCTTTTCAAATATTTTTAGCTCAAGCGGGCGGGCAATGGTTATGCCAATCAGCAATGCCAGTACAATGCGTGGCAGCGTCATCCATAATTGTTTGCGCGCGCTGACACCATATTTACGCATGGTTGACACCAGGAAACGATCAAAATTAAATATGATCAATCCCCAGATACAGGCAAAGGCCAACGTCCAGCCAATATTGCCAAACACGCTGTAAACAGCATACCCGGCCGAAAGTGCCGCCAATACAAAAGTGGCCAGTATAACACCTCCCAATCCAGCGTATTTTGTATGTTCTGACGGAAACTCTTTTAACAGTTGCTGGTGCGCCCCGGCACACCACCACAGAAATCTTGTATCATTTGGTTTTTTGTTGTTCCCCGAAAAAGAATCATAGCTGTACAGGCTGTCTGCCTGGCCATCGTTGGTGCTAGCCATAGTAGTAATTTAATTACAATAATGAAATGTAAAATTGTCTTATAGGAAGTTGAAGTGGGAACAGGCAAATAACGGAATTACGGCGAAAAAAATTGCGAAGGAAAAGTTAATCAACCGGGAAAAGTTTATGGCTGGCAATCCTGACTGCTTTACCGGTTCACCAGCAGTTTTGCAGGCTTGTTTAGGTTTGCCCGGATCAATTTTTTTGTATGCTCAAACATTTCGCCTGCTTATCATCCGGGCCACACGGGGAGAACACAGTGGTACGAAGCCGGAGAATTCGTACAGCGAATACAGCGAAATTAACTGGCGGTTTACAGCCTTGTTTAGATTTATCGCCCTTACAAAACCAGCGGATTTATATTGTAAACTATTGTACAGAATGTATAAAATCAATAATGGTAATTATGCCCATCCAGCCCATTACCAGTACCACCAGCCAGCCGGCCAATTGCATCCATAAGGGGTGCCTGTAACCTTTCATGAGCGTTTTTTTTGTGGCGGCAATCAATACTATGGTTAACGCCACCGGTAATATTAAACCATTGACAGCACCAGCAGCAATCAGCAATTGACGGGGTTTGCCAATCCAAACAAATACACCGGTAGAAATAATGATAAAAAGCGAGATGCACCAGCGCTCGTACTTTGCCAGCAACGGATGAAAAGTCTTCAGAAAAGATACGGAGGTATAGGCGGCACCCAGCACGGACGAAATGGCGGCACTCCATAATACCACACCAAAAATGCGAAAGCCTATTTCGCCCGCTGCATATTTAAATACACTGGCAGGCGGGTTGGCAGCATCCAGCACCACGCCCTGCATTACCACGCCCAGTGCTGCCAAAAATAAAATATACCGCATAATGCTGGAGATAATAATACCGCTAAGGGCGCTTTTATTGATTTGTTGCAACTGGTCGCGGCCGCTGATACCCGCATCCAATAGCCGGTGTGCACCTGAAAATGTAATATACCCCCCTACCGTACCGCCTACCAGGGTTACGATGGCAATGCTGCTGATTTTTTGCGGTATAATGGTACGGTGCAACGCCTCTAACAGCGGCGGGTGAGCGCTAAATGCAATAAACAAGGTAAGACCAATCTTGACTACACCCAGCACCTTGGTAAAGCTATCCAGCATTTTTCCAATTTCTTTCATCCAGAACAAACAAAGCGCTATTACGCAACTAATAACCGCGCCGGTTTGAAAGGATATGCCGGTAAGTACATTTAAACCCAGGCCACAACCGGCAATATTGCCGATATTAAAAGCAAAGCCGCCCGCAACAATTAACAACGACAGGAAATAACCCAGTCCGGGCAATAATTTATTTGATAAATCCTGCGCCCTCAACCCGCTGATGGTTAATACCCGCCAGGTGTTCAATTGCACCCCAATGTCCAGAAGAATAGAAACCAATATCACAAAACCCAGGCTGGCCATTAATTGCGCGGTAAACACCGTGGTCTGTGTAAGAAAGCCCGGTCCAATAGATGAATTGGCCATTAAAAAAGCGGCGCCTATTACAGCGCCCCCTGCTCCAAATGAAAAGGTTCTGGTCTTTGCGGATACATTGTTGTTTTTAAACAGACCTAATCTCAATATTTTTTTGTTTTAGTGTTTCGTGAATGCGCCTGGCAAATGCCAGTGCATGTCCGCCATCGCTATGTATACAAATGGTATCGGCTTTTACTTTAATTGTTTTACCAGTCACGCAATTTACCGTTCCGTGCAGGGCCATTTGCAATACCTGTTGCAAAGATTGTTCTTCATCTTTAATCATGGCATTGGGCTGGGTTCTGGCTGTAAGACTGCCATCTTCCTGGTAAGTTCTGTCTGCAAAAACTTCACTGTAACAGGTAAGGCCGGAGGCATTGGCAGCGCTAATCAATGCACTGCCACTTAACCCATACAAAACCAAACTGGCATCGTATTCTTTTACTGCCCTGCATACAGCGTTTGCCATTACTTCGTCTTTTGCAGCCATGTTGTATAATGCCCCATGCGGTTTCACATGCTGAAGTTTTGTACCATTTATTTTCAAAAAAGCATCCAGCGCGCCCAGTTGGTAAATAATACTGTCGTAGATTTTTATGGGCGACAAGTCCATATTGGTGCGGCCAAAATTTTCTTTGTCGGCAAAACCAGGGTGTGCGCCAACAGAAACTCCGGCGGTTAATGCGGCATCTACCAGTTCGTGCATGGTATATGCATCACCGGCATGAAAACCGCAGGCTATATTGGCCGAGCTGATAAAGGGCAACAATGCAATATCATTGTCAATGCCATACGGCCATAAGCTGGTGCTTTCGCCCATATCGCAATTAATATCTATACCCTGCATGCCAGTTCATTGAGGTGATCAAAACAGGCTGTCTGTAAAATAGAAAGTTCTTTTTGTTGCGCAAACAGCAATTTCTCGGCTTTATCAATGGTTGTCTGTTTAAACTGAACACAATCACTTGGTCTTAATTGCGCCAGTTTTGGAAGGTGTGCAGTAATAACGTGGCCCAGCCTTGGATAGCCACCGGTCGTCTGGTGATCGGCCATCAGTATAATCAGTTCTCCATCCGGCAACAACTGTATGGTTCCAAAACTAACCCCGGTAGAAACCAGTTCTGTTCTGTTTTGAAATTGCATTTCCGGGCCTTTCAGCCGGTAACCCATTCTGTCGCTGAAAGGATGAATAATAAAATTATTTTGCAGGAAATCGTTGGCCGATGCTGCCGTAAGGTTGCCAAATTCGTTGCCTTCTATAAACAATATTTCGTGCGGGTACAGGTAGGCGTTAGCAACATCAGCCCGCCAGTTCAGTACTGCCACATCCCTGCCGGCTTTCATCATTCCGGCAAAATAAATGGTATTTTCTTTGGCCAGCAGTTCATCGCCTTTTTCAAATCTTCTTCCTTTATAGCCGCCGGCACCGGCTTTAAGATTGGTACTGTAGCTGCCCAGCCATTCCTCAATACAGAAACCGCCGTGTATGGCAATATAGCACCTGGCCCCCCACTCTAATTTTGGAAAATGCAGGATGGTGTTTTTTCTAACTATAAGTGGTTGCCATAATGGCAATGGCTCATCGTTTAAGGTAGGTGTGAAATCGGCGCCTGTTATACTAATAAGCGCATTCTGTTCAAACAATAACTGCGGACCGGGAAAATGAATTTCCATAACAGCCTCGTGCGACTGGTTGCCCACCAGCATATTGGCCACCCGCGCGGCATACCTGTCCATGGCGCCCCCACAATTAATACCCAGGCTGCCATAGCCATAGCGGCCCGGATCCTGTATGGTGCCCAATAAACCGGGTTTTATGATGGAGATACTCATGAGAGAATTTTTTTATGTCTGATTTGCTGATGGCTGATATCGTTTACTTAGCAAGGGCAATTTCTGGTTATTTAGATTTTCAACCGGAAAAAACCTGACGTGAACCCATACGGAAGATTTTTTTTGGATACCTGATTTGCTGAACGCTGATTTCACTTACTTCACAGGGACAATTTCCAATTATTAAGATTTTCAGCCGGAAGAAATCAGACATAAACACATCAGACATCAGACATTTTCCACCCTGTCCTCATATTCTTCCTTACTTATTGCATAAAACTGTACCCGGTCGCCTACTTTTAACTTTACCAGTTCTTTTGTTGCTGCATCGAATTGCTTTACGGGGGTTCGGCCAATGATATGCCATCCACCCGGGCTGTCGAGTGGGTAAATACCTGTTTGTGCACCGGCTATACCCACGCTTCCTGCTGCCACCGGCACCGGCTTTGGTTTTCTGGGCGTAATTAGTTTGTCGTGCACCTGCGCCATATAAGAAAAACCGGGTAAAAACCCAATGGTGTATACCCGGTAGGTGGCGGCCGTATGCAGTTCAATTATTTCCTGTGGCGAAATATTTTTTGCTTCGGCCATTGCATTCAGATCCATGGCAAATTCTTCTGCATAGCAAACCGGGATACGAATAATGGCTGAATGATTGGCCGGATGAACAATTGATTGTTCAAATGCCTGTTGCAAATGCAGCCTGATAAAATCAAAAACGGTTGAAGCAGGCCGAAACTGCTGTCTAATCACAAATGGATCATATATTATAGTAAGCGAACTGTAGGCAACAATGATATCTTTTTGTCCGGCAAATGCATTGGCCATCAGCCATTGCTGCATGGCAATTATTTTATCGTTTAGCAATTCATTAATGGTATTGCCCAGGTCAATGGTGGCAGCAGCGTCGCCCAGTGGAAATATGGAATAGCCGGTAGTCAATACTGTTTTGCGGACTGAAGTTAATTTTTTTTAACAAACTCGCGCATTTCAATTATAGCTGCCTCAGTTTGCCTCATTTAAAGTGGCAGTTCGGCAAGTTTTTAGCGTTTGTGCTGGCTGCCGTCTTTATTGCCCGGGTGAATATTGCATAATATTAAGACGGTTGTTCAGGAATGAACAAACTGTACAAGTGTGTGACACAAGAATGCTCAATAGCCATACCGCTGCCAGGCTCATAAGAAAATAATTCCGGCTATTATATTTTATGCCGGCGGCCTGTAATGTTCGGTTGAATGGCTGGTATCCGCCCCTGGTTAGTTAAGGATTGATTAAAAAATTTACGCTGTAAAAGCTTGTCGTACAATAACTATCAGATGGTAATTGTTGTAGCTGTGTGTGCAGGTATACAAGTACCAATTTGCTCATTTCGCCGTTATACACTAAACTTGCACGCCTTTAGGGCTGTCTGAAACCGATATATTTAAGTTATGGCTAAGAATTTATTGATAGTGGAGTCGCCGGCGAAAGCCAAAACCATTGAAAAAATCCTGGGCGAAGATTTCGAGGTAAAAAGTTGTTATGGGCATATACGTGATCTCGAGAAAAGCGAGATGGGCATTGACCTGAATAACCGGTTTGAACCAAGATATATTGTTCCGGACGAAAAGCAAAAAGTAGTAAAAGAACTAAAAGGCATAGCTAAAAAAAGCGGCGAAGTGTGGCTGGCATCGGATGAGGACCGCGAAGGGGAAAGCATATCCTGGCATTTGGCTGAAGTGCTGGGCCTTGATCCCAAAACCACCAAACGCATCGTTTTTCATGAAATTACCGCGCCTGCCATTAAAAAAGCGGTGCAGAATCCGCGTGTCATTAATATGGATTTGGTAAATGCGCAGCAGGCGAGACGCATTCTTGACCGCATTGTGGGTTTTGAGTTGAGTCCTGTTTTGTGGCGTAAGATTGGTATGCAGCGCAGTTTGAGTGCCGGTCGTGTGCAAAGTGTTGCAGTACGTTTGATTGTGGAAAGAGAAAGGGAGATCAATAATTTTACACCTGTCAGCACCTATAAAATTGAAGCATTTTTTATTGCCGATGATATTAACGGTAAAAAAATAACTTTTAAAGCCGACGGCCCTTCAAAAGTCAGCTCCAATGAGGACGCGGCTAAATTTCTGGAGAGCTGTAAAAATGCGCATTACACAGTTAGCGATATCACCGTTAAGCCGGCCAAACGCACACCTGCTGCTCCTTTTACTACTTCTACCCTGCAGCAGGAAGCCAGCCGTAAACTGGGGTATTCTGTGAGCAAAACCATGTTGCTGGCGCAAAAATTATATGAAAGCGGTAAGATAACTTATATGCGTACCGACAGTGTTGCCCTTAGCGATACTGCTGAAGAAATGATACGTAATGAGGTAAAAAGTTCTTACGGCGATGAATACTACCAGCCCCGCAAGTTTAAGAATAAAAATGAGAGTGCACAGGAAGCGCACGAGGCCATCCGCCCCACCTATATGGATAGCCGCACGGTAGAGGATAGCGATCTGCGCAGGCTGTACGAATTGATCTGGAAACGCACCATTGCCAGCCAGATGAGCGATGCTGAATTTGAAAAGACAACGGCAAAAATTGATATTTCTACCAATAAGGACCAGTTGACAGCCAGCGGGGAAGTAATGAAATTTGATGGTTTTTTAAAGGTATACCTGGAAGGAAAAGATGACGATGAAGAGGATGAAGACAAGGATACTGAAGGCATGTTACCACCCTTAACTGTAAAACAAAAGCTGGAATTCAAAGAGATGCTGGCAACGGAGAGGTTTTCGCGTGCTGCACCACGTTATACGGAAGCTTCGTTGGTGAAGAAACTGGAGGAACTGGGTATTGGCCGTCCAAGTACTTACGCGCCTACTATTTCTACCGTACAGAAAAGAAATTATGTAGAGAAACGTGATAAGGAAGGTACGCCCCGTGTATACAACCTGCTAAGGCTGACCAAAAAAAATGAAATAGCCAAAGAAACAGAAACAGAGAATACGGGCGCCGAACGCGGCAAATTATTCCCTACCGATTTGGGCATGGTGGTAACCGATTTCCTGAAACAGCATTTCCAGACGGTAATGGATTATAGTTTTACCGCTGAAATTGAAGAAGAGTTTGATAAAGTAGCAGAAGGTAAAATGGAATGGCATAAAATGCTGGACGATTTTTACAAACCCTTTCACAACAACATAGAGGTAACCATGGAAACCGCCGAAAGAGCAAAGGGCGAGCGAACATTGGGTACCGATCCGGAAACCGGCAAACCTGTTACCGCCCGTATGGGTCGGTATGGCCCCATGGTGCAAATAGGCGCACAGGCAATAGAAGAAACAGACGAGAAACCGCGTTTTGCAAAACTTAAAGCCACCCAGAGTATTGAAACCATTACCCTGGAAGATGCCATGGAATTGTTTAAACTGCCGCGTAACCTTGGCCAGTTTGAAGACAAGGATGTAACGATAAACATTGGCCGCTTTGGCCCATACATTGCGCACGACGGCAAGTTTTATTCGTTGAGCAAAGATTTTGATCCGTACACCATTAACCTTGACGAAGCAGCGCCTATTATTGTGGAGAAAAGAACGGCCAAAGAACAGCGTACCATAAAAATATTTGAAAAAGAAAAAATACAATTGCTCCGGGGCCCCTATGGCCCGTATATAAAGCAGGGCTTACGCAATTATAAACTTTCCAAGGCACAACAGGAAAAAGTGGCTGACCTGACACTGGAGGAAGTAAAAGCCACCATTGAAGAATTAAAGGCAAACCCACCCAAAAAGAGTTTCAGGAAGAAGAAAGCCTCGTAATAACTGTTTTGAATTTTGCATTTTAAATTTTGAATGACCATGGAGCGCAGGTTCTCTCAATTCAAAATTAAAAATGCAAAATACTGGCTGCGCTAAAACGCGCTTTCAATTTACAATTCAAAATTTAGCATTTAAAATAATGGCCGCGCCGCCAAACAATAGGGCATTCTCAACTTTAATTTTTGAACATTCCCGGCGATGAACCGCTCTTCCAATGCAAAATGCCGGCTGCGCGAAACCGCGCCTTTAATTAAAAATTTAAAATTTATCATTTAAAATAATTGTATTCGCACACCTGTGGATAATTTACACTAGTTCATTTCATGCAATGCTCCGAAATTTAGGAACTTATACAGCACAATAATTTTACAGGTTAAGACGTATTAATAGGAAACAATCTTTATTCCTGTGCTGTTAATACTAATTGCATGGAAGAAACAAGAGAAATATCAGCCCTTTTTCACCTGATAGACGACCCGGACGAGGAAGTATTTACCTCTGTCAGCGATCGGATCATCTCTTTTGGCAAAGGCATCATTCCCAACCTGGAAAATTTATGGGAAAACACGCCGGTTGATGTTATCCAGGAACGTATTGAATTGCTTATTCACCGCCTTCATTACCGCGATCTTACGGAAGAATTTAACAGCTGGAAAAGCCAGCCCGATCCTGATTTGCTCAGTGGCGCTATACTGATTGCAAAATACCAGTATCCCGAGCTGGTTACCACAACAGTATATGCCGAAATAGAAAAGATGCGCCGCAATATCTGGCTGGAGCTGAACAGTTATCTGACCCCCCTGGAGCAGACAAACGTTATTACCACTATTCTGTATAATTATTATAATCTAAAAGGCAACGAGATCAAATACAACGAGCCCAATGAATTTTTAATTAACAAAGTACTGGATGGAAAGCGCGGCAATGCTATTTCCAATGGCATCATTTATCTTATTTTGGCTGAATTGCTGGACGTACCCATCCGTGCCATTAATATACCCCGCCAGTTTATTATGGCGTATTTTGATGTGGATTATAACTGGCAGCTGCCTTCCAACCCATCTCATAAAATACAGTTTTACATAGACCCCATGACAGGTAGCATCTTTACACACAAAGATGTAGAAACCTACTTCAAAAGGATTTCGGTACCATCTACCGCCTCTTATTTTAAACCCATGAGCAAGAAACGCATCATCCAGTTTCTGCTGCAGGAATTTGCCAAATGTTTTACCGATGAGAAGAATGAATATAAAAAACAGGAATTGCTGATTCTGGCTGATAGTATTGAAGAATAATGCCAGAAGGAACCAAGGAACCATTGCATTTGGTTCATCCATTAAAAAACCTTTTTCTACTCTAGCCCCTGCCTGGCCGGCAATTTTACCCAACCCATAACGCCATTCAACAACACCGCTTTTCAAAAGGTCAAAAATAACCCTGCGCAATCGCTTACCGGCGGCGCACAATGGCATCAAAATTTAATTGCTGCGTTTTTTAACATTACCCGTTCGCAATTTTGTAAACCGCGCAGGGCGAAAGGCCTGTTCGTGAGCATATATTAAAGTTGTTCACGCAAACGGCGCCAGCCGTGGTTAACCATCTAACTACTATCTTGCATTACAAATTAGCCACGCAATGAGCAAACACATACTGGTTTTCGGCGCCGGCAAATCTGCCACCTGCTTAATTGATTATATAATTAAGGAAGCAGGCGTCAATGGATGGCTGGTAACGGTAGCTGATAATGATCTTGGGCTTGCCCAATCAAAAACGGGCGGACAGCCCCGGGCCCGTGCCGTTTCCGTAAATGTAGAAAATGCTGCTGAAAGAAATGAGCTGGTAAAAGCATCCGATATTGTTATTTCATTACTCCCCCCTGCCTTCCATTTTTTAGTGGCGCAGGATTGTGTATTGTTTGAAAAAAACCTTTTGACGGCATCTTATGTGGATGACAATATCCGCAGCCTGCAACCGGCTATTGAAAAAAAGAATTTACTATTCCTTTGCGAAATGGGACTGGATCCGGGCATTGACCATATGAGCGCCATGGAACTGATTCATCGTATAAACGAAGAAGGCGGTCTTATTACTTCGTTTATGTCTCACTGCGGCGGACTGGTAGCACCTGAAAGCGATGATAATCCCTGGCACTACAAAATAAGCTGGAACCCCCGCAACGTAGTAATGGCGGGCAAAGCAGGGGCTGTTTACCGGCAGTACAATAAAACACAGCAGCTGCCCTATGAAAATCTATTCGATGAAAACCGCCTTGCAGACATCCCGGGTATCGGCTCACTGGCATGGTATCCCAACCGTGACTCGCTTGACTATATTGCACTTTACCAGCTGCAGGGAATTGAAACTTTTATCCGCACCACCCTGCGGCACCCGCAGTTTTCTTACGGCTGGAAAAATATAATTGATGTAAGACTAACCGATGAAACCATCTTTTATGACAGCAATGAAATGACATTGAAGGCCTTTTTTAAAGAACATTTTGATCAACAAGGCTTTTCGGAAATCATCGCCAAAAAAGAACAACAATCCGATCTTTTTATACAGCAATTACATTGTTTAGGCATGCACGACGATGCAACCGTTATTAACAAAGGCAGGTGCAGCGCCATGGATATTTTACAATTTGCGCTGGAGAAAAAGTTGGTATTGCATCCGCACGATAAAGACATGATAATAATGCTGCATGAAATAGCCTATATAAGGGAGGGGAAAAAATACGGGGTAAAATCCAGCCTGATAGTGAAAGGAGATGACAGCCTGCGAACGGCGATGGCCAAAACCGTTGGTCTTCCATTGGGTATTGCCGCCAAACTTATATTGCAGGGTAAAATAAATGTTACCGGGTTACACATTCCCGTTATACCTGCTATTTACAGACCCGTTTTAGCAGCGCTGCAGCAACATGGCATTCGTTTTAATGAAAAATCCATCAGCCTGTAATGGACAATAGTGCATATTGATTTCCCAGTATTTGCTGTACATCCGGCTGCGCAAGCCCAAACCAGCCATTTAATATACTTGCATAGATTGATCTGAAATCCGTTTGCATAGCAATATTATCGTTTACTGTTGCATTGGCGGGTATGATTGGATTGGTGCCTGTAATACCCGGCTTCACAGTATGCCCAAAATAAAAAACAGGAGCCGCCGCACCATGGTCCGTGCCACCGCTGGCATTGCTTTTTATTCTTCTGCCAAATTCAGAAAAAGTCATGCCCATTACTTTATCCTGCACCTGCAGAAATTGCAAATCGTCCATAAACGCACCAATGGCCTCTGAAACGCGCTGCAATAATTTGGCATGTGCGCCGGTAGTCGTATCGGTTTCTGTTTGTTTGGCATGGGTATCAAAACTTCCGGTGTTCACCATATACACTTTTGTTTTTAACCCGCCAGCCACCAAACGTGCTACAATTTTTAACTGATCAGCCAGGGGGTTTTTGCCTTGCGCCGGGTATCTGGCCGATTGCCGGGTTACTTTTAATGCAGCCGCCTTAATTACGCCGGCATACTGATCTGTTTTCTGGCTCATCAGTTCAATATAATCCAGCTGTTCACCCCAGCGGGTATTGCTGTCTACATTTACTTTTCCTTCAATTAAGTTATAAAAGCTGGAGGGATTGCTGATGGCCAGTCCCATGGTAAATGCCGGGCCCTGGAAAGTAGAAGATACCACCGAGCCTACCTGTATGGCCAATGGATCGGGCATGCTGGTATTTGGATAGTTCTCCGGAAAACCCTTGTACGCATCGTTTAAAAACCTGCCGGCCCAGCCGGTATTCACTACTTTATCGCTGTCGGCGCCCGTCATCCAGATATCGGTGGCGCGAAAATGAGAAAAGTTTGGTTTGGGATAACTAACGGCCTGCACTATCCCAAGTTTACCATCGTTGAATAATTGCTGCATTTCCGTCATGGCAGGGTTTAGACCGGTGGCATCGAACCCATTCAGGCGAAGTACCTTGTCCTGCGGCAGTGCAATATTTGAACGGGCCGCCATATAGGCGCTGTACTGGTCGAGGGGAATGACTGTATTTAACCCGTCGTTGCCACCCGCCAGTTGTATCAGTACAAGCACCCTGTCTTCATTCATGTAATTGCGCAGTGAATGCACCAGTGGTGAACCTGCCAGGGCTTTTAATGAAATGCCCTCCAGGAAAGAAGGCAATAAAAGACCAGCAATAGCCTGTTGTAAAAATCTTTTTCTTTTCATCGTATACATTTTTAATCAGCACAACTGGTACTGCGGCAGGTTCATTAAATATTTATACAGGTTGCGCAACTTATTGGTAACATCTTTTTTATTGGCACTATCTTCCGGCTTGCTGCTCATCTTATTCCAGGCGTCTGTCCAGTAATGGTCGCTCATCACGCCCTGAAGGCCCGACAAGAGAATTCCTTCTTTCATGTATTTTTTTTCTTTATCGGGCAGGTCCATGGCATACAATAATTGCACAGCATCGTCGATCAACGCATCGGGATTGCCGGCGTCCGGCAGGTTTTTGGTAAATAGATACGGATCAATAACAATCTTTTTTGCATTTCGTGCAAAACCGTTTGTCATCATCCGGTCTGTAAACTGGTTACGTTTTGGCAGGGTATCAGAATTGATCCATATTTTGTCAAATTGCGGTTCCTGGTAATAAGCAGGCCAGCCGGCCACATTAGGCGGATCGCCAATATTCTGCTGCATTTGCGCTGCAGTGTTTTGTATATTGTTCCAAAAACCATACAGGTCAGCATAATCTTCGCCGCCCGGAAACACTACTGAAAACTCACGGCACAAGCCAACCGTAAAATCTGCCGGGCTTTTAATAATGGTACCACGGTTGGCTGCATCAAAAAAATGCCGGCTGCCCAGCAATTCCTTCAGTACTGGTTTTATTTCATATTTATTTTTCCTGAACGTTTTTGCCAATGGCTCAATGATATTTTTTTCCGTTGTCGCATCAATACGGTAATACACAAAAAAACGATAGAGCTTCCTGCAAATAAATTTTGACAATTCTTCTTTTGCAAAAAGCATGTTCAGCATATCATCCAGTTCGGCCTCTCCTTCTTTCGCCTTTCTGCCCGGCACCACAGTGCTGTTATAGAAAGCAGAAAATTGTTTATCAGCTTCGTCGTGCCGGCCGGCGTCGAAAACACCGTGAACCTCTGGCAATACTTTGTTTTCAATTCTAAAGCCGGTTAAAACCCGGGCGGCAGCCTTTACATCGGCTTCGGTATAATGCGAATCCGGTCCCTTGCCCATGGTGAACAGCTCCTGCAGTTCCCTGCCATAATTTTCGTCGGGCGCTTTCTTCGCATTGGCATTTCCGTTAAGGTATTTCAGCATGGCGGGATCGCGGGTAATGGCCCCTACCATGTCTTTAAAATTTCCCAGTGCATACTGCCTCAGCAACACATTGTGTTTGTAGCACATAGTAGGATTATCCACTGAATTGGTTTCCGTGGCAAAATGATTGTGCCAGAACAACACCATCTTTTCACGTATGCTTCTTTGCTGGTTCAGCATCAGCCCAATCCACCATGCTTTATAGGAGTTTCTCCTGCGGCCACTATTCATGCCTGTTACCTTTGCAGCGGTAACCCACGTTTGTCCCGGCTGGATCTCTTCATCTGTATATTTATCATCGTTGTAATTGTTTACGGGAGGCAGGGGGTCAGGTTCCCCGGTATTTAATAATTCCTTTACAGACGACCGCATTGATTTTGCGGCAAAATAATCTACGTCTGATTTCGCGGCGCCAAACATGGTTCGTTTAAGCAGGTGTTTTACTTCATCTTTTGTCCACCTGCCCCTGTACTTTTTCAGCCCGCTCTCAACTATGGGTATATCCATTTGCGTTGTTTCAATATTTGCATCCGGTAATTGTTAACACCCTGTATATGCAAAACGTTTACCACCATGGGCAACAAGATGTAAAAAAGTTGTTAACCAGCCATATTATGAACCTACTACCAATTTGGCGATTGCTGATTTTGTGATTTGCCGGGCATGAAACCAACAAAATCCCGATATCCCTGAATTCCAACATCAGCAATCATACCGGGGAGGTATTGCGCAGTTATTTATATTTTTCCAGCAGGGTGATAAGATCCTCAACGCCTGCGGTGGCGGGTTTCTCAATCTCGGTAAGATTGGCAATGGAAGAGGTATAAGGTATTGTTTTGTCAATTATAAATTTGGGTATGGCCGCATCTGCATAGTTTATCAATCCTGCAGCGGGGTAAACCACCAGCGAAGTGCCCACTACTACAAAAATATCGGCCTCCATTACTATTGGTATAGCGCTTTCAATCATAGGCACAGGTTCTTCGAACCATACAATATGCGGGCGCCATTGTGCCCCATCTGCTGCTTTATGTCCTAAAAGTATATCGGTGGTAATACCGGTGATCAGGTGTTCGTTTTTTTCACTTCTCATTTTTATGATCTCCCCATGCAGGTGTAACACTTTTGCCGAACCACCTCTTTCATGCAGATCGTCTATATTTTGTGTTATGATGTGTACATCAAAATCCTTTTCCAGCAATGCCAGTCCTGTATGGGCAGCATTGGGTTTTGCTTCCAGCACATTTTTACGGCGCTGGTTATAAAAATCGAGCACCAGTTGGGGATTTTTCCGCCAGGCACGGGGCGTAGCCACATCTTCAATGTTATAGCCTTCCCACAAACCGTCACTGTCGCGAAATGTTCTTAATCCGCTCTCGGCGCTGATGCCTGCACCTGTAAGAACCACCAGTTTCTTTTTTGCCATAGGTCAAAAATAGAAAAGAAATGGCTGATTGCTGATGTAATGATGGCTGATTTCCTGCATGCGGCACCTGCAAATAGTCACATACACAAAGGTCTGGTTCCGCACCGGCACTGTCTAAGGTTTTTTAACGGCCAGCAATTTCACCTTCTTTACAAAAAACCATGCAACAACAATTCCCACCCATACCGGCCATAAGGAAATCAGTACAATAAAAAGCTCGGTAAACCAATGCAGCCCAGATTTAAAGGATTCCACTAACCTGAGTCCATAAGAAGGCACCGGATCAATTATTGGCGCCACGTTCAACACCTGGTAATAATTAATGTGTATGGTGCTAAAAGCGGCTGCATGACCGAGGTAGTTGATTCTGCCTGCTGCAGCCTCTATGTTTTCCTGTATATCATTTACTTCAGTTTGCACCTGTAGTATTTCTTCCATATTTTTTGCCTGTTTCAATAAATCAAGGTACCGGTCTCTTACTCTTTTCTTTGCTTCCATTCTTGATTTAGTATCTACCATTTCCGCAGTCACATCCTCTGACGTAATTTTCTTATCAACCACCTTTTCTGCATCCGGTGTCAATAATAACATAGCATTGTCGAACTGATCTACGGGCACTTTGATAGTTACTGCGTTTTCTATTTTATAAGCAGTCTGATTTTGTTCTTCCTGCGCTACATAGCCGCCCAATTTTTTCATATCGTTGTGTACCATTTCATTAAAACTTCTGTAGTTTTTTACTTCCATGGTAACATTGCCGGTCTTAATAATTTTTTTATCCCAATCTTCTTTTGTTTCTGTCTTGCCGGGCGATGGAGACTTTTGGGGGCTATTATTTAACAAAGGGCCTGTTGAGTCTGCAGCAACAAGGCCCGAAACAGTATTTACCGCTTTCAATTCTTCCTGTTTAGCTGGTACTTTTGACATGGCAACATCATTCATTGCCAATTCAGCTTTCTCTTTTGCCGAATGGTTACAGGCAATAAGAATCCATAGCAGCATGGCTGCCAATAGTCGGCTCAAAAATTTCATGGCTTATTTTTTTTAGGTGTGTATGATTATAGGATGCGGGGGAAAATATTTTACATAAAAGCGGGAAAAATATTTTCATGTATCAATCATGCCAGTCCCAAGCACTGTGTATACGCACAAACAAGTACCCATCCGCTGCCGTAGCAACTGGTATGCGTTTCATATATAATACATTTGGTGAAGGAAACTTGATATTGATTCTTTCAACCTGAAAAAAGTAACCCGGCGGAAAAGTTAAAATGAAAAAATTATTGCCCCTGATTGACAGCAAGCAAGCGGGCCCAGGCTTGTTTAAAGACTGGTTGCAGCATAGATTCATGTGCGTTGGTGGTTTCAATATTGGTCACAAGAATATGTCCGCTCCTTATTACCGGCCGTAAAGGTTGCACAAAAACGGTATCGGCCTTAACCGATTGCATGAGTGCCATACAACCAGCCAGTTGTTTCTTAAAATCGAAAGGATCCTGAAAGTGCAAAAAAGCAAAATATTTTGACGGACTGGTAACACCTTTTTGGAATACCCAGCCGGCGGGTTTGTTAAATTGTACCAGGAAATCCTGCGGGCCGGCAAAGATCAACACCCTGTCTACCGGGAATTTTTTGCCCAGGTAGGCCGCATGGCCTGCCCCCTGCGAATGACCTGCCACTATTATTCTGGGCCATTCTATACTTTTGCCCTTTGTATATTGCTGCCAGCCCTGTTCGGGAAATTTCCGGGACAGGTACAACAGCAATGCATACACGCGGTGATAGATACTATTGGCACTGTCCACTTCTACCAGTGGACTGGCGGGTTCGCCTAAAATGATTTCCTGGCGAAATTCATTGAAACAGGCACTGTCTTTACTGTTGCTGCAGACCGTTGTAATTACGGTGTTTTTATAATCAATGCAGACAACATGATAACCCATTGAAGCCGCAAAACTGCAAAATGGAATGTTATGATTTGCTGCAGCACCTGTGCCAACAATCATCAGTAATAGCTTATTAACAGGTGGTACGGCCTGATCAATATACGCTGTGTGTTCTCCATGAATTGACTGTATCTGCGGATCAGTCTGTGAGGGGCTAACAGCAATGGTTTTTACCTGTGCGGTAACGGGAAAAAGTATAGCGGTTAAAAACAAGCCTGTCAATAGCAGCAAACGCATTGTGTGTTGATTGATTTATTTCTCACCCGCCATTTTCATTACAATGTCCCATTCTTCATCGGTTACCGGTTGTACGCTTAAACGGCCAAGGCGTACCAGGGCCATGTTGGCAAGTCGTTTATCGGCTTTTATAGTATCCCTGCTTACCGGTTGTTTTAATTTTTTATATGCTTTTATATCTACTGCCACCCAGGCATTGTCATCCGTAGTAGGATCCTGGTAAGCTTCTTTCACCACTTTGGCTATGCCAACAATGTCCAGGCCTTCATTGCTATGGTAAAAAAGCACCTGGTCGCCTTTTTTCATGGCCCTTAAATGAATGCGGGCGGCATAATTCCGTACTCCGCTCCAAACCGTTTCCTTGTCTTTTACCAATTGTTCCCAACTATATGCATCGGGTTCCGATTTTACCAGCCAGTATGCCATAGAATTTGTTATTTATGGTTTAAAAGTACAGATTTTCTTTTAGCAAAATCTTTATGTGCTGCTGCGGGCGTCTTAATGGGCGGTTTACCGTTCGCTACGGCTTTGTCCTTTTCTCAAAACCGGTGAATCGCCAAAAAAACAGAGGTGCACAAATCTGCAGGCAAACATATCCCGTATCTATGCCAGCGTATTACATGTAATAATTCTACCGTACGGAAAACACACAAATCTTTTAATCATTTATCAAAAAACAAAAGCATGAAATTTATAAGAATTGCAGGATTATTTGTAGCAGGTGTTCTGGCTTTCAATATTGCGGGTGCACAGGATAAAATGGCGGGCGAAAAAACGGTCATCGTAGGTGGTGCTGCCATGTATCCCGCTAAAAATATTATTGAAAACGCTGTAAACTCAAAAGATCATACCACATTGGTGGCCGCTGTAAAAGCAGCAGGTCTTGTTGAAACATTGCAGGGTGCGGGTCCCTTTACAGTATTTGCGCCTACCAATGAAGCTTTTAACAAGCTGCCAAAAGGAACCGTAGACAACCTGGTAAAGCCAGAAAACAAGACAACGCTTACGAAAATACTTACTTACCATGTAGTACCCGGGAAAATGGATGCAGTTGCTATTGCGGCAATGATTAAAGCAGGCGGTGGCAAAGCAGCATTAAAAACCGTTAGCGGCGGCACTTTAACAGCCACTATGAAGGGGTCTAAACTTGTTTTAACCGATGAAAAAGGAGGTTTGGCTACAGTAACCATCAAAAACGTACACCAGAGCAACGGTGTTATACATGTAATTGACACGGTGCTGATGCCAAATTAATAAAGAAGGTTGGTGTATAGTGGGATTTTTCACACACAAGGCCTACCCTTTCTAAGGTGGGCCTTTTATTTTATGAACCGGCAGTATAACCTCCGCGGCGCCTATATTGCCGGCCCGTAAGTCAGGCAGGCCTGGCAGCCTTGTTACAGTCGGGCCATCTTTATCTGCCTCAAAATAAAAGCTGGGTTTGTACCTGCGTGTGGTAGCCAAAACCGGGGTTAATTCTTACATTCGCTTCAAATAAGTGAAAATGGATTTGAATGCCCTTTTTATCAAAGCAGTTGCTGAAAGCAAAGACCTGAAAGACCGCCCCAGCAATGATACCCTGCTGCAGCTTTATTCCTTTTATAAGCAGGCCACCGAAGGCGATGCCGGCGGAGAAGCGCCCGGTATGTTTGATTTTGTTGGCAAAGCAAAATACGAGGCCTGGGCAAATTTAAAGGGCAAAACCAGGGACGTGGCCATGCAGGATTATATCAACCTGGTGGAAAAGTTAAAAAGCTGATTCTTTCAACAGCGGTATTATGAAAGAATCGTTAATTCCATTGCTTAGGTGCCCCGTTTCAAGATCCCCGCTTCAACTACAGGTAATATCCAGAGGTAACAAAATATTTGATGGTGTTAATCAGGGAATAATTGAAAACGCAGTATTATTTGCCGATACTGAGTGGTTCTATCCTGTTATCGATGGCATTCCCAGGCTGAATGTAGAAGCTTTCCTTGACTACGCAGATTTCCTTGAAAGTCATTTGCCGGACTATGCTGCACGCAAACAATATTTATTGAAAAAGCACGGTGTTTTTGTACAACGGGTTATTCAAAAAAACCGGAAAACAAAAGAGAGTTTTTCATTTGAATGGAGTCTTTTCAATTATGAAAAAGACAAAACCTGGGATGCAGACCACGCTGCTATGTTGCAACGTTTCCTTGATGAAACAGGCGAAACAGCAACCAGCATAAACGGCAAGTTAATTTTTGACGCTGGTTGCGGCAATGGGCAATTAAACCAACTGGTGGCTGCAAAAAACGCATTTATCCTGGGAATGGATTTTAGTAAAAGCATCGAAAAAGCCTACCAGCTTAATACCTGCTCAAATGCGTCATTTATCCAGGGAGATGTACAATTTCCGCCGGTTGCCTTTGGACAATTTGATATTGTGCATTGCAGCGGGGTACTAATTCATACCAATAATACCGAGCTTTCATTTTCCTGTATAGACCCCTGTGTAAAAAAAGGTGGCAAATTAAGTGTATGGATGTATCATCCAAGAAAAGATTTTATCCATAACTTTTTCAACCTGGTACGCCGCTTCACTTCAAAGCTGCCTGTCAGGGTACAATACTATCTGTATCTTTTTACATTATTTCCGGTAAGCTTTATTGTAAAGAGATGGAAGGGCAACCCTGAAAATTCAAGAGAAATGATGATAAACATACTGGACTGGTTTTCTCCCGAGTTCAGGTGGGAGCATTCTCATACTGAGGCCGCTGCATGGTATTACAAACGCGATTACAATAATGTACAAGTTACCACGACCAGCATATTTGGCTTTAATATTACCGGAATAAAGAAATGATTTTCCTATTTCTCCTGAAACTCCCGGTATAGAGCGGTTATCTGCAGCCCGATTGCTTCATAGCTAAACATGCGTTTTGCCTTTTCCGCAATCCCGCTGCACCGGTACCTGCCATACCCATCGATCATTTTCGCCATGGCGCCGGCCAGTGCATCAATATCTTCAGAGGCTACCAGCAAACCGTTTTGCTCATCTATAATTTCCGGAATACCGCCCACCGAACTGGCGATAACCGGAATACCGGCAGTAAGCGCTTCAATAATAGTACAGGGAGAATTTTCATACCGGCTGAACATTACCATGCTATGGGCGTTGCGCGTGTGCCGGGCAACCGACTCATAAGGTAATTCGCCCGTCCATTGTATAAATTTTTCCAGTCCCAACAGCTTTGCCTGCTCCACCAGCGAAGTGTTGTACGGACCAACAATTATACATTGCCAGTGCCGGATATTATTCTTCAAAACAGAAAATGCATGTAATATGCCTTCTACATTTTTCTGCCTGCTCAAAGAAGACACATGTATAAAAGTAAAAGGCAGTTCAGGCTTGTCGCCGGGAAGATAAAAAAGCCGGTCATCTGCCACATTACAAACCACAACACTTTTCTTTATATCAAAAAGATCAGTAAGTTCTTTTCTGTTCGATTCACAAACGGGGGTCACAAGACTGGCAGACTGGAATATTTTTTTTACAGTGCTGCGAAATAAGGCATTGTGAACAAAAAAATTATCGGGATTCAGGTTATTATAAGCACACCAATGCTCTGTAACAATGAAAGGGATATCATATTTTTTTTTACACCACCGGGCCAGTATGCCTGCCTTAAAAGGCACATGCACATGAATAACGCCGGGCCTGCCCTGCTGATCAATATATCTTTTTATAGAGGCTTTATAAATAGAAATATACCGGGCCGAAGAAATCAGTTTGTCAACAACAGCTATGCCTGTAACAAAGGGTTTGTAATAAACAATGGTCTCGCTGAGGCCGCCTGCTACATGCATATCCTCCATTATTTTTTTGGTCTGTATGCCTTTCTCATCTTTTACAATATGGATAACCTGAACCGGCTGGTACAATGCAGCAGCGGCTGCATGACGTTGTATAAAATCTCCGTTAAAAGGAAATAGTTTATTTGGATACCAAGACGGAAGCCAAAGGACTTTTTTCATTGTTTTTTATTTATCCGCAACATCATTGAATAGTTCCAATCACTTTAACTATTATATTCTGCCGGTAAAGATAAAAGTTGGTGCAATCCTGTCTAACTTTTGCTTCGCAATTTTTTGCCCGGCCTGGATAAATTTTAACGCCTTCCATGCCACGTAAATAATTGCCGGAGCCTTGTCCAGTCGGCCCTTACAGGTATAAAAAAATTGGCAGCGGCGATATTATACTCTTTCTTATATGCATACAAAAGATAAAAAAGATAACTGGTATAACCCGCGCTGCTGACAACTGCAGCCGCAGCGATTCCATAGCGGGGTATCAATAGCCAGTCGCCGGCTACGATAATAACCAATCCAATAATAGATCCTTTTGTATTGAGTACCATTTTATTTTTCCCTGAATAATAAGCCGCAAGCAATGCAATGGTAGAAAGCGATAATATTCCCGGAATCAAAAGCACAAATGGAAGGTACATGCGGTTAAATGTTTCGCCATAAATCCAGGGGAACAGCCATCGGCCGGTTAGTGCAAGAAAGCCTAAAACTACAAAATAAAATACCGTAATTGCCCTGGCAAGCACAGGCAACCCGCTGTTAACTTCAGTTTTCAGGCCGGAAGCGGTAAGCGGGAAAATAGCACTGGCAATAATTACCGGTAATAAAAAAAACAACTGGCCTATTTTAGACACCTGTATATAATTGCCCAAATCGCCTTCGATACAAGTACGGCAGGTATTTTTTACAAACCAGTAATCGACCCTGTAAAGTAAAAAAAACAGCAGGTTATTAAACAAAGCAACCAGCGAATAGCGGAATAACAACTTTAATTCGTAAATACCGGGCAGTGACCATCGGAGAAGTATCTTATTTTTTAACAGATAGGCAATTGCCAGCAGAACGCCCTGTAAAAAAAAACTGAGAAAATACAATTGTAATAAAAAAAGCCCCGAAAGCCCCGCAACCCTCCGCAAGCCGGTAAAAATGATTGCCACCAGCAATATATTGGTAAATGCAAGCAGGCTGTTTGGCAAAATATAATTTTGTTGTGCATAAAATAACGCACAAAAAAAACTGGTCAGCAACACGCCGCATGTATAGGTGACTGCAAAAAAAATAAATTGACTTACAGAATATCCTTCGTCGGGATGATGGTAAAACAGCAACAAAAGCACCCCGGTGACCGCAGTTAATGCAACACTCCACAACAGGCTGAAAAAAGCCAGCTTGTGTTTGCCAATGTCGTTTCTGGCACTGTAATAAGTCATGCCAGATTCAAGACTGAGGCTCGCCAGCAATATAATCAGCGAAAAATAATTGGTGATGTAATAAATCCAGCCGCTTCCCTTTGCATGGAAATATCTTGCCACAACAATATTAAGCAACAGCACTGTAGTAAAATACAGCCCGCGCCAGAATATGCCACTAAAAATTACCTGCTTAAATTTCATGGGTTACTGGTAGCTGATATACCGCCATTAAAATACGGCAATTCAGTGACACTTACAGGCTGCACCAAAGAACGCCCCTGCCCTGGTTATTTCAAGGCCTCAATAATGGCAATAAACTCTGCTGCAATTAATGAAGCACCGCCTACCAGGCCGCCGTCTACATCTTCTGAAGCAAATAGTTCTTTGGCATTGGCGGCTTTTACACTGCCGCCATATAAAATAGAGATATCATTGGCTACCTGTTTGCCATATTGCTTAGCCAGTACGCTGCGCAGGTAGGCGTGCATTTCCTGTGCCTGGGCAGTAGTGGCAGTTTTACCGGTACCAATGGCCCAAATGGGTTCATAAGCAATAATGATCTGCGATACCTGTGCGTCAGACAAATGAAATAAAGATTCGCGCAATTGCGTTTCAACATAACTGTTCTGGGTACCCGATTCGCGTATGTTTAATGGCTCACCGCAGCAAAAAACCGGTGTAATTCCATACTCAAGCAGTATGTTTAATTTTTCAGCCAGCATCTGGTTACTTTCATTGAAGTATTCCCTGCGCTCACTGTGTCCAATAATGCAGTATTTGATATTGATGGAATCAAGAATTTCCGCAGATACTTCACCGGTATAGGCGCCTGATTTTTTTGTATAGCAATTCTGGGCTGCTATATCATAATTTTTTTCATCAGACACCTCGCTGTTGGCCATAATAAGGTAAGGAAAAGGCACGGCAAACAATACCTGCTGGTGCGGCTGCAACCTGATACCGGGTTTTAAAATATCATCCAGTAACTTTTCAGCCTGTTGGTAAGAACAATTCATTTTCCAGTTTGCTGCAGCAATTTGCTTTCTCATTTATAAATTTTTATTTTATTATTTGCCACCGCGTTTATAAGTACAAACACTGTAAAAATTTTAGTATAAACAGTTATAAGTATTCTGTGTAAATGGCTTTAATTATTAATCGCTTCAAAAATATGTTGTAGCAACTGAATTTCCTTTTCTGTAAGCAACTGATTTTTTAATTTTTTCCAGTTACGGATATCCTGCAGGGCTTTTTCAAATTCGTATTTGGCTGCTCCGTTTGCGCCCCAGCTAAAACTGGGTATATATTTGGGCGTTAGTCCGCCGCCGAATACATTTGCACAGACACCCACCACAGTGCCTGTATTAAAAGAGGTATTAATAGAGCAGCGGGAATAGTCGCCCATCAGCAACCCGCATTTCAGACCCACCGCAACAAATGCTTTTTCCGCCTCCTGCCAGATTTTTACCTGGCTGGCAGTATTCTTAATATTGGAATTGCTGGTGCCTGCGCCCAGGTTGCACCATTCTCCTATTACGGAATCACCCAGGTACCCATCATGCGCTTTGTTGCAGTAACCAAATAAAACCGAATTCTTGATCTCGCCGCCCGCCAGGCACCAGGGACCAATGGTAGTAGCACCATATATCCTGGCGCCCATTTTCACCACCGCACCCTCGCACAGGGCAAAGGGCCCGCGTATGGTAGCGCCTTCCATTATTTCTGCATCCCGGCCTATATAAACCGGACCTGCAGACGCATTCAGTATGCAGTATTGCAATTTGGCGCCTTCTTCCACAAAAACGTTTTCAGGATTGTTGCAAACCACAGAAGCCGGCAGCGGCTGAGATACCCTGCCTTCAGTAACCAGTTTGAAATCTTCCCTGATGGCCCAGTCGTTGTATTCAAAAATATGCCAGGGGTATTCCAATATACGAACCGAAGACTGCTGCATAAAATCTTCCTTTGGATAATTACCTTTCAGCAGGTCATCAACAAAAGCTTTACTGGGTACGATGTTTCCGGCAAAAACCACCGGCTGATTGCCGGCAGAATCCGGTGTTAAATATTCATCGCCGTTTACAGTTACCTTAATACCCAGCAGCTTTTCCCATTTCTGTCGTATCGTAAGAATGCCAATCCTTATATCTGCTGATGACCTGGTTAATGTAAATGGAAACAAGTGCTGCCTCGTGTGGGTATCGTCAAGGACTAATTCAATCATGGCTTAAAAATACAATAAAGTTGATTGGTTGAGAGGTTGAATCGTTGAAAAATAACCCCTGAAAAAGACCGAACCCATTTTTTCTTCCATCGCGGACAGGCTGCAATTAAACCTACTCCCGATTAAACGGGTGCGACAGCAGGTTGGGACAAAAAAATCCCTTCGCAATAATTACGAAGGGATTTATAAACTCATTAAACAAATCAATACCCGGGGTATTAATTATATTAAGCTTTTTTGGCGTATTTTTTCTTGAACTTGTCGATACGTCCTGCAGTATCTACCAGCATTTTCTGTCCGGTAAAGAAAGGATGCGACATACTTGAAATTTCAAGTTTGATAAGCGGGTATTCGTTGCCATCTTCCCATTTTACTGTTTCTTTTGTAGCTGCAGTAGAACGGCTCAGGAATGAATGACCATTGCTCATGTCTTTAAAAACAACGAACCGGTAATTTTCCGGGTGGAGACCTTTTTTCATAATTCTTTATTTTAAGGCTGTACGGTTTTTGCCGTACTTTTTTGTTTACAAGGCTGCAAAAGTACCACCTAAATGCTTAATTGCCAAACTCAATTTTGAGGGTTGTCAGCAGACAGGCTATGCCCCGCTCTCCTGCCAGCCCAAGCAGCCCGGGCACCTAGTTCCTCATATTGTCAAACTGAAGCGGCAGGCCCAGATCGGCCGTACGGCACATCTGCATAACCGCCTGCAAATCATCTATTTTCTTTCCAGACACCCTTACCATATCATCCATAATCTGGGCCTGCACTTTTAGCCCGCTGTCTTTTATCAGCTTTACTATTTTCTTGGCATCTTCCTGTTTCAGGCCGTTTCTAACCAGCACTTCCTTTTTCACGGTTTTGCCGCTGGGATAACTGTCCTTAGACATATCAAAAGCTTCCGGTGAAATGCCCTGTTTATGCGCCCTGTTAATAAGTACATCCAGCAGCTGACGCATTTTCATATCATCGTCGGTCTCAATATTGAGTTTAAACTCTTTCTTGTTGAGATCAATTACCACATGGGCGTCTTTAAAATCGAACCGGTTAACGATTTCTTTTTTTACCACATTTACTGCATTGTCCAGCGCCTGGCCGTCTACTTTGCTCAAAATGTCAACTGAAGGCATATAAGTTAGTGTTTAGAATTTAGTATTCAGTATTCAGACCCGCTAATTCTTCGGGAGCGTATAGTTGGCATACTGACGCAAAACCGGCGTGTTCTTATATTCAATACCGGTACCATGCTGCCGTTTTCCAAATGTATGACTAAGAGATTGAAAGAGAAAATCGGGCCAGAGAATTTGGCGCGCAGCACTAAAGAGAAAAGAGAGATCCGTTTGTGAAACGGGGTTGTTAGTCAGCATAGCAAAAAAAAGGAGCGCAAATAATGCCCTCCTTTCGATCTTCTGTTATTTATACCTTATTAATGACTAATGACTGAAAATTTACGGCTAACGGCTCACCAGTTTTACTGCTGCTGTCCGCCACCCGCCCGGCTCTGTTCATCATCAGTAGCACTTTTTCTTCTGCGTGCCTGGGGCACATTTGATTTACCAAAGCGGTAGCTGAAAGTAATCGTAGCGCTGCGGTTGTCCCATTTGTTATAGACCCTCAAATCAATATCACTGTAGGTGGTTTTGCCCCGGTATACCTGCCAGTGAAATGGATCACGTATATTGAGACGTACAGTTCCCTTTCCTTTTAAAATTGTTTTTTGTCCGCCTACGCTCATAAAATACATGGGGTCGCTGATGCTTAATTGTTCTACCCCTTTACCACGGTAAAATCCACTGATTTCAGCCGTCCACCCCTTTTTAAATGTAAATGTGTTGGAAACGTTTATCATAAAAGAAGTGTAACTAATGTCCAGCGGATCGTTTTTACCGGAGAGTGAGTTAAAATAGGTGCCGGTATATTTATTATTGAACACGTTTCCAAATGCATTGACATTCCACCATTTGGCCGGCTTAAACGGCGCATTTACAGAAAAGCCGATATTCCTGAATTTGGCAACGTTGTCCGTAGTAAGATAGGTAATTCTTTTCTCCGTGTTTTGTTTAAGTATCTGCGATATTACATCGTCCGTAATCGCATAACTAACGGTGGTGGTTAAGCCACCTTTGTAAGAATGCCTTAATTCTATATTGTTTGAATATTGCGGCAGCAGGTAGGGATTGCCCTGTCTGAAAGTAAGTGAATCAAGAAACCAGAGAAAGGGATTCAGGTCCTGGTAATTGGGCCTTTCTATTCTTCTGCCGTACGACAAAGTGAGGGTATTGTTTTTATTGGCTTCATAATTCAGGTAAAAAGTAGGAAACAGGCTGGTGTATTTCCTGGTAAAAGATGAATCATTCAATACCTGGTGTCCTTTTGAAGTGGTATTTTCCAGGCGTAAACCCGCCTGCGTGCTCCATTTTTTCCATTTTTTATTAATGCTTACATAGGCCGCATTGATGTTCTCCTGGTAGATAAAATGATTGGAGCGGCTGTCGGGCACCCATCCACTGCCGTTGTCCCGCTGGTATTGCACTTCATTGTCGCTTTTTACATAACTCGTTTTAAACCCCGCGTCAAAACGCATATCTTTTTTCATGGGGTGGGTATAATCTGCCTTGGCGGAATAAATATTGATAATGCTGGGGATATTCCCCTGCAGGGTAAGGTTGCCTGATTTGTCGCCCGTGGCGCCGTCAAACACATCCGTTACCAGCAGCGATTTGGATCCGTTGCTGTAGCCGATATAATCCAGGTCGGCGGTCAGTTCAGTACCGCTTGTATCGAATGTATGCTTATAATTAAAATTGCCCGAATAATTCCAGAAGGTAAGCTTATTGGTAGTATATGACTTCAGTACCGATTGCACACTGCCATCGGGCAATGAAATAGTTTGCGTGCTGAAGGGTCTTGGCCTTCCAAAAAAACCAAAACCATTTACTACTACACCAAAAACATTTTTCTTATCTGCATAATAATCCATACCGATTTTCAATGTGTGGTTATTATTACGCATATTCATCTCCGTTGTAGAATAGGAAGAAGAGTTCAGGCTGCCATCTGAATTAAAAAATTTACGGTCAATTTCCAAATCGGCCTTTCCTTCCCTGTAATTGAAATTGTAATTGCCAAACAGGTTCAGCTTGCCTTTGCGGTAATTAAGGTTAATGCTGGAAGTTTGTTTAAGCGGCGACAGGTAGCTGTCATTCCTTTTGTAAAGGCCAATAGTTCCACCGGCGGTTATACTGCCATTAAGCCCTTCGTTACGGCTTTTTTTGGTTTTGATATTAATAATACCTGAATTGCCTGATGCATCGTACCTGGCAGGCGGGTTGGTCATAATTTCTATCTGGTCAAGCGCAGAAGCCGGCAGGTTCTTTAATACATTGGCCAGATCGGCCGCAGAGAGGTAGGTAGGTTTGCCATCCATCATCACAATAACACCTTGTTTGCCTTTTAGACTGATGTTGCCGTCATTGTCTACAGATATGCCAGGCGATTTTTCCAAAACCTCCATGGCCGTAGCGCCTGCATTGGTAGGTGCCGCGTCTACATTAACTACGGTACGGTCAATTTTTTGCTCAATCAGCGGCTTGCGCGCCGTAACCGTAACACCGCTTAGTTCTTTTGAACTGGCCACCAGCTGAACCGGGGGCACCTGTACCTGCATTTTATCTGGTGTTAGTTCAATGGCTGCAGTATTTGTTGCGTTAAATGCAACGGCGCTTATAGAGAGGATATATTTCCCCGGGGCAATTTTTTCAATTTCAAAAAAACCCTGTTTATTGGTCACAGCGGCTTTTACCAGCGCCTTATTCTCCGCTTTTAACAACTGCACAGTAGCCGCTTCCAGGGGTTTCTGGGCGGCATCTGTAATGAAGCCGCTTATCCGGCCATTTTTTTCCTGCGCAAATAAACCAAGTGAAAATAAGGATAAGGTAATAATGGTAATAATCTTTTTCATAGCCGTTGTTTGTTGCCTGGGTTTAAATAATTGGTAAAATTGACCCCACCAGGCGGGTTAAGAAATACAAATCTGGATGAAGGGCACCATAATATTTCCAATACACAAGCGGTCATTTTCAAGGCACGAAAAGCATTGTAATCTTATCAAGTGAAGCATTTAGTACGAAGTATTTAGTACAAAGTATTTAGTATTAAGACCCGCGGCACAATACCTGCTTTGGTCTTCATACTAAATACTCAATACGAACTCCTAGTTATTGCCTCCTGCTTTTACACGGTTCTGTTCTTCATCTGCACCGCCTTTTTTGCGGTTATTCTGGGGACCTTTCAATGGTTTTCCAAAGCGATAGGTGAATGAAATGCCTGCTACCCTTGAATCGCGCAGATTATGAAACGTGGCTTCTGTTTGCTGAAAGTTGATATTTCCTTTTACGCCATTGGTATAAAATATATCCCTGATGTTTAACCGCACACTTCCCTTGCCTTTCAACACCTGTTTGGATACCCCTGCAGAAACCTGCCCCAGCGGCATGATTTGTATTTGGCCCTCTACCCCTTTGGTTCTGTAGAAACCGCTTAGTTCAGCGCTCCAGCCCTTGCTGAAATTGAACTGGTTGTTTACATTGAACAGTACATTGGAAGCACTTATTTTTACAGCCTCTCCGTATAATTCGCCCTTGAAATAATTGTAGTTGAAGTTGCCGTATAAATTGGCGCTCCACCATTTTGCCGGTTTTACCTGGGCGCTAACGCTTACACCAGCATTCTGACGCTCACCAATATTTCCCTGTCTTACAATGGTTGCATAACCTTTCTGCTCAAAAGTTTCGGTAAAGAAATTCTTTGTGTTGCTGTAATTTATGGTGGTGGTTAAAAAGCCTTTAAAAGTGTGGCTCAACTCTGCATTGTTGGTGTATTGCGGTTTCAGAAAAGGGTTGCCCGCCTGGTAGGTATAGTTATCAAGGAAAAATAGGAACGGGTTCAAATCCTGGTAAGCCGGTCTGTCTATCCTTCTGCCAACTGACAAGCCAAACTGGTTGTTCTTGCTGGCCGCATAGCTGACAAACACCGTAGGGAAAAGATTGTTATAGGTTTTGCTGAAAGACGAGTCAGAACCAGGTCGCTGTGCATTGCCAAACTGGTGTCCCTTATAGTTTGTACTTTCAAAACGCAGACCGGCCTGCACCCCAATCTTTTTAAACTGACGGTTGTAATTGATATAAGCTGCGTTTATATTTTCCTTGTACTGAAAACGGTTTGTCTTATCATAGTCTACCTGGTTGGCGCCTCCAATCACATTAAAATAATCGGCCTCGTTATCAGTATTTACATAACTGCTTTTTACGCCAGCTTCCAGTTTGGCTTCTTTTTTAAGCGGGTGCGTATAGTCGACTTTTGCCGAGTAAATATTTATGCCCACCGGAAGCTCACTATACAAGGCAGACTGATACTTTTCTGTCATATCGGGATAGTAAGAAGTATTGGTGAAATTCTGCCTGTTATGGGAAGCATAGGTTGAGTAATCAAGATCGGCTGTTATTTCACGGCCGGCTGAGTCGATCTGGTGGCGCAGGTTGATGTTTACCGCACCATTCTTCCAGGTATCTTTCATATTGGCCGTCGATTTTACCACAGAGTCAACCTGGCCCGCCGGATTTTTAAGATAGGAAGTATTGTAGTTCCTGAATTTTTCAGGATTCATAAAGCCTGAACTTACAAAACCAATGGTTGTTTTTTTGGTCAGGAAAAAGTCCATTCCAAATTTCAAATTATTGCTGGTATTGCTGTTTGGCATAAATGCAGTCTGATCAAACATGGCGGTTACCGTTTTTCCATCAGTTGTTTTGTAGGTACGATGAATATCCAGTTGCTGAAAACTGTTGTTCTTGTTAAAGCTGTAATTAAGGAAAGCATTGTATTTGCCATTCCTGTAATTCAGGTTCAGGCTTTCATTGGTTCTGGCATAGACGCCCTGAGAGTAACCGGCGGTGGCACTTCCGTTAAACCCCTTTGCTTTGTTCTTTTTTGTTTTGATGTTTATGATACCCGAATTGCCCGCAGCATCATATTTGGCCGGCGGATTGGTCATAATTTCAATCTGGTCAAGCTGGTTGGCGTTCATGTTTTTTAAAAGATTTACCAAATCGGCGCCGCCCAGGTAAGAGGGCTTGCCATCAATATATACCTGAACGCCTTGTTTACCCTTCAGGCTAATGCTGCCGTCTTTATCCACTGTAATACCCGGCGATTTTTCCAGCACTTCCAGTGCGGTAGCCCCTACATTTGAAACAGCGGCTTCCACGTTAATAACTGTTCTGTCAATATGTTGCTCAATCAATGGTTTGCGGGCAACAACTGTTACACCGGTTAAGTCTTTCGATACCGGCACCAATTCTATGGTTTTCAATGCTACAAGAATATTTGCTTCATTTATTTCAAAGGTTCCTGAAAAGGCTTTTTTGTGTCCAACCGCAGATACTGATACCAGGTACCTGCCATCGGCAATGTTTTCAAATTCAAAATCACCCTCTTTATTGGCGGCGCCCATTTTTGCCACTGAAGAATCGGTTGATTTTAATAAGGTGACAGTAGCAGATTCCACCAGTTTTTGATTGCCATCCTGTACATGGCCTGTAATTTTTCCTTTGTTGGTTTGGGCCTGACTTATTATAGCTACACATAGCATCAAAAGCAGGCTGGTCATTTTCTTCATAAAAAGTAAATTTATATTGGTTGGTACTTTGTTTTTATTATTACATTCCAAAAGTAAGTACTGTGCAATGCAAAGAACAATGTATTGTGTTAGATGGCAAACTTTCCTGATAACTGGCAGTAATTACTATTGGCTGGGACGCGCCATGGCCGCCGCGGGTTACAAACGGAACTGTGTTTGGTAGGAACGGTAAAATTTATCAATAGCCGGAATTCAGAAATCACCCATAGAGTTGATTGCACCAGCGACCAGCCTGTAATCTGGCAAATCATGCCTTTTAATTGCCGCAACAAAAGTTTGGTAATAGCCGGTAATGCCGCCTTAAGCCTGGGTACCCTGGCTGCTGACCTTCTTTGCCCTTAGTGGCAGGTAAAACATAATTACAAGCCCGGTCAGAATTAACAACGAAGAGATGATCTCAGCCTGTGTAGGCTGAAAAGGAAGTGATTCGTATTTTGTATTTACACGTATTTTTTCAATAAGAAAACGCTCAATACCGTTTATAAAAAGATAGAAACCAAACAGTGTTCCTGCCACTTTAAATCTTTTACGCAGCATCCAAATAAGGCCAAACAAAAGCAAACACGCAATTATTTCATATAACGGTGTTGGAAATACCGGCATAGGAAGCACATTGCAATATTCGCCCCAATTGCAATTGGGCAGAGGAATTCCTTCTTTATTTACATTGTGCGGATAGGTATAGGCAAAGAACCAATCGGGCAGCCAGCTTACACCTTTAAAGTAGGCGTGCTTTACTTTATCCAGGCTATCAAACTGACGGATGAAAAAGTCTTTACCGGCCAGCAATTGTTGCTGAAACTGGTCGCCCGTGGCCAGCGAAACTGCCCCATTTTTATCGGAAACATAAGCGCTGTTCAATATTCCCCAGTCGCCATCTCCGCTTACCTGGCAGCCCAGACGGCCAACTGCATAGGCCAGCATCAATGTGGGAGCAGCGGCATCGTTTAAATGCCAGAAACCAATATTGTGTTTCCTGGCGTACCACCAGATGGCCAGTGCCGCAAAAATCAATCCCCCATAAAAAGTTAGCCCGCTGGGAGAAAAAAGATTGCCGATGGGATCCTTAATAAACCGATCCCAGTTTTCAAGGTTATCAAAAACTTTAGCACCAATAAAACCAAAAACAGCCCCCAGCAAAATAATGTCTCCTACCCTGTCGTGCGGCCAGACACGTATTATACGTTCCTCCGGTTTTTCCAGTTTTTGTTTATTGGCTTCCCTCCATTTCAGACCAGCAAAGAATAATCCCAGCACAAGACCAGCTACCAGGTTGCCCTGGGTAGAAATCATGTACTCCTGCATATCTCCGCCGGGATTATTAAAAAAAGCCCCGCCTAATTTGTATCCAAGTACAAATCCCAATAAAAAATTGATCAATAATTCTATAAAACTGGCAGGCCTGCCAACCGTAATTTTCTCTTCCTGGTAATGCAATAACCCTTCTTTGCTTTTTCTTTTCAGCTCGCTGCCTATTACAAGGGCGGCCGTTATAAAAGCAATCGCCATCATAAGGCCGAACATATTCGCAAAACGCAGTCCTTTCCAATCTGCACCAAACCAGTCACGAACAAGAAAATAAAGGTTAGGATACATATGTTCTTTTCGATTGAAAATTAATAATGAATAATTGTCTGCAATGTTAGGGCAAAAATTTTGTAAATGCCTTATAGAAAAACCAACAGGGACACAGCATTTTGCAAATACGATTCTATAGGCAGGCAATTACCCCCCTGACAATGCCGGCCAATAAAAAAACCCGCATCAAAAGCGGGTTTTTTAAAATTTTTATGAATGTCATTAACAGTATTCTTCAAATGCACTCATTAGATTCTGTGCAATCATTTGTGCCGGACGCCCTTCAATCATATGGCGTTCGATAAAATGCACCAACTGACCGTCTTTAAACAATGCAATAGCGGGCGAAGACGGAGGGTAAGGCAATAAGTGCTGCCGCAATGTTTTTACCGCATCTATATCAAACCCGGCAAACGAAGTAGCAAGATGATCGGGTTTCTTGTCGGTGTTGTGCACAGCCATTAATACACCCGGGCGGGCAGAACCCGCTGAACAACCGCACACTGAATTTATCATTACCAGGGTGGTTCCTTTTTGGGCCAATTGATTATCTACTGCTTCAGAAGTTACCAGTTCTTCAAAACCATTTTCTGTAAGCTCCTCTTTCATGGGTATAACAATTTCTGCTGGATACATAGTTTTTCCTTTTGATTTAGCAACGCAAAACTATTGAAAAAGTTCATTCAACACGCATAAAATTAAGCTAAACATGATTTTATGTCAGGTTGAAAAATGAAAACCAGCCGTTTTGTCACCAGGATGACTCCCAAACTGCAATGAAGGCATCAAAACCTGCAATGGTACAGCATTTGAAAAAAGACATGCGTTAATCGACATTCAAAAAATAAAAAATACAATGGTTATGACACTCGTAAAAAACAATTTCAGACCCGTTAGTTTCAACAGCGTATTCAATGAGCTTTTTAATGATTTTCCGGCTGCATTTGCAGACAAAGCCGGTCTTAATTTCCCGCCGGTAAACATTGCAGAAACTGCAGATGCTTATCATGTAGAGTTGAATGCACCCGGCAGAAACAAAGAAGATTTTAAGATTAGTGCCGATAAGGGCTTGCTTACAATCAGCTATGAAAAGAAAGAAGAAGTAAAGAATGAAGAAGTAAAATCCGTACGCAGGGAATTTAGTTTCCAGAGCTTTAAACGCAGCTTCAGTTTGGATGATAAAGTGGACGTGAACAATATACAGGCCAAGTACGAAAACGGTTTGCTGAAAGTATTACTTCCCAAAAAAGCAGAAGTAAAGGAAGCCGCTACCCAAATAGCCATTCAGTAATTACCATATAATAACAAACAATGCAGGCTGCACGGCAGGCAGCCATTTACAAATATTTTCATAAGCAGTTGGTTTTGATTTATTAACCCCGTTGTTTCTACAATGGGGTTATTTTTATGTGTAATATTTCCGTCAAAAAAGCGACTAAAGAAGCGTTGCCCGTTTTCTCTCTGAAAGACGACCGGTACCTGAGAGACGGGTAAACCATTAAATTAAACCCAATTAATCTGCTGCTGCAGTTTTATGTCAGGCGAAAAAGACTTTATACAATCTATTGAACAGCACCAGCGGATCATTCATAAGGTATGCAACCTGTATATGAATAATGAGCAGGACAAAAAGGATCTGTTCCAGGAAATATTGCTCGGCGCCTGGAAGGGATACGGCAATTTTAAGGGCGATGCAAAATTCTCTACCTGGTTGTACCGGGTGGCATTGAATACAGCCATTACCTTCTACCGGAAAGAGAAGCGGCAAATTAAAACAGCAGAATTGAAGGAACAGACAGCAGGTTTTATTGATAACCATTCCGGGCAGGAAGAACAGATGGCCGCAATGCGAGGGGCCATAGCCGACCTGTCAACAATTGACAAAGCCCTGGTGATGCTCTACCTGGAGGAATACGATTACAATGAGATTGGAAGCATTATGGGCATCTCGGCAAATAATGTAGCTGTAAAAATGAGCCGTATTAAAACAAAACTGAAAGAGCGTGCTGAAAAATATCTGTAACTGCAAAAAAGTAGAAAATGGAGCTTGACGATTTTAAGCAACTGTATAGACAAACCATTCCCGGGGATAGTGACACCCGCAGTGCGGGCGAGCTGGCAGATTGCATGCGCAGCAAGACCCACTCTATTACAGGTAAGGTTAAACGAAGTATACTGCTAGAGTTTGCAGTGGCTGTCATTTTTATTGCGTTGGCGGTATGGGCCTGGTTCGCATATCCATCACGGCTGGCAAGGCCCTTTGCCATGCTTACCATTGCCCTGTGCTGTATTTTTTTTCTATACCTCGGCGCACTTTATAAAAAAATCCTGGTCTATGAACAAACACCCCCTGCTGTTAAAGACAGCCTCCGGCAGGTGATTACTATTTTGCGGCAATTTACCAGGCTGTATTTCCAGTTCACAATGATTAGCCTGCCAATAGTTTTCATTTTTGGTTTGATTGCAGGCTACCTGAATATAAACGGCGATCCCGGAATCGGGCACTTTAACTGGTTCAGGGGAATCGTCTTTTACACTATTGCATTTACTCTGTGGTGCATTGTAATATATTTCTTTACAAGGTGGTATATCAAAAAACTGTACGGAAATTATCTCTCACAACTGCAACAACAATTAAAAGATATAGAAAATGGTTAAAAGGTTTTAACAGCTCTGGCAGTTTAGCCCAAAATGGACTAATATTGCACGCATAAACAAACTTTTAACAGTCAGCATGAGAATAATACACCAGCTCCTTTTAATGTTATGTTTAGCGGTTTCCATATCTTCCTATGCACAAGACACCCTTCCACGCACCGTTACCCCGGCCCCGGTGGATTCCGCGTATGTTCCGCTCCGTATCATTAACCTGAACCCCTATTTTACGATTCATTCAGACTCTACGCTTAGCTATAATCTTGAGGTAAATAAGGATGAAACAAAGTATTACTGGTTTCTCCGCAATTCGCCGGTTGGGCTAAGAATTAATAAAGATGACGGGGTACTTACTTTTAAGGCAGAAAAATCGTTCTTTCTTTCCGGCAAACTGAAATACGACGTAGAGTATAAAGTCAATATCGGTGTACAAAACCTTTTTAATCCCAATGAAAGGGTTGATACCGTGTTCACCATCGTTTTCTATAATACCGATATCATAGCATCAAAAGTAAAACCTTCGGTAAGTTCCACGCTTACGGTTGACGAAGGTGATACAATAAGTTTTAAAGTTCAGTGCGAGAACGGCAGTTTCCCAATAGAGAATATTACATTTTTTGCCAACCGCCCACTGAAAAATTTCACCCTGGTAAAAAAATGTGATGATGATTTTACCTGGATGCCTCCTTTTGATTTTGTAAAAGAATCCGATTCTGCCAGGGTAAAAGTGCTGCTGTTGAGTTTCGTGGGTACCAATAAATTCCAGATAAGGGATACCGCAACAGTACGGATTATTGTGCGCGATGCATTGAATTACCCCATGGCCGAAGAAGATTACAGACTAACGGTTAAAAACATCAATACTTATGTGCTGCACCTGAAGTACACTTTTGTGCAGCTTGATAAAACTGTGAAAAACACAAAGAATACACGCACCACATTCGATATTACCGGTTCCACTACTGCTCTAACAGGCAGCATACTAGCCTCTTCTGCCAATGCCAGCACTCAAAAAACCGGGCAGATATTGCCGGGTGTAGGTATTTCGCTGGTGCCAATAAAAGAGGCCATTGCGCCGCAAAAAACAATGGATCAAAACCAGGCCTCGCTGGTTCGCGGTTCCATTAAACGCCTAGATTATATGGTAAATGACAATGCGTTGATAGGCGAAAGAGATCCGGATATTGCTAAAAAAACGGCTAAACTGAAAGATGAATTAAAACAGACGCAGGTGCAATTAATTGACGTACCCATAGAACTTTCCAATAGCATGTCGGAAGATGAATTGAACCAGTATTTTAACAGCCCCAGGGTAAACAAGAAGTACCGTCTGAAAAAGAAATAGACCCCGGCAAATCCAGGTCTATTGCCTTTGCAATTCAATTTGCCCTGCATCAGTAAATTCACCATCCACCACCCTTATTCCATCTTTCACCGCATTGCGGTATGGCGGGGCTGCTTCCACCAGTAAATTATAATTGCCCGCCGCCACGTTTGAAAATTGAAACGTGCCGCTGCTCACAGTGGCCGAAAGGGTATCTTTTCCAGAAAATAAAAAGGCATGCAAACCCGCTTCAGCAGGAATTACATTACCCCGCACCGTTCCACCGGCTGGCTTTCTAAATGAAAAAAACATAGCAATTAATACCAGCAGAAAAGTTGCCGGCACAACACCAGGCCTCATACTATTCATGGCTTTAATTTGAGCTTGTTTGATAATGCCTGCACCTGGTATAGATGACTGGAAAATTTGTGCCAGACAAATAAACACCGGAAATTTATTCAAAGTGCATTTAATGGGTAAATACATCCGCAAAAAATGAACTGCTAATAGAATACCCCTACGGAAAACAAGAAACTCAAAATTCCACCTGTGTTAACGATATATTAGAAAAATAATGTAATTTAAATACCAGTATCACCCCAGGCTCTACACTTCAGCCATGCTTTTTGGATTTATCTAAACCATATAAAGCAGCGGATATTTCCTTGTTCATTGTATATATATCATATGAAACCATTAACAAGTAAGTCCCTAAAATTTGGCATATTCTTCACCTTACTTGCTATTCTGGCAATTATTTTTATTGCAATACTGGAGTCGAATCATACGAAACGTGTATCAGCTTATCTATCACACACCAATGACGTATTATTCCAGAGCGAACAAGTAATTTCAACTGCAGGAAAAGCCAAAATTGTTCTGCGCGATTACATGCTTGGCGGCGACAGACAACAACTGCAGCTGCATGACAAAACCAATGAGGCGATTTTTATAAGCGTAAAAAAACTGCAAACACTTACCGCCGGCAATCCTTCACAGCAAGTGCGTATTGATTCGCTGAACCAGTACCTGCACAAAAATATTGAAATGGCTAACCGGATAATCGCGGTACGCCAGAAGCGGGGCCTGGCAGCAGCGGCAACAGCTATGAAAAATAGCAATTATTATGCAGCGCTGGCCCAACTGGTTATCCGCCAAATTGAAGAGCAGGAGAATATTTTGCTTGCTGCCCAAAAAGATGCCAGCCAGCGTTCGGACAAACGTTTAGACATTATCATGCTGGCACTGATTGGCGTCGTATTGGTGCTGATAATAATTATTGTACAAAATATACGGCTTAATCCATCCGTATTCAGCAATAGTGAAAAAGAGAAGACCAGGAAACAGGAGGAAATCGCCCATTTATCCAAACTGGTAGAACAAATCAATGACGCTATCTTTTCAACAGATAAAAATCTCATTATAAAAAGCTGGAACAAAGCCGCTGAAAAATTATATGGCTATACTGAAAGGGAAGCCATTGGCCGGCGGGCGGGTGAACTGATAAGAAGCCCTTTTTCAGACAAACAAAGAGAACAAATCATTGAAGGGCTGGAGAAGAATGGTTTTTTTCAGTTTGAATCAACCTATTTTACCAAGGAAGGTAAAGCCATACGTATACTGGCTTCACTTACCAATATAAAATCAGACGATGGCCGGGTAGCGGGTTATGTAAGTGTACACAAAGATATTTCTGCGCGGAAAAAACTGGAAGATGAACTGGTAAAACTTAATACTGAACTGGAAGAAAAAATACAGGTAAAAACCACAGAGCTCACCGGCATTTTTGAAAGGCTTACAGATGCATTTGTTGCTTTCGACAAAAACTGGTGCTACACCTATGTCAACAAAAAAGCGGGCGAGCTGTTAAAACGGGATCCCGAGGCCCTGATAGGCAAGAATGTATGGGAAGAATTTCCCGACGCGGTTGGTTCGGCTACCTATAATATCTTTCATGCAGCGCTGAGAGATCAACAGTATGCTTTTAATACAGACTACTATGCCCCGTTGGATCTATGGCAGGAGAACCATGTATACCCTTCTCCCGAAGGCATTTCAGTCTTTATAAAAAATATCACTAATCAAAAAAAGGCCGAACAGGAAATAAATAAATTTAATGAACGGTTTCAACTGGTGGTTAACGCCACCAATGATGCCGTGTGGGACTGGGATTTGATTAATCACACTATATGGTGGAACAGAAACTATTATTCCCAGTTTGGTTATACAAAGGAAGAAAGTACACCGGTTAGTTCCCGTTATAATGGTATTCACCCCGAAGACAGGCAAAGGATAACGGACGGCATTAACCGCGCCGTTGAAAGTTGCCAGCCCTACTGGTCTGATGAATACCGTTTCCTGAAAGCAGACGGCAGCTTTGTATTTGTTCTGGACCGGGCCAATATTCTGTATACCAAAAACAATGAACCGGCCAGGATGATAGGCGCCATGGTAGATATTACCGGTATTAAGAAGGCGGAAGAAAGGATCATCAATAATGAAAAACGCTTCAGGGCGCTTTTGCAAAATAGTACCGACGGACTTACACTGCTGGATGCAGATGCAGCTGTGATGGATATCAGCCCGTCTGGCAATAAAATACTCGGTTATAGTTACAACGAAATGATCGGCAAAACCCGCTTTGACCTGATTCATCCTGATGATGTACAGGAGATACGCCGGATTTTTAACGCCATTATTAAAATACCCGGCGAGATAATAGTACGGGAACACCGCCATAAAATGCCTGATGGCAGCTATAAATGGCTGGAATGCAGTTATAATAATCTTTTGGAAGAGCCCTATATAAACGCCGTGGTGCTGAACTACCGCGATATTACAGAGCGCAAACTGGCTGAAGATAAACTAAGGACCAACGAACAGATGCTTTCGCGTGCACAGGAGATTGGACAATTTGGAAGCTGGGAGTTCGATGCTTTTACAAATAAGATAAAGTGGTCAGATTCTATGTATCGCATATATGGGCTAAGCAAAGAAACGCCTGTTACACAGGATCTATTTTTTCAGCGCCTGCACCCGGATGACGTTAAAAAGGTAAAACACATATTCAAAAACCTGCAGGATAAAGAATCAAGGTTCAGGGATGAATACCGTTTTATTAAAAACAACAATGATATCCGCTTTGCATTGACCACCGTTGATACTATTTTTGAGAACGGCAAATTAAGGAAGGCAATGGGCGTAATACAGGACATAACCGATCTGAAAAACACTGAAGAAACCCTGCGCCAGAGCGAAGCCAGGTACAGAAAGGCCCAGCTGCAGGGCAGACTGGGGCACTGGGAATTTGATATTGCCAGCAACACATTGTTCCTGTCTGATGAGATTTGCAGTATGTACAATCTGCAGCCCGGTGAGGCCGCCTTTGGCTTTAGCGATTTAATTGCGCGCATACATCCTGAAGAACAATCAGTATTTACCAAAGAGATAGAAGCTGTGTTAAAAGGGGAAAAAAATCTTGATCTGATACACAGAATTACCGGCAGCGACGGTACTATTCAGTTTATGCATGAAATTGCGGAGCTGATAAAAGATGAAACCGGAAGGCCATTGCGGCTGGCCGGCATGGCGCAGGATATAACCGGTCAAAAACTGGCCGGCGAGCAATTACAGCGTTCAGAACATAAATATCGTTTGCTTTTTGAAAACAATCCCATGCCCATGTGGATGACTTCTATAGCCGACCTGAACATTATTGATGTAAATGAATCTGCACTGAGACAATATGGTTATACAAGGGAAGAATTTCTTCGGCTCAATTCAAAAGACCTGCGCCTGACAGATGATATGGACGCATTTTTTAGTCACCCGGACTATATAATGCCCGGCACAGGCACATCAATGCAATGGCGTCATAAAAAAAAGGACGGATCGATTATCTATGTTGAAATTTTTAACTACCAGATTATTTACGAAAGCAAGCCTGTTTGGCTGGGGCTGAGCATAGATATCACTGAAAAGATGAAAGCGGAAGCCCTGCTTAAAAAATCATATGAAGATATCCGTGAGCTGGCATCACACCTGCAGGAAGTGCGTGAAGAAGAAAGAGCACATATAGCACGCGAAATTCATGATGAACTGGGACAGCAGTTAACCGGTCTTAAAATGGATATCTCGTGGCTGGGTCGCAGAAAAGAGATCGATGAAAAACAAAGAACCCAGAAGTTCAGGGAAATTCTCACATTCATCGACGGAATTGTAAATACGGTAAGAAAAATGTCTGCTGAACTGCGCCCAAGCATACTGGATGATCTTGGCCTGGTAGAAGCACTCGAATGGTGGAGCAATGAGTTTGAAAAACGGGCGGGAATACCCTGCAGCTTTCAACGGCCGCTTACTCCGCTGGAAGTTCCATCCAATATAGCCATTGGCCTGTTCAGGATTTACCAGGAATCACTTACCAATGTGGCCCGTCATGCCAATGCAAAAAAAGTTATTGCACAACTTGAAACAGAAAACAATCAGTTGGTCCTGAAAATTACGGATGATGGCAAGGGCTTCGACACAGGCAATGCCGGGCAAAAAAAGACCCTGGGCTTGCTGGGTATGAAGGAGCGCACATTAATGATGGGTGGCAGTTATGAAATAAAAAGCCAGCCGGGTAAGGGTACAACCGTAACAATAGCAGCACCATTTATCAGTCAGCATAACCTTATACCTCAATAATATAATTATTATCTCTATGATCCGAATTTTAATAGCCGATGATCACACAGTTGTACGGAAAGGACTTAAGCAAATACTGGCAGAAGAATTTACATCCGTTCATATTGAAGAAGTAGCCGATGCAGAAAGCCTCGTAAAAAAAGTACTCGGCGAAACATGGGATGTGGTTATTACCGACCTGTCTATGCCCGGCAGAAGCGGACTGGATGCGCTGCAGCAAATTAAACAATACAACCCTAAAATACCGGTGCTGATTTTAAGCGTACACCCCGAGGAACAATATGCATTGCGCGTCTTAAAAGCCGGGGCCGCCGGCTACCTGAATAAAGACATGGCCACTGAAGAACTGGTAACCGCTGTAAAACGGGTACTCTCGGGAAGAAAATACATCTCTCCGTCGGTAGCAGAGAAGATGGCCGTATCGCTGGATAAAGATGCCGATAAATTGCCGCACGAATATCTCTCAGACAGGGAATTTGACGTATTAAAACTTATTGCATCCGGTAATTCAGTAAGCCAGATTGCTGAAATATTATCGTTAAGCAGCACCACCGTAAGCACCTACCGGGCACGTATAATGACTAAGATGAACCTGAAGAACAATACCTCGCTCACTTTATATGCCATAGAAAACAAAATTATATAACCATTGCAGGCAAACCCCTGTTTTACAAAGGCCTTTTAGTAGTTACTATTCTACAACCATCCTGCTTTTAACTACATATATATCACTTTGCAGCTACCTTCCGGGAGTTTTGCGTGGCTTACATTTACTGTTCAAACCAGTAAATGAGTACCGATCTAAAAACAATACTTATTGTTGACGATTCGCCCATAATAGTGAAGCGCATAACAGAAATGCTGCTGGAGATGGGCAACCCGGTTTTCATTACAAATGCGGGTAACTATGCAGAAGCTGTTCAGTTCATTAATAACAGCCGTCCGGATATTTTATTGCTGGACATTAACCTGCCCGATAAAAGTGGCATTGATATCCTGCGCACCGGCAAAGAAAAAAATCCTTCCCTTAAGGTAATAATGATAACCAACCAGGCAAATGAATATTACAGAAGACTCTGCCTTAAACTGGGGGCCGATTATTTTATTGATAAGTCTAAAGAATTTGAAAAGATAGCCGAAATAATAGCAGGCATTACCTAATCACGACAAGGACGCCCATCGCCATCACCGGACAAGCTCTTTTACTGCCTTATCAAATGCTTCCATTTCTTCCGGTGTACCCATGGTAATGCGGCACCATTTTGCCCCGTAAGCATCGCGGTATTTTACCTGGATATTATTCCGTTGCATGCCCTGTACAAATTTATCCTTTACTTTATCAATATTCAGCAGTATAAAATTGGCAGCAGATGGAATATATTCAAGCCCCGTTTGCCGGAACAGTCCATAGCAATGTTCTTTTGCCGCCCTGTTTTTTTCAAAACAATCATTTACAAAAGCAGTATCATTTAAAGAAGCGATGGCCGCGGCAACAGACACGGTACTAAGATTAGCGGATAACCATGGCTGGTAGCTGGCCAGCGCCCGGATGGTTACCGGATGACCGATGGCATAGCCTATTCTGGCACCGGCAAGTCCATAAATTTTTGAAAAGGTTCTGGCAACAATAATATTTGGATTGGTTACAGCCAGGGGCGCCATAGAATCCAGCAATGCATATTCTGCATAGGCTTCATCAATGAAAACCAGGGTTGTAGCCGCTGCTTTTGTTGCAAAGGCGGCCAAAGCCTTTCCATCCAGCGCCATGCCCGTGGGGTTATTGGGATTGCAGATATAAATCATCCTGGTGCCTGTAGTTACCGGGCCATATATCTTGTCCAAAACCGGCTCACCAGTCCGGGGCAAATAATTTTTTTTAAAGCCCAATCCAAAAGCAGCGGCCTGCCCGTTCCATTCTTCGTAAGACGGATCTGCAGAGATAACATGTCCTTTTTCTTTTGCCGCCAGCTGGCATGCCAGCCCGATGATTTCTGAGGAACCTGCACCCAATACAATATTTTCTGCAGCCAACTGCCAGTGATCCGCAACCGCTTTTCGCAAAACAAGAATGGCATCATCCGGGTACCGGTTGCTTTGCAGGTAATTTTCTACGATGGCCCTGCGGGCCGCCGGCGAAGGGCCATAGGGATTCTCGTTGTTTGCAAGCACTATAGCAGCAGCCGGCTGGCCAACCGGTAACGGCCGGTCAAAACCCGACAGTCCCAGCCCTGCCATTGCCAGCGCAGTTTGCTTTAACCATGAACGCCGGTTTGTATAGTTAACCATGACAGAAAGTTAAGCCAATTCTTTCTATAACAAACCGGAGTTTACCCTGTATCAGCCTGCCGCCGACTACAGCATCATACCTCCTGAAACTTCTATGCGTTGTGCATTTATCCATTTGGCATCTTCCGTACACAAAAATGCCACAACAGATCCTATATCATCGGGCAAGCCAACACGGCCCAGCGCTGTGGCGGCGGCAACGGTCTTGTTCAGTTCTGCATTATCGCGCACGGCGCCACCGCCAAAGTCGGTTTCAACAGCGCCCGGTGCTACTACATTCGCTCTTATCTTTCTTCCGCCCAGTTCTTTTGCCTGGTACCTCGTCATGGTTTCAACAGCCCCCTTCATAGAAGCATAGGCGCCATAACCCGGAAAAGAAAAACGCGCCAGCCCGGTAGAGATGTTTACAATGCCACCGCCATCGGCCATTATTGGCAGCGCCTTTTGTGTTAAAAAGAAAACACCTTTAAAATGAATGTTTACCAGGTTATCAAACTGCTCTTCTGTGGTTGTTTCAAATGAGGCATGAAGACCTACGCCGGCATTATTTACTAAAAAATGAAATTTATCCGCACCGAAATGGTTGATCAGCAAAGCTTTTAGCTTGTTAAAAAATGTATCAAACCCATTAGTAGCGCCTGTATTCAGCTGCAACGCTGCGGCTTTGCGTCCCATCTTTTCGATGGCTGCTACTACGTTCTGTGCTTCCTCTTTTTTACTGTTGTAAGTAAGGATTATATCTATCCCTTTTTGGGCCAGGGCAATGGCCATTTCCTTTCCGAGGCCACGGCTTCCGCCAGTAACCAAAGCAATTTTGTTTGTTGTGCTGTTATTCATTGTTGTATCATTTTTTTGATACAGCAAAGCTACCGTGGCAAGCTGTCGCGTCTGTTGCGAACATCAATCCAATGTTTGCGAAATTCAAATAATTAATTTCAGCCCCGGAAACTCAGCGGGGCAAATGAAGTTTGTTTCCTGAAGAAATTGGAAAAATGGGCTATTTCTTCAAATCCGAGGCTGTAAGCTATTTCAGAAATATTCCAGTTGGTTTGTTTTAAAAGAATCTTGGCCTCCTGTATAATTCTGTTGCTGATTAGATCAGTGGTGGTTTTGCCTGTATTTTCCCTTAGTACTTTGTTGAGGTGATTTACATGAACGGCCAGTCTTTCTGCATAGTCACTGGCCGTACGCAGGGCAAGGCGCTGACGCGGAGATTCAATGGGAAACTGTCTTTCAAGCAATTCAATAAATAAGGAAGACACCCTGGCCGAAGCGGTATGCGCGGGGTACAAAGCAGAGGCGGGTTGCAACTTCTGGCCGTAGTGAATCAATTCCAAAGTATAGTTGCGCAGCAGATCATATTTATACGCATAATCAGCAGACAATTCCCTGTACATTTTAGTGAAAAGAGATGCAATTTCAGCAGCCGCTTCGTCGGTAAGCTGGAAGACGGGGTAACCACCGGGTTTAAAAATGGGCAGTTCATCCAGCACAACGCCGCTCTTTTGCTGCATTAGAAAATCAGCGGTAAAAATGCAAAAATAACCAGCCTGGTTGTCGTCCAGCGGCACATAATTATAGGGAATACCGGGTGTGCCAAAAAGCAGCGCGTTTTTTTCAATGTTTATTACTTTGTCAGCATATTCGGCCCTGTTTCTGCCATTAATAAGACTGATTTTATAGTAGGCCCGCCTGTTATATGGCATGGCACCGGTTTTCTTCACCTTTGCTACTATCTCTGCCGTATTAAATACATTGAAATGGCCTATTTCTTTATTAATACCTTCGGGAATTAATGCGGAAGTCTGTTTATAAAATTCTTCAAGTGTGGTAGTGCCGTTCATGGTCTATTTGCAAAAAACAAATATACTCAAAAAAACAAAATGGCTCAATCCACGGGTACCGCCTTCAATCTGTCCATATAGTACCAATAAAATAAGTCTTTGCCCGACCACTAATCAATACCCGGTCGCCTTTGTAAATGCAGTCCAGCTTCCCCCCACGTTCAGAGAGTTGTAAAGCTGTCATTGTGTTTTTACCCATTTTTTTTGCCCAGTACGGAATCAGCGAGCAATGCGACGAACCGGTTACCGGATCTTCCAAAATACTGGCCTGCGGCGTAAAGAACCTGGATACAAAATCAGCTTCATCGCCTTTTGCCGTAACAATTACGCCACCCGGATCAATGTTTACCTGGTCGAAATTATTCCTGTTTACACGAATATTCATAATATCTGCCTGGCTATTGTATACCAGCATATAATCGCGCGATTGCCAAACCTCCGCAGGTTGAATATTCAACGATTGTTTAATGAAGGTTGGCAGCACCGCCGCAGCAGGTTCCCTTGCAGGAAAATCCAGGGTGTACACTTCATTATCTGTGCGCACTATTAAATTGCCAGACAGGCTGGTAAAAACAAATTCATTTTTGTTATAGCCCAAAATGGCTTTGAGGCAATGGGCGGTGGCCAGTGTTGCATGACCGCATAAATCCATTTCAATCTCTGGCGTAAACCATCGCAGGCTGATGGTTGCGCCATTGTCTATAAAAAAAGCCGTCTCTGCCACCGCATTCTCCTTCGCAATTTTCAGCATCAGTTCGTCCGGCAACCATTCGGTAAGCGGCACAACACAGGCGGGGTTGCCGCCAAAAACAGCACTGGTAAATGCATCTACCTGGTAAAGATCCAATCTCATATTTATTTCCCTTGTTAAGTGGCATTAAAAATGTAAAGTTAATGAAGGAGCGAATGAATATTTGAGGGCTATTTAACAATTATTGTTTAACCCACAGCCCCAAAATAATATCTTACATCTATGAAAAAGACCCGCACAATATTACTGGGTGCAATTATTTTATTGGCTGGCGCAACCTTGCATGCGCAGGACAGCACAAAACACAATGCTTTTAAACAGATCAGCAAGGGCAGTGAAAACGCAGACAACCTGTACGGAAAAAAAATACAACAGCAAACGCTTTCGAAAAAGCGTTTTGAAAAACTAGATACCATTGTCCCGGGACCGGTGAAGAAAAAGAATACAAAACACAAACATCACAATAAGACGGCCGGTAACAAAACAATGCAGTAGCTCTGGAAAAGAGCCTGCTGACTTTCTTACAGTGAACTCCTGGTAAAATCAGTGGGTGTTGTTCACAAACATGCCGGTAAACTTATTGTTATACAGCTGACTGTTCAATGGCTGGTATTGCTTTTGTACTGTTAAAAGCCGGGCATTCTGTTCTTCCACAGTATTCATGGTCCTTGCAAATGAACCTGTGCTGATATAATGCAATGCAGCGGCCAATGATGGTTCGTTTACATCGCCCCAGTTCCTGTTTACACCATCGGCTGTTAATTTATCGGGCGCAAATCCATCATAATATTCAGCACTGCCTGCACTGTTTACCGTTTTAAAAGATATGGGGTAAATGGCGTAGTTAAAAATGGAAATAGGGAAAAAACCAACCGGTTTGCCGTAGGTCGTATCGCCTACCAGTTTGACATTCATATAGGGGCGCAGGTTATTTATCAGCAACTCACTGGCAGAAGCTGTTTCACCGGTAACAATAAAAATCACGCTGCTTAGATTAACGCTCCCCGCTTTCTGATAACTGATGGTATTATTGGCAGGCTGAAATGCAGCAGATGAATAATTGGCCTTTCTTTTTAGCAATTTAAAATTACCCGCAATCAATGAGTCATTGAAGATATATGTATACATGGTTTTGCCCGTTGCTGATGCCGGCGCAATAAGGTTGGCCAGCGCATTTTGCGTAGTAGTGGAACCGCCGTGATTATAACGCAAATCTACCACCAGTTGATTAATGCCTTTTGATGCAAAATCACTAAAGGCATTGGTTAGCTCTGTAACAGAAGTCTGACCAAAGAACTGGTTAAATACCAGGTAGCCGGTTTTATTGGTGCCATCTGAAATTACATCTGTATATAAAACCGAATTGGCAGTAAAACTGCTTTTGGTAAGTGTAAGTGCCACTGTGCTGCCGTCTGTTTTGGTAAATGTAAAATTTGCGGAACTGCTGGTAGTGCCAAAAAAAACATCGTTTAATACTGCAATGCTTGCATTGTCTGTACCTATAGCGGTGTTGTTTATTTTACTGATATACCAACCCCTTTGAACACCTGCTGTTCCTGCAGGTGATGCTTTGTAAACATATTCCACAAACCAATACACCGAATCGTAGGGCAGCGCCTTGTCTACAGAAGCAGATTTAATAAAAAAACCATAATCCGTATTATTACCGGTTTGTATGGCATCCGAACCAGCCTGTGTGGTTACAAAACTATAACTATGTTTGCTATCCTGCGGCTGCAATGCGCGTATGCCCGCCATCTCATTCTGGGCCGCTATTAATTCCGTAGAACCGGTATACTGGTGCGGATTAAAAACAGTATAGGAAGGTATTACTTCATGCCAGAGATAAACTTCTTTGCTGTATAAATAAACAGAATCGCGGAGTAAATCTAACCTGGCGGCAGCGCTAAGCGTATCTGTTGAAGGGGATGCAGTACCCGCATCATTTTTTCTGCAGGAAGATGCAAAAACAAAAACCAGCGAAACGGCAGATAAAAAAAATAAGTTTCTCATATGTAATAAGGTACGCGGGCGCATAAAAAATGGTTTGATGGAATATAGTAAAAATATCGCTTTAGTTTTTCTTTAACGCTATTACCATCGGCTATTAACATCTGCTAAACATTCCATTCGCTTACCCTTACTCACTTGCTGCGCTGTTCGAAAAAGAAAACACCTTTTTTATTGGCTATCACAATATCCATTGCACCATCCCGGTTCACATCCTGCACCAGTACCTGTAAACCTACACCAGAATCGTCATCTATCTGGTGAGGTATCCATTGGGGTGTCTTGCCCGGTTTATATTCAAACCAGTATAATACGGCGGGCTCAAGTCCACCCGGATCTTTTCCGTTGTGCGCAAAATAACGTTTGCCTGTTATAAGATCCGGATAACCGTCTGCATTGATATCTGCCATCGTCAATGCATGGCATTCTGAGAACGAATTAAAAATGGTATGGTGTTTCCAAACAATATTCCCTTTTTCATCGCTGCTTCTTTCGTGCCACCATATGCCATAATTATGGGCAGATGCGCTAATCAAATCCTGTTTGCCATCGCCATCTGTGTCCAGCACGTAGATCTGAGAACAATCTTCACTCAAATCAGCCGGATGAAATAACCAGTTGGGCTGCCTGGGATCGGCCGGGCATTCCCACCAGCCTTTGCTAATGATTACATCTTTTTTTCCATCGTTGTTCATATCGGCAAAGCCAAGGCCATGTGTGTACCTGTCTGTGCCGGGCGCATCGCCGCCTGCTATTACATGTCTTTTCCATATGGTATCTCCTTTGGCGGGAGATTGTAACCAGATCATTTCCTTTGCTACCGGGTCATTGCAAAGCAAATCCTGCCGGCCATCGCCATCTATATCTACAAAAGCAGGCGATTCATTACCGGCATTCGAAATAATCGGGTGCATCTTCCAGTGACCGGGCTGACCGCCCGGATTTTCATACCAAACCGCTTCCTCACCCGGCAGACCAATACGCAGCTGGTCCACCCATCCATCCTGGTTTATATCCTGGCTGAAATTTAAAAATGAATTGCTGAAAGCCGTTGCCGACTCGTAGTGTTGTGGTATTGTAATTTCATGTGCTGTCCATAAGGGTGCTTCAAACCAATAGGCCCCTGCAATAATATCTGTTTTACCATCATTATTAACATCTGCCACAGCTACACCCTCAGAAATGAAATCCCGGGTAATGATATGTTTGATAAAAGCAACCGTTGCCTGTTTGTGAGGCTGGGCGGCCAACCGGGCAACGGGCAGCGCAAATACGGCTGCAATTACAATAAATACTTTACAAAACAATGCAGGTAATTTCACAGCAGGCATATCGCAAGGAATTTATCAGAATATTTATGATTGATACTACTGGTACCGGGATACCGTCTATGAACATGCAAAAGTCCGTAAATCAAGTTACTGTTATTTTTTGTGATACAACAGGGGTTAAACGCTGCCCCGAAGTGTATGTAAACTGTGGCGGCAGGTACAAATGATAAACCGCAGAAAGGCTGCCGGAGTAAGATTACTAAGGCGCTATATCATTGGCCACTGTATTTACCTGCTCGGCAACAGTTATTGTGCCGGCGCGTACGGGCTGCCCGGTTGTTTTTATATTTTTAGCACGCTGTAGATAATACAGTTTAATGTATTTCAGAAAAGTACCATGGGCTGTATTGATAGCGATAACAAATCCGTAAAACCCGTCAAGAAAACCCAGCCTGACAAAGTAGCAGTGCACAAAGGCCCAGAAGGGATTCAGGATTATTTTAAACCATGAACTTTTTTTACCACGGGCATACAGCGCCTGGGCAGCAATGCTGCTGTATTTATTGTTTTTTTCCAGGTGTTTATCTATAGAAGGAAAAGAATAGTGTAAAATATCGCCTTTTAAATGCTGTATACGTCTGTCCGTTCCAGTTAGCTCTATTCTGTCGTGCGGATTGATACCACCCCAGCGGGCAATATGTTTGTTGAAAAGCCTTACTTTTTTGTCGGGGTACCAGGTGCCGTTACGGATATATTTCCCGCAATAATTGGTACAGCGGTTCATGCTGTATGCAGCTGCGGTTAAATTGCTCTTTACCTGCAGAATGGATTCCACCAGTGTTTTGTCGGGAGCCTCGTCTGCATCCAGGCTTAGTATGTAATCGTGGGAAGCAAGCGAAACGGCAGCGTTTTTTTGCTGTATATGTCCCAGAAAATATCCCTGTTTCACCAGTGCGCCCCGGCCTTTGGCGATTTCAACTGTCTTGTCGGTAGAATACGCGTCCAGTACAATAATCTCGTCGGCCAATAACATTACCGAATCCAGGCATCTTCCAATATTCGCTTCCTCATTGTACGTAATGATAACTACTGAAATAGCATTCATAGAAATATGGTGATAATAGTTTGTTAACAGAAATCCATCCCCTCCTGGTCGACCCTTGTTTTCTTATTTTCACAATAATTGGCAATTTATTTGCACACTCATACCCGATAGTACCTGTACAAAGCAGCAAGTATCTAAAGCAAAGATGGTCAAAGCAATTGAGAATTTTGTTACACACCCGTAAAAATTTACTCAAATTGACATAGTTAAAATTGTTTATGAAAAATCAACTATATTCGTTAACAGATATTTGCATTTTAATACCTTGCCATAACAATACAAAGGGACTCATTGATTCAATTCAGAGCATCAATTACAATCACCAGCGTTTCCTGGTTCTGGTGGTAGATGATGGAAGTCCCGAACCGGTAACCAGAAACATGCTGTATCAACACTTGCCTGCCTCCGTTAATATTCAGCTTATTAGGTTGCAACAAAATCAGGGCATAACAAAGGCGTTGAACGAGGGCCTCGAATTCATTTACGCCAATTTCCATGCCCGATTTATTGCAAGGCTCGATTGCGGAGATATTTGCCATCCTGATCGATTTTACAAACAGATTGCTTTCCTGGAAAACAACCCCGGCACCGACCTGATAGGCACCTGGTGCTATTTTAAAGACGTGCATACGGGCATTGCCTATGAATATATGACGCCAACCGTTCATAGTTTGATAAAGCGCGGCATGTATTTTAGAAATGTATTTGTGCACCCTACCGTGATGTGGCGGGTGGAAGCCCTGAATAATTACAGGTACCCGGAAATATATCCGCATGCTGAAGATTATGGCCTGTTTTATGATATTATATCAGATAAAGAGACCGCCATCATTGACGAATTTTTGGTTACATGTGAAATTAATAAATCGGGTATTTCGTTTCAGCACAGGGCTGAACAACTAAAAAGCCGCCTAAGGGTAATCTGGGATTATGGTAAGAATAAGCTTTGGGTTGCGGTGGGTACGGTTAAACTGGCGATATTAATGGCGCTGCCATACCATTTTATTTACAGGATTAAAAAGCAAGTATACAGGTACAGGCCCAAAATTGAGGGTAGTTAAATTAAAATCCGATGAAAAAATTGAGATCCCATGAAAAGAAAAATTAAAATCCCATGAAAATTGTACACGTCACCGAACCGCTGGCAGGGGGCATGGTCACTTTCCTGACATCACTGGTAGAAAATTTGCCAGAGGATACCCATATCATCGTACACGGTCAAAGGGAGGACATATCGTCTTTGGCTGCCGTTAAAAAACAATTTGCTTATCCCAACGTAAGATTTATACGCTGGCCCTCGGCCCGCAGAAAACTGGGCATTAAAAAAGACATAGCAGCTTTTATTGAGTTGTACAGGACGCTAAAGCGGTTGAAAAATAAAAATCTGCTGGATGTTGTTCACCTGCATTGTTCCAAAGGTGGTTTCATTGGCAGATTAGTTTGCCGCCTGCTGGGCCTGCAGCACCTGGTAATTTATACGCCCAATGGCGCCCCCTTCATGGTGGGAAATAATTTTGTCTCCAATTTTATTTATAAGACCCTGGAGAAACTGGCCTCTTTGTTTGGTGGCAAGGTGGTTTCCTGTTCGCCTTCCGAACAAAAAGCTTATGAAAAAGCAGGTATCAATACCATCAATATTAACAATGGCATTCACTATAAAAAGATTGCACAACACAGAAAGACGCCCAGAAAGGGCAATGGTTTCAGGATAGTTACCAGCGGCCGCATTGTGGATCAAAAAAATCCCGTGTTATTTAACCGCATCGCCGCCTTTTTTGAAGAGTTTACAGATTTTGAATTTTTATGGGTGGGTGATGGCGATGCACGTCACCTGCTTACCGCAAAAAATATCAGGGTTACCGGGTGGCTGCCCCCCCATAAAGCAAATGACCTGGTTGCTGCAGCCGATGTGTATATTTCTACGTCAAGGTATGAGGGGTTGCCATTTGCCGTGTTGGAGGCGCTGGCAATGAACATGCCTGTTTTACTGACGGATTGTGTTGGCAATAAGGATCTTATCAATAACCTGAATGGCGCGGTTTTTACGGATGAGAATGATGCCATTTATACCTTGCTGCAGTTTTATAACAACAGCAGTATGCTGAATATAATGGGCCAGCATTCAGGAAGCCATTGCAAAAAGAATTTTAATTTTGCTGATACATTCCGCAGGTACGAAAAATTGTATCAACAGGCGTATTTTGCGCCCGAATTACTTTATCCTTTAAAATGAAAAGTTCCATGATAGAAAATGGGAATGGTGTGCATACCTACAATAAAGATTTGGCGGATAGCCTGAAACAAATCAGGCATTACCTGGAAAAAAACATCCGCGACTTAAGTGAATCGGTCGAAAAAAAAGATATTGAAATCAGGCTTTTGAAAGAATCATTGGAAAAGGCAAATCACCAGGCAGCAGGCAACAGCCAGTTAATCAATAAACTGCTGGGCGATCTCAGTAAATTGCAAAATGATATTGAGTGGTATAAGCTTACCTATGAAAAAAGAAGCTTTTTGGGAACGGTGCGGGAAAAATTATTCCGCAGGCATTAACTATCTATAGGAACTCACATTATTCCAGATCTGCTCCCTTATTATCACCGGTTGTTCGATAAACCACTATGATTTCCGTCATTCCGGCAAACAATGACTGTTTCCCTGGAGTATTACATGACCGCCTCTTACTATTGAGATTGGGTATGCACCACCAGAGCCCCGTAACTATCCTCCGTTTAAGACCATCAATGCAGATATAAATTAAATCCCGGAAATCAATATCCGAAACCACATTAAACTATCATTAAATTTTATTCAACTACTCATAAACGTTATTTTGCTGCTCTATTGATATAGATTATATGTTTACCCCTATTGGGAACGTTCAACGTTTACCCTATTTTCGTTTTATTCGCACCGCCGCAGTCAATCATCTAATAAATCTCAGGACAAATCTTTAGTGCCTGGCCGAAATTAAGACCTGCCTGCATCTGTATTTACGGGAAGCTTAAACCGACATATTTATCCCGTTTAATACCACTCCGTTCTTATATTTCTCTGGCAGCTCCGCAACTATCTTACCAGAAAACACAATCGCCGAATATATAAAATGAACTTGCAGCCTGGCATAACCTTGTGGTCCGTTTTTCTCCCAAAAATTATATCTTGCAACAATGAAATTTACAGGAGAAAGGTTTGTTCCGGACGATGCAAGGATCGAAGACGAGATAGGTTATGAACACCTGCACAGATACTATGCTGCTTCCAGGCTGGTACAGGGCAAAAAAGTGCTTGATCTGGCTTGTGGAGAAGGTTATGGAAGCGTCATTTTGGCAAATTGTGCGGAAAATGTTACCGGGATTGATATTGACGAAGAAAGCATTAAATGGGCTACAGAAAAATACACACCGTTGCATGCGAACCTTCATTTTCGCCAGGGCAACGCAATATCCATACCCTGCAGCAGCCATACATTTGATGTAGTGATTTCATTCGAAACGATTGAACACATGGATGCTGACATGCAGGATCAATTTATGCAGGAAATAAAACGGGTATTATGTACCGACGGAATCTTGTTAATGTCAACCCCGGACAAAAAAAATTATTCAGACAGGTACCATCATACCAACACTTTCCATGTAAAGGAATTTTACAGGGAAGAATTCGCCGGCTTTATAAAAAAATATTTTACACATTCAGTATTTTTCGACCAGGGATATGAGATAGTAAGTATAATAAGTAACCCGGAGACCCAAAAAACCGGAACTGTTAATTTGTACAACTGGAAAGAAAATCAGCATACAGAAAGAAAATACATCATTGCAGTGGCCTCTGATAAAGGTCTGCCTGAATATACCAATACCCTTTCTTCGGTAGTGCCCGAAACAGACAAGGAATTTTTATTACTCATGGACAGGCTGATTGCAATGAATACAGAAATTGAAAGCCTGGGCCAATGGGGGAAAACGCTGGATGGCGAAATCCTGGAGGCGAAATTAAAAATTGAATCACAGGATAAGGCCTTACAACAATATGAAAAATTACTAGAGCAAAGCCGGCTGGAGTCAGCGCAAAAAGACCAGCTTTTGAGAGAAAGTGAACGTCTGACAAAATACAATGAATATCTTGCAGACCAAAGCGGTCAGCAATTGCAAGTAAGCAATCAATTGCTGAAAGAAAAAGAAAACATACTGCTGAAGCAGTCACTAACCATAAAAGCAATGGCCGAGGCTAAAAAAAAATCAGCCGCGGAAACATTGCAGTGTAAACAAAAAATCAATGAACAGGAGTTGATAACCGCAGAAATTCATCAAAAATTTCACCTTCTGTACCAGGAAAACAATAAAACAAAAGAAAGGCTTGCAGAAATTTATGATTCCGACGGCTGGAAATTACTGAGCAGGTACTACAAATTAAAAGGGAAAATACTGCCTGAGCAGTCGCAGCGGTACAAAAAACTTAGGGCATTATTTAATCTTTTGCGTTTTAGGCCGTCTGTAAAAAAGGGCTATCCCGAAAATTACCGGACGAATACAGACAATTTTTTACCGATCCCCGCTACCCCCGCCGTTTTCGCCCCCTTAACACTTCCCGTTTTCGATTATCCATTAGTTTCTATCATTATTCCTGCATATAACGCCTGGGCAATGAATTACATGTGCATTAGCAGCATCATAGAAAACACCCAGGGCGTGGCCTATGAAGTAATTCTTGCAGACGATTGTTCGGCCGATGAAACAAAAAACTGTACAGATATTATAAAAAACATAGTACATGTGCGAAATGTACAAAACCTGGGCTTTTTAAAAAATTGCAATTATGCGTCCGGGTTTGCAAAGGGAAAATATATCCTGTTTTTAAATAACGACACAAGGGTAAACCCAAACTGGCTGTCGACGTTGGTGGAATTAATGGAGCGTGACGATTCAATTGGAATGGCCGGGTCAAAACTAATTTATCCAGATGGCAGGTTGCAGGAAGCCGGCGGCATTATCTGGAATGATGCTTCAGGTTGGAATTACGGCCACAAACAGGATCCCCAATTGCCGGAGTTTAATTACGTAAAAGAATCTGATTATATCTCAGGAGCGTCAATTATTATTCGCAAAAAATCGTGGCTGGAAGCAGGCGGTTTTGACGAAAGATACAGTCCAGCCTACTGCGAAGATTCTGACCTGGCGTTTACATTACGCAGCATAGGTTATAAAGTAATGTACCAGCCATTGTCTGAAGTGATTCACTACGAGGGGTACTCGCACGGCACCGATGAGACATTGTCTGAAAATAACAAATCAGTAAAATCATACCAGAAGATCAACAACAGTAAGTTTTTTGAAAAATGGCGACAAGTGCTGACGAAGGAACAATTTCCAAATGCTCAGAATGTTTTCCAGGCCAGAGACAGAAGCACCAGAAGGAAAACAATACTGATTATTGATCATTATGTCCCTCATTTCGATAAAGATGCCGGCTCCAAAACAACTTTTCAATACCTGGAATTATTTGCCTCATTGGACTTAAATATAAAATTTATTGGCGACAATTTTTTCAAACATGAGCCCTATACAACGACCCTGCAACAGATGGGTATTGAAGTACTTTATGGCTCATGGTACCGTGACAACTGGCAGCAATGGATTAAAGACAATCATCAGTATATTGATTACATCTACATCAACAGACCCCATATTTCAATAAAATATATAGATTTTTTAAAGCAGTTCACCCGTGCCAAAATTCTCTATTATGGTCACGATCTTCACTTCCTGAGAGATCAGATGCAATATGAGATTGACAAAGATCCCAAATTGCTGAAATCTGCTCAGAAATGGAAAGAAACAGAAATGTATCTTTTTGAAAACGCAGATATTATACTAACTCCGAGCGCCGAAGAGAATAAAATTATCAGCTCACTGAATGATTCTTTTCATGTAGAAACTATCCTACCCTATTTTTTTAAGGCCGGGGCCAACCCGGTAAATAATTTTTCTGAAAGAGCCGATATCCTTTTTGTTGGCGGGTTTGGCCATACCCCCAACCTGGATGCCGTAGAATGGTTTTGCCGCGATGTATGGCCGCTGGTGATAAAAGATCTGCCAGGGGCAAAATTTATTGTAGTTGGTTCAAATCCTCCCGATGCAGTAAAAAACCTGCAAAGCGCAACCATAGAAATAATGGGATTTGTTTCAGACAAGGAACTCAGTTCATTATACGAAAAAGTGAAAGTAGTAGTAATTCCACTTCGTTATGGAGCCGGCGTTAAAGGAAAAACAGTTGAGGCAATGTATCATGGCCTGCCGATTGTTTCCACCAGTTTTGGTATTGAAGGAATGCCCGGCGACTATCTCCATTTCCTGCACCCGGTAAACCAGCCCGAAGAGTTTGCCGGTGAAATAACCAGGCTATATAAAAACGACCATTTACTTACCGCTCTCAGCCTGGTTGAAACGAATTATATAAATGAACATTTTACGCAGCAAATAGCGGCTGCAAAAATGAAGGATATGCTCGGCCTTAACGGATAACCAACAAACTATTTCCTATGCAAATTGCTCGTATCAGAAGCCAGTCAGCTTATATTGAATACAAAAAAAGAAATGCCGCACAGGCCGAGATGATTTGGCTTAAAGAAAAAAAAATTTCGGATACACAGAAAAATACTTCTTTTACCATCAGGGGCTTTTCTTATCCGGCGGAGAAAATGGTGGACTTTCAGGTTGACTACCTTTATTCTGACGGCATTGAAATTAACTGGAGAGAACGGGTTGTTTGTCCGGTAACGGGCTTGAATAACCGTTTAAGAGGCAGTGTGCACCTTATTGATTTCGAACTGGGCCTGCGCCCCTACCACGATATTTATATTGCTGAGCAGGTGACTCCACTGTTTACCTTTTTAAAAAATAAATTTCCGCGGCTAATTGGCAGTGAATACCTGGGAGAAGATAAACAGCCCGGCTATATTAATGAAAAACAATTGCGCCATGAGTCTGCAACAGCTTTATCGTTTGAAGACGCATCGCTGGATGCTTATTTGACTTTTGAATGCCTGGAGCATATACCGGATTTTAAGAAGTCTTTCTCTGAGGCCGCACGGATTTTAAGACCAGGCGGCAAATTTATGTGGAGTGTGCCTTTTGCCGATATGGAATATGAAAATATAATAAGAGCATTTGCAGATGAAAGCGGTCAGGTTCATCACGTGCTGGAACCGGAATATCATGGTGACCCCGTATCCGCTGAAGGAATTCTTTGCTTTACACATTTCGGCTGGCAGATGCTTGACCAGGTAAAAAATGCCGGGTTTGATGATGTTTACGCATTTGTATACCGGTCAGAGATTTTTGGTTACCTGGGCGGGGAGCAAATTTTATTCATTGCAGAAAAGTACACTGCCGACAGACAAAACATCCGGGTCCTGAATTAAACGTTAGTATTCACCACGGGGAAAATTTCATCAACTTATTTCATCATTAACAAACAGAAATATGCTCCCACCCTGCTCCATATTTTTTCACAACTATTATGGATCGCATGAATCCTGGATGAACTACTTTACAAAAAATCTGACGTTTTCCGCTAACCTGTATTATAATATGGTAGAGGACAGTATGTATAATCGCGACCCTGTGGAAAGCAGTTTTTTTAATCAATATCAGCCCGCCTCAAATGATAGTGTCAAAAAACTCGTGGTCCGCCAATCATCCAATAAGGGAAAAGATATCGGCGGCAAGCTGGTCTTGCTGGACGCCTTTCAAAGGCTGGGCATGCAAACCAAATATGGATTGTTTCTGCATGACAAGAAAAGTCCCTACAAAGTCAATAGTACCACATGGGCGAAAAATCTTTTCACCATAGCAACGCCCCCGCTTAGCCAGCTGGCACTCCAGTATTTTGAAGATAATCCCCGCGTTGGCATTGTTGCCGCTAAAGGCAGTATAACGGATGATTATGATTATGAGGAGAAATCATTCAAAACAAATAATAGACTATTATTACCAGTGCTACTTGATCAGTTTGCCATTAAGCCAGCTTCATTTCAATATGTAGCAGGCACCATGTTTTGGTTCAGGATGACACCGGTAAATCTATTTTTTGAAAAACATGCGCCGCTGAAAATAAGGGAGATGCTGGAGCAGGGCAATGTTATGGATGAATATAAAGGGACCAATACGCATAGCTGGGAGCGACTTTTATGCTGGATAATTACCGGCCAGAACTATACCATCAAAACAATCTGATGCTTAATTATGTCATCCTTATATCAGAGAATCCTGCATTTGCCAGGAATACCAGGCCCACTGATTCAGCGTGCCTGATATACCCGTCTCTCCTGATTGACCAGCCAGATGAAAAAAAACTGCATGACGCCTACAGGTTTTGCAGTGAAAGTACCTACCCAGGTTTCTGTGTTTCACTTTCATTAAACGGGCCCCTAAACGACGATTGTTTGCAGTACCTGATAGCGTTTCTTTTTATTCCCAACTATTGCACAATAAATGGTCGTGCTATAATTGGCCTGCTGGGCACAAATAAGCAAACACTTCAGGAAACAAGAAAAAGATTACTTGAACTATCACAAAAACAAGGCATAGAAAATTTAAAGGTAATTTTGCCACAAGATGAAATAGCTTCCTTTTTTTCCGGAACAGAAGAACTGATAAACCATTATATAGAGTCCATAGAAACTGGCAACATCGGCAACAGGTTGCTTTATTTATCTGACACCGGTGCAAATATACCATTGCTTTATACCATGATACGTACTGCTGAAGAAAATATAAAAGATAAGAATGCCATGATGTTCAAGATGGCATCTGAAGCGTATTCTTTAAAAAATGAGAATACCTTGCTAAGCAAAAAATATACATCTGCTGTAAATGAATTGAACAATTACAAAACACATATTGAGATTATAAGATCTTCTCACCTGGCAAAAGAATTGCAGGAATATTACAACAAAGAATACGAAGTCCTGCCGCTCTGGTACAAAAGACTCGGTCACATAATAAAAGTATTGACGGGTAAACGAAGTTTCCGTTCGCTGTTTAATGATAAAATCAAAAAATATAAAGATTGAAATACTGGCTGCTTACAACGGAATATCCCCCTTTGCATGGTGGCGGCATCAGCACCTATTGTTTTTTTACAGCAAGAATGCTGGCAGCAGACGGCATGCAGGTGACCGTATTTATTAATGACGATAGCAACAGCGATTTCACCATTACCTCCGAAACAAATGGCATAAGGGTCGTCAGGTTTAGCAGTAACAGGGAGGGCCTGCAGCAATCGCTTGGATATACGGCAAGACTGAGCTATGCTTTTGCCGGCATCGTAAAAAAAATAATCCTCGAAGAAGGCAAGCCCGATTTTATTGAAGCCCAGGATTACCTTGGCATAGCTTATTATATTACCCAGTACAAACATATTGGCTATCCATTTTTATCGGGTATACCAATTGTCCTTACCATACATTCCCCCGCTTTTATTTATCTGGCATACAACCGGGTGCCCACTTACAGGTTCCCGGATTTCTGGACCGGCGAAATGGAAAAACAAAGCATTGCCGCAGCAGATGCGCTTATTTTTCCCACGGCCTATATGATGGATGAAGTAAGTAAGCATATTCCATTGGCAGGACGTCAAGCTGCACTAATTGCCAACCCCTATGCTGCTGGTGTGCAGCCGGCAACTTCATTTAAACGAAATAAAATCATTTATTACGGCAAACTTTCGGCGCAGAAAGGAAGTTTTGAACTGCTGGCATATTGTAAAGAATTGTGGGACAAAGGCTTTCCCCACCCATTGCACATCATTGGGGGCACGGATATTGTATTCTACCCGGAGATGAAAACCATGGGACAACTGGTAAAAGAACAATATGCTGCCTATATCGAAAAAGGGTTATTGCAACTGCACGGCAAAATAACGCCTGCACAGACAGATGAGTACCTGGAGGATGCGCATGTGGTTATTGTACCCAGCATTACAGATAACCTGCCCTATGTTGTTATGGAGGCAATGAGCCGGGGCAGAATTGTGCTGGCCTCTGTACAGGGCGGACAGCGTGAAATGATGGAAGATGGCCATTCCGGTTTTTTATTTGACCATAATGAACCAGGATCATTTGACCGGCAACTGGATACCATACTTGCCTTGCACGACGACCAGGTTGAGCAGATTGGCCGGAATGCACGTGCATGGGTGGAAAAGTTCTATGACTTTAATACGATTGGACAAAAGAAAATGCAGTTTCTTGAACAGCTAATACCTCTTCCGCAAAATCATTTTCCGTTTTTATACCAGGAAAAAATACAACTGTCTGCTAACGCAGTGTTCGAGCCGGGCCTGCTATCGGTTGTTATACCGTTTTACAATATGGCTCCTTACATAGAAACCTGCGTGAACGCTGTTACCAGTTCTACCTATAAAAACATAGAGATACTTATCGTTAATGACGGAAGCACCGACCGGCAAAGCGTTGAAAAATTGCAGTTGCTGGCCCAACAGGAACATATAGTGGTTGTTGACAGACCCAATAACGGACTTGCCCTGACCAGGAATTTTGGGGCAGCCGCAGCCAGGGGCGAATACCTGGCATTTCTTGATGCAGACGACAGGGTTTCTCCGGACTATTATGAGAAAGCAATCAATGCGCTTAAAAAAAATGACAATGTATTTTTTGCCGGCGCCTGGGTGCAATACTTTGAAAATAGTCATGAGCTGTGGCCAACGTTTACCCCTCAACCACCCTATGCACTTGTTCACAATCCGGTTAACAGCAGCGGATTGGTGTATAAAAAAAATGCATTTTTAGCCGCAGGCCTGAACGACAAGAACACAGGTTATGGGCTGGAAGATTATGAAAGCCTTATCCATATGCTTTCAAAAGGTTTAAATGGGGTAATATTGCCGGAAATATTGTTCTGGTACAGGGTGCGCACAGGTTCTATGTTCAGGGATATTACCCGCGAAAAACTGCTTTATTCGAACAAATACATAGCCGAAAAGCATGCCGCCTATTATGCTTCTTTTACAGTTCCGGTTATTAACTTGTTAAATGCAAACGGCCCGGGTTATTTTTACGACAACCCAACGCTTGAAACAAAAGTTACAGTAACCAGCAAATCAGAAAATATTTACCTTGCGAAACTGAAAAGCATTGTTAAAAAAAATGAACCCTTAAAACGGCTGGCATTGCAAATTTTAAAGATTAAAAATAAAAGATGATTCTTGGAAAGCTTCTTAAAGACTGGACGGTAAGGACAAATAAACTGGAACGGCTATGGCTGCTCGCTAAAATTGAATTTAAACTCCGGTATTATGAAAACAAGCTGGGTTTGTTCTGGGCATTGCTAAAACCGTTGCTCGACATGTGTATTTATTACGTTGCTTTTAAGGTTATCCTTAAAACAGATGTCCCCTCCTTTGCCTCTTATCTTTTTATAGGATTGGTAATGTGGAACTTCTTCCTGGAATCGACCAGCGGAACCATTGCCCTGCTAAATACAAAAAAGTACCTGTACGAATACAGCAATATGAACAAGCTTGAAATTTATGTTTCAACATTGTTTGCAAACAGTATCGGCTTTTTGTTTAACCTGACTATGTTTGTTCTGTTTTACAATTTTTTTGAAGCCGGTTCCGCCGGATTCTCCGTTTATAATCTCTGGATTGTGGTGCTGTTCTTTAACCTGTTCATACTGGCACTGGGCATTTCACTTATCTTATCCAACATATACATTGTTGCGAAAGATATCAACCAGGTATGGATGGTATTTACATCGTTTCTTTTTTTTCTGTCGCCTATTTTTTACAAGCTTTCTACATTTAAAAATGCACTGCCCGGGTTTGATTATGGCAACCCCCTGGCAGGGATCATTATTAATGCCAGGCGGGTAATGATGAATGATATTGGACCTGACTATACATTACTCGGGTTCGATTTTGTTTACGCACTGGTTATTTTATTTGCCGGACTTTTATTATTAAACAAACTGGGCGCAAAAGCTGCAGAAAAACTATAAGCATGGACAACGGCATTGCATTAAAAGCAAGAAACATCAGCAAAACATTTCACATCAGTGAAGACAGTCACAATACGGTAAAACACCGTCTCTTCAATTTGTTCAGCCCGTCCAGGAGAAAAAGTGTACCGGCTATCAAACTCATGAATTTTGAAATTAACAAAGGAGAATGTGTGGGCCTGATTGGACGAAATGGTTGTGGCAAATCTACACTGATACGTTTACTGGCCGGCGTATACCCCACCGATACCGGCTATGTTGAAATTAACGGTACTACCTTAATAATGAACCTTGGTGTTGGCATGAGCCAGGAACTGACGGCCCGCGAAAATATTTATGTATCCTCATCTGTGCTTGGGTTGAAGATTAAAGAGACGGATGCCATTTTTGACAAAATAGTAGACTTTGCAGAGATACGGGAGTTTATCGATACCAAGGTAAAGTTTTTTTCTTCTGGTATGATGGCACGGCTTGGTTTTTCCATTGCCGTTAACGCCGGTGCAGGCATCATGTTCCTGGATGAAATATTTGCCGTGGGCGATATGAAATTCCAGGAGAAGGCAATTAAAGTTTTTGAATCTTCCTGGATAGAAGGCAAGACCGTAATACTGGTAAGCCATAGCATGGATGTAATCAGGAAATATTGCACCCGCACGGCCTACATGAAAAAGGGTGAATTGATTTTTTTTGGCGAAACACAACAGGCGGTCGATATGTATATACAGGACAATCAGTAGACCGTTGACTATTGACTATTGACCATAGACCATTGACCGATGACCGATGACCGATGACCGTTGACCATAGACCGTTGACAATGGTCAATTGTCTATGGTCAATGGTCAAAGGGGCTTTTTATAACAGGCTATAAAGGACAGAAAGAACGATAGTATGGTATTACCCATTGTACGGTCAATATAGGTTTCAGAAATAATTGACAGGCACAAAGCCGAAATGACGAGCAGCCCATACCAATCGCCCGTTTTGATACATTGTATGCAGGGAAAAACAAAAAGAGCAGCCACAAAGAGCAGCAACCCAATCAACCCAAGACTCATCCACACATCCAGGTAGCTGTTGTGTACATTCCGGTTGGTATAAATGCCAAAAGCAAAACCCTTTTTGGCATATTGTTTCTTTAACAGGTCCATTTTATCTCCCAGCCCTGTACCGGTTATAAGATGTTCTTTGGCTACCGTCCATGCACATCCCCAAACAGCTATCCGCAGGTTGGCGCCATTCCATTGATCGGGTGTGAGCGCCATATTGAAATGACTTTCCCTGGTGGTACTGCTGTAATTAAATTTTGTGTATCCCAGTTCCTTAAAGCGGTTGAGCGTTTTGGGGAAAATTAAAAAAAGTAAAAGGGCGCCTGTCACCAGGCCCGCAGCCAGCAAAAGGCCCTGCCATCTTTTTCTTTTGTAAAAAATAGTATACAGCGCAAACAGCAAAACAAAACCATACAGGATGATGATGGCAATGCGGCTGGCCAGCAGAAAATGTACCGGCAGTAAAACAACCAAAACAAACAGCCAGGAATATTTTGGCAGCAGGGCCGACTTTGTAAAATAAAGATAACCAAAACTAAAAAGGGCCAGGTTAACCAGCATCGCAAAATAAATAGACTGCAGGTTAATTATTTCGCTCAGGTTATCATTGTAAAGAAGTGAAGGATCATGATAATGCGCGGCACGTTTAACCGCATAAGCCAGGCAAAGCACACCCGCAGCGCAGGTAGCAAAAACAAAACCATACAGGATCCGTTCTTTTAGCAGGCGGCCAATAAAAACACTTCCTATAGCCAGGGGAAAAACAAGGAAACTAATTCGTATCCCTACCCAGGAAATGCCTTCTTTTACGTTTTCCGACAGCAGGGCGCTGATACAATTGAGCAGGAAAAACGCCATTAGCAGCACAACGGCTTTTCTTTTCTTCAATAAAGCCAGTTTTTCTGCAGGGGTGTTATAAAAAAAACTATACACAAACAGCACCCACATGCCAACATTATAAAGCCAGTTAATACCGGGCATGTATAGCGCAAAGAAAAAAAAGACCAGTAAAAAATAAAGATTTTTCTCCTTCCTGTTAAATATTGCCGCGGCCGGATCTTCCAGTAATAATCTTTTTGTCATTGCCTTGTTATTGGCAAAAATAAGGCCATTAGGGGAATATTTTCTGCCCTCAGGGGCACATATGGCATGCTATTGGCCGCTAAATAAATACCAGACAACCAAAACATTTTTTTATGAAAAACATATTTATAACCCTGGTCATTGCCATAGCGCTGACGCTATTTTTTAGTTTCAGCAATAACAGACCGGTGCTGGTAAATGAAGAGGAGGATACAGATAATGAACCTGCACTGTTAGATACTGTTCCATTAAAAAAGGATACTACAAAAAAGAAATCCGGAACAACACCCTATGACTCTTTTGGAAAACCAAAGAAAATGGATACCACCGCATCAAAATAAGTCACGAAGATACCGGTGAGCAGACGCAAAAAATGGTGCTGATTTAGCAGGAAGCGGGCCGTGCGTGTTCTGTAAATGATTGAATGGCATCCAGCAAAGTATGCATTTCAAAAGGCTTTTCAATAAATTCATCTGCACCGGCATTCATACAAATCTCCTTTTTGTTACTGTATGCAGAAAACATGATCACCGGTATGGGAGATAGTTTTCGATGTGATTTAATGCGTTGGCACAAGTCGCACCCATCTGCCCATCCAAGGCTTTTATCAAGCAGCACAATATCAGGAGACAATTCCTCCAGTGTTTTTTCAAAATCGTCTATCCTGCTTTTTACAGAAACATGGTAATCGTTGCGAAGAAGTATAAGGCTGATAGTTGAAAGAATTTCTTCGTTGTCATCAACTACTAATATGTGTGGCTTTTTCAGCAGCATTGCGATACTAAAATTAGTACTAAAAACACAATTTCAACAACATTTTGCACCAGCAAACTATTTTATATTCGCCGCTGCACAATACCCCGTCACAGGCTTATTTTGCCGGCTCACTGGCTGGTGAAATTTGTAGCTGTGTTGAAAAAAATCGGAGCCAGACTGTCCTTAAATGCTGGTGATGCTATATTTTTCACTATATTTAGATATCAAAACGGTGACTTCTCGTTGATATAAATCGTTTCCTTAGTGAATCGATGAAATTAAGGGAATAGACGTTAAGAAGGCTGTGTCCTGCAAGGGGTACAGCTTTTTTATTGGTTGAATAGCCGGTAATACTTTATACAGCCAATTTTTTTTGGATGCTTTCTTTTCTTTTCTCCCAGCGGGCAATGGGCTGTGGCCGAAAAATTTCCCTGCCTTTCCGATCAGTTAATCCTACTGACCGTAAAATAGATTTGCTCAGGCTCGCTACCCTGGCCGACCTATTATTTCCCGGCGGCCGCAACAAGGCCGAAAATTTTTCAATGGCAGTTTTTATCAGCGAAAGCTCCTTTTTATACTTTTTTTCTTTGCGGTAAAGAATCATCAGCCTGTCGTACAGGTACGCATTTGCAGGTTGTTTTTTCAATACTGACTCGTATAGGCGAATGGCTTGTCTAATATCGCCCTGTTGTTCAAACAAGCGCCCGGCTGTTTTCCATTCGTGATCTGGTTGAATGTCAGCGCCTGCGGCTGTATACTCTTTTTGTTTAGTGAGCGCCTTCAACTTCAATGGCTTTTTTGTATTTTAAAAGGATGGCCTCTATTGCCGTCATTACATCTTCGGGACAATTGGTATTGTACAGCACGTACGGCGGGTTTGCAAAAAAACGATAACACAGGCTGGGTTTTACCAATTTTCCATCCAGCATTACGGGCTCTTTTTCCAGCTCTTCCAGTTCGCGGCGGATGAGGCTGAGGTTTTCATTTTGTGCAGATAGTTCCATAATCCTTTTTTTACTGTTAAAAAATACATACCGCCAGCAGCCAAAGCCGCTGCTGTTTTAGAATTTTTTTTTAAGAATGGCACTGGCAGAATCAAGCTGCTTTTGCAGCACGGGAAGGGTTTGCAGGGCAAAATTTCTTATCAGGCTGTTGTTGGTCTTGGCTGCCTTTTCAAATTCCTCCATGTCTGCCTTATGATTTTCTACCGTTATTTTCATGTATGCTTTATCAAATGCCGCACCCTTTTTTTATCCAGCTCCGTTATGTAATGCGCATGCTGTGTCAGCATGCTGTCTGGCAGGGCAACCCGCAACTGATCAGCGACGGTTTTTAAATGACTGCCGGCATCGGCCTGGTCTTTTACCATCATTTCACCAAATCGTTTTACACTGGCTGATGAGCCATTTTTGGCCGACAATTCTCCCAACGCTACTGCCAGCATGCCCGCGCTGGCTGCCCTGTTTAGGAACAGGCGGCCGGCTGTGTCTACCACGCTGGTAGAAACTCCTGCTCCGCTGTCTAATGGATGGGCTGTATGATCCTTCCCGGCTACCTGTACAGAATCTTTAGTCAGGGAATCATTGGTATTCACGGTGTGGGTGGTAGTATTGTTACAGGCCAGTAACATAACTGCAGAACTAATCCTGAAGAATAAGATGATGGAATTTTTCATACAGGCATTTACATGTTGTAAACAATAATAAAATCATGCCACCTGTTTTTGACAATGTTTACGAAAGAAATTGCGACTGCAGGGCATAATTTTCAACATCCATAAGGGGGTGCGTATAAATTGCCACAAGCTGCAGGCCTTCATTTATCAGTGAGTTGGTAAATGAGGGGGCGCCCTGCCCTTTTTTTGAAAACTTTTTTATTTCCATTAAAAACTTGCAGATATTTATCTGGTAATACCACTAAACAATGAAAAGAATACTAACGCTCGCCTTATCTGTGCTGCTCATCCAATTGCAGGCACAAACACCTGGCCCGCTTCTCAGCGATCCTGCGCGGCTGCAGGAAATCAAACAAAAAATACAGCAGCAGGATAAAGTTGCCCTGGCCACGCTTACCCAATTGCAAAAAAAAGCTGATTCACTGCTGGATATGAAACCGGTTTCTGTAATGGAAAAGAAAATGATACCGGTTAGCGGCAATAAACACGATTACATGAGCCAGGCCCCCTATTTCTGGTATGATAGTACAAAGCCAAACGGCCTGCCCTACCTGAGAAGGGATGGGCAACGCAACCCTGAAATTTATAAAATTACCGACCGCACCTACCTGGGTAAAATTGATAATGCCTGCCGGATTTTATCGCTGGCCTGGTATTTTACCGGCAACGAAAAATATGCAGCAAAAGCCAGCCTGCTTCTTCAAACATGGTTTATAGATGAAGCCACTAAAATGAACCCCCACCTGGATTATGGCCAGGCCATTCCCGGAATCAATACCGGCAGGGGCATCGGCATTATTGAAACAATAGCGCTTACCGGCATTGCAGACGCGGCCATCCTGTTACAGGGTTCACCCTCGTGGACGACCTCGTTAGACAAGCAGCTAAAACAATGGTATGCGCAATACCTGCAATGGATGCTGGCGAGTAAAAACGGGATGGAAGAACATGCCGCCAAAAATAACCATGGTACCTGGTACTATGCACAGGCAATTGATTTTGCATTGTTTACCGGCAATAAAAACAAGGCCGTTGAATTAATTAATGAAAGCAAAAAAAGACTCGACAGCCAGTTAACCGCAGAGGGAAAACAACCATTGGAACTGGAAAGGACCAACGGACTTGGCTATAGTACCATGAACCTGCATGGCTGGTTTACCGTGGCCACGCTATCGGCCAAAACCGGTATTGATCTCTGGAATTATAAAACGCCTGCGGGTGTTGGCATACAAACTGCATTCGACTGGCTGCTGCCTTTTGCCATGGGCGATAGTTCCTGGCCATACCAGCAAATATCAGGGTACGACAGAAAAAGCGAATGGTATCCTTTACTGCTGCAGGCTGCCGCAGGTTTTAAAAAGAAGAACTACCTGGAAATGGCCGCATCGGTCAATAAGGAAGACATGAATATGATTACTGAATTACTGTATAACAATTAATGACGGTAATAACGGGGAAACCATTTATTGTACTTTTCCCAACCAGCCCAGAACGGTGTTTTTGCAGGCAGGATATACTTCTTCCATTTTTGCCCTGATCCATTTGGAAAGTATTTCAAAAACAATAAAACCTATAATAACAGAAATAAACAACTCCAGGTTGCTGAATGTTTTTTTGTCAATGACTGTCCTTCTGGCTGCCAGTCCCCATAAGTTTCCAATACTGCGGGTAACAAAAAAATGAGATACCAGTTTTGTAGCGGCCATACCAATGGCAAACCCAATAAAATTGGCAATGAAATTATCGTAGAGGTATTTGAAAAAACTTTTTGTTTCGGGAAACTTCATAGGATAAATTTTATCAGGACAAAATACGCATTGTTTGGGAAAATGTCAAGTGCGGAATAAGAGAAGCCGGTTGCGATGCCAGTAACAAAGCAACAATGTAATGCCACCTCCCTGTTTTGCAGCGGCCATCGCGGTAAACAAACCGGCACGCCCCTACCGCGTTATCCTGAATGTTAAATTGATCCTGGGCGCAATGGGTTTGCTGGTTTTTGGAATATGGTGCTCCCAGAATTGCTGCACGGCGGCCGACATTAACAGGAAGGATCCATGTGTAAGCGGAATGCTAAAGGGCTTAATGGCCTTGTCAAATTTATGCCGCAGGTGAAAGGCACGTGTTTGCCCAAAGCTGACTGATGCAATAGGTTGATGACCTGAAAGAGGTTCATTGTCGCTGTGCCAGCTTACTGAATCCCTGCCATCGCGGTACAGGTTCAGCAGCACGCTGTCGAATGATATACCGCAGGCCGACTCTACTTTATTTTTTATATACAGCAGCTCCGGCGTCCATTTATTGCCTTCGTTGTTGCTGTACCAGGCGGTTAGCCGCGGATCCAGCACCATTTTATCGTACATTTTTCTTTCTCTTTGCCGCCAGGGTGCCTGCTGAAGCAAGATATCATAAAAGCGATCCGATTCAGCTTTTTCAAAAAACTGTTCCCTGAGTATAAGACTGGCATCTGCCAAATCATAATTGGAAAAAGTTTTACGGCCCTCATCAAAAAGTAGTTTTTCATCAAATAAACCCAGCATAGCATGTCTTTTTTTATTTCAGTGTAATCTTACAACCACCATTACAAACACCATTAAAAGTACAACATTTCCATAAATTACTAAAATTTTTAGCAATTATTTTTGGGTTGATTATATGGTGAATCCGGGGCCGGAACCATTAAAATAAGCAGACAGCAAACCTCAAAATTTCGTAGTATTGCGCCTCACTATTTGCCCGCCACGTGAAAATGTTCTTTGCAATGAACATCGCCCAACAAACATTCACATTATCAATAAAATACCGAATGAAACAATCCGCATTGTATTTTCTTATTTGCCTGCTGTGCTGCTGTTCGGGGTTAATGGCCCAGCAAAACTACGAGCTACATGAAGGCTGGGTATTTGAAAAGGCCACAGCGGTTAAAATGGATGGGGCTGCTATTTCAATGCCTGCTACCAGTATAGCCGGCTGGAAACCCGCCGTAGTACCCGGCACAGTGCTTACCAGCCTGCTGGCAAACCAACTGGTACCGGATCCTTTTTATGGCATGAACAACCAATTGATACCCGATATCTATACTGCAGGCAGGGATTATTATACGTACTGGTTTGTAAAAAATTTCAAAGAGCCCGCCCCCGCTGCCGGCGAGCAGGTATGGCTGCATTTCAGGGGTATTAATTATGGGTGCGATATTTTTCTGAATGGCCATCCACTTACTACGCAAACACACAAGGGAATGTTTTTAAGCCAGACCTATAATATTGGGTCCCTGTTAAGAAAAGATGGCAATAACCGGCTGGCTGTTATCGTGTATCCACCCGATGCGCCGGGCAATGCCAATGGTGGCCAGGGTGGCGATGGCACCATTGCCAAAAATGTTTCCATACAATATACAGCCGGCTGGGACTGGATACAACCTGTTCGCGACAGGAATACCGGCATCTGGGATAAGGTGTGGATAGAAAAAACGCGGCAGGTAAATATTTGTAACCCGCATATTGTTACACGGGTACCCGGCGTTCGTTTTGTAAGCGATAACCAGGCCCCGGCCACCCTGCAGGTATCTGCCGAGCTGAAAAATGCTTCTTCTTCCCCGGTTACCGGCGTATTTAGCTATCAACTGGAAGGAAAAACCATTGCAAAGAAAATAACACTGGCTGCGTCATCCACCACTATGGTACAGATGGATGACCTTGTATTAACCCATCCAAAATTGTGGTGGCCGAATACCTATGGCCCTCAAAATTTATACAAAATCAATTTACGGTTTACCATTTCCGGTAGCATACTCTCCGATGAAGAGGCGGTCAGCTTCGGCGTCAGGGACATTACGCCGCAATGGAATGCGGTTACCCGGAGCATGCAGGTAATGGTAAACGGGCAAAAAATATTTATGAAAGGCGGCAACTGGATTATCTCAGATGCGATGCTGCGTTTTTCGCCCGAAAGATATGATGCCGAGATACGTTTCCACAGGGATATGAACCTGAACCTGATCAGGGTGTGGGGCGGCGCTATTACGGAGCGGCCCGAATTTTACGAAGCCTGCGATAAATATGGTATGCTGGTGATGCAGGATTTCTGGGGCTCGGGCGATTGCAATGGCCGCTGGCAGGACCCCATGAAGCTGGATGACCAATGGACACGCCGAAGTTACCCTGATGATCATGCGCTTTTCCTGGCTTCTGCAAAAGACCAGGTTAAACTACTCCGCAACCATCCTTCGCTGGCTATCTGGTGTGGCGGCAATGAGATTACATTGCCGCAGGATATTTTTCATCCTTTAAAAGATTCCATTCTTCCGGCACTGGATGGCACCCGATGGTTTATAGATTACTCCAATTCGGACAGCATGTCGTATAATTTCCTGGGTGGCAATGGCGACGGGCCTTATGGCATACAGGATCCCAAAACTTTTTTTCAGAACCGGACCTACCCTTTTAATTCTGAAGTGGGTTCTGTTGGCCTGGGCGACTATGAATCGCTGGAACGTTTTATGCCCGAAGCCAATCGTATTGTACCTGCCGACCGACGCGGCCCGGAAGATTTTAGCGACAGCGTCTGGAACTATCATAAATACATCAGCTATGGCCGCGCAACAGAACCCTATGGCAAATCCACCGATATAAAAGATTTTACCGAAAAAGCACAGCTGGTCAATTACGACCAGTACAGGGCGCTGATAGAAGGCTTCAGTGCGCATATGTGGGAATGGTATACCGGTGTAATTATCTGGAAAACACAAAACCCCTGGACGGCCATGCGCGGGCAGATGTATGATTACTATCTGGACCCCAATGCCTGTTTATACGGACTTCGCAAAGCCGGCGAACCGGTGCATATACTTTTCAACCCGGCCGACAGTATGGTGATGGTAACCAACAATAGTTTTGAAACGCACCGCGACATGATGCTGCAGGTAATAATGGTTGATATGAAGGGAAAGAAAACACTGGTAACACAGGTATTTTCTGAAGTAGGTCCTGCCCTCGCCAAAAAATATTTATCTGTTAAACGCGAATTGAAAAAAACAGCTTCGGAAGAAGGTGCGTTCCTGGTGCTGCGCCTGTTAAACACGCAGCAGCAAATTATCAGCGATAATATTTACTGGCTGCCCGATAGCAGCGGTAATTACAGCGGCCTGCAAAAAATGGCAAAAGCAGGTCTGCAGGTTACTGCAAAGCCCGGCACCCCAGGAAAAATTGAAGTTACGATGACCAATCCAGGCAACGGGCCTGTTGCTTTCTTTAACCGGGTTTCGCTGGTGGATGCACAAACGAAAAAAAGGCTGTTGCCTGTTTTTTACAGCGACAATTATGTATCAATCTTACCCGGCGAACAGAAAACCATCACCATCGATTATACGCCTGTCGCGGGCAATACACCGCTGGTGGAACTAAGGGGATGGAATGTAGAAAAACAGCTGTACCCGGTAAAATAAGCGATTACTATTCCAGCACAAACGTGGCTAAGGATCTTGGCGGCAGTTTTATATTGCCGGCACTGCTTAATGAAGAATGTTTCATATCAACCCCGGTACCGGCCGTAGTAAGGTATTGATCAATTTTTTTAATTTTTGCAGAGCCCGGTGTTTGCAGGCTGATTTGTTTTTCTGTCTTTGTATAATTAATACAAACTGCCACTATCTTGTTACCGCCGGTAAATGCACTCAGCATAATATCCTTCGCAGCCTGTATATCATTCAATTTATCGCTTCTTTCTATCACGATGCGTTTCATACCCGGGCGTATAAACCGGCTATAATGGCCCAGGGCCCACAGGTTTTTTGTTATGGTGAAATCTCCTTCGGTATTGGCAGCATTGTTTTTCAAGGCCAGCAGGTAATAACGGGTATCCGTATCCGCATTACCCGGCTCCCATGAATTCCAGAGATGCCAGGCGCCGGCATTGGCAACGCAGAGATCGTGATAAATTATTTTAGACAGAAACAAGGCGCAGTCAATGGCGCTTATATTTCCCTTTGCGCCTTCTTTGTAGCCATTGCCCAGCATACAATATTCTGATTGCCAGAAAGGCACTTTGTATTTGGCTGCGGTATCTTTTAATTTACTGCGCACCTTTATGATATTGGTATCGCCCAAATCGGTAAAATAACTATGGCCTTCTATTACAGGTTGCAGGTTGGCCAGCTTTCCCAGGTAAAGCGGGCTGCCGGGCGAGTAAAAGTTTTGTACCTGTGCAGTAGCCGGTCCGCCGCCATCGTACAGGGCGGTGAGCATACCTGCCTCTGCTACCAATATCTTAGCGGAAATTTTTTTGGCAGCCAGCACACTGTCCAGGATCACGGTTACCTTATAAATATCCTTATTGTGCCAGGGGGTTCCTTCCTGGTTCATTTTTCCAAATTTGGCCGACCAATCCCATTGCGGTTCATTTACCGGGCTGATATAATTAAAATGAATCCCTTCTTTATCAAAATGCGTTATTACATTGGCAAGAAATTCGGCATAAGCCGCATATTTATCCTCCTTTAAATTGGCTTCGTAATTTTTTTCTGTTTTAAAACCCAGGCCGTTTTTGGTGAACTGCACCGGTGGCGTATTGCTAAAGGCAATCAGGTTCTCTACACCATAAGCGGCTGCTTTTCTTACAAACCACATATAACCCTTTTGTTTTTCCCAATCGTAGGTTCCGCCGGGAGAAAGAAAACATTCTACCCTTCTTACCGGGTCGCTGATGCCGCTGCTGTCGCCTTGCTCCGCAGTACCCCCGCCAATATTAAAACGCCATGCAGAAAGACCAATGCCCAATGGATCTCCGTCTTTGTTAAAAGATTTGCTAAACAACAGCTCCGCCATTTTTTCTTTTTTTTCGGAAGGCCAGTATTTGCCGATGCCCTCCGAATACCAGGCGCCCGATGCCCCAATATTATCGATGGTTTGTGCTGTATTTTTTGTGTTGAGGGTAAATATGACTGGTTGCGCATGCACGGTTGTCGCGGTGGCCAGCACCCATGATGCCAGTAGTAATTTCTTCATATTGCAATCTGCTATAAGATTTCGGGAAAGAATGGCTATTTCGGTTTAAATATAGTTATTTTGTCAATGGCAACTATCACCGGAATACCAGGACAGTTGCCCCGGTTCAAACCCTCACCAAAATTGTTTCCTGTGTTATATTCGTAGCAAGCAACCCAATCAATAGTATTGTATGAAACAGCCATCAACAACCGCCATTTCATTGTTAACGCTTCTTTTATTTTTTGTTGCCAATGTATTGCATGGGCAGCCATTGGATGCTGATAAAATAAGATCTGATTTTAAAGCATTGCTGCAAAGACCCGGTACAGATCCCAGGCCGGTTTTTACGGCGGTTCATTCCGATTCGGCAATTATTGAAAAAGGTTATTTCTATTCGGAATCTACAGAAAAAGTGCCGGTATTGATTTACAAACCGCTTACAGGCATCTCAAAGAAATTACCTGTTGTTATTTGTCTTCATGGCACCGGTGGCAGCAAAGACGATGAAGGTATAAAAGCCTTATTGTACCGTTTTTCAAAAGCAGGTTTTATGGCGGTTTCTATTGATGGAAGGTTTCATGGAGAAAGGGCGCATGCAGGAGCTGTGCATAACAGTTATGTAGATGCTATCATTGCAGCCTGGCAAAATAAAGACAGTGCAAAACAAACCCATCCGTTTTTCTTTGATACGGTATATGATCTGTGGAGACTGGTTGATTACCTGGTTACCCGGCCCGATGTTGAACCCGCAAGAATCGGCATGATGGGCATTTCCAAAGGCGGCATTGAAACATGGATGGCGGCGTCGGTAGACACCAGGATAAAAGTGGCGGTGCCGGTAATAGCGGTACAAAGTTTTAAATGGTCGCTGGAAAATGATCGCTGGCAGGGCCGCGCAAGAACCATCTGGGGCGCACATGTGCAGGCAGCAAAAGATTTGGGCGATACGGGCGTCAACAAAAACAACGTACTGATCTTCTGGAACAAATTGCTGCCGGGCATTACAGGCGAATTCGATTGTCCATCCATGCTACAACTGATTGCCCCGCGGCCATTGCTGGTGCTGAGTACCGAAAACGATCAAAACTGTCCTTTACCCGGCGCCAGGATAGCTTATGCATCGGCCGGGCATGCCTACCAGGCAAAAAATGCAATGAACAAACTGCAGATGGATATTGAGCCCAATCAGCCGCACCGTTTTACGGCAAAGCATGAGAACATGGCTATTGCATGGTTTGTGAAATGGCTTTGAGTAAGGCTAAACGCCTGACTACCCATCTAATTATTACCCATATACGCAACTCAAAAAAAGGATGTGTGCTGACAGGTTTGCACCCTACTTCATTACGCTAATCATCACTGCCTGTCCGCCTTTTGCCTTAATATCAATGGGAAAAACATCCCCCCTGCTTACCATCATTGTTCTTTTGCGGATGCTGCCCTTTTCATCATCTTCATAAATAACTGCGGTATATTTTTTTCCTGGGTCCAGGAACCCCAACGAAAGATTTTCTTTCCAGTCTTCCAACCCGGCCACATTGCCCAGGTACCAGGTGCTACCATTACGGCGGGCAACACTGATATGTTTGCCTATTTCACCCAGCAAATAATGCGATTCATTCCAGACGGTGGGCACCAGGCTAAAGAATTCAATCTCGTCTTCATTGGTATATTCTTTGGGCCGCCCATACCAGAATATAGATTGCAGTGGACTAAAATACACCACGGTCAATGCCAGTTGCTGCGCCATACTTACTTTAATGTTTTTGCTGTAGCTGTTGGTTGTATTGGGATAACAAAAAGTAAAATCGGCAGGCCCGGCCAGAAATCTTGTAAATGGCAGTACGGTGGTGTGAAAAGCATCAGGGCTGTTCTCATCTCCCCTTATTCCTTCCTGTGTTAATAATGCCGGGTAGGTTCTGCTAAGGCCTGTTGGTTTATAATTATCATGTATGTCAAGAATAAATCCATAATCGTTTACTTTTTTAATCGCCGGGATCAGCCAGCCAATACCTTTCTGCGTTAAGCCGTCTACAAAACCAAATTTTAAACCACGTACGCCCCATTTTTTATACAATGGAAGAATGGTATCCAGTTTTGCTTTTAACCCAACGTAATTAACATAGAGTATTACACCAATGCCTTTTCCCTTTCCATATTGAATTACCTGCGGCATATCAATTTCAGGAATTACCTGTGTGGGATCGGAAGTAGATCGAAACTCTGCACCATACCAGCCTGCATCGAACATGATATATTGAAAATGATGTTTGGCTGCAAAGTCAATGCAATCCAGCCCGCTTTGGGTGTTCAGTTGAGATCTTATCAGCTTGCCGGGTTTTATCCATGCAGGTATATTTTGGGCTGAAGCCGGAGCAAGTTTTATAAACAGCTGGCTAAACTGGTGCAGCCCCACAGCGCTTGTTGCCATGCTGATGGTGCGCCAGGGTGTTTCAAAAGCGCCATTCAATGCTACCGCCGTATCTCTTATAAAGGCCGGCACCAGGCTATAGGGGTTATCTCCTTTTTTTAATTCCGTCTTTGTATAATTTTCATTGTCGGCTTCCCCGATGCTGATAAATAATTTGCCATTGGCTAAGGTAGCCGGCAAATCGCATGAATGAGTAAATGTATCGATTGCTACCGGGGTAAATACCGACTCCTGGTTGTATTGATACAATGTGTACGGGCCTGTAAAATTAAATTCGGTCAGTTCCTTATTGATTGCGCTATTTGCCGCGCCGGTTTGCTGCGGCAGTGTATAACGGAAGGCAACACTGCCATCGTACACCCGGGCTATGACTTTAAAAGGCATATCTCCGGATAAACACGATAATATTATTTGATTGTAATTATTATTAATGGTGTCATCTTCTCCCAGTCGCCAGGCAAACTTTTCGCGAATGCTTTTTTGAACGCTGGTTTTTACCATTGTCCTTTCACCCACCACCATTCCATTCAATACAAACCCCAAAGCCGACCAGTCGGTTACCGGGCTACCGTTAAACAATACCCTGTATACCATTTTTTGACGGGCATCCGTTCCTGTTTCAAAACTGGTCAGCTTGTTGGGCGAATATAGCTTGCAGCTAGTCTTAACCTGGCCATTCGACGTTTGAATAATAAAAAAAGTGGTTACCATGCAAAAAAAACAGGTAATCCTGCCTGAAAATCGTTTAGTTATGGTGGTGGAAAGCCAATCTGCAGATAACGGGAATTGCATGCTTTTATGGGTTTAAAATGGGTGGCAGGAATTGGTTTTCAAAATACCAAATTCATCATTTAAATACCAAAAAATAACTTTTTTGTTAGTTAAACCTACCAACATATATTTGCCGCGGAGAGATGGCAGAGCGGTCGAATGCGGCGGTCTTGAAAACCGTTGAAGTGCAAGCTTCCGGGGGTTCGAATCCCTCTCTCTCCGCTGGTAACCGTTATTTTAGGTAAAAACAAATTAAGTGAAGCCTGCAAAACATTGATTTGCAGGTTTTTTGTTTTTAGCCCTTCTTGAATTTACTCCTCTTTATCGCCCATTTGTGTCGAGTATTCAATGGAGTTGCCTTCACTTTACAAAAGACTCCACAAACTTAACTCAAGCCATTAATTATTAACGTTTTATAGTAAAACAAGTTACCGGAGACAAACTCTCCTGAAGAATCTCCGCACTATTTTTATAATTCTAAAAAATGATTAAAATGGAAAAGAGTTTCGGCCTTTATTTTCACTTAAAAAAAGCCAAAAATGAAAAGCAATTAGAGCGTTCGATCTATTTAAAAGTGACGGTTAATGGCGCGTTTTGCGAAGTCAGTACCAAGAGAAAATGTGAGCCTTCAAAATGGAATGTTGCAGCAGGACGAGTAGAAGGTAAAACAGAAGCCGCCAAATCCGTCAACAGTTACCTGGATGTGCTCCAACGCAAAGTATTTGATTACAGAAAACAACTTTTTGATGATGATAAACCACTCACCGCAGCGAATATTAAAATGCTGCTGCAAGGGCGGGAGATAAACCGACCTAAGCATATGCTGATGGAGATCTTCAAGCAGCACAATGATCAAATCAGGGCCTTACTTGGACGCGAATATGCAGCTGGGACGCTTGAACGATACGAGACTTCGTACAAGCACACTTCTAAATTTTTACAATGGAAGTATAAAGTGACAGATATGGATATCACCAGATTGAACTATGAGTTTATGGCAGAATATGAATTTTGGTTAAAAAGTGTTCGTAAATGTGACCATAACTCCACAATGAAATACCTGGCAAATTTTAAAAAGATCGTTATTCGATGCCTAAAGAACGGCTGGTTAAAGCAAGATCCTTTTATTGGATTTAAATTGACAAAAAGAGAAGTTGAAAGAATTGCCCTTTCACAAAATGAAGTGGACCGCATTGCTTCGGAAATATTTCCAATGGAAGTGACATCAATCGTCAGAGATATTTTCTTATTCAGCTGCTATACCGGGTTGGCATATGCAGATGTAGAAAAACTAAAAAAGACAGATATTGTCACCGGCAACGATGGCGGCCAATGGCTCGTATCCCGGCGTCAAAAAACAGATATTACCGCGAAGATTCCCTTACTACCTGCTGCCGTGACAATAATAAATAAACATGCCAGTCATCCTAAATGTGTTGCCAAAAACCTTGTTCTTCCCGTGTTAACCAATCAAAAAATGAATGATTATCTTAAAATTATTGCCAACCAGTGTGGTATCACTAAAACGTTGACATTTCATATTGCCCGCCATACGTTTGCAACTACTGTTACCTTAAGCAATGGCGTGCCAATAGAAACCGTTTCAAAAATGTTGGGTCACCGGAATTTAAAAACCACCCAGCATTATGCTAAAATACTAGACAAGAAAATTGGGGATGATATGAAAGGACTGATGGAAAAATATAAATAAGAAACTAGACAAACAGTGGTGGTATGACACAAGGTTTGTCCGGCTTTTACGATGCTCTGTGAAATGATCTGCTGGCAACGGGTGTGGTGGATAATATATTGTGTTGGCCATAACTTGAAGCGGCAATAAGTAAAAAGCAAACACAAGTTAATGTTACATTGGGTTGACTACTCTGTCCGCAAATTTTTCACCGGGTTTATCAACGCTGCCTTTATACTGGAGTTGCCATACTACTCATAAACGTACATACGGTGTATCAAAATCGGACGAGTATATCGTTTGATTTTTAATTAATATGTTAATATTCAATACATTGTTTGTTTGGCATTTGTTTGGACAAAATCTTATGCATCCTATTGATTCGCCAATGAAATAATGGTCAATGAACAAAAAAGCATGATAAAAAACTATCTTAAAACAGCGCTCCGAAATCTGAACAGAAGAAAGATTAGTTCATTTGTTAATATTTCCGGGCTTGCAGTAGGTTTCGCGGCTTTCTTGCTGATATTCCTGGTGATCCGCTATGAGCAGAGTTTCGACAGCTTTCATACAAAAAAAGACAGTATTTACAGG
>Ga0068859_100000027_pt1 | contig 182371 bp, 145 predicted proteins | sample KBSSwiS22_FD_66585 | JGI IMG/M metagenome (GOLD analysis project Ga0068859, IMG submission 66585) | Switchgrass rhizosphere microbial communities from Kellogg Biological Station, Michigan, USA - KBS Switchgrass S2-2 | ecosystem: Host-associated > Plants > Roots > Rhizosphere > Soil ...
CCACGTTCCGCGGAACCGACGATCACCACGTTCCGCGGAACCGACGATCACCACGTTCCGCGGAACCGACGATCACCACGTTCCGCGGAACCGACGATCACCACGTTCCGCGGAACCGACTCGGGCGACGGAGCGCCCTCGTCGGCTGCGTTGGGCGGCGGTTAGTCGGGGGCGGTCGGCGATCAATCGCGGCAGTCGTCGAACCACGAAGACTGCGTTTCTCAACCATATGGTTGACATCCGAGGAGGCTAGCTCTAGCCTGATCTTCAACCGATTGGTTGAGGAGTCGAGGGGATCGTGGATCAGCTGTCGCAGGTGTTCGCGGCGCTCGCCGACCCGACGCGGCGGGACCTGGTCGCGCGGCTGACCGACGGGGACGCCACGGTCGGCGAGCTGGCCGCGCCGTACTCGGTCTCCGTCCAGGCGGTTTCCAAGCACCTGAAGGTTCTCGAGCAGGCCGGCCTCGTCAGCCGGACGAGCGGCGGCCACCGCAGCCCGGTACACCTGGAGGCGCAGGTCTTCGACCTGGCGACGGCCTGGCTCGAGCGGTACCGCCGGCAGGCCGAGGCGCGCTACCGCCGCCTCGACGCCGTCCTCGCCGCGCTGAACGAAGCCGAGGCCGCAGGTGGCAGCGGTACCCCCAGCAGGAACCAGAAGCAGGACCAGACAAAGAAGAGCAGGGAGAGCGCCTGATGGCTACCACGACGACCGTCAGTATCGAGGCCGACCAGAGTGTTCCACTGATCCGGATTACCCGAGACTTCGCCGCGACTCCAGCGCAGCTGTTCCGGGCGCACACCGACGCGGAGCTGTTCGCCCGCTGGGCCGGCCCGGACGGAATGGACAACCGCATCGACTACTGGGATGCCCGTACCGGCGGCAGCTGGCGTTACGTCGCGCACCGGGACGGTGCCGAGTTCGCCTTCCATGGCTGTTTCCACGAGATCGGGCCCGACCGGCTGGTGCAGACCTTCACCTATGAGGGCGTGCCCGACGGCGTCGCCCTGGAGACCCTGTGGTTCGAGGACCTCGGCGACGGCCGCACCCGGCTGCACGCCCAGTCCCTCGTCGACAGCTTCGAGGCCCGTGACGCCTTCCTCAACAGCGGCATGGACGAGGGTGTCGAACAGGGCTACGCCAAGCTCGACGCGCTGGTCGCCTCCGGCGATGTCTGAGGCCGCCCACGGGCCGGCCGCTGACGGTTCGCCCGCCGCCGAACCGACACCGAACGCCGAGCCCACCGGTCTGGTCGCGCTCGCCGACCGGCCGGCCGAGCGCCACCGACGCATCGCGGCGGCGTTCACCGACCGGGTGCTCGGCACCGGCGACTGGGACGCGCAGTCCCCCGTGGCCGAGTGGCGGGCACGTGACGTCGTCGGCCACCTGTGCGAGTGGTTCCCGGCGTTTCTCCAGACCGGAACCGGCATCGAGCTCGCCCGCGGCCCCTCGGTCGACACCGATCCGGTCGAGGCGTGGCGGGTGCATGCGGGTGCTGTCCAGGCCTTGCTCGACGACCCGGCTACGGCCGACCGAGTGCTGCGCCATCCGCAGATCGGCGAGTTCCCGCTCGCGGGGGCGGTCGACCAGTTCTACACGGTCGATGTCTTCATGCACACCTGGGACCTGGCCCGGGCGACCGGCCAGGACGACCGCCTCGACCCAGGCTTGTGTGCGGCCCTGCTGGCGGGCATGACGGGGATGGACGACATCCTCCGGGCCTCCGGACAGTACGGGCCGCGGGTGCCAGTGCCCGAGGATTCCGACACGCAGACCCGCCTACTCGGGTTCATCGGCCGGGACCCGCTGTTCGCCCCGGCGGGCCCTGCGGCGGCTAATTCCGTTTCGTAGTCGGGGTTACCGTCCTAGTCTCGTCGAATGCTGGTAGCGGTCACCACGTTCGCCGTCGCCTCCGTGCTCGTCGTGCTGCTGCCCGGTCCGGACACGCTCGTAGTGGTGCGCAACCTGATGGCCGGCGGGCGCCGGCTCGGCCTGCGGGCCGCGCTCGGCGCGATGACCGGGCTGGCCACCTGGGTGGTCGCCGCCTCGCTGGGGCTGTCCGCGCTGCTGACGGCGAGCCACGACGGGTACCTCGCGCTGCGGATCGCCGGCGCGGTCTACCTCGGCTGGATGGGCCTGACCACGCTACGGGCCAAGCCACACGAAAACCCCGCACGCCCCGGTGAGGTGGCTGAGCCTCGCCGGGGCCTGGTCGGGACCGGGTTCACCGCAGGCATGCTCACCGATCTGCTCAACCCCAAGGTCGGGGTCTTCTTCGTGAGCTTCATGCCAGGGTTCATCCCGAGCGGCGCCCCGGTCACTGGGACGTCGCTGCTGCTCGGCGGGATCTTCGTCGTGCTGACGGCTGCCTACTACGGCGCGTTGCTCGCCCTGTCGGGGCCGGTCATACGCTGGATGGCCGACGGCCCGGTCCGTCGCTGGGTCGACCGGGTCACCGGGCTCGTGCTCATCGCCTTCGGCGTCCGCCTCGCAGTCGAGCCCTGAGCCCCGCGCTCCGAGCCCCCGAGCCCCCGAGCCCCGACGACCGTCTCGTCTGTCGGTCCCGGGTGGCGCTCATCGAGCAGCTTCGCGACTGGACCAGCTGACGGCCGCCGCGGGCGCGGCCGTCGCGGCGTAGGCGGACGCGAGGTCGGCGAGCAGCGGCGCCGCCGTCCATTCGGTACCCGACAGACGCTGCGTCACCAGCAGGACCCGATGGTGGGCGTCGTCGATCCGGAAGACCGCGACCCGCGGCGGCTGGTCGGCCGGAAGGGCGAACGGGCGGTCGACGACGCTGCGAACGGCGTGCGCCATGCCCTGGCCGTCAATCCCGTCCATTCGCGCCATGTCCGTCATGTCGACCCATTCGATCGGCGGCGCGACGGTGGTCAGGACCCGGGGACGGGCGACGCCGTCGGCGACGTCGATGACGGTGCGCAGCGCCTCGTGGCGCACGGCCACCGTCGCGAACGCCGCGCGCAGGGCCGCCGCGTCCAGGTCGCCGAAGGCGTCCACGAGCACTGGATGGTTGTAGATGACGGAATCGGCGGACACATCGCGACAATGCCAGAGGATGATGCCAGATTCCGCCGGCCTGGCAGGATGCGGACAGGTGGCGACGGAACGGGCGTGACGCAGACGTGCGGAGCTTTGGTGACGGTGAGTGAGCCGCCGCCAGAGGTCGGCGACAACCACCCGGTCGGCGACCACCCGCCCGACGCCGACCCAGACCCGCCAGGCGCCCAGCCACCGGGCAATCCACATCGCCGCGCCGGCCGATGGGCCGCCGGATGGCGGCCGCCCGCCGCTCCCGCGGGTGAGTCTGGCGGCCAGCACCTGACGACCGCCGGTCTCGCGGCTTGGCCGGCGGACACCCGCCGGCCAAGCCGTCAGGGCCGGACCGTTACCTTCTCGCCGGTGCGCGACTCGATGTTGTGCGCGGCTGCGTCGAGAAGCTGGTGGGCAAGATCCGACAGGGCCCGTGAGGCCGCGACCTCGTCACCGATGGCCGGCACGTCGGCGTCGTTCGGATGGCAGCGGGCCGTGCCCCGGGCGCGCATTTCCCCGCCGGTCCCCAGCTTCCCCAGTTGCATCGCGCCGTCACCGTGCAGCCGGGCCTCGGCACGGGTTCTGCCCCCCTCCTCGGTCAGCTGTACGTCCACGGTCCAGGTCTTGGTCATCGTCATCGTGCTCACCGCCTTCGTCGCTGCCGCTGTGCTGGTACCTCCTGGACCCTTACCCGTTCGCCGCCGGTTGACCAACCTTCGGCGAACCCGCGCTGACCACGCGTTTGCATGGCCACGGGGCCGGCAGCCGTGGAGCCTGGGAGCTGCTGCGATGAGTCGGGCCACGCCGGACGGTCAGTATGTCGGGCAGCCGCGACCGCGACAGCCCGGTAGATCCGGAGGCCGGCGCGTGGGCAGGTGGGATGAGCTGGTGGGCGACGCCCAGCCGTCGGGGGCTGGCCCGGTGGCAGGAACGGCCGCTCCCCTGGCGGGTGAGCTCCGCTGGGAGTTCGACCTGGCGTCGGACCGGCGTGCGGCACCGGAGCTGTGCGCGTCGCTCCACGTCGCCCTGGCCGCCGCTCCGGAGGCGCTGACGGTGGTCTGCGATGTCAGCAGGGTGGGCACGCCGACGCTGGCGGCCGTCAGCACTCTGGCACGGCTGCGGCTGACCGCCCGCCGGCTCGGCCGTGGTTTCCGCCTGCACGGTGCACAGCCGCGGCTGGTCAGCATGATCGAGCTTATGGGCCTCGCCGACGTGTTGGACGCAGGCACGGCACCGATGCCGGCCGCCGGCGGCTCAGGATTCCAGGTAGGGCGGGAGGCCGAACAGGGGGAACAGCTTGTCGGTGTCGAGGAAATGGTTGACCCCGACGATCCGGCCCGCTGACAGCTCGAGCACCATCAGCGACCACGGAACGTAGGCGCCCGCGCCGATCGTGTCCGGCAGCGGCGACGCCTCGGATCCGGTGACCGCGGCGTGGACGGCCGCGTGCTGCGCGGCTTCGCCCGGGGCCAGCAGGTGGTATTGGCCGAAGGCGGGGCTTCCGTTGGCCATGGTCGGTACCAGCCGGGAGTCGCGGCAGACGGCTCCCGTGCCGAGCATGAACTCGGTGATGTCGGCCGGGCCGCGCAGCCAGAGCTCGAGCGGCGGCATGGTCATGGTCGCGTCCTCGTGGAGGAGCGCGGTGAGCGCGTCCATGTCGTAGCTCTCGAACGCGGCCACATAGCGGGCGAGCAGGTCGCGCTGCTCGTCGTCGGTCGGGCGCAGCTGGTCGGTCTCGGCGGCCGGCGAAGCGGCGAGGGTGGCGCGGGCGCGCTGGAGGGCGCTGTTGACCGATGCGACGGTGGTGTCGAGCAGCTCCGCGGTCTCCGCCGCCGACCAGCCGAGGACCTCACGCAGGATGAGCACCGCGCGCTGCCGCGGCGCCAGCCGCTGCAGCGCGACGACGAGCGCGAGCCGCACCGAGTCGCGGGCGACGGCTAGCTCGGCCGGGTCCGCGGCGGTTCCGACCCCGCCACCCGGCAGTACGGCCGCGTCGGGCGCAGGCACGATCCAGGTCGCCTCCGGCAGCGGCGCGGACAGCGCGTCGGCCGGCGCGGACGGGCCGGACAGGTCCATGGGCCGGGCCCGGCGGGCCCGGCCGGCGGCCAGGTCCGAGCAGACGTTGGTCGCGATCCGGTACAACCAGGTCCGCAGGGACGCCCGGCCCTCGAAGCGGTCCAGGCTGCGCCAGGCGCGGATCATCGTCTCCTGCACGGCGTCCTCCGCCTCGAACGGCGACCCGAGCATCCGATAGCAGTAGCCGGTGAGCTCGGAGCGGTGGCCGGCCATCCGCTCCTCGAGCTCCGCGCGGCCGCCCGCGAGCGTGCCCACGGCCGAGGTATCAGCGACTTGGGTGCCGATAGGTCCTGACGTGCCCTGCGTCATAACCCGATGATGCACCCCGGGTCCGACAAAATCGCGCGCGCCGTCTCGTCCCGGGCCGGCAGCCACCGCACGGACCCCGGACGCTTGCTACCAGGCAACATGCCGGCAATGCCCTCGACCTACGGTCCGCTGGTGACCGTCGTAGACCCCGCCAGCCCAGCTCCCGCCCTCGCTGGCGTCGCCGCTCCCGCCGTAGCCGCCGCTCCCGCCGTGGCGACAGTGACCGCGGAGGCGACAGTGACCGCGGAGGCGACAATGGCCACGCTCCGCGGCCGTCCAGGAGACGAGGCGCAGCTCGACACCGCGTTCCTGGCGGCGTCGGCACGTTACTGGCATCCCGTCGCCCGGTCATCGGACGTCGGCGCGGCACCGGTACGCGCCACGCTGTTGGAGGTGCCGCTAGTCCTGTGGCGCCGGCCTGCGGCCGCCAGTCCCGCCAGTCCCGCCGGTTCAGGTGAACCAGGTGCGGCAGGTGCGTCGGCGGAGCAGGGTGGTGGCACCGTCGCCGCGCTCGTGGACCGCTGCCCGCACCGCGGCGTGCCACTGTCGGGCGGCGAGATCGACACGGACGGCCGCCTGCGCTGCCCGTACCACGCCTGGGCCTTCGACGGTGCCGGTCGGTGCGTCGATATCCCCCAGCAGCCGGGCCAAGGCATCCCGGACATCATCGCCGCCCAGAAGGTGCGCGTCGCAGAGGGGGCGGGGCTCGTCTGGGCCTGCCTCGTCGACGAGGCGGAGGAGGCCCGGCCGCGGCCGCGTTTCCCCGAGATCGAGGACCTCGGCTGGCCCCACTACGTCGGCACGGTCCAGGACTGGGCCGGCCAGGCGGCCCGTCAGGTGGAGAACTTCTGCGACATCGGCCATTTCTCGATCCTGCACACCGACACTTTCGGCAACGGCGACGTGCCGGCCGTCGATCCGTACACGGTCCGCCGCACCGATTGGAGCGTCGAGGCCGACTACCGTTACCCGAGCGTGAATCCGGTCGCCGAGCCGGGGCCGGACGGGCGCCGGCCCGTCGGCGAGACCAACTTCCAGTACCGGATCGAGCTGCCGTTCGCCGTCTGGCTGGGTGGCGCGAACGGACCGGGCAGCGTCATGTTCTCGGTGAGCGCCCCGATATCGGCGACGAGGTTGCGCCTGTACTGGATGAGCGCGTTCGACCCGGCCGTGTACGGCAACGTCCCGGTGGACGGGGCCGGACTGCAGGTGATCGAAGACCGTATATGGGCGCCGGACAAGGCAATCGTCGAGTCGCAGCGCCCCGCGCGGGTATTCGCCGCGACCGAGGCACACCGTGCCTTCGACGCACTCGGCGTCGCCTACCGCAGGGCGCTGCGTGACCTCGGCTTCGCCGGCTGACCGCCGCCGCTGCGAAAGGCCGTGCCACTGCTGGTGACCGCCGTCGCCCTTCTCGTCCTGCCGCCCAGCACGGCGCTGGCCGCCGACACAACCCAGTACGCCATCGATCGCAACCGCGGGAATGGCGTGGCGATTCCCTTCGAGGGATACACCGACCAGCACGGAAATCCGGTGCCGATCAGCGGCGCCGTCGGCCCTCGGCGGGAACGCGCCTATCGACGTGACGGTGTTCAACCCGAGTTTCGGCGGCTCGGCCGCCTCGATGATCAGTACCAGCTGCGCAGACCGGGCACCGCGCAGCGCCAGTGATCAGGGGCTGCGCGCGTCAGCGATCCGGTACTACGAGGAGCGCGGCCTGATCGATTTTGCCGTCCGGTGCGCCGGCCGCGGCGCCCAGCTCAGCTTCTCCCAAGGCGTCGGTTGCCTGTCCGAGCACAAGCGATCCCAGGTCGGCCCGCGGTTACCCGGCTTGACCTGGGATCGCTTTCCTGCGCGGCGCACGGACCCGGGTTGAATGGTCCGCTACGCGTTCATTCCCGCGGCGCGCTGGTACCGCGGCGCCCATCGACGGCGGTAGATAAACCTGGCCGGCGGCGGCAGGAGCCTGAGCACCTTGGCCTCGACTTCCTGGGGCGCGCCGTCGAGCAGCCACGGGAGGAACTCCGCGGCGCTGCGCAGGCCCTGCTCCTTACGGATCGTCGCGACGAACGTCGCCCACCCGGCCGGGCCGAGGTAGGTCTCGACCAGCGGCAGAGCCTCGTCCTCCTCGTGCCGCATGTGGCTGGTCAGGCTGGTGGCGAGGGTGTGGACGCTCGCCACGAGGCCGGCCTGGTCGCCCAGGGCCAGGGCATCATCGATGCGCTCGATCTGCGGGTCGATCTGCGCGTGCTCCGTTTCCATCTTGTCGACGACGGCGACCTCGTCGGGTGCCAACGCATTGTCGCGCAGCGCCGGCCACAGGGCGGCGTCCTCGGCCTGGTGGTGAGTGTGCAGCTGCTTGGTGAACATTTCCCAGCGGGCGCGCGCGCCCGCTGTACTGCTCTCGCCACGTTCCGCCGCCCGTTGCAGGCGCTGCAGGTCGCGGGCGAAGGCAGCGTGCCCGACGAGCATCATGGTGAAGTCGACCGTGCCGGCCGGTCGCGGCGTGCGGTCGGTCCCGGCGGCGGCGCTGTTGGTCATGGGTACTCCAGACAGGTATTTGGTCGGTCTCGGGCGGCAGCGCCGCCTAGGAGCTGGTCAGCGGTGTCGGTTGCCGGCGTCCCATGCCTGGTGGCCTTCTTCGGCGGCACGGCGGGGTGGGCGGGGTGGGTCAAAGCCGGACCGGTTCGGGCGTCGTGTCGGAGCCGGCGGGGTGCTCGGCTTCGCCGTGCGCGTTGGGGCTGCGCAGCGCGATGAGGGCGGCGGCGAGCAGGAAGGCGCTACCGGTCAGCAGCGCCCGGTGGAAACCTGCGGTGAGCGCGGTCGGCGCGGCCGTGTGCTGCCCGAGCAGGTGGTTCGTGCGCGAGGTAGCGACCGCGGAGAAGATCGCGAGTCCCAGCGCGGCGCCGACCTGCTGCGACGAGTTCAGCAGTGCGGCGGCCAGCCCCGCCTGGTCGGCGGGTACGCCGGCGTTCGCGGCCGTGGTGACGCCGACGAACACCGCCCCGAGACCGAGCGAAACAATCATCAGGCCGGGGAACAGGTCCGTCAGGTAGGAGCCGTCGACGGGGATCCGGGACAGGTAGTACAGGCCGCCGGTAGCGAGCAGGGCACCGACGACGATGACAGCCCGGGTGCCGACCCGGATGAGCAGCTGCGCGGAGATGCCGGCCGCGACGCCGACGCCGACGCAGAGCGGGACATAGGCGAGGCCGGTCCTGATCGGCGAGTATCCGAGGACGTTCTGCATGTAGAGGGTAAGGAAGAAGAACATCGCGATGAGGCCGGCGAACGCGATCAGGCCGGTGAAGTCAGCGGCCCCGAGACCCCTGATCCGGAAGATCGACAGTGGTAGCAGCGGGCTGCTCTGTCGCCGCTCGTTGGTCAGGAACGCGATCAGCAGGACGGCCGCGCCGGCGAGCTCTCCGATCGTGCGGGCCGAGCCCCAGCCCTGGTCAGGTGCCTTCACCAGCCCGAAGACGAGCAGCAGCATCCCGCCGGTGACCAGGACTCCGCCGCCGATGTCGAAGCTCGCCGGCCTGCCCTCGCGCCGGTCACGCTGGATCAGCCGGAAGACGGCCGGGAGCACCAGCGCGGCGGCAATCGGGTTGACGAAGAACACCCAGCGCCAGCCCGGCCCCTCGGTCAGCACCCCACCGAGCAGGACCCCGACCGCGGACGCGAGTCCGCCGACCCCGCCCCACACGCCGAGTGCCTTGTGCCGGTCCGCGCCGTCCCGGAACGTCGTCGTGAGGATCGACAACGCCGCCGGCAGCATCATCGCGGCACCAAGTCCCTGCGCCAGCCGCGCGCCGATCAGGAGCCCGGGATCCCCGGCCAGCCCGCCGACGATCGACGAGATCCCGATCAGGACCGTCCCCGTCACCAGGACCCGGCGGCGCCCGAGCAGGTCAGCGAGCCGGCCACCCAGCAGCATGAAACCGCCGTACGTCAGCAGGTAGCCGCTCGGCACCCACTGCAGGCTCTGCCTCGAGAATCCAAGATCGGCCCGGATGTCGGGAAGTGCCACATTGGTGATCGACGCGTCGACGAAGTCAAGGAAGGCGACCGCGCACAGCAACGCCAGCGTGAGCTTGCCGCGTCGGGTCGCGAGAAACGATCCGTCGGCGTCGGTCTTCGCGCCGGAACCGCTGGCATTCGCCGCGGTGACGGTGGCTCGGGAACGCTCGGACGCACGGCGGGTCGCGACCGGGCGTGCGGCCCCTGGGCCGGTGATGATGGAGCCCATGTGGAGATCCCTCCTGTCCGCGGCCGTCGTCCCGCAACCTGGCGCCAGCGGGTGTCTGGCCGTCACCTGTCTGTCGGATCCCGCCCGGCAGATGTGACCGGCGGTCCCGCCGGGCGACATTCGTCACCTGTGCGGGCGTGGTCGACGGGGATAACCCCGTCACATCGGCCGCGCCGCCTTCGTCATTGCCTGGGAGGGGTTTGATCGGGAGGAGGCAGCTCGTGGACCATGCGATCTGGCAGGCCGAGCAGTTCGAGCGACAGCGCCCGCAGTTGCATGCGGTCGCCTACCGCATGCTCGGTTCACTCAGTGAGGCCGAGGACGCGGTCCAGGAGGCCTGGCTGCGGCTGAGCCGGTCCAGCGACGAGACGATCGGCAACCTCGGCGGCTGGCTGACAACCGTCGTCAGCCGGGTGTGCATCGACATGCTGCGCGCCCGCCAGGCACGCCGGGAGGACCACGTCGGCACCTGGCTGCCCGAGCCGATCGTCAACATCGAGGACAGCGACGACCCGGAGCGGCAGACACTGCTCGCCGACTCCGTCGGCCTGGCCCTGCTCGTCGTGCTCGAGACACTCAACCCGCCCGAACGGCTGGCGTTCGTCCTGCACGACATGTTCGCCATGCCGTTCGAGGAGATCGCCGCCATACTCGACCGGACACCCGCCGCCGCCCGCCAGCTCGCCAGCCGCGCCCGACGGCGGGTGCAAGGCTCTCCAGCGGTACCGGACACCGACCTCGCTACCCAGCGCAAGGCCGTCACCGCGTTCCTCGCCGCCGCCCGCGACGGCGACTTCGACGCCCTCGTCGCCGTGCTCCACCCCGACGTCGTCTTCCGCGTCGACACCGGCACACGCACCGGCCTCGCGCCCGCCCTGCTCACCGGCTCCACCGACGTCGCCCGCCAGGCCGCCACCCAGGGCCCGCGCTTCGCCAAGCACTGCCGGCCGGCCCTGGTCAACGGCACCGCCGGCATCGTCGCCCAGACCGCGGCGGGCATCATCGCCGTCGCCGGCATGACCGTCATCGAAGACCGGATCACCACCATCGACCTGATCATCGACCCCGACAAACTCAGCAAACTGGCGCTCGCCGACTGAGGCCATCCTCACGGGCCACCTCCGGTCGCCGGTCTACCGAGCGACCACCGGCGCGGGCTGGCGCGTGGAAGTGACGCTTGAAGACGAACGGCTCGACGCCGGCGTCGTCCACCGAAGCGCGGGTATTCCGACCGCCCCGTTCCGTTCCGTAGCCGAATTAGGTGACGAAACCGGGCAGTCCGTTCCCGACAAGAAGGTCCCACGACCTGTTGCCGAGGCAACGATCGAGCGCACCGGCCATGAGTTCGCCACCCTCCTGACGACCAGCTCTTTGCATAAGGGCCCGAGTCACCAGGCCCGCGATCCACCGCGGGACCGCCGGGCTGGCCGGTCCTGGTGTCAGGCCCGCGCCCCGCGGTACCAGGCGACTGTTTCGACGAGCGCGCGGTCGAGCGGCGTCGGCGGCCGGCTGAAGTGGGTCTCGAACGCCGACGAGTCGACGACGAAGTCGTGATCGAACTCGTGGAGCATCTCCACCGTCTCTCGGGCGCCGGGGTTGAAGACACCGACGAGGCGAAGCTGCCACGGCTTCACCGCGACGAAGGCCGGCGCCACGCCGGCCGCGCGGGCGGTGGCCTCGACGAGGGCGCGCTGAGTGATCGCCGGAGCGGTCGGCGCGTGCCAGGCTCGCCCCCAGGCTGAGGCATCCTCGGCGACGCGTACCGCCGCATCGGCGAGGTCGGGCACGTAGGTGACCGCGTGCCGAGCCCGCGGCGACCCCAGAACCTGGGCTTTCCCGCCGGACACGAGTGGGCCGAAGAAACGTTCGCCGTATGCCGACTCCCGCACGCCGGCACCGAAGAAGTCGCTCGCTCGGACGGCCGCGGCGCGTACCCGACCGGACTGGTGCGCGTCGAGCAGCTCCGCCCACATGGCGGCGCGCACCGCGCCCTTCCGGGTGGTCGGCCTCATCAGAAGTTCCTCGGTCATGGGCGCGGACACCGGCCCGTACCCGTAGAGGTTCTCGATCGCCACGAGCACCGCATCGCTCGCCTCGCAGGCCCGGACGACGGATCGCTGGATGTCGGGGAAGTCCTTCCCCCACCGGTGGTAGGGCGGTTGGGCGCACTGGAACACCACGGTCGCGCGGCCGAGCGCGGCACGGGTGGCGTCGGGGTCGGCCAGATCGGCCCGGCGGGGGTGGGTCCCGTCGACCGTAGTTTCCGACCTGGTAACGACGTGTGGGCGGATCCCGCGGGCCACCAGCGCGGCCGCGACCGCCCGGCCGACGGGACCCGCGCCCAGGACGACGGGCGTGTCGAGAAGGTCCGTCACGTTACGTTCTCCAATCAAAATTCGAAGTCCAAACACTGTTTGGAAGAAACATAGCCAAACACTGTTTGGTAGGTCAAGGGTGTTCGGGTGGTCGGGTTGTTCGGATAGCCTCGACGGCGTGCGCGCGTCCACGGAGTCCCGACGAGACCGCCAGCGTCGGGAGCTCGTCGCCGAGATCCTCGCCGCCGCCCGCCGTCAGCTTGACGACGGCGGTCCAGGCAACGTGTCGTGGCGGGGCGTCGCCCGCGAGGTCGGCATGAACCCGGCCTCGCTCTACACCTACTTCGACAGCCTCGACGAGCTGTTCACCGCGCTGATCACGGAGAGCTTCCTGAGTCTCGCCGAGGCCGTTCGCCAGGCGTTCGACGACAGCGCGGGCGCCGAGTCCCTCGACCGGCTCCTCGCCTGCGTCCGGGCGTACCGGGCCTGGGCCGTCGCCAACCCCCGGCAGTTCAACCTGATCTGGACCGACCAGCTACCCGGCTACGCGGCACCGCCGGCCGGACCCACCGTGACCGCCGAACAGGCGGTCTATCGGCCGTTCCTGCTGGCGGTGGGCGAGGCGGAGGGACGCGGCGACCGGCTGGCGGAGTTCGCCACGCTGCCCATCGACGACCAGTACCGCCTACTGGGCCTGTTCGGCACCCTGCACGGCCTGGTCTCGCTCGAGATCAACAGTCATCTCGCCCCGGGGTCGGTCGGCGGGGAGGCGCTCCTCGTCGACCGGATGACCCACACCCTGCGCCACGTCCACCCGCCCAAGGACGGGTCCCAGGTCGACGCATCGGAAAAATGATGTCCGCCGATACCCCCGCGGCGCACGGGTGCGTCACGACCGGCGCGGTCCGTGGCGTCGAGACGATCACCACAGGCCTCAGGTGGAAGCAGACCCTGCCGCCCGTCCTCGTCACAGGCGCGCTGGACCAGGCGTCAAGCACAGCTTGCTGGGAGCTGGGGGCCACGGCGGCGGCGAGCCCCTGACGGGTCATACACCCATGTTGATGTATGTTCTGCGACATCGGGCATTTCTCCGTCCTGCACACGGACACGTTCGGCAATGGCGAGGCGCTCGCCGTCGACCCGTACGCGGTGCGCCGCACGGCCTGGACGGTGGAGGCCGACTATCGCTACCCGAGCGTGAACCCCGTCGCCGAGCCGGCCCCGGACGGGCGCCGCCCGGTCAGCGAGACGTTCTTCCAATACCGGATCGAGCTGCCGTTCGCGGTGTGGCTGGGCGGCGCGACCGGCCCGAGCACCGTGCTGTTCTCGGTCTGCGCGCCGACCACGGCGACGACGCTGCGGCTGTACTGGATGGCCGCGTTCGACCCGGCAGTCTACCGCGACGGCCCGGTCGACGGCGTGGGGCTGCAGGCGGTCGAGGACCGCATCTGGGCCCCCGACAAGGTGATCGTCGAGTCCCAGCGCCCGGCCCGGGTGTTCGCCGCCGACGAGGTGCACCGCGCGTTCGACGCGCTCGGCGTCGCCTACCGCAAGGCCCTGCGCGAGCTCGGCTTCGCCGGCGACCTGGGCTTCGCCGGCTGACCATAGCCACTGCTGGGGGCGATGGTCGCGGCAAGCCTGATGCCCGCGCGAGCTGGACCCGACACCTGGGTGACCATGTGCGTGCGGGTGCCCAATTCGCGTGCCGCTGGGTGATGGTTCAGGAGACGCCCCACCCATAGCCACCATTACAGCACGCACACAGCGAGTCACGATCCGCCAGGACAGGTCGTACCCAATCACGCGGTTGGCGCCTGCCGGCCACCCCAAACCCGCAGCTCACACCCGCAACAGCGAGGCGTTCAGATCTTCACGAGAGCCGGATACCCACGGAAGTGAATGAGCTATCAAATTTAGCTGGCGATGATGTCCCGTTGTGCTACCATTGTTTCTTGGTTCGTGGTGAAAGCCCCACCGCTCAGCCAAGAGAGATTTGGGGGTACGGTGAAGATCGTCTCCTTCTTGAACAGCAAGGGCGGTGTGGGCAAGACCACATTAGCGGCAAACCTCGGAACGGCTGCAGCGCTGTCAGGAAAGAAAGTGCTCCTAATAGATCTCGATGCGCAAGCCAGTCTGACCTACAGCTTCTATTCGCCGGACGGCTGGCAGCCGGAGATGGCCGACAGTCCGACCATCCGGCGCTGGCTCGAACATTCCGCCGCCGGGACGCTGAGCGTGGATCTCGCCCAGCTCGTGCTGCAGCCGGCCACCGTGCGCGTCGACGTCGCGAAAAAGCGTGGCGAGCTCGGCCTCATCCCGGCGGATGGAGGTCTGATCGATCTGGAGCTGGCCCTTGCGGCCGAGGCTGGCTGCAAGAACTGTGCCAGCGAGCGTGCCGCGATCTATGTCGATGTACACGGCCGGCTCCGCTCCTGTGTGCGATCCGCACCGATATCGCGCTATGATCTCGTTATCCTGGACTGTTCACCCGCATTCGGGATGCTTACCCGGGCGGCCGTGATCGCGAGCGACTTCATTCTGGTTCCAACCCGCCCCGACTATTTGTCCACCTACGGTATTTCCTCGCTCGTGCACCGAGTGCAGGAGCTTAAGCGGGAGTACAACCGCCAGGTGGACGCGTCCGCTGGCGCGGTCAAGCCGGCGGTCAAGGCCCAGGCGGAGTTTCTCGGCGTCGCCTTCACCATGGCACAGAGTCGAAACATGAAACTCATCTCGGTCAGCGACGAACCGGTGCGGCGAGTGGGGTCGCTGGGTCTGCGTTCATTCGATACCAGAATCAGCGAGAACAAGACGACCTTTGGTGAGGCCAGCGCGCAGCGCCGGCCAGCCGTCCTAGGCTCGACCGCGCGCCGCGGCACAGCGCGCGAGTTGCACGACCTTTCGAAGGAATTTATAGCAAGCTTGTGGGGAAAACGTGTCTGATCCCTTGGATACCGTGACCGCCGTACTTGAACGCGTAACGGCTTTCCTGCGGTCGCTGAGCCCAGGGCAGTGCGCGGATCTGGCCGACGGCAGGACGCGCCTTGCTCTGGTAGTGAGCAAGGCAGCCCAGTCAGGTCCGCCGGATCCTGCGCCGACTGTACCGTTAGTGGCTCCAGACCTGGCGCGAGAGTCGGGGGCGAAGCCAAGGTCGGCCGCGACGTTTGATTCAGCCGTGCCGTCGACGTCGGACCTGCCGCAACGAGACGTACCGGCAACCGCGACCCAGCCGATACCGGACGCGACCAGCGCGGCCAAGCAATTCGGAGCGTCCCGAAGGCCTGGAATGGCCGGAAAACCCGGAAAGGCCAAGGGCACCGGCGGAAGGCCGACGCCGCGGGCGCTGGCGCTTACGCCCGCCGACCTGCGCGCGCGGTTGGGGGCGATGGCGAGCCGCCAGGATGCGAACGACTTCCTCACCGCCGACCGCATCACCAGGGAACAGCTGCGCGGCATCGCCTCCGCCTTCAACATTGAGACCCTGAGCCGAGCCACCCGGCAGGACATCGCCGATCGCATCGTGGAGGATACCCTTGGATTCCGGCTCAGCCATGACGCCATCGGCCGGGCGCGTGGCTGATCTGCAGGCTGAGTGAGTAGGCATGAGGAAACAGTCCCGCAGTGAGCCGGTGCGTCGACCTGCCGGGCCGCGAAGCGAGTTCCGAGACAGCGACGTGAATCATCTCGCCACCCGAGTCGAAAGGCGGGGCTACCAGCACTACCTGCTGGCGATGCACCTGGAGAAACTTCGGGGATTCGTCGGACAGAAAATCACCTTCGATTTCCCGGTGACGGCCATCATCGGCCCCAACGGCGGAGGAAAGAGCACCGTCCTGGGTGCTGCGGCGCTGGTGCACCGCGATATCGAGATACCCAAGGTGTTCCCGCGCAGTGGCTCCTACGACGCGGGCATGAAAGGATGGAAGATCGGTTATCAGCTGCTGGACGGCAAGGCGAAGCACGTGACCTACCGCACGGCGACGTTCTCGTCCCAGCGATGGGACCGCGGTCGGGCCGTGGGGCGCCCCGTTGTGCGGTTCGGAGTGGATCGGACCGTGCCGGCCAGCGAGCGGAAGAGCTTCGCTCGCTTCATTAGTGGAACCTTCGCCGCGGGCCGGGAGACGGCCCCGGAACCGGACGTCTCGCGGGAGGTCAGCAGAATCCTTGGCCGGCCATCCGCAGAATATGTCATGGTCTATCCGGAGGGCGACGCAGACCTGGCGATGCTCGCCGCGCACGGCCCGAAGGGAGAACGATATTCAGAATTTCACTTCGGCGCTGGTGAAGCGAGCGTCGCCCGCGTCGTGAACGGTATCAACGCCGCTCCGGACGAATCGCTTGTTCTGATCGAGGAGATTGAAAACGGACTCCATCCCGCTGCAACCTCAAGCCTGGTGGAGTATCTTCTGTTCGCGGCCCGCAAAAGAGGGATTCAGGTCATCTTCACCACGCACTCGAATGATGCGTTGGAGTATCTTCCGCCGCCTGCCATCTGGGTCGCCTACGACGGCCGGCTGGTGCAGGGGAAGGTCGATGTCCGCACGCTCCGTACGCTTACCGGCCGTGTTTCGGTGCGCCTTGTCATCTACGTCGAGGACCGCTTCGGTCAGGAGATGGCGCGGACGGCGCTACGCTGGTGGCAGGGCGGGCGATTGGACACGTCGGCGGTGGAGATCTGCGCCGCCGAGGGGGCGGACACCGCGTTGAACCTCCACCGTTGGCACAGGTTGAGCAGTACCGTTCCCTACCCGTCCGTGTGTATCGTCGATGGTGACAAGCGAGACAGGTGCGCAGATGCCGTCGATGCCGTAGCATTCCCCGGGAACGGGCATCCGGAAGGGTACGTCTTTGATGCCGTCGTCGCCAGGCTGGACGATCTCCTCGATGATCTGACCCGGGCGATGCAGCTACCGGGCGGAAGCGCGCCCGAAATACGGGCAGCGGTGGAGAGCACCGCCCGCCGAAACCGGGACCGTCATGGGGTGTTCGGTCAGATAGCCGATGAGATCGGCGGTCAGTTGCTCGTGGTGGAGGGTGCCTTTCTGTCGCTCTGGGCCGAGCACTGGCCAGAGGATATCGACGCCCTGTTGTCGCCGCTCGCAGAGCGCCTGTATCTCCTGGGCTGATTCTCGCCAGCCGCGTTCCGCTCTTCGGTTCTCGCAAGCGTACTCGTTCGACGCGTCGACGATCACCTTCAGGAAGATCCACACCTAGTTTGTCACGGAAGTCGGTGCGATACGCCCGCGAGGTCGGGTCCGCGGGCGGCGGCGAGGCCGTCAGATGCGCACCACGGTGATGGTTCGCCCGCTGGGGCTGGTCATGGCTTGGGAGCCAAGCTCGGTGGCGACCCGTTTGCGTTCGGCGGGGCGCTGGTCGAAGATCACAAGGTGGCCGGTGGGGAGGCCGAGGCGTAGCAGGTAGCCGTCCAGCTGGTTGATGCCGGCAGTTGTGGGGTCGGGGTCGCCGGGGCGGTGGGTCTTGACCTCGAGGGCTTGGCGCTGGACGGCGGGTTTGCCCTCGGGTCCGGTGTGATTCCAGCGGATGAGCAGGTCGAGTGCGCCGCGGCCTACGCCGTACTCGCGGTCGACGAAGCCACTGCCATTGATGGCACGGTCGAGGTAGCCGAGCAGGGTGACGTGTGGAGTCACCTCCTGGTAAGGCACGTCGGCTTGGAGAAGGTCCTCGCTGTTGTGCCAGAACTCGGCGAAACGCGCGAGCAGCCCGTCCAGGTCGAGTCGCCCGTCGGGCAGCACGAACGATCGCGGCTGAGGCGCTCCGACGACGCCTTCGAAGAGGCCGTCAGCCAGCACTCGGGTGATCACGTTCCGGTAGATAGGGTTAGCGATCTCCACCGTCGAGGCGGTCCGTCGGACCAGTCCGAGGTCCACGGTGTAGGCGAGGTCGTCGGCGAACGGGTCGAAGCGGACCTCCGTGCCGGCGAGGATGGGTTCGATGATCCGCCGTACGCGGGGGTCGCGAAGCTTGTCGAGCAGAGAGTCCACATGGGTAGCGCGCGCGACGATGATCCGCTCGGCCGCCTCGTCAACGTGGCCCGTAGTGATCGACGTCGCCGCGGGGACCTTCATGCGGCTCACGATCTCGTAGGCAAGGGCGTTGACCAGCCACGGCTGGCCCATCGTCAACGCATAGGCATATTCCACAGCCTGAGGAGTGAACCGCTGACCGGTCTCCATCGTGTGCTCGCCGTAGAGCTCGCGCACCTCGTCAAGAGTGAAGTCACTCAGCCGCAGCGACTCCACGATGATGTTGAATGGGCTCGGAGACGCCGCGGCCGGGCTGCCACCGGGATCAATCCTGTAGTCGCGGACATCGCGTAGTCCGCAGAGCGCGACAGAGGCTGGAAAGCCCTTGGGGCGGTCGCGGTAACCATCGCGCAACTGACGGAGCACGCTGAGCAGCGTGCGCCCCGTCAGCGCGTCGATCTCATCAAGGAGAAGCACCAGCGGTCGCGGGCAGGCCTCCGCCCAGACGGCAAACGCGTCCGAAAGCAGTCCCTCGTCCCAGCTGTCCGGCCAGGGTGGCGGTCGCAGGTCAGTGGGCAGGTTGATCCGCGCCGTGCGGCGAGCACCGGAGAGGATCGCCCTGGTGGCCGAGCCGATGTCGTCCGGCCAAGGCTGGCCGGCCTCCATCGAGAGGACCACCGCCGCGTAGCGTCCACTCGCGGTCAGGTCGGCGGCGAGCGCCTGCAACACCGTCGTCTTGCCGGTCTGCCGCGGGGCGTGAATGACGAAGTACGTGTTGTCCTGGACGAGTCGTGGCACCTCCGGCAGGCGGGCCGCTGCGGGGATCATGTAGTGGTCGCTCAGCACACACGGTCCCGCCGTGTTGAACGAACGAGTCACCACGAACCACCCTCCCCGGCCATGCGCCGCTGATCGCAACTCTACGGAATCCCTGGTGGACGCCGACGGCTGCCAGAACCCGGCGCACCAAGGGGATCAGGGGTCTGGACGGCGGCCCTGCCCGCGAGTCAGGAACGGGTGCTCAGGGTCGTTGTCCGGCCACTGCGCCATGTCAAGCCCGACCACGCCCCACGACGCGGTGTTCCGCCGGATCCTCGGTGCACCGTCGAACGCGGCGTCGCTACTGCGCGCGACGGCTGCCGCCTGCGCTCGTCGCCCGGCTCGACCTCGACCGGCTGACCCCGCTCCCGGCAGGACACGCTCGCGGACGTCGTACTGGGGGATCTCGGCACGCACGGACTCGTCGTGTTCTCGCCACTGGCGACGGAGCGGATCATGACACCTCTGGTGAGGATGCCCGCCGGGGCCGTCGCCTTCACCTTCAACCTGATCCGGTTCGCGCCGGCCGGTCCCGGGAGCGTCGAGTACGTCGACCGCGCGCTCGAACAGAACGTGGCTTTCTACCGCCGTATTCTCGCCGCCGGAGGCCTGCTCTACCCGGTGAGCGCCCTCCCGCTGCGGCGCACGGAGTGAGCGGATCACTTCCGTGACATGTGGCCTGCTGTCGGTGAGGCGAAGGAACGCTTCGACCCGTCACATATCCTCACGCCCGGCTACGAGCTGGTTGAGCCGGCCTGACCAGGAGAATCTTCGGCGAATACCACCGCTGGTTCAGGCCCGCGCGTCGTAGACGAGCAGTGCGATCTGCACCCGGTTCTCCAAGCCGGTTTTGGTCAGGATCCGGGAGACATGTGTCTTCACGGTCGCTTCGCCCAGGAACAGGGTTTGGGCGATGGCAGCGTTCGAGAGGCCGTCCGCGACTGCCTTGGCCACCTCGCGCTCCCGCTCGGTGAGCGTCGCCAACCGGTCTCGGGCATCGGCCGCGCGCGGGTCGGCGGAGCTCGTGCGGAGCTGGTGCACAAGCCGCTCGGTCACCGATGCGGAGAACACCGACTCGCCGCCGGCCACCACGTGGATCGCCCGAGTCAGCTCCCGCGGTGCGGTGTCCTTGAGCAGGTAGCCGCGAGCGCCCGCCTGGAGCGCGTCGATCACATACGAGTCCAGGTGGAACGTGGTCAGGATCAGCACGGCCGGAGGCTCGTCCAACCGGCCGATCTGCCGGGTCGCCTGGACACCGTCCAGCACCGGCATCTGCAGGTCCATCAGCACGACGTCCGGGCGTGTCTTGCGGCACGCGGACACCGCCTCGGCGCCGTCCGCCGCCTCCCCGACGACCGCCAGCTCCGGGTCGCTGGCCAGCACCATGCGCAGACCCGTCCGGACCAGGGCGTCGTCGTCGACCACGAGCACGTTCAGCGCCACGGCAATCGCGCCCTCAGCTCGAACTCGCCGCGGGTGCTGAACCCGTGGCTCAGCGTCCCGCCCGCCAGCGTGGCCCGCTCGACGAGCCCGATCAGCCCGCTGCCCGAGCCCGGTACGCCGAGCGAGCCCGTGGTGCACGCGTTGAGCACCGCCACCTCGACGTCCTGCCCTGACCGGGCCAGGCTGACGCGAACCGCGGCCCCGGGCGCGTGCTTGCGGGCGTTGGTCAGCCCCTCCTGCACGATCCGGTACACGTCCCGACCGGCGGCCACCGTCGACGCGGGCCCGGTCGGCTCCAGCGTCCGGTCCAGCGCCGGGTCGACGGACAACGCGACCTCCTGTCCGGCGGCACGCGCCTGTTCGACCAGGTCGCCGAGCCGGTCCAAGCCCGGCTGGTCCAGCGAGCGCGGCTCGTCCTGGCGAAGGACGCCGATGGCCGACCGCAGCTCGGTGAGCGCCTGCACCGCCGAGCTGCGGACCAGTGCGGCCGCCTTCCGCACGTCGTCCTCGCCGTGCCGCGGCGCGACCTCGAGACCGCCGGCGTGCAGCGCCACCAGCGAGATCCGGTGGGCCACCACGTCGTGCATCTCCCGAGCGATCCGGGTGCGCTCGGTGACGCGGATGTGCTCCTCGCGCAGGGCCCGGTCCTGTTCGGCGCGCTCGGCCCGCTCGCGGTACGCGTCCAGCAGCGCGTTCTGCGACTGGATCAGGGCTCCCCAGGCGGTCACCGCGGCAGCGATGGCGATGTTCACGGTCAGGGTCAGCGAGATCCCGTTGTTGCCTGGGTACACCAGCCAGAACACCCAGCCGGCGGCCACGTCCGCGACGGCGACGCCGATCGCGACCCGCAGCGGCCGGTGCCGGGCGACGAAGTACAGCGCGACCATGTTCGCCACGCCCGCGGAGGCGACGACCGCGGCGACGCCGGCGAGAACCAGCCCGGCCGCGAGCGGGTACCGGCGCCGGCCGAGCAGCAGCAGGCACGCCAGCGCCCCGGCGCACATGTCGACGGTGCGCCAGTTGCCCACGGGCCCTTGCTGCAGCACGTTGTACAGGAGCACGAGACCACCGGCGAACGCGGTCAGGACGACGGCCGCGGACCGTGCCCGCCGTTGCCAGCCGCTCGTCTGCTCGCCCACGGCCGCGACTCTACGGACTCGCCCGACCGTTCCGAGTCCACCTTTCGAGGGACCCCCGGTCCGCCGGAAGCCAACGGATCTCCGTGATTCGGGCGACGCGGCAGGGGTACCCGCGCCGGTTCGCTGTAGCCATGAACACGACCACCGAACGCCACTCCAGTTCCCGACTCCATGATCTCGCCGACGCGGTCTTCGGCCCCGTCCGCGCTTCTCGCGGCACGCTCGAGCGCAAGCTCCTGCTGGCCCGCTCAGCCTTCGCGTACGGCGGCCTCATCGCCACCCTCATCCAGATCGTCGTCTGGCTCACGATCGGCGTGACCACCGCCCACCTCGACTCGCCTTGGTGGCTCTGGACCGCCGTCCCGGCCGCAGCCGCCGTCGGCCTGCTCACTCTCGCGCGGCGCTGGCAGCGCTGGTGGGGGCTCGGCGAGACGACGGAGGAGGGCCGATGAACACTGAGCGTCGCATCACCGGCTGGGCCGCCCTGGTCGGTGGCCTGCTCTCCCTGGTCATGGTCGGCCTGTACTTCGTCTACTCGGGCCCGCCGCCGTCCTCCAACGTGCTCAGCCGCAACCTGATCACGCTCGCCACCTTCACCGCCTTCCTGGTGTTCGCCGTCGGACTCGGCCGGCTGCTGCGCGAGCCGAACGGCGACGCCGGTCTGGCCGGCGACCTGGCAGTCACCGCGCTGCGCACCTACGTCACCATCACCCTGGTGGCGACCTCCCTCGAGGTCGGCACGTCGCTGCAATACCCCGACGGGCACCTCGACCCGACCGTCGACGGACCGCTCGCCGCCGGCATGGTGATGCTGCACGGCCCCATCGCCCGGGTGCTGGTCGCGGTGTTCCTGCTCGCCCTGGCCGTGACCCCGACCGCCCGGCATTACTTCTCCCGCCGGATACTCCGCGGCAGCGTCGTCCTCGCGCTGGTGAACCTGGCCCTGGTCCCGTCGCTGTTCTTCGGCATGGACGCGGCGGACTTCTACGCCGCCAACGGCTGGGGCGCCGTCGCCTCCATCGGCGCGGTCAACGTGATCTGGTTCGCGGCGCTTGGCCGGTCCGTTCTCCGCACGCCGAAGCGCTCTCCGGCGCTGGCCTGACCGACCCATGAAGCCGGCCCCCGGTCACATGACCGGGGGCCGGCTGATGGCCGGCCGGCGCCGAGACGGCTTCACCCCCGAACAGGTTGGGTCGCACTGACGACCTTGCCGCCGTTACCGCAGCACCGGGGCGGTGTTCGCGAGGTAGTCGCGGATGCGGATCCGGTGTGTCTCGTGCATGTGCAGGCCCGCGATCTCGTCGAGCGTGAAGAAGGCGACCGCCGTCGACTCGTCGCTCACGGCCAGCTCGCCGCCGACGATGGCGCAGGCGCAGCAGATCGAGAACTGTTGGCGGATCTCGCCGGAGGCGGGGTAGGCGAAGACGTGTCCCGGGTCGGAGTAGATGCCGACGATCCGCTCGATGACGACATCGAACCCGGTCTCCTCCCTGACCTCCCTGATCACGCAGTCGGCGAACGTCTCCCCGATGTCCATCCCGCCGCCCGGCAGCGCCCATTGGCCGTTGTCGGCCCGCTGCTGCAGAAGGATCCGGCCGTTCGCGTCGGCCACGGTCGCGCAGCCCCCGACGACCAGCGAGTTCGCCCGCGGAGCATTCAGGTCGTGGTAGTAGTCGATGCGCCTCACACGCTCATCCTCGACCCGCCGAGCCGGGCGCGGTGGGAAAAGACTCGCGTCGGTGGTCGACCGCAGCGAGAGTGGCGCGCCGCCGGACCGCCCGCGCCTTGCGGATCGTGGTTGGAGTACCTGCGCGATTTCGTCAGCCAGGTCGCCGCGGTGACCACCCAAACACTCGTCGTCGGCACCGCGCTGGCTGGAGCGCGGTTGAGCGCTGATCGCCCGCTGGCGTGCGGCGGGTGTCGAGGCGCCAGGCTTGAGCGGCTTGACCTCAAGCACGCTTGAGGTTTTAGCGTGATCACCAGAGCGAGACCGTGATGGGCGGTGGCCTGGAGCCACAGCGACGGGCTGGACGGAAGGGAGTGCCATGACCTCAGTCATCAAGGAGTATCCGGACGACGCGCTGGCTGCGCAGCCGATCGGGTACTGGAGCGGCGAGGCCTATCGCACGATCGTGGGCCGGATCCGCGAGGACCTGGCGGTTGAGGGGCTCACGCAGCCGCACTGGTGGATTCTCAACCACGTCGCGGGCGCGCCGGCCACCTGGGACCGTGCCGGCCTGATCCGCCGGCTCGGCCGTTTCGACGATCTCGGCACCGACTTCGACGACGTCATCGACGATCTGCTCCGCCGCGGCTGGCTGGCACAGGAGCAGGAGCAGGGGCAAGAGCAAGAGCAAGGGCAAGGGCAAGGGCAGCAGGACGCGACCTTCGTTCTCACCGAAGCAGGTGAGGCTGGTCGACAGCGCGCCACAAACCGCGGCCAGCGGACGAACGCGCAGATCCACGACGGCATCACTCCGACCGAGTACGTGGCCGCGCTCAACGTCCTGCGGAGAATGATCGCGAACCTCGGCGGGGACTCGAACCTCCCCTGAGCGGCCGGCTCGTGAGGCCCGCTCTCACGATGCTCGCCGCGGTGCTGCCGGTGGTGCGGTGGTGCGGTGGTGCGGCCACGGCAATCAGACCGGACGTCGCCTCATGATGGTTCCTGAATCCCTGGTCTCGCGCGAGACGAAGGAAACGTAGAGTTCTGTCCTTTGACAACCTTCCAGCCAACTGCCACCACGCCGACAAACCGTAGGCCGGGACGCACCCGGCTGCGGCCGCGGCCGGCGCATCCGATCTGGACCGGCTCGCAATCTATTTAGGATGCCTAGAGTACGCTCCGGACCAATTCTCGGCGCAATTGTCAGGCGCGGGGGCCGACGACGTCATAGCGGGCGCAGGCGAAGGCCCGGTTGCGCGCGACCTCGACGAGGCGCAGGTCAAGCCGGCGTGGCAGCAGCGGCTTGCCGGCGCCCAGGGTCACCGGGGCGATGGAGACGATGACCTCGCCGAGGAGGCCGGCGTCGGCGAACTGGCCGGCGAGGTCTCCGCCACCGACCACCCAGATGTCCTTTTCCCCGGCGGCTGCCGCCGCGGCGGCGTGCACCGTCCGGACGTCGCCGCGGGCGAACCGGATGTCAGCCCCGTCGACCGGCTTCAGGTCGCGGCTGGTCATCACCCACGCCGGTTGCTTGTGATCCCAGGTCCCCCCGGTGGAGATGTGGTTGTCGAGGAGCCACTGGTAGGTCGATGACCCCATCACGAGCGCTCCGACACGGCTGTTGAACTCCTCGTAGTTCATCGGTCCCGCCCGGTCGATGTCCTGGGTCACCAGCCAGTCGAGCGAGTGGTGCTCATCGGCGATGAAACCGTCAAGGGTGGTCGCGGTGTAGTAGGTCGTGCGGCTCATCAGACGTCCACATCCGTTCCGGCTGTCGGGTCGTCGTTCATGTCGTCGTTCATTTGGTCGTTCGTTTGGTCGTTCGTTTGGTCGTTCGCCTCGCCGGTCGCCCGGCTGCTCGGCTGGTTGTTGGGCGCCGGTGCGGCAGGCTCGGGAGTCGTCTCACCGCGGACCGCGCGCAGCCACATGATCGGGTCGCCGTCGTCGACCTCCTGCCCCGCGGCGCGCAGCAGGTGGCGGACCAGCTGGCGGCGGTGCGCGGCGTAGGTGAGGATGTGCGCGACCACGGCGGACAGCACGAAACTCTCCGGCGGGTCGCACAACGCGTCGATCAGCCGGTCGTCCCACGCCCCACGGGCCTCGATGTCGCGCACCACCGCCAGCCATCGCCCGGCGGCCGCGTCGTGGCGCTCCAGCAGCCGGGCGACGCCGTCGTTCTCGTCCCGGGGTGGCAGGTCAAGGCCCTCGATCGCCGCGAGCCACACCTCCTTGGTCCAGATGTGGTGTTCCAGCACCGCCGCGATCGACCGCTCCGGGCCCTCCCAGGACGTCACCGTCGGGAAGGGCAGCCGCTCGGCGCGGAACTCGGCGTCGGGAAGACCCTTCGCGATTTCCAGAAGGTCTCGGGTGTCGTCGAGGTCATGGCTGACCAACTGCTCGGTCAGGGGATTCATCGTGTGCTCCGTCGAACTGACCCATAGCGACATGGGTGGGTGGTAGTGGATGCCGTTCGGAGCCGGCAGCCAGTGCGTGGACGTGGCGGCGCTCGGCGGGTGGCCGAACGCCCTGGTGAAGGCGCGGGCGAATCCATCGACGGACTCGTAGCCCGCCGCCCAGGCCGCGTCGGTCACCGTCGAGCCGCGGCGCAGCTGCCACGCGGCGCGCTCGAGCATCACCCGGCGCCGCATAGCCACCGGCGGCTCCCCCGCGTCGCGGGAGAGCAGCCGGCTGAAGTGGAACGGCGAGGCGAACGCGGCGCCCGCCATCTCGCCGAGGGGACGCGGCTCGCCCTCGTCGGCGCCGGCGAGCACCGCGTCAAGCAGCTCGCGCAGCCGGTCACGTCCGGGTCGCTGCATGAGACCAGTCTGTCGCCCGCGCCCCGGCCAGCACCCGACCGATCTTGCGCACCTCGCCCCGCGCCGAGCAACGTCAAGCCACGCAGGACGACCCATGAAGATCAGTCAGACGTTCCGCGTCACCGATGGCGCGCATCGCCTGACTGATCTTCAGACTTCCGTTCTCCAGACCTGCGTCCTGGAGCAGGTGGCCCGGCGCCAGGCATCGCGACAGGCGGACGAGCACCGTTGCGGACCTGCCGCGCCCCAGCCGACCGCGGCCCGCCTCGCACTGTCGGACGCGGGGCCTGCGGCAGGCCGGCCGTCAGCTGACGGGCTACTTGATCAACAAGACGAAGATCGAATCGACACCGACGTCATCACACCCTTCAAAGCCCAGCGGGCCCGAAGTTGTTTACCTTTGCCGGCTCATGGGGCGACGAGGCTACCGGCTCATGGGGCGACTAGGCGCAGCGCCGGCGACGCGGCGCGGTCGAGGCTGTCGAGGGCCGTGGCCGTCGCCGCGTCGGCGGGAAGGTAGACGACCAGCCGCTGCGCGTCGTCGGCGGGCAGATCGAGGGTCTCGTACGCGAGCCGGAGCATGCCGGCCGCGGGGTGAGCGAGCCGCAGGACACCGGTGCCCGTGGTGAACCCGGGAATGCTGGCGACGCGGCGGGTGAAGGCGTCACCGGCGGAGATCGCCAGTTCGTCGGCCAGCGCCGCCACCCGCGGGTCCGCACGGAACGGGCCCTGCTTCAGCGCGGCGACGGCTTCGTCGGCGGCGTGGTCCCAGTCGGGGAAGACGACGCGGGCGCGGTCGTCGGTGAACAGGAACCGGGCGAGGTTGGGCCGCCCGGCTTCCAGCAGGCCGGTCGGTCTCGCGAGCCGGTCGTAGCCGTCCGTGTGGGCGAGGATGTCGCCGAGCTGGTCGAGCAGCGCCGCCGGGGTCGGTTCCAGCCGGCCGAGCAGGGCCTGCACGGTCGCTCGGATGACCTGGCCCGAGCCCCCGCTGTCCCGGCCACGGCAGTTGAATCCCGGCTCGGCCGCCTTCGTGAGCCGGTAGAGGTGGACGCGCTCGCTCGCGGTCAGCCGCAGCGCGTCGGCCAGGGCGGAGAGCACCTGCGGGGACGGCCGGCGGTCGCGGCCCTGCTCCAGCCGGATGACGTACTCGACGCTGACCCCGGCAAGGGCCGCCACCTCTGACCGGCGCAGCCCGGTCGCGCGCCGGCGGGGCCCGGCGGGCAGGCCCACCTCGGCCGGGCTGACCGCCTCGCGGTGCACCCGCAGGAACAGCCCGAGCTCGTTGTCGCTCACCGCCCGACCGTAACAGCGCCGCCCGCCGCGTTGGTGTCCCTTCCACTACCACCCTCAGCGCGGCCTTCCTGGTCGCGAGCCCGCTGGCGAGAGTCACCCAAGAGGCCTGGCGACGCCGGGCCCGGACCTTCGATCGACCCAGGGAGCGGGAATCATGACAAGCACAGTCGTGGTCGTCGGCGGCGGATACGGAGGCGCGGCGGTCGCCAAGGCCCTCGAGGCCGAGGCCGAGGCCGACGTCGTCCTCATCGACCCCAGGGACGCCTTCGTCAACGCGGCGGGGTCGCTGCGGGCGCTCGCCCAGCCAGCCTGGGCGGCCCGGATGTTCTTCCCGTTCGCCACACTGCTCACCCGCGGCACGCTGGTGCGCGACCGCGCCGTCTCGGTCACCCCCGGCGGCGTCACCCTCAGCTCGGGCCGGCACGTCGCCGCGGACTACCTGGTCCTGGCGACCGGCTCCAGCTATGCCTACCCGGCCAAGCCCACGTCCGACAGCATCGAGCAGGCGCTGGACGACCTGCGCCGGACCCACAAGGAGCTGGCCGACGCCGACCGGGTGCTGATCGCCGGTGCCGGGCCGGTCGGCCTGGAGCTCGCCGGCGAGATCCGGGAGGTCTGGCCGGACAAGCACCTGACGATCATCGAACCGGCCGAGCAGCTGCTCGCGGGCTTCGAGCCAGGCCTGCGCGACGACCTGCACCGCCAGCTCGCCGGCCTGGGCATCGAACTCCACCTCGGCACCAGCCTGACGGCGCCGCCGCCGACCGAGCCCGGCGTCGCCGCGCCCTTCACCGTCACCACGACCCACGGCGCCACGATCACCGCCGACATCTGGTTCCAGGCCTACGGCGTGCGGGTCAACAGCGACTACCTCGCCGACGGCCGGCTCACCACCCTCACGGCGCAGGGCCAGGTACCGGTCACCGGGACGCTGCAGGTCCGCGGCCACGACAACGTCTACGCGATCGGCGACCTCACCGACGTCGCCGAGACCAAGATGGCCGGGTTCGCGATGCAGCACGCGGAGATCGTGGCGGCGAACATCGCCGCCCAGCTGCGCGGGGAGCAGCCGACGACGACCTACCAGCCGCTGGGGCACCCCATGATCCTGCTCCCGCTCGGCACGCGTGGCGGCGTCGGCCAGCTGCCCGGTCCCGAGGGCCCGGACGTCACCCCCGCCGCCACGGTCTCGCAGTACAAGGGCGCCGACCTGTTCACGGGCCGGTTCACCCAGCAGTTCGGCCCCACCGCTGCCTGAACCTCCGAGGGGAAGAACAGACCTTGACTTCACACGACGTCGTCTTCGGCTTCGGCGCGCACAGCGGGTTCACCGACGGGTCCGCGCTGCTGCGCATGGCGCAGCAGGCCGACGACGACGGGCTCGACCTGTTCTCGCTGTCCGACCATCCCTACCTGGGCGAACGGCTGGACGCGTACGCGACCATCGGGTTCGTCCTCGGGCGCACCCGCCGCCTCGCCGGCCTCGCCAACGTCACCAACCTGCCGACCCGGCCCGCTGCCCTGCTTGCGCGGACGGTCACCGCGCTGTCGGCCCTCTCCGAGGGCCGCGTCGTCCTCGGCATGGGCGCCGGCGGCCGGTGGGACCGGATCGCCGACCTGGGCGTGCCCAGGCTGGGCCCGGCGGACGCCGTGGACGCCTTCGAGGAGGCGGTCGTCCTGATCAGGCTGCTCTCGGGCGGCGGCCCACCGGTCAGCTACGAGGGCCGCCACTACCGCGTGCGCCAGATCGAGCCGGCTCCCGTCGCCGCGCCTGCGGTCTGGACCGGATCGGTCGGGCCGAGGTCGCTGGCCGCCACCGGCCGGGTGGCCGACGGCTGGATCCCCGGCCACGCGGCGGACTGGCTCAGCGAGCGGTACCGCGTCTCCCGGCCGGTCGTCGACAAGGCCGCGGCGGACGCGGGCCGCGACCCCGCCGACGTCCGCACGGTCTTCAACCTTCCCGGCCGCATCACGGACCGGCCGCTGGCCAGCCCGCGCGACCGGGACGGCCGCTGGGTCGGCGGCTCCCCCGACCAGTGGGCCGACGAGCTGGCCGGCGCCGTCCTGGAACACGGCGCGTCCGGTTTCATCCTCTTCTCGCCCCACGGCGGGACACCCGACGAGACGTCGGTGCGCCGCTGGTCCAGGGAGATCGTCCCGGCCGTCCGCGAGCGGATCGCCTAGCCGAGGCCGCCCCGGCCAGGCCTCCGCTGGGCCAGGCCGGGCCGCCCGGGCGGCGGGTCAGCGCGGGGTGGTCGGCCCGTGGGTGGGCGCGGCCGTGGCGGGAGCCGCCGGGGCCGGGTCGAGGCCCCGGGCGGCCGCCGCCGCGCGGACGGCGGGGATCACCTCGTGCGCGAGGGTCTCCTGGTCGGCGACCGTCGGGACGGCGAGCAGCAGCGCGGTGAAGCCGGCCGCGACGATCTCGACCAGTTGCTCGACCACCGCCGGGACGCTGCCACCGACCGCCTGGGGGCTCGCCGGCACGTCCCGGCCGAGCCGTACGATCACGTTGCAGGCGCAGGTGACCGCGGCGGGGTCGCGGCCGGCGCCGCGCGCGGCCGCCAGCACCGCCGCCCGCATCTGCCGCGCGCGGTCCAGGCCGACCCGGCCTATCGAGGGCAGCCAGCCGTCGGCCAGCTCGCCGGTCAGCGCGAGCGCCCGCGGGCCGTAGGAGCCCAGCCAGATCGGGATCGGGTGCGCCGGCCGCGGCTCGATCCGGGCGCCGTCGACGCCGAACTCCTCGCCGCGCACGGTCGTCGACACGTTCGCCCACAGGCCGCGGATGATCCCGATCGCCTCGCGCTGGCCGGTGATCTTCTGGGCTGGTGTTCGGTCGGCCAGCCCGAAGGCGTGGAACTCCTGGTCGAAGCCGCCGCCGCCGAGCCCGAGGACGAACCGGCCGCCGGAGAGCCGGTCGACGGTCTCGGCGGTCTTGGCGACCACCGCGGGCGGCCGGTGGGGCAGCGCGAGGACGTTCGTCGCCAGCTCGATGCGGCGGGTCCGGCCGGCGAGCCAGCTCAGGGTGACCAGCGGTTCGACGGTCGGGCTGTGGCTGTGCAGGTGGTCGCTGAGGCTGAACAGCTCGAAGCCGAGCTCGTCCGCGCTCTGGGCGAGGTCCAGCGTCCTGCTCGCCGTCAGACCGGCGACGGCCCCGCCGGCCCCGAACACGAGCCGGGACCCGAACAGGGCGCTCACACCGTACCGTCCGCGGCGGCCGGCGCAGAGACGGCGGCCGTGGCGGCGCCGGAGGATGGCCCGGGGTCCGCGGCAGGCGGGTGCGTGGGTGCCGCAGGCACGGACGGGGACGGTGCGGACGGGGACGGCGACGGTGCGCCGGCCGCTTCCCGACGCCGGCGGAGCAGGAGGAGGGCCGTCGCGGCGGTCGCGACGCTGAGCGCCGCGGCGACGAGCAGGGCGACGTGGTAGCCGTGTACGGTCGCGGCGCCCGCCGCCCGCTCGCGGGAGTGGTCGGTAACCGTCGTGGCGATCGTGACCAGGATGGCCAGGCCCAACGCGCCGCCGATCTGGCGGCCCATGTTGAGCAGACCGGACGCGAGCCCCGCCTCGGTCGGCGCGATGCCACTGGTCGCGAGGACGGTGACCGGGAGGACTCCCAGGCTCATGCCGACACCGGCGACCAGCGTCGGCCCGAGGACGTGCGTCGCGTACGCCGGGTGGTCGGGCAGCCAGGCGAGCCACGCGAGGCCCGCCGCGGTCAGCGTCGAGCCGACGACGAGCAGCGGCACGGGGCGCAGGACCGGCATCAGCCGGCGCGCGGCGAACGTGCCCGCGACCAGTACCAGCGTCCAGGGAATCAGCGACACGCCGGTGCGCAGCGGGCTGTAGCCCAGCAGCTGCTGCTGGTAGACGGACAGGAATAAGATCGTCGACGTCATCAGCGCTCCGAGCGCGGCGGTGATCACGTTCGCGATCCGCAGGCTGCGGTGCCGGTAGATGCTCGGCGGGATCAGCGGCTGCGCCACCCGGGTCTCGATGGCGGCGAACAGCGCGAGCAGCACGGCCGCGGTGACCAGCGCGGCGACGACCCGGGCGGAACCCCAGCCGCTGGTGGTCGCCTGCGAGATCCCGAAGACCAGCGCGGCGGTCGCGGCCGTGACGGCGAGCGCCCCGGGCACGTCGAGGCGCTGGCGCCGGCCGCCGGCGGCCGGGGCGAGCAGCCGGATGGTCGCCACCCACAGCCCGACGCCGACCGGGACGTTGACGAACAGCACCCAGCGCCAGCTCAACGCGTCGGTCAGCACACCGCCGAGCACCATCCCCGTCGTGCCGGCGCCGGACGCGGCGGCGCTCCACACACCCAGCGCCTTGGTGCGGCTCGCAGGGTCGGGGTGGCTCGCGGTGATCAGGCTCAGGCTGGCGGGGGCGAGCGCGGCAGCGCCCAGCCCCTGTGCCGCACGGGCGGCGAGCAGCAGCCAGCCGGTATCGGCCAGGCCGCCGGCCAGGCTCGCCAGGCTGAAGACCGCGATTCCCGCCTGGAACACGCGGCGGCGCCCGAACAGGTCGCCGGCCCGGGCGGCGAGCAGCAGGAACCCGCCGAACGTGACCAGGTAGGCGGTGATCACCCATTGCTGCCCCGCCGCCGAGAGCCCCAGGTCCCGCCGCATGTCCGGCAGCGCGACGTTCACGATCGTCGTGTCGAGCACGACCATGAACTGCGCCACGCAGGCGATCGCCACGACCGCCGCCAGCGGCACGTCCGGACGCCGCACCCCGTCGCCGGCCGGCTCCCCCACTGTCCGCGCGGGCGAGTCCACCGGCTCCACCGACGCCGCCTGCGCGGGCGGCGCGGGAGAAGCGACGGGTCCGGGAGACGGCGCCACCGCGGCAGGTGGTTCGTCCAGCCCGGTTCGACCGGTGGCGCGGGGCCTCAGGGACGTGCCGCCGCCCTCGACCGATGACCACTCCGAGGATGGCGATTTATTTTGCATCTCTAATATTTTGTATCGCAAATAATATCCGTTGGCAAGGACGGCGACCGTCGATAGGCTGGTGGCGGCACGCCGGCGCACGAACGGAGGCTGGGACCAGCGGTGGAGGCGACGTTCACGGCACCGGTCGCGCTGGTGCGGCTGTCCTACCTCGTGTCCGTGATCTACGCCGAGGTCTGCGCCAGCCACGAGCTGTCGGTGCCGCAGGCGCAGGTGATGTGCGTCCTCAAGGAGCAGCCGCGTGGCATGAGCGAGATCAGCGCGATGCTGCGGCTGGACCGCTCCAGCGTCACCGGCCTGGTCGAGCGGATCGAACGCCGGGACTACCTGCGCCGCACGATGTCCCCCGCCGACCGTCGCGCCGTCACCGTCAGCCTGACGCCCGAGGGCAAGCGTCGCACCGACGCCTTCTACGACGAGGTCAGCGAGCGCCTCACCGAGCTGGTCGCGGCGCTGCCCGCCACCGACCGCGGCCACCTCACCCGCATCGCCACCGGCGTCGTCCTGCACGAAGGCGTCCCGGACGTCTTCGGCTCTGTGCTGCCGTAGGGCTCGACGCCGCCGTAAGGCTCGGCACAGCCGTGGAGCTCGATGCTGACGCTGACGCCGCCGTGGAGCTCGATGACGTAAGTGACGCGGGCGATGAGCGTCGGTATGAATTGTCCGCCGGCAGTGGCGATGGCACTGCGCGTGGCGGGCGTCAGGCCCGCTGTTCGTAGGTGCGGCGGGCCTCGCGCACGTCGTCGAGGTGCTCATCCGCCCAGGCGCACCATGACTCCACCACCCGCTGCAGGGAGCGGCCCAGATCGGTCAGGTCGTATACGACCTTCGGAGGCATGCCAGGATAGGACGTACGCGAGATAGTCCCGTCACGTTCCATCGAACGCAGAGACTCGGCGAGCACTTTGGGCGAGATACCCTGCAGCGGCCGCTGGAGTTCGGAGAACCGGCGCGGGCCATCGGCCAGACACGCCATGATCTTCGGCGCCCATTTGATGTTGAGACGCATTGGCAGGTCGGCGCCGCGGCAGTTCGCGAACATTTCCGGGCCAAGCGTCTCACCCATGACGCCAAGCGTACAGCGATCGTAGTTGGCCCAGCCGGACCAGACCTGGATGACTTCCCTTGAAGTAACCAAGGAATCGCCCGTTAGCGTGCCCCGCGAACGGCGGGACGGCCCCGCCCGATTCACCGGGAGGACCTGTACATGGCGAGCATTGTTGTCTTCGGAGCCGGCGGCCGGGCCGGCCGCAGGGTGGTCGCGGAGGCGGTCGACCGCGGCCACCGGGTGACGGCGGTCGTGCGTGATCCGGCCAGCTACCCGGAGCTGGACCGGGCCGGGGTGACCCTCGTGGCGGGTGACGCCACCGACGCCGACAGCGTCGCAGCGGTCGCGCAGGGGCATGACGCGGCGGTCTCCACGGTGTTCCGCGCGGACGCCGACCCGGCCGAGTTCTACACGGCGACGGGCCACGCCCTGGTGAGTGGCCTCGCGAAGGCCGGCGTCGAGCGGGTGGTGACGGTCGGCGTCGGCTCGGCGCTCGAGGTGGCACCCGGCGTCGCCGTGCACGACTCACCCGACTACCCGGCGGAGTACCGGGCGTTCTCGGTCGGTCACACCGCCGAGACCGACGTCCTGCGGCAGGGTGGCCTGGACTGGGTCGTCCTCACCCCTCCGCCCGTCATCCTGGACGACCAGGCACCCCGGACCGGCAGGTACCGGACCGGCGGCGCCTCGGTGCTTCCCGCCGAGGCAGACGCGCCGGCGTTCTCCTACGCGGACCTCGCGGTCGCGCTGGTGGACGAGGCCGTCGAGCCGAGGCACCACCGCGAGGTCGTGGCCGTAGGCTGAGATCCCGTGGCCATCGCCGCGTCGAGGACGCGGCGATGGCACCCGCCGGCGGCGGCGTTTCGGACAGCCGACTGGGCGGCCCGCCGGCGACGGGGCGCGGACGGGAGTGGGCGTGGTGGAGAGCCGGGGCGGCGGGGATGCGGATGTCATCGTCGTCGGGGCGGGGCTTGCCGGGCTGGTGGCTACGGCGGAGCTGGCGGACGCCGGGCGGCGGGTCATCCTCGTCGAGCAGGAGAACGAGGCGAACCTCGGTGGGCAGGCGTTCTGGTCGCTGGGCGGGCTGTTCTTCGTCGACTCCCCCGAGCAGCGCCGGATGGGCGTGCGTGACTCGTTCGAGCTCGCCTGGCAGGACTGGCTCGGCACCGCCGGCTTCGACCGGGAACGTGAGGACTACTGGCCCAGGCAGTGGGCCAGGGCCTATGTCGAGTGGGCCGCCGGCGAGAAACGGGCCTGGCTGCACGCGATGGGCGTGCGCTGGTTCCCGATCGTCGGCTGGGCCGAGCGTGGCGGCTACGCCGGCGACGGGCCGGGGAACTCGGTACCCCGGTTCCACCTCACCTGGGGCACCGGCCCTGCCGTCGTCGAGCCATTCGCCCGCCGGGTGCGGGCCGCGGTCGACGCCGGGCTGGTGACGTTCCGTTTCCGCCACCAGGTCGACGGGCTGACGCTCACCGACGGCCGGGTCGACGGCGTGCGCGGCACCGTCCTGGAACCGGCCGACACGCCCCGCGGTGTCGCGTCGTCGCGCACGGGTGTCGGCGAGTTCGAGCTGCACGCCGGGGCCGTGATCGTCACGTCCGGCGGGATCGGCGGCAACCCGGAGCTGGTCCGCGCCACCTGGCCGGCACGGCTCGGCGAACCGCCGAAGCACATGATCACCGGGGTGCCAGCGCACGTCGATGGCCGGATGCTCGCCATCAGCGAGGCCGCGGGCGCGAGCCTCGTCAACCGCGACCGGATGTGGCACTACACCGAGGGCATCACCAACTGGGACCCGATCTGGCCGAACCACGGCATCCGCATCCTTCCCGGCCCATCGTCGCTGTGGTTCGATGCGACCGGCACGCTGCTGCCACCGCCGCTGTTCCCCGGCTTCGACACGCTCGGGACGCTCGCGCACATCCAGCGCACCGGCTTCGACCACACCTGGTTCATCCTCACCCAGAAGATCATCGAAAAGGAGTTCGCGCTCTCCGGCTCGGAGCAGAACCCCGACATCACCGGCAAGGACATCCGGCTGCTGCTGCGCCGCCGGTTCGGCGAGGGCGCCCCCGGCCCGGTTGAGGCGTTCAAGAAGCACGGCGTCGACTTCGTCGTCCGCGACGACCTGCGCTCCCTCGTCGACGGGATGAACGCCCTCACTCCGATCCCGCTGCTGCGCTACGACGACATCGAACGCCAGGTCCGCGCCCGCGACCGCGAGATGGCGAACCCCTACACGAAGGACCTGCAGATCGCCGCGCTGCGGGGAGCCCGCCGCTACCGCGGTGACAAGCTCATCCGGGTCGCGACGCCGCACCGGATCCTGGACCCGAAGGCCGGCCCACTGATCGGCGTCAAGCTGCACCTGCTGACCCGCAAGACCCTCGGCGGCCTGGAGACCGACCTCGACGGCCGGGTACTGCGCCCCGACGGCCGCGAGCCGCTACCCGGTCTGTACGCCGCGGGCGAGGTCGCCGGCTTCGGTGGCGGTGGCGTCCACGGCTACCGGGCCCTGGAAGGCACCTTCCTCGGCGGATGTCTCTTCTCCGGCCGCGCCGCGGGCCGCGCCGCGGCGGCCGCGACCGGCTGAGCGGTGCCCGCCGCCGACCAGAGCACGCACACACCCGCCGCGACGGAAGAAGCGCCGCCCGAAGGCTTCCAGGCTGTCCGGTCAGCCGTTGCGTGGACGCGCGGCCGGTTCCAGCCCCAGCGACCGCACGAACCCGAACAACTGCTCCCGGCCTGCCACCTCGGACTCGCTGAGGAATAGATCCACCCGAGGCGCGGACAGGAGCCCGTTGGGGAGGACACATTCCTCAACCCGCACCACCAGGATGCCGTCCCGCACACCATCCGCGCCCATCGCCGCCCGGGCACGCCACTCCGCCTCGCATCTGGCGCTGCGGACGAAGGACGGCGAGGCAACGACAATGGTGCGGTCGGACCATCGCAGCGCACCCGAGAGCCACGCGACCGAATGTTGCCCGGCGACATGGTCAAAGCTCTCAAAAATAACCGTGTATCCCGCTTCCTCAAGGTTCCACGTGATCCACGTGGCCCATGGGTCATCCACAGTGTCGCGAGATACGAAGAATTGGTGACGCTCTTCCTGACTATAATAGTCAACGTCCGCCACGGTGGCCGTGCCGCGGGCCGGTAGACGGCGAACTCCCGCCACGACCTCGCGGACCACCGTAAGAAAATGCGACTGCGCGTCGGGCTCGTCACGGTCGAACAGGTCGACGCGAGGCGCCATGAGAAGCAGCGGGTCAAGGCCGCAGTCCTCGATCCGGACGACTATCAGGGGCCGGGTCACACCGGCTGGGTCGCGGTCCCACGCCGACATCCAGTCCATGGACCGAGAGCCGCGCCGAAAATATTCTTCAGAGGCGATTACAATCGTCCGACGAGAAGTCCTGAGCGCGGCCTCCAGGACTTCTATCGCCCTTTTTGACTGCCACACATCGCTATCTGTCCAGTTGACCCTATAGCCTTCCTCCTGCAACAGAGAAGCGAGATAGGAGGCCCGAAGCGGCTGAGCGCGTCAAGGTACTCACCTGGTTGGCGCCGCAGGGATGCGCTCGCCGCCTCGACCAGCAGCAGGTCGCACGATCCTTCATCTTCCGGGAGACGCTCGACCTCGGCGGCATAGATTCTGACGAGCCGAGCACGTGACAGTCGGCTGTCATCGAGTCCCAGTGTCGTCAGGACCTGACTTGCCGCGGCTGCGTCGGCCAGCGCGCGCAACAACTGCGCATGACGCAGCAGGGCTGGCGACGAGGCCGCCCTGGAGTTGGCCTCGTCGCGCGCCGCGGCCAGATCCGCGTGGACCAGTCCGGGGACCCGAGCGAGGGCCATCTCCTTGGCAGCGTCCGCAAGCGCTTTCCCGTATTTCGCCTCGACCCACCGGTCAAGCTTGTGAGGCTGCGGGCCACTGCCGCCGGCGGTCTGCTCCAGAACCGGCCCGACGGGCGCACCAGAAGGCTTGCTCCCCGGAACGAGAACCGGATTCTCCGGATATAGCGTCCGCGCCGCCGTGAGGACTCGAGCCCGGCCGTCCGGGATTATCCCGCTGGCCAGCCGCTGGTTCACCAGATGCCAGAACGTCCACGGATCCGGCCCGCCAGGGAGCCGAGCGAGCGGGAAACCGGCGGATTCCAGGAGGACCTCGGCCTCGCGCCTGTCGTGAAAGAGGTAGGCCAGCGTTCCGATCTCAGCTTCCGTCAGCGCCTCGCCTGCCGTCAGCGGCTCACGCACTCGCCCCCCAAGGTGCCGCCCGTCCGCACGCTGCGGATCCTCACCAGCTCAGGCCTCCCAAGGCTGTCGTCCGGCTAGGGCACTGGGAATGGCGGTGCCTTGGGAGGGCGGTAGCTTCCTCGGACCGAGCGGGCGATCTGCTCGACGAGATGCGTTCTCGCCTCCTGCTCACCGCGGCCGACCAGGTCGATGTAGACGATCCCGCGGAGCAGCCCGTCCGGCTGGCATTCCTCGACACGGACAGGGATGAGCCTGCGTTCCAGGCCATTCGGGTCCCCGTGCCACGCACGCTGCCAGGCGGCCTGGACTCGGTCCGCCCGGAGGTACGCGGGCGAGAGGACGACCACCGTCCGCTTGGAGCGGCGAATGGCCTCATCGAGCGCCATGCCGGCGAAGTTCCCGGCCTGGGTATCCCAGGCTTCGTAGCGGACTCGGTACTCCTGTTCCTCGAGATACCACGTAATCCAGGAGGCCCAGCCCTCGTCCTCTTTCGCGGCCGACACGAAGAAATCCCATTCGGGAGTCTCCTGCCCTCCCCAGGCGGACGAGTCCTGCTCCTGAGCCGCGCCTCCTGCGGCGGTCGAGCCGGCCGAAGCCCCCGAAGCGGCCGGGCCGGCCGCGGGCGGCGACGTCAGCCGGGCGACCTGCGCCTCGGCGTCAATCGCCTCGGCGCGCCCTCGTTGGAATACCCGGTTGGCTTCGTACTGGCTCAGCGCGGCCTCGAGGATTCGCAGCCGGCCACCGAGCACCTTGCCGTCGCCCAGCTTGTCGTTCACGTTCTCCCACCGCTCCATGGCGGTGCCCGCAGGCGGCAGGTGGGCTCGGGAGAACCCAGCCCGGCTGAGCAACTGGTCGGCCGGTGTGGACTGGTAGAAGACGTTGGCGAGCTCCTCCACGTCCTCCTCGCGGAGCTGCCGGAGCTGGCGCAGCTTCGCGTCCGTTGTCTCGTCCGTCATTGCTCCCCCGACACCTGCCCACACATCGACTGTCCGGCGCTCGCGACGGACGTCGGCCGCCGCTGAGTAGCAGCGTGCCAGACCGGGTCGCGAATGGCGTGATGGTACCCGGGCGATAGGCCGCGAGCGCTTCGGGAGCGCTCATCTATGCACGCGCCGAACAGCCTCGAGCCGCGTCAGTCCAGCGCGTGGCCGGTGGTGGTGTTGATGTGAACCGGGATGTCCTCGTGACGGTCGCCCGTCGTCGGGGTTCCCGTCGGTTCGAACATGAGGATGGACGCTCCCTCGGGCGAGGACGGCCTGTGTTCGACGCCGCGGGGGACGACGAACACGGCGCCCGCCGGGAGGACGACCTCGCGTTCTCCCGCCTCCTGGTCGGGCCCGAGCGCGCCGGGGCCGCGCAGGGCAATCCGCAGCTCCCCGTCGATCACCAGGAAGAACTCGTCGGTCTCGTCGTGCGCGTGCCAGATATGTTCGCCGGCGACCTTGGCCACCCGAACGTCGTAGTCGTTGACCCTTGTCACGATGCGTGGGCTCCACAGCTGCTCGAAAGTCGCGAGCGCCGCCGTGAGCTCCACCGGACAATTCGGTTCGATCCGCACGGATCTTATCATCGCGCCCATGGGCCGCAGCGTCATCGACCCCGCGCCGTGACGCCGACGCCGACGCCGCGGCGGGCGGCCGCACGCCAGGACCGCGATGGCGAACCCGTCGGCGTCCCGCGGACGACACCGGCCACAGATTGACAGCCTTACTGCCACTATCGCAGTCTTACTGACATGACGTCAGCATCACTGTCAGAGGCCCGGGCGGCCCTGGTACGAGACCGGGTTCTCGACGCTGTTGCCGCGCTCCTGGCCGAAGGCGAGGACCTCACGTTCGCGAGGGTCGCCAAGGCCGCGGCCGTGCCCGAGCGCACCGTCTACCGGCATTTCCCCACCCGGCAGGCTCTGCTGACCGAGGTCTTCGCCTGGGCGAACCGCCGGGTCGCCTTCGACGGCCCCGTGCCGGCTGACGGCCGGGAGGCCGCCGCGCTGGTTCGGCGCGTCTTCACCGGGTTCGACGGCATCGCCCCCGTCGTCCGCGAGCTGCTGATGGCCCCGGAAGGGCTGCCCGCCCGGCTGTCCGACAACGACCGAAGGCAGGCCACCGCCCGTGCGGTCGTCGACCGGGAGGCCCCGGGCCTGGACGAGGTGGGCGCCCGCCGGGTGGCGGCGGTCGTCCAGGTGCTCACGTCCGCGGCGACCTGGCAGACGCTGCGTGACTACTGGGAGATGGACGGCGCCGAGGCCGGCGAGGCGGCCGCCCTGGCGCTGGAGCTGCTCCTGACCGGCGCCCGGGTCAAGGCGGCCGGAGACTGACCCCCCGACCGCGATGTCCAGGCCGCCGGGCCGCCGTCGCCCATGCGCCTTCTCAGGTATTCCGACGCGGCTCGTATCAGGTCCCGGCAGGCGTAGGACCCGACACGAAACCAGTCTCCGATCGCCCCATCGCCCGCCCAGTTCTCGGATCCCGTTCCTCAGGAGGCAGTCATGTCACTTCTCCAAGGTGTCAACCACGTCGCCGTCATGACCGGTGACCTGGACCGCTTCGTCGACTTCTACGCGCAGGTCTTCGACCTGCCCGTCGTGTTCACCGAGACCAACCCGGCGTTCCGGCACGCCATCCTGCGCACCGGTACCCATTCGTGGCTGCATCCCGTCGAGGTTTCCGGCAACCAGCACGGGGCGGCGGTCCCGGCCATGTTCGACCGTGGACATCTGGACCATCTCGCGCTCACCGCCGCGTCGCCGGCGGCGTTCCAGGCCGCCCGCGAACGTCTCGTCGCCCGCGGCATGAGCGACGGCACGGTCGAGGACCTCGGCGCGTTCCACAGCTTCTGGTTCCGCGACCCCGACGACATGCACGGCGAGGTCACCCTCATCACCGACCCGCAGCTGCGGGGCATCCACGAGCCTCGGCCGCTGCCGACCGACTAGCCCGGCCGGCGGTACCCGGGCCCGTCAGCAGCGCCGCCGGAGTGGAGTCATCCCCGCCGCAGGGTGACGGTCACCGTCTCTCCCGGACGAAGTGTGACCCGGGCATGCGCCGCGTCGCTGCCCGCCGGCCCGACCATCTCGATCCGGATGGCCCTGGGGCTGGTCGGCTCGGGGCCGCTGCCCCCGTAAAACGCCGGGTCGGCCAGCAGGGCGCAGCCCGCCGGGTCGGCGCCCACCGGCAGCAGGGCGTCGAGCACCAGGCCGTAGGTGTCCTGCGGGTAGACCGGATCGGAGTCGTCGAGCCAGGTCGCCTCGGTGCCGCGGTAGCGGACGGGGCAGGTCCCCGACTCCTCCGTGGCTGTGAACCACTCCTGCCCCCCGCGGGCCCCGTCGTCGAGGATCCGCAGGCCGAAGTCCGGGCGGGGCTCGTCACCGGTAGCGCGCCACTTGCCCACCCAGGGCCACCGTGACGCCCGCGCCGAGGTCTGCGGGCCCCCAGCGGTCTGCGGGCCCCCAGTGGTCAGCGCGACCGCACCGGGCCCGCCGCTGTCCTCGGCCGCGCCGAGGTCCCCTTCAGGCAGCTCCGAGACGGAGCCCAGCGCGGTGAACACCATCAGGGCGGCGCCGAGCAGGCAGACCAGCGCCGTGCCGGCCCGCGCGACCCAGCGCCAGGCGGTCGACCGCGAGCCGGAGCGGCCTCGCCGCCGGGCGCTCGGCGTCTCCCGCGGCGGCGGGCCCGCAGCCGCGGGCTGGGCGGCCGCCGGCCTGGCCGACGTCCGCGACGTCCCGGGCGGGTCCGTCGCCCCGGAGTTCCCCACCGTCCCGGTGGCGCCGCCGGAGATGGCGCCACCGCCGACGACGACGGTGCCGGCCGCGGCCGGCACGCCCGGCCGGGTGGGCGGCGCCGAAACCACCGACGTGCCCGGTGCCCGGGCCACCCACGGCACGGTGGGCAGCGCGGACGGTGGCGTCGCGGCCGGCACGCCGATGACGTGGCGGCCGGTCTGCTCGTCCAGGACACACCACGGGCAGTACGGCAGGCCCGACCGGAAGTGGTGCGTCGGCACGCGGGGGCAGCCGCGCAGGCTGGCAGTGAGCGCGGTGAGCGCCGCGTGCCACTGGGCGGCGGTGGGCCTGGGGTGCTGAAGGCCCGCGCCGGGCCCGAAGGACTGCCCGAACATCGCCCGCGGCCCGGGCGGCAGGATGTCCGCCGGCGGCAGGTCGAGTGGGGGGCCGAAGTCGCGGTGCCCGCCGAGGCCGTAGAGGCCCTTGCGGGCGAGTTCCACTCTGCCGGGCGCTTCGCCCGTGCCACGCCACCGGCCTGTGTAGGGACGATGACCGCCCATGAGCAGCGCGAACAGGTGGACCGCGAGCGCGTAGTCGTCCGCGGCGGGGGTCCTGGGCCGGCCGCGCTGGGCCAGCATCTCCACCGGGGTGAACTCGGGCCCGCCGACCGGGGACAGGTGGACGGTGGACCCCGCGGTCACCTGCATCGAGTCGCAGTCGACGAAGGTGACGTCTCCCGTGGGCGCCACCTGCACGGCGTCGTCGTGGAAGTCGCCGACGACGTAGTCGTGCTCGTGCAGCCTCGCCGTCGCCGCGGCCAGGCTCGCCGCCGCCTCGAGCCGCACTCCCCAGTCGTCGAACCAGTCGGGTCGGGCCGCTCGGTTCGGGCCGAGCAGGGTCCGTACCGTGACCCCGTCGACGGGGGCCGTGCTGGTGAATCCGGCGAGCGTGCCGTCGCCGTCGACGACGAGCTCACGCGGCCAGGCGTAGGCGTCCTCGCCGCCGGCCGGCGGGTGTTCGACCATCCAGAGCAGCTTGGCCCGCAGGTCGGTGCCCGCGCGGAGCAGGTGGGCCGGAGCGAACAGTTTGACCGAGGCGCCAGGTAGGCCGTCGCGCTGGTAGAGGCGACCGTTGCGTGCCGGGCCGACCGGGCGGCCGACATGAATGCGCGCCCCATCGAGGCCGAACAGATCGACCAGATCTACCGAGTCCTGCCCGTCGCCCATCGAATCCCCTCAAGCGCGCCAATTCAGGATCCCACAGACCGGTCCGAGCGGGGTGCGCATGGGAGAAACCGGCGTGTTCCCTGAGGCGCGCACCGACGGGTCCGCCGGCGCGCCCTCGCGCGCCCAGCGACCATCGAGCACAGAAACGATCTTCTGGCGCGGCCCGGTGGCCGGCACCCCTGGACCCGCCCCCCAGATCCGTCCCTCGATCGCCGTCAGCCCGTATGTACGTCAGCCTTCGGCACCAGCGCGCGCCGACGGGATACGGCGGACGACGTCGCGAGCGGCCCGTCGCGGGCCGGCCTCCACCATGCCCCGCACGATAAAGGAAGGCTTCGGGACGCCGGTGGACGGGGTGCCCATAACTCTCCATTCCTCGGACGCCCGGCCCTCCAAGGATCCAGTGGCCCACATCACCTCAACCAGCTCGGCGGGATTGGCAATATCATGTCAGCCACGGGCGGAATGTCCGTTGATGCGAGCCATGCGTCGGTATTGCGTGGCCGGCAATTGTTTCCACAAACCGGGTGACCCAGCTTGGCCACATCCTGGGAATTTCCATGGCCAAGCGCCGTGCGTTGCTGCCAGGCTCGTTGCTGCCAGGCTCGTTGCTGCCAGGCTCGTTGCTGCCAGGCCCGTTGCTGCCAGGCTCGAGGACGACCGGGCGAAGGCCTCGTATGCCCCGCCGAGCCGCGCCGAGTGGCGCGGCTCGGCGCCGCCTGCCCGTCCCGTGCCGGTCCCCACAGATCCGGCTGGACAGGCGCGAAGGCGGCCGCAGTCGCCTCCCGGCGACGCACGGCCGCGTTGACGTCCGCAACAGCGACGCAACGCCGTACCCGGTGGCGACGTCTGACCAGACGGCCCCGACGTAGTGGTTCCGTCGCGAGGACGGCCGCCTGGCCGGCCTCACGCGGATCCATCACGATCAGACATCGGTTCCGCCAATGTTCAGCATGAACAGCGATGAGTGGCGGGCCTGGAAAAGAACCGGGACGGGACGTGGAACCTCGCAGGCTGGAGCACTTCCTGGCTGTCGCCGAGGAGGGCGGGTTCACCAGGGCCGCCACCCGGCTGCACATGGTGCAGTCCGGCGTGTCGGCGTCGATCCGGTCGCTGGAGCGGGACCTGGGCGTCGAGCTGTTCGAGCGGACGACCCAGCACGTCGAGCTGACCGAGGCCGGCCGGGCGCTCGTCCCCCAGGCCCGCCGGGTGCTCGGCGCGGTCCGCCAAGCCAGGCAGGTGGTCACCGAGGTGCGCGACGGCGAACGCGGCACGCTCTCCCTCGGGATCCTGCGCAGTCTCACGCCGCGCGCGGTGCTCACGGCGCTGGCCGGACTGCGCGCCGAGCACCCGAACGTCAAAGTCCGGCTCACCGCCCCCGGGCCGCTGGGTTCCAGATCCCACGCGGATCGGCTCCGCGACGGCGACCTCGACCTGGCGGTCCTGACGACCGCCGGCCCCGTCGGAGGTCTGCGGCTGCACGCGCTGCACAGCGAGACGGTCGCGCTGGCCTGCGCCGCCAGCCACCCGCTGGCCGCCTCCGGGCGCGCGACGGTCACCCTCGAGGAGACCGCCGGCCTCGACCTCGTCGAGTTTCCTCCGGGCTGGGGCGTGCGCACCGCCGTCGACCGGGCGTTCGCCGCGGCCGGGCTCGCGGAACGGACGGCCCTGGTCGAGCTGACCGACATGACGACGGTCGTCGATCTTGTCCGTCATGGGATCGGCTGTGCGTTCGTCCCGCTCTCGCTGGCCGCGCACCACTCCGAGGTCCGCTTCCTGACGATCGAGCGCCAGCCGCCCCGCTACCAGGTCGCGCTCGCCACCCGTCCGGACGGCCCGCCGTCCGTCACCGCGGCCCGTTTCCTCGACCGCTGTCTACGTACGACCCGCGCGGCCTGAGCTGCCCATCGGGGCCTTCGCCGCGGGACCGGCGAGCGACCCAGGGGTATGGGGAGCCGTCACCGGCATCCCCATACCACCTGCCCCCGTGGCCCCCCGATCCCCCGCACCACCCATGATTCCAGCCAGAACGGGGTGGGCGAAGAGCCCGCCGTTTCCTGTCCGAGTGCTGTCCAACCCGCTGTCCAGTGCCCGGTGTGTGCCCCGTAGTGGACATCTTGCGGCCGGCCGTAGAACGCGGCGAGCGCATGCGGGTCGGGACAGTCCAAGACCACCGTCTGCAGCTTTCCGATCATGGTCCTCCCGTCGGCTGGCGGGTCGGTTGCCGGCCCAGGTGCGCGGATCTGAGGCGAACGGTGTGTCGGGAGGTGGCCCGGTTGGCGGCGAGCAGCTCGCCGACCCGCTCGGTCAGCGCCGCCGGCGAGTATGGCTTCTCCAGGTAGGAGGTGCCGTCGGCGGCGAGCGGCGCCGGAGTGATCATGCCGCGGGTGTAGGCGGACACGTACAGCACGGACAGGCCGGGGCGGGACTCGAGCACCCGGTCGGCGAGCTGGCGGCCGTTCATCTTCGGCATGACCACGTCGGTGACCAGGATGTCGAGGACGGCCGTGTTCTGCGCGATGACGAGCGCCTCCTGGCCGTTGGCCGCGGTCAGCACGTCGTAGCCCGCCATCAGCAGGATCCGCTCGGACAGGCGGCGCACCTCGTCGTCGTCCTCGACCAGCAGGACCGTCCCGACACCACCGGCGATCTGGTCGGTGTCGCGGCGGGTACCGGGCGGGCACGGCACGGACGACGTCACCGGCAGGTAGACCCGTACGTCGGTGCCCCGGCCGGGCACCGAGTCGACGAACACCTGCCCGCCGGCCTGCCGGACGATGCCGTAGACGGTCGACAGGCCGAGGCCGGTGCCCTGGCCGGGCTCCTTGGTCGTGAAGAACGGCTCGAAGATCTGGCCGCGGACCTCGTCGGAGATGCCGGTCCCGGTGTCGGAGATGGTGAGCAGCACGTGCTCGCCGCCGCCGGCGCGGGCCGCCTCGCCGCCGCCGGCGGCGGGCGGCGCCAGCGCGGCGCGCGACGTGCTGATTGTGAGCTGCCCGCCGTCGGGCATCGCGTCCCGGCCGTTCACCGCCAGGTTTATGATCACCTGTTCCAGCTGCCCCCGGTCTGCCCAGACGGTCGCGTCGCGGGCCTCGGCGCGCACGACGATCTGGACGTCCTCGCGGATCAGCCGGCGCAGCATCTCCTCGATGCCGACGACCAGTTCGTTCAGGTCGACGGCCCGCGGCTGGATCGCCTGGGTGCGGGAGAACGCGAGGAGCTGGCGGGTGAGTGCCGAGGCGCGCTCGGCGGCATCCCGGATCGCGGTCACGTCGTGGCGCGCCGGGTCGTCGACCTCGCCCAGCAGGAGGGCGGCGTAGCCGTCGATCACAGTGAGCAGGTTGTTGAAGTCGTGCGCCACCCCGCCGGCGAGCTGGCCGATCGCGTCCAGCCGCTGGGCCTGGCGAAGCTGCGCCTCGACGTGGCGACGTTCGGTCACGTCGGCGACCATCGCGAGCGCGCCGCCGAAGCCCTCGCCCGGCGTCCCGGCGAGCTCGCCGGCGACCTGATCTGCCTGATCTGCCTGACCAGCCGCGCCCGCCGGGCGCGCGGCGGGCGCGGGCGAGCCGGATGGTCGCTGCGGCCCGGCTGGCGCCGTGTCGGCGTCGGCGCGGGCGGTGAGCGCGATCTGCACGCGCACGGTATGCCCATGCAGGTGGGTGTGCGGGGGCGCCGCGCGGTCACGGGCCAGTTCGACCTCGATCCGCTGGGTCCCGCGGTCGCGGACCGCGGCGAGCGCCGCGAGCAGCGGCTCGTGGTGGATGGGCAGCACCAGGTCGGTGAACGTCACGCCGCGCACCTCGCGGGGCGTTCGTCCGACGAGGGCCGCGAACTGGGCGTTGGAATACTCGATCGTGCCATCGGAGCCGATCAGGACGACCCCTTCGCTGGTCGTCTCGACGATGCCCCGATAACGCTGCTCGGACTGCCGCAGTTTGCGCTCCGCGGCCTGGCGCAGCCGCAGGTCCTCGAACACGGCGGCGCCGCGGACCAGCGCGGGGAATCGGCCGCGCAGTGACCAGTACCAGATACCGACGATGGCGGTGCCCAGGTCCCAGAACGCGCTGGCGCTGCCCACGCCGCCCAGCTGGCCGCCGTGGGTGTGGTCCGGCCCCGAGGACGGGTTCACCACGGAACTGAAGTACCGCGCGGCGTGCAGGCCGTGACCGAACGCGCAGGTGAAGAAGATCGCGGACGTTGCCGTGCCCAGCTTGTTGTTACGCCACTGTCCCGATTTCCCGAGGCCGCGCGCGATCGTGAGCGAGATCGCGAAGTAGGTCAAGAAGATGACGGTGTTCGCGAACGCCGCGACCTGGTCAGTCATAGCGGGAATTCCGTCGTCATGGCGGTCATCCTGCCCCTAGTGACGCCGTTCCGGAAGAACACGGTATTCGGAGGCCACGAAAATCATCGCGACGACGGGCCCGACACGCCGGTGTCCCGTGCCGTGCGCCGCGACACACCGCATCCGCGGGCCGCGCCGCTAGCCCTGACTGAGGACGGGCGCCGGCGGCCCGCACGGCACCCTCCATATGACCCGGGTTCCGGTGCCGTCCCTGCCCGGACCGATCTCGAAGGCGCCGCGCAGCTCGTCGGCGCGGCTGCGCATGTTCGCGAGCCCGCTGCGGCGGCTCGGCTCGCCCACGCCGACCCCGTCGTCGACGATCTCAGCGGTGACCTCGCCGTCCGCGACCGTCACCGTCACCGCGGCGCCGTGGCACTGGGCATGACGGGCCGCGTTCGACAGGCTCTCCCGGACGACCGCGAGCAGGTGGTCGGCGACCGCCGGGTCGACCGCGCTGTCCACCGGTCCGTCGACCAGCAGGTGCGGCTCGAAGCCGAAGGCCCTGGTCATCTCGTCGACGATGCCGCGCAGCGCCACTCGCAGACCGTTGCCACCCGCGGCGGACCGGCCACGCAGCTCGAACACCGACTGGCGGATCTCCCGGATGGTCGCGTCCAGGTCGTCGACGTAGGTCGCCAGCCGTTTCGCACGGTTTGGCTTGCTCTCGGCCTCGGCGAGCCCCTGCAGGCCGAGCGCGACGGCGAACAGGCGCTGCATGACATGGTCGTGCAGGTCGCGGGCGATGCGGTCACGGTCCTCGAGCACCGTCAGCCGGTTCTGCGCGGTGCGGGACTCGGCGAGCTGCAGGGCGATCGCGACGTGCCCCGCGAACGCCGCCGCCATCTCCAGGTCCGTGTCGGTGAACGGCTCGGCGTCGCGGCGGCGGCCGAGGATGACCGCGCCGGAGCTGGTCCGGGAGGTCACCAGCGGCACGACCATCACCGGGCCGAGGTCCGGGTCGCGGTCGAGCAGCTCGGCGATCTCGCACGGCGCCTCGGCCGCGAACAGCGGCGCGTGCTCGCGGATCGCCCGGCCGGCCAGCGACTCGTCGAGGTCGAGCAGCCCGCCCGCGAGCCGGGCCGCGCCGTCACCGGCGGTGATGTCCAGGCGCAGGTGCTCGGCGTCGTGCGTGCCGAGCGCGAGCGCCGCGAGATCCGCGCGCGCCACCTCCCGGGCGCGGTGCACGATCAGCTCGAGCGGCCGTTCGCCGTCGCCGAGCAGGTGGCGGGTGATGTCGGCGGACGCCTGCAGCCACTGCTCGCGGTGCTGTGCCTGACCGAAGAGGCGGGCGTTGTCGATCGCGACCGCGGCGCTGGCGGCCAGCGCCAGCACCAGCTCCTCGTCCTCCGCGGTGAACACCCGCCCGCCGCGCTTCTCGGTCAGGTACAGGTTGCCGAACACCTCGCCGCGCACCCGGATCGGCACGCCGAGGAAGGTGCGCATCGTCGGGTGGCCATGCGGGAAGCCGACCGCGCCGGGATGCGCCGCGATGTCCTCCAGCCGCACCGGCCGCGGGTCGTGGATCAGCGCGCCGAGCACGCCCTCGCCGCGCGGCAGGTGCCCGATCTCGGTGACCAGCCGCGGGTCGATGCCGACGTGGATGAACTGCTCCAGCGCCTCGCCGCCCTTGGCCATCACGCCGAGGGCGCCGTAGCGGGCGTCGACCAGTTCGCAGGCCGCCTCGACGATGCGGCGCAGCACGACGTCGAGGCTGAGGTCGGAGGCGACGTTCCTGGTCGCGCGCAGCAGTCCGCGCAGCCGGCTCTGCGTGGACATGACGTCCTGGGCACGCTCGATGAGCTGCAGGAGCAGCTCGTCGAGTTCGAGCCTGGCGACGCCGGTGAACTCCAGCTCGTCGCCGGTCAGCTCGCCGCGCCGGGAGCTGGCACGCTGCGCCGGGGCCAGGCCGCCGGGCACCGCCGACAGGTCCCCCGGCGCAGGCGGCGCGGGCTCGATGGTCGGGTCAGCTCCCATGTCCCCCACACGGTAGCCGACGCCACCGACCCGCAGGTGGTCATCGACCCGCAGGTGGTCGTCGACCCAGCTCATCCCGCCCGCCCGCTCGTCCATGACGATCCTGACTGCCCCGCCTGCCTGCCACCGCCTGTCCAGGTCCTGCGCCAGCGCTACCGGAGGTGGCGGCGGGCGACGGCGGCGGACTCGGCGATCGGGACGGCCGTGTGGATGACCGTGGCCGTCGGCCACGGGTCGGCCCGGGCGGCCATCGCGGCGTGCACCGCCGCGGTCGCGTCGGAGGCGTCGCGGCCGTGCGCCGCCCGGCGGGCGATCCTGGCCGCCGCCACCTCGGGCGCCGTCGCGCAGCGCAGCTCGACGAGGTCCGCCGCCGCGGTGGCGGCGAGCCGCGCCGCCGCCGCCCGGTCGGCCGCCGACGACCACGAGGCGTCCAGCAGCACGTTCTCGCCGTGCGCGAGCGCGTGCCCGGCGCGGCGCAGCAGCTCGGCGTAGACCGCCTCGGTCGCCGCCGGGTCGTAGATCCCGGCGTCCAGGCCCGGGTTGAGATCCGCCGGGGCCGGCGCGTCGGCGGGCAGGCCGGCAAGCTCCTTGCGCACCACGTCCGAGCGCAGCAGCACCCAGCCGTCCTCGGCCTCGGCGAGCTGGCCGGCGAGCGTCGACTTGCCCGTCCCCGGCAGGCCGCCGACCAGCACGAGGCGCACCCGGCCGCGGCGCAGGTGGTCGAGCGTCAACGCGGACAGCCGGCGGGCGAGGTCGGCGGCGTCCTGGTCGCCCTGCCCGGCGCGCAGGCAGCTGACCTTGGCGCGGACGAACGCCCGGTAGGCGATGTAAAGGTGCTCGAGCGACGGCGGGTGGGTCTCGCCGGAGAACCCCCGGTACCAGCCAAGGAACCGCTCGGCGTCCTCAGGGGCACCGAGCCGCTCCAGGTCCATCGCGAGGAAGGCGACGTCGCCGAGCACGTCGCCGACCCGAAGCCGCTGGTCGAACTCGATGCAGTCGAGGATGCGCGGGCCGTCGGGCAGGCAGAAGATGTCGTCGGCCTGCAGGTCGCCGTGCCCGTCGCGGACCCGGCCGGCGCGCATCCGCTCCCGCAGCAGCGGACCGCGCCCTTGGAGGTAACGGGCCGAGAGGCGGTCGATCTCGGCGATGGCCCGGCCGTCCAGGAAGCGGCCGAGGAAGGGCGCGACGCCTTCGACCCCTTCGCGCCACAGCCCCGCGAGCGTCTCGGGGCTCCCGGCCGCCGCGATCTGCGGCGACGTCTCGCAGGCCGCGTGGAAGGCCGCGAGCCGGCGCGCGACGGCCCGCAGCGGGTCGTCGACCGGATGGCCACGCCGGACCAGCGTGGACAGCCGGCGGCGCTCCGGCAGGCGGCGCATCACCACGGCGTGGTCGACGAGCCGGCCCTCGCCGTCCCGCAGGCCCGCCACGCCCAGGTAGACGTCCGGTGCGAGCCGCCGGTTGAGGGTCACCTCCGCCTCGGCGGCGGCCAGCCGGGCCTCGCGGGTCCGGAAGTCGAGAAACCCCAGGTCGAGTGGCTTCTTGACCTTGTAGACCAGGTCGCCGACGAAGGTCAGGGTGGCGCTGTGCGTCTCGATGGTCCGCGCGCCCTCGCCGCGCGGGAGGGCGTCCACGTCCCATCCGCCGGCGCGTGGTGGCCCGGCCCGGCCGGCGCGCCGTGTCGGCGTGGCCTGGTTCGCTCCGGCCGGGCGGCGCGCTCCGGCCACTTCCTCGCTTCGCTGCGGAAGGGACCTCCGCGCGTCGTCCTCCTCCGCGATCGTGCCCTCGGACGTCAGCGAGGCCGAGGGCGCGGCAGCAAGGTTGTACGCGGGCATCATGCCTCCTCGGCGCGGGGTGCGAGGTGCGGGTGCCTTCCAGCATCGCCGGGCGCCGGGGTGGCGTCCGGCGCCAGACGTATCCGGTTACCGGGACGTTCGGACCGCCGGCTGAAGGCGCCTGGCGCAGCCGGCTCGGGACGGTCGGGCATACCCGGGACTTCTGCCCACGCCCGCGTCGCCACGAAACAAGCCTCCGCCATATCTTTGCCGGGTTCGTCCGCCGGCCAGGTCTCCGGCAGCCCGATCAGCCAGGACGACCAAATCAACCGACCCGGCCAGGCCAACCGACCCGGCCAGGCCAACCGACCCGGCCAGGCCAACCGATCCAGCCAGGCCAACCGATCCAGCCGACCCAGCCGGGATGGCCAGGTCAGCCGTGGGCACCGGCGGCGAGCCGGGTGGCGAAGACGGCGGCCTGGGTGCGGCTGACCAGCCCCAGCTTGTCGAGGATCGCCGAGACGTAGTTCTTGACGGTCTTCTCGGAGAGGTGGATGCGCGTCGCGATCTGCCGGTTGGTCAGGCCCTCGGCGATCAGCAGGAGCACCTCGCGCTCGCGTTCACCGAGACTGGCCAGACGGCGGTCCTCGGCGGGTCCTTCTCGCAGGCGGGTCAGCACCCGCTGGGTGACCGCCGGGTCCAGCAGCGAGCGGCCGGCGGCGATCGCGCGGATACCGCCGATCAGGTCGGTGCCTTTGATCTGCTTGAGCAGGTAGCCGGCCGCGCCTGCCATGATCGCCGAGAAGAGGGCGTCGTCGTCGTCATACGACGTCAGGATCAGGCAGCCGATCTGCGGGTGCGCCGAGCGGATGTGCCGGCAGACCTCGATGCCGCTGCCGTCCTCGAGCCGGGCGTCGAGGATGGCCACGTCCGGCGAGACCGTGGGGATCCGGCGCAGCGCCTCAGCCGCCGTGGCGGCCTCACCCACGACCTGGATGTCGTCAGTGTCCTCGAGCATCTCCCGGATGCCACGCCGGACGATCTCATGGTCATCCAGGAGGAATACCCGCAGCCCGTTCATGATCAAAACGATACGCGGACGAAGAGAACCGCAGGGTACGCGTTTGGTCGGGCGGTACCGGTCGGTACGGACCGCCCGATCGGGACTTTGGTCAGGTAGCCGGCCTGTACGCCCGGACCGGCTTCCCACGGTCGAACCGGCCGAGCATCCAGTCCAGCCGGTCCGCCAGCGTGCGGCAGACGGTCCGCCCGAACCTGGCCGGACGGGTCAGCGGGTCGCGGGCAGCACCGGCCAGGTCGGCTTCTCCTGACTGGTCATCCAGGCGATGTCCCCGGCCTTGACGCCGAGCCGGTCGGCCAGCTCGGCCGCATCCCTGCCCTCGCTCAGCGCCGTGCGCAGGGCGTCGGCCCGCAACTGCCGCAGCTGGGTAGGCCGCGGGTGGTTGCGCCAGATGAGGTCGTTCGCGCGGGCCGCCCGGTCCACGGAATCCTCGATCGAAGCAATCTCTTCGCAGGTCGGCACACGGACATCGTGGGGCGAACGGGCCCGCGCGGCAACAGCGAGATGACCGGAGCCGGGCCACATTGCCAACGCACGTCAAACACGACCCGGCCAGACGACTACCAGGAGGCGGACGCTCGTAGCTCGCAGCCAGCGAATGACGAGGCGGCTGGGCCGGTGCGTGTCTGCCCGACCCCGCCCCGAGCACGTCACCGGACCGCCCGTGCACCGCTGTGACAAGAACCACGTACGCAGGCATCCCGGCCGTGACCTGCACAGCGGCCCCGCGCCGTCGGCGGCGGCCGCTGTGCCGCGCCCCAGGCACCCATCCAGCAGGTGAAGCAGGCCCCAGGCACCCATCCAGCAGGTGGAGCAGGATGGGGAGGCCATCACTGGTCGGCCAGCCGGCTCGGCAGCGGCACCCCGGCCAGCGCGGCCCCATGGGCGGCCTACGGCACTTTGGTGCCAGGACCGGAGTCCCGAGAGCCGGAGTCCCGAGAAGGACCGGTGAGGCCGTGCCGCAGGAGGCCCGCGAGCGCGGCGTACGCGTCGGCGTCGGACAGGCCCGTGGCGGCGCCCATGTCGCCACGCTGAATCTCGACCATCACCGCCGTCGCCGCCTGACCGACGAACGCCGCGTCGACCCCGCGAAACACGCCCGCAGCCACGCCGGCCCCGACCAGCTCACGAATGCGGCGCGCGGCGATGCGGGTGTTGCGCTCGTATTCGGCCCGGGTCGCCGGGTTCGCGGCCAGGTCACGGCGAAACGCCGGCGAGGCCGGCCGCAGCTCGCGGGCGACTCCGCCCAAATAGGCGCCGACGGTCTCGGCGGGGCTCGTGCTGGCCGCCGCCGCGACGTCGCGTTCGATCCGCTCGGCCGCGGCCCGGAAGAAATACCGGGCGACGGCGACCGCGAGCTGCTCCTTGCTGTGCGCGAGCGCGTAGAGGGTGCTCTTCGAGCAGCGAAGCCGGCCTGCGAGATCCGCCAGCGTGAAGTGGGCGAAGCCCTCGGCCAGGAAGATGCCAAGCAGCGCGTCGAACAGGTCCGCCTGCCGCGCCGTGCGCATCGGCGGCGCGGCCGACTCCGCGTCGGGTATCGGCAGGGCAACCGTCGCCGGCTCGTCCACCTCAGCTGTCCCGCGTGGCCACATCCTGTTCACGTTACTGTGAACAGAAAATCAGGGCCGGGCGAGCAGGGGTGCGATCGTGAGGAGCTCGGTGGCCAGGTCGAGGTCGCCGGCGATCTCGACCTGTGCCGGCGTGAGCCGGCCGCGGTCCGCGACCAGCAGGCAGAACTCGACGACGTCGGCGGTGACCTCGGCTTCCGGCTCGGCTGCCGCGGTGACCGGGACGGCATCATGGCCACCCACCTGGACCAGCCAGGAGCCGCCGCCCGGCCCCGTGAGCGTCAGGCGCAAGACGCCAGCCGGTGCCGTCGGCGTGCGTCGCGGCAGCGTGCTCAGCAGCCGGGCCGCGAGGTCTGCCATCGCACCGAGGCTGTCGACGGGCGGCGCCGGCACCGACAGGCCGGCCGCCGCGCCGATGTCGCGGGCGTGGATCCAGGCCTCGAAGCCCCGGATGGTGAGCTGGGCGGTGACCGGTGCGGGGACGCCGTCGACCTCGACGATCCGCGCGGCCAGCGCCGGCTCGGCGCGCAGCCGGGCGGCGATCGTCTCCGCGTCGCCGCGCCACAGCGCCTGGACGCGCGCGCGCGGCCAGCCGGCGACCCAGGCCAGCAGCCGCTCGGTGTGGTCGACCTGTGAGGCTCCCCGCTCCGGCGACGGGACGACGGCGATCCCGATCGCCGTGGCCAGCAGGGCGTTGCCTGCGGCGACGTGCGGGACCAGGTCCCCGAGGCGCCAGTCGAGCACCGGGCTCGGCCGGCGCAGGACCTCGTCGCCGACCTCGGCGAGCACCGCGTCGAGCATGCTGGTCCCCGCTGCGAAGGGGGTGGCGAAGGCCGGCACCCGCGGCGCGGGGCTGCGGCGTGCTCGGGCGGCCGTGAGCACCTGGGCGGGCGAGGGGGCGTCCAGTGGCGCGTTCACTGCCACGGCCATGTCCGCATCCGCATCCACGTCCGAATCCGCGCCCACGAGCGCGAGCAGCAGGGCGTCGACCGCTTCGGCCGCGCGCCGCTCGGCCTCGGCGCCCGTCTCGGCGTCGGCGCAGGTCTCGCAGGCACGCAGATGCTCGGCGATGAGCCGCGCTTCGTCAACGTCACACAGATCCATCGCCAGCTCGGCGAGAAACGCGCGCTGATGGCCCTCGGGCAGGTAATGGTCGCCCATGGTCATCCGCCGATGCCTTCCTCAGCGAGAGTTCTGGCGATACGCGCGAGAGCGTTCCGCATCCGTGACTTTGCGGTGCCCTCCGGTATTCCGAGCTCCACCGCTACCTCACGGTAGGTCATTTCCTTATAAAAGGCCAGTTCGACCGCCGTACGTAACGTGTCGGGCAAAGTACTCACGATCAGGCGAACCCGACACGAGGTGTCGTTCGCCTCCACCGCCTCGTCGACGCCGGGCAGCTCGAACGGACCGTGCAACTCGGGTGCGGCCAGGCGGCGACGGCGTTCCTCCCCGCGCACCCAGTCGACGGCCCGCCGGTGCGCCAGCATCGCGAGCCAGGTCCGCAGGCCGGCGCGGCTCGGGTCGAAAGCGAGCGGATGCTCCCAGAGATGGCCGAACACTTCCTGGGCCACGTCACCCGCCGCGTCCCGGTCACGGGTGACCCGGAACGCCAGCGCGTGGACCAGCTTCCCGAACGACTGGTAGATCTCGGCGAGCGCCCGCTCGTCGCCGGCGACCAAGCGGCTGTGCAGCTCCGCGTCCTGCAGCGCGGGTACGGCCACCGGTCGCGCGCTTTCCCCCGTCACTGCACGTCCACCTCCCTGGCGGGAGGTAATCTTAATGCACATCTGGCGGCTTTCCGGCGCGCCGTCCGCGAGGAAGGGCCGCGGTGGCGCGAGACCAGCGCGGCCCTTCCTCGGCCCGGACCCGAGGACGTCAGGGACTGTCAGGCGGCGATCAGCTCGGCCCAGCGCGCGGTGTCGAAATACTCGGTCATCCGCGTCGCCTTGCCGTCCTGAAGCGTCCAGTCGTGGACGAAGGACGTCGAGATGGCGTCGCCGGAGTCCGACCGGGCGTCGATGGTGCCGAAGACGACGACGCGGTCCCCGGCCTCGATGAACTCCTCGGGCCGCACCGCCAGGTGCTCGCCGTAGGCCCCCAGCACCTTGCCGAAGAAGGCCTGCACCTCCTCGTGCCCCTTGTAGGCGCCGCCGAGCTCGCGCGGCGACCCGGCCGGCGCGGTCCATTCGATGTCCGGCGCGAACCGGGAGAACAGGTCCGGCCCGTCACCCCGAGCGAAAGCCTCGTAACCGCCCTTGATGATCTCGGCGTTGCTCATGTGCGGCCTCCAGTCACGATCCCCGCCCCCAAGACGTGCCCGCGGGTCACGGCACATTCGCGCGGCCACGGCGGGCGGATCGCGACGGATTATGTGATCCAGCTCACATAACGAGTTCCGCGGCGCCCAGGATCGGCGGGCTCAGGCAGGAGTGAAGACGACGGGAAGCGACGTCAGGCCGCGCATCCACGGAGAGGGAAGCCAGACGAGTGCATCGCGGTCGACGGCGATCGCGCTCCGACCAAAGGGGAAGACGTGCCTACGGTGACATTCTCGAGGCCGACGCGCCACGGACACGATCGTCCGGCGAGCCGCCGAACAGTCCGCGAAACTGACGCCGACGAGCCGATCCGCCGAGTGCTAGGGGTGCAGGATGCTGGTAAGCAATGCCCAGATGCTGGGCTACGACGACCTGCGTCCGTACAAATCCGGGCTGAAAGGCCACGGCTTCCCGGTCTATCCAGACCTCGAGCGCCATCTGGCCAGGTGCGCACGCGGCACCCAGCCCGACGACCTGGTCCGGCACGTCATGGCGGTGTGTGCGGGCTACGCATACGGCGAGATCGAGTCCACTCAGCACGAACCGGAGGAACTGCGCGGAATCAACGCGCTGTCCGCGATGCTCGTGCGACTGGGCCTGCCGAACAACAGGTGCCGCATCGTGGCTGAACAGAACGACGCGATGCTGATCCGCTCGACCGCCTTCGTCGTCCAGAGCGAGAACCGCGATGTCGTCATCCTCGTCTACCGCGGCACCGAACCGTCGAGCCTGCTCAACTGGTTCACCGATATGGAGATCCACTCACGTGAACCAAGCCTGATCGATCTCGGCGATCACGGGGCCTGCCCGGTACACGCCGGTTTCTACCGCAACATTCGCGCGACCAGATCCGAGGTCCTGCGCACGCTGCAGTTCGCCATGGCGCGCCAGCCCATCGAGGACGCCGGGCGGCCGGGAGCCAGGCCGGCACAGCTGCCCGCCCGCGAGCGGCCGGCGCTCTACGTCACGGGGCACAGCCTCGGCGGAGCCATGGCGGCGATCATGGGTTTGATGCTGATGACCGACCCCGCCTACCGCAACGAGCTCGGCAGGGCGCTGCGCGCCGTCTACACCTTCGGCCAGCCGATGATCGGCCCGGACGAGATCAGGCAGAGCTACGAGGCCGTGCCGGACCGCTACCGGGCACCCGTCTGCCGCTACGTCTACCGGCAAGACCCGGTGCCGCGGGTCCCAGCGGCGGATCTGGGGCCCTTCACCCACTTCGGCATCGAGCACCGCTATGACGGGACGTGGACGCCGAGTACCCAGCCGATCCGCCAGATGCCCAGCATCCTGGGCTTCGGCCGGGCCTTTCTCTCGTTCCCGATGGAGCAGGTCCCGATCCTCAAGCGGCTGCTGCCGCCCTACACGATCTCCGACCATTTCCCGCAGAACTACATCGAGGCCTGCGCCAACCACCACAGCGAATACGGCGACGACCACCTGGAGAAGATCTCCGAAGTCAAGCGGCGGGGCCTGCCGGCACCCGTGCCGGCATCCCCGAACCGGCACCTGCCGAACCTGCCGACGCCGCTGTCCTGGCGGCTGTCGCTGCCGAAGGTGGGACGTTCGGTCAGCACCCTGGTTCCGCTGCCCGCCATGGGCGCGGCCCGGCTCCTACGCGACCTGACCGCCCTGCGATGGCCGGGCCCGACCGTACTGCCCGGCCTGCACGCGGCCCACGGCTCAACAGGCCCAGACTCGGACCCTGGCTCGGGCTCGGGCTCGGGCTCGGGCTTGAGGTCAGTCTCGGGCTTGAGGTCGGGCCTGGCAGCCGGCGCACGTCGGTCGGCGTCGCCCAGGCTCCCGGCGCAGGCCGTTCCCGGCGGGGCGGCTGGCCCGCGCCCTCGGTGACCGGTCGAAGCCGCACCCCGCAGGATCTACCACACCGCGCGCACAGGCATCCACTTTACGTTGACGTCTGGATGACACACAGTCACCTCATGCGCCTTGCCAAGATCTCGCTCGCCACGGGCGGCGCGTTCCTCGCGCTCGCCCCACTGACACTCACCGCCTGCGGCTCCTCGGGAGAACCGGCCGCGGGCGCCGCTACTACCTCGGCGACAGCCACGACCACGACCACGGCCTCCGCACCGGCGGCCACGTCATCGGCGGGGCTGCCCGCCCTGGCGGCCCCGCCGACTGTCGTGCTCGAACGGTTCGTCCGATACAGCCCGGATGCCAAGGCCATCACCTATGACCCGAGCCGCGTCCCCGTCGACGCGGACGTGGCCGTCGTGTCCGTCCAGACCACCAGCCAGACCCTCACCCTGCTCGCGGTCCGCGGCCTGCCCCCCAACCAGCACTTCGGCGCCCACGTGCACACCAACGCGTGCGGCCAGGACCCAGCCGCCGCCGGATCCCACTTCCAGAACAAGGCCGATCCGAAGCAGCCGTCGGTGGACCCGGCCTACGCGAACCCGCAGAACGAGATCTGGCTGGACTTCACGACGGACGCGGCTGGGTCCGCCAACGCCGAGTCGGCCGTCAACTGGACGTTCGGCAACCGGCCACACAAGTCGATCGTCATCCACGCCGAACACACCAGCACCGAGCCCGGCCACGCCGGCACGGCCGGCGCCCGCCTGGCCTGCATCGACATCTGACCAGACCGGCGGTAGCGGGACCCAGTCACTACCGCACCAGCCGCCCCGACCAGCGTCCCGGTCTCGACGGCGAGCCCCGACCGGGGCTCGCCGTCGAGACCGGTGTGGAGGCCCGCATCGAGGCCGGTGGCTGGTGCGCTGACCGCCTACGTTGGCTGGAGCGGGGCGTGGTGACCGGGTTATGCAACCCAGGGGTGGTCGCGACCGCACTCGCACGCGCTCCAGGGCCGGTCCTGGCCAGGCCGGCCGAAGCCAGGTCAGAGTGCGCTGGCCAGGCGGTCGGCGAGAAGACGGGTGAAGCGGGCCGGGTCGCGCAGTTCCCCGCCCTCGGCGAGCAGCGCCATGCCGTACAGCAGATCCGCCGTCTCCGCGAGGGCGCCGGAGTCGGCGTCCTGCTCGTGTGCCTTGCGCAGCCCGACGACCAGCGGGTGGGTGGGGTTGAGCTCCAGGATGCGCCGGGAGTGGGGCACGTTCTGCCCCATCGCGCGGTACATCTTCTCGAGGGCCGGGGTCAGGTCGAACGTGTCGCCGACGAGGCAGGCCGGCGAGGTGGTGAGGCGGGTGGACAGGCGGACCTCCTTCACGTCGTCCGCAAGCTTGCCCGCGAGCCACGGCAGCAGCGCGGCGAAGTCCTTGAGCTGCTGTTCCCGCTCGGGCCCGCCGCTCTTCCTCTCGTCGTCCGTGTCCAGGTCGACCTGGCCCTTGGCGATGGACTTCAGCGGTTTCCCGTCGAACTGCGCCACCCGCTCGACCCACACCTCGTCGACCGGGTCGGTCAGGATCAGGACCTCGTAGCCCCTGGCCTGGAACGCCTCCATGTGCGGCGAGTTCTCGATCATCGCCCGGGAGTCGCCGGTCAGGTAGTAGATCTCGTTCTGGCCGTCCTTCATCCGCTCGACGTACTCGCGCAGCGTGGTCGCCTGCTCGGCGTCCCGCGTCGAGTCCACGGAGACGATCTCGAGGATCGCCTCCTCGTTGTCGCCGTCCTCGACGAGGCCCTCCTTGACGGCGGCGCCGAACTCCTTCCAGAAGGTGCGGTAGCGCTCGGCGTCGTTCTCCTGCAGGGCCCTTACCGAGGCCAGCACCTTCTTGACCAGCCGGCGGCGCACCAGCTGGATCCGTCGGTCCTGCTGGAGGATCTCCCGGGAGATGTTGAGCGACAGGTCGTGCGCGTCGACGACGCCCCGGACGAAACGCAGGTAGTTCGGCAGCAGTTCGGCGCAGTCGTCCATGATGAAGACGCGCTTCACGTACAGCTGGACACCCCGCCGGGCGTCCCGGGTGTGCAGGTCGAACGGCGCGCGTGCCGGGATGAACAGCAGGGCCTCGTACTCGAAGGTCCCCTCGCCTTTCATGTGGATGACCTCGAGCGGGTCGGTCCAGTCGTGGCTGAGGTGCCGGTAGAACTCGTTGTACTCGGCCGCGTCGACCTCGCTGTGCGGCCGGGCCCACAGCGCCTTCATCGAGTTCAGCGGCTTCTCGTCGGCTTTCTCGTCGCTCTCGCCGGACGCTCCCGCCTCGTCGCCGGCCGCGTTCTCGCTCTTCTCGCCGGGCGCCGGGACCAGCCGGATGGGCCAGGCAATGAAGTCGGAGTACCGCTTGACGATCTCCCGGATCTTCGCCTCGCCGGTGTAGTCGAAGAGACGGTCCTCGCTGTCCTCGGGCTTCAGGTGGACGGTGACCGAAGTGCCCCGGGGCGCGTCGTCGACCGCCTCGATGACGTAGGTGCCCTCGCCGTCGGACTCCCACCGAGTGCCACCGCTCTCGCCGGCCCGCCCGGTGAGCAGGGTGACCCGGTCGGCGACCATGAAGGTGGAGTAGAAACCGACGCCGAACTGCCCGATGAGGTCGGAGGACGCCGCGGCGTCCTGGGACTCCCTCAGTTTGCGAAGCAGTTCTGCCGTGCCGGACTTGGCGATGGTGCCGATGAGCCCGACGACCTCGTCGCGGGACATCCCGATGCCGTTGTCTCGCACCGTCAGCGTGCGCTGCTCCCGGTCGGCCTCGATCTCGATGCGCAGGTCGGCGGTGTCGACCCGCAGGCTGTCGTCGACCAGCGACGCGATACGCAGCTTGTCCAGCGCATCGGAGGCGTTGGAGATCAGCTCCCGCAGGAAGATGTCCTTGTTCGAATAGATCGAATGGACCATCAGCTGCAGAAGCTGGCGCGCCTCGGCCTGGAACTCCAGCGTCTCGACCCGGCTGCTCACGGGGCTCCTCCTGCGAACACGAGCAGTCTGTAGGACAGTTGCCGGACCGGTCCGGTGCGCGGCGGCCGGCGCGGCTACATGTGTGCTCGCCCTGTGTGCTCGCCTCCGCCACAGCCCGGCGACGGACCGCAGAATGGATCGTATCGGGTCGTCGGGCGGATCCGTGACATCGCGCAGGACCGGGGCGGGCTCACGCCCTTCACGGTCGGGCAGCCCGGCCAGGTACGCGGTGAGGATCTGGATGCACACGTGGTCGGCGCCCGCGTCCATGTGCTGGCGTACTCGGTCCCGGACCAGTCCGATGAAGCCGAAGCGAAACTCTCCGAGGCCGCCCGCCGCACGCACGGCTCGCGTTTCAGGGGCGCCGGATCTCGGTGTCCCACCATTCGTCGAGGTGGACGTGCAGGAGCCAGGCGAAGGAGTCGCGGATCTTTCCGTCCGGGTCGGGATCGTCGGGCATACGACCGAGCGGCCAGTCATCGGAACGGAAGACGAGGACCTCGCCGTTCCTGGTGTCCCGCACGCGGACCGAAATGTCGCAGACCGGGCCCGGTGGGCCCGGTGGGCCCGGGGGGTCGGGCGCGAGCGCGCCCGACAGCGCGATCTCCACCGAGAGCGGCTCGTAGGACAGCACGGTGGCGAAGGACGTCTGCACGCGCCTCAGGATGTCGGTCCCGTCCAGGTGTACCAACGTCGTCTCCGCTCTCCGGCCGCCAGGCTCGTTGCGCCGGCGGGCCGTCAGGCGCCGCGCAGTGACTCGGAGATCGCGGTCAGCTCGCCGACGAGGCGCCGGGCCGTCGCCGCGTCGATGCCGTACCGCCCGAACACGCGCGCGGGCACGTCGGCGGCCGTGGCCCGCAGGTCGCGGCCGCGCTCGGTCAGCGAGATGAGGACCCGGCGCTCGTCCGCCGGGTCCCGTGCGCGGACCGCGAACCCGAGGTCTTCCAGACGCTTGAGCAGGGGCGTGAGGGTGCCGCTGTCGAGGTGCAGCCGCTCGCCGATGTCACCGACCGAGAGTGGATCTTCCGCCTCCCAGAGCACGAGCATGGTGAGGTACTGCGGGTAGGTGAGCCCGAGCTCGGCCAGGACGGGGCCGTAGGCGCGGGTCGCGGCACGGCTGGCGCTGTACAGCGCGAAGCAGAGCTGGTTGCCCAGCTCGAGCTGCGGGACGCGGTCAGCCATGTCTAGACGCTAGCAGTCCGCCTTGCACGATTCGATTGTGTTCTATATAGTTGTGCACAATAGATTGACCAGGAACCGAGCCGGAGGTACCGATGGACGCCATCTACACGGCCACCGCCACCGCGTCGGGAGACGGCCGCAACGGCCACACGGAGAGCGACGACGGTCTGCTCGACCTCGACGTCCGGATCCCCAAGGAGATGGGCGGCCCCGGCGGGGCCACCAACCCCGAGCAGCTGTTCGCCGCGGGCTACGCCGCCTGCTTCCACTCGGCGCTGAAGCTGGTCGGCGGGTCGGAGCACGCCGACCTGGAAGGCTCGCAGGTGTCGGTCAGCGTCTCGATCGGCGTCCTGGGCGACGGCGGGTTCGGGCTGGCCGCCGAGATCGTCGTACACGCCCCCCGCCTCGACCAGGAGACCACCACCGCGCTCGTGCACAAGGCGCATCAGGTGTGCCCCTACTCGAACGCCACCAGAGGGAACGTGGACGTGGCCCTCACCGTGGTGTGAGAGCGAAGGCCTGACCGGGCAGCGGCGAGGCGGACACGGCCGCCGCGGCTCGCGTCGCCGGCCTGCCCGTGCCGTCACGGCCCGGACGAGCGAGCGACGACCAGCCGGCCCTCCTCCTTCCGGACCGCACTACGTCGCTATGCCCGCGGCGGCGCACTCGGCCTCGCCGTCGTGAACACCCTCGCCACCTCGCGGACGACCGCGGCACTGGCGGATGGGGCGACCAACCAGGCCGCCCTGGTCGACGGCTTCCACCGCGGCCTGGCGGTGGCGGCGGGCATCGCGGCCGTGGGGATCCTCGCGGCGCTCGCTTCGCCGCGGTTGGCGACGACCCCGGACGACCAGAGCGCCGAGGCCACCAAGGCCGCCAAGACCGCCAAGGCCGTCGTGGTGGCCTGACAGCCGTCGCCGGCCAGGCCAACCGGACAGATCGGGACATTCAGGTAGGCGTCCGCCGTCCCGGCCGCGTCCTGAGCCGATCTCGCCGAGCTCCTGACCGCGAGGGCGTCCGGGCCTGCGCGTTGAACGAGGGAACGCCACGTCCTTGTCGGCACCTGCTGCCGGGCGGTTCGGCCGTCCGCCAGCTCGGTCGGCGGTTCCAGGGGCTCGGTCGGCCGCATGCGGGATCTCGGTCGCTTTGGCGATTTAGGATCTCTCTTCACCTCCCCGGATCGCCGCGGCTGTTTTCAGTTCAGGTTCGAGAGTGCTCGGCTGTGGCAAGATGCTCGCGTTCGTATGCGCGCCACACAAGGCATTTTCTGTTTAGTGCTTTCGTCAAAATTGAGCCTTGTCCGCAACGGCGATGTAGCACCTTTCGCTGTTTGCATTTTGTCGGCCGCGCGCTACCATGAACGCATGTTCGAAATGGGTCGTGGTGTCGACGGTGTCGCGAGTGCCGCGAGTGCCGCGGCACCGTCATCCCCGCGCGCCAAGTTCGGAAACGCCGCCGGATCGTCGGCTTCCTCCGCGAGATCGCCCGGCCCGGGAATTCCGGCGGCCGATATGCCGAGCGGTGTTGAGTGGCCGGCGGCGCACGGTCCGACGACGGATCCCCGTTCGGCTCAGCAGGCACCCGGTCCGACGGCCAGGCTTGCGGTCCGCCATACGGCTCGGCCGGCGTCGGTTCCGGCGTCCGGCCGGGCCGTCAGCCGGGTCGTCAGCCGGGTCGCCCGTGTAGCTCCGTCGCACGGCGCCGCTCCTGTTGCCAGTGCCCCGGAGGCCGACGGGCTATCGGCGGGCGGCGGGCCGGCCGAGCGGTTGGCTGTCGTGGGCGAGATCTTCGACGAGGTGCTGGCGGGGCTTGGGGCGTGCGCGGAGGTGGAGGCGTTCGATCTGGTGGTGGGGCTTGCGCGGTTGGCGTCGCGCCTGGAGGGGGTTGCCGTGCGGGCGCAGGTGCGGCTGGCCCAGCTGCGGCCGGTCGCCGCGGGATGTCTCGACGAGGAGGATGAGCCGTACTCGCCGTATCTGGGCGACGAGCTGGCGGCGGAACTGGGCCAGTCGCCAAGGACGATGACCGGGAAACTGGACCAGGCCTGGGACCTGGCCCGCAGGCTGCCCGCGGCGCTGGAAGCGTTGACGGCCGGCGAGCTGGACCTGACCCGGCTGCGGGCGCTGCACGCGCTGACCCAGGTGCTGTCCGATGGGCAGCGGGCGACGGTGGAGGCACAGATGCTGGCCGGGAGCCGGCTGAAGTCACCCACCCAGTGGCGGCGCAAGATCCGCCGGATGATCGCCCGGCTCGATCCCGACGCGGCTGCTCGGCGGCGGGAGGAGGCGCAGGCGAAGCGGGAGGTGTCCTTTGAGCCGGCGGAGGATGGCATGGCGGTCCTGCAGGCCCTGCTGCCCGCCGAGGACGCCCGGGCGATCTTCGATCTGGTCGACCGGATCGCCAGGCACGGCGCCCAGGCCGGCGGGGACGGTCGGCCGGTCGGTGCGCGGCGGGCGGATGTACTGACAGCGCTGCTGCTGGGCAACCGGCGAGAGCGTGTGTCGGTCGAGATCCAGGTGATCGCCCAGGTCGGCACGCTGGCCGGGCTGGACGACAACCCGGCCGAGCTGGTCGGCTTCGGGCCGATCCCCGCCGGGGTTGGCCGAGCGCTGGCCGCCGACGCGCTCTGGCGCCGGGTGTTGACCGACCCGGAGACCGGCACGGTGCTCGATCTGGGGCATCGTCGAGTCCCGACTCCGGCGCTGGCCCGGCTGGTCCGTCATCGAGACGCGCTCTGCGTCTATCCGGGATGCGCGATGCCGGCCGTCGCCTGCGACCTCGACCATACAAAGGCCTGGGCCGAAGGCGGCGACACCGCGCTGAGCAATCTGAACGTCTTGTGCCGGCGGCATCACGTCATGAAACATCGCGCGGGCTGGCGGCTGGACCAGCCCGAGCCGGGAATTTTTGTCTGGACCACTCCGACCGGCCGGGTCCATACCGTCGACAACACATCCAACGACGAGGAGGGGTTTCTGCCCGACGAGGACCAGCGCACCTGGACCACCACGACCAGCGAGACGACCGGCGGGTTGCTCGATGACCAGATCGTGGCACCACGCACGTCAGGCAGCCAGTTTGACCCCCGTGAATCCTGCCCTTTCTAGAATGCACACCCGGCCATGCCCGCTCCCACAGCACCGTGAAGATCGGCGCGACGGCCAGGTTGAGCGGCGGGTTGCACAGGCGGCGAGGAACGCGGCGCGGGAGCCGTTGCCGGCGCCGTGCTCGATTTCGTCCGCGGACGCACACGGCCGTCCCGATTCAGAGTCTCGACCGTGTCCGGCCCGATCGTTCCTGCTTTCTCGGACGGTGCTCGACGAGTTCGGCAACGAACTCACCGGCTTCTACGCCCCGTCATCCGCCGGCGGGGTCCGTCATCGAACAGCCAGTATCGTGCCCTTCGTGACAGAACCTGAGTCGGGTTCGATGGCGCGGCTGGGCCGGTTCTGTGCGCGGCACGGATGGTGGGTCATCGCCGCCTGGATCCTGCTCCTCGTCGCCGCGACGGCCGGTCACCGAGTCTCAGGCGGGGAGTACTCGGACGACTTCCAGCTGCCCGGCTCGTCGGCCCAGCATGGCGCCAACCTGCTGCGGGCCCACGAGCCGAAGGCGGGTGGCAAAGCCGGGCAGCTCGTGTTCACTATCGCCAGCCGCACCGGCGGCGACGCGGCCGGCGGCGACGCGGCCGTGACGCTGCGGTCGCAGGCCGCCGAGCTGACGGCGGCGGCGCGCAACGTCGCCCGGCTGCCGCACGTCCTCGCGGTCAGCGACCCGCTGGCCGCGGCGACCACGTCGAAGGACGGCCGCACGGCCTACGCGACGGTGCGCTTCGACATCAACCCGCGAAACCTCGGGCCGTCCTACCTCGCGTCCGTGGACCAGGCCGTCGCCGGCGCGCGGGCCGCCGGCGTGGACGTGGACTACGGCGGCATCCTCGGCCAGGCCGCACGGCCTAAGGCCAACGAGGCAGTTTCGGAGATCATCGGCATCGTCGTCGCGATCGTGGTGCTGCTGGTCGGGTTCGGCAGCGTCTACGCCGCCGGGCTGCCCATCGTCACCGCGCTCGCCGGTGTCGGCACTGGCCTCGGGGTGCTCGGCATGGTCGCGGCGACCACCGCCTTCGCCTCCGTCTCGCCAACACTGGCCATCATGATCGGGCTCGGGGTCGGGATCGACTACGCCCTGTTTCTGACGACCCGACACCGTCAGCTCGTCATGGACGGGCTGGAGCCGGTCGAGGCCGCCGCCCGTGCCGTCTCGGCCAGCGGACGGTCGGTGCTCGTCGCAGCCGCCACGGTGGTCATCGCGATGCTCGGGCTGTTCGCCTCCGGTATCGGGTTCGTCGGCAAGCTCGGCCTGGCGGCATCGATCACCGTCGCGGTTTCGGCGCTCGCCGCCGTCACCCTGGTACCGGCGCTGCTCGGCCTGGCCGGGCGCCGCGTCGACCGGTGGTGGGTACGCCGGCCGGTGGCCGAAGGCACGGCGAGCACCAACGCTGCCGGAACCGGAACCGACGCTGGCGCTGGCGCTGATGCTGGCGCTGGCGCTGGCGCTGGCGCTGATGCTGGCGCTGGCGCTGGCGCTGATGCTGGCGCTGGCGCTGATGCTGGCGCTGGCGCTGGCGCTGATGCTGGCGCTGGCGCTGGCGCTGATGCTGGCGCTGGCGCTGCTGCTGGCGCTGGCGTCGGTACTGGCTCTGGTACCGCCGGTCTCGGAGCCGGCGGAGGCGCGGGGACCGGCTGGCACCGGTACGCCGCGAGCGTGGGGCGTCACCCCTGGCGTTACCTCGGCGCCGGGGTCGCAGCGCTGGCGGTTCTGGCGGTGCCGATGCTGTGGATGACGCTCGGTCATGTCGGGCCGCACGCCGAGCCCGTCTCCTACACCGATCGCCGCGCCTATGACGCCATCACCGAGGCATTCGGACCGGGCGCGAACGGGCCGTTCACCGTCGTCGTCCAGCTCGCCGACGGCCAGGCGGATGGCGCAGCGGCTGGCAGGACGACCGGCGGAGCGGACCCGGCGCTGGTGTCCGCCCTGGACCGCGCACTCGCCGGTACGCCAGGTGTGGCGGCGGCGACCCCGGCGCGGACCACCACGGACGGTGCGCTGCTCATCGCCGTCGTCGTGCCCACCACCGGCCCGCAGGCCGCGGCCACCGACAAGCTGCTCGGCCGGCTCCAGCACGACACGCTGCCCCAGGTCCTCGCCGGAACCGGCAGCCACGGCTACATCACGGGCAACCTGGCCGGTCAGCTCGAGTTCCGCGACCGGCTCTCGGCCCGGCTCCCGATCATCATCGCCGTCGTCCTCGCCGCGGCGTTCCTGCTGCTGCTCGCCAGCTTCCGGGCCCCCGTCCTCGCGCTGAAGGCCGCGGTGCTCAACCTTCTCTCGATCGGCGCGGCCTATGGCGTCGTCGTCGCCGTCTTCCAGTGGGGGTGGGGCGGCTCGCTGCTGGGTGTCGACGAGAAGGTGCCGGTCGAGTCGTACGTGCCGATGATGATGTTCGCGATCGTCTTCGGGCTTTCGATGGACTACGAGGTCTTCCTGCTGTCGAGGGTCCGCGAGCGGTGGCTCGCCACCGGTGACAACGGCCGCAGCGTCGCCGACGGCCTCGCCGCGACCGCCCGCGTCATCACCTGCGCGGCCCTCATCATGACCAGCGTCTTCCTCGCCTTCCTGATCTCCAGCAACGTCGTCATCAAGATGCTCGCGCTCGGCCTCGGCGTCAGCGTTCTGATCGACGCCTCGCTCATCAGGCTGGTCGTCGTCCCCGCGACGATGTTCCTGCTCAGCCGAGCCAACTGGTGGCTCCCCCGCTGGCTCGACCGTCTCCTCCCCCGCATCGAGCCCCGCCCGGTCGCCGTCCCCAAGCCCCGGTCAGGGGACAATTCGCAGGTCGGTGCCAGAGTCCGGTAACGGCGGCTCAGGGCTGGGGGCACCGGGCCACCTTCACCGTGCCCGGGAAGCGGCCGACACGTCAGTCCGACGCTGCGTGTCATGACTGACGCGTACCGCCTGACTGATCTTGACCGGTGAGGATGTCTGTCACTCTCCGCATCCATGAATACGCGTATCAGCGTGGGGTGGTGGGGTAGACACCAGACCAGCGCGGCTCCCCCACTGGAAGCCGCGCGTGAAGTCCATCTGCCCGAGGGAGGACAGCCATGAGTCGAGACATGCGCGTCAAGCTAACGACCATCGACCAGGACGAGCTTGCCTGGCACAAGAGCACCGCCAGCCCTTACGCCGCGACGTGTGTCGAAGCCGCATCCGTCGATGGCGGTACGCTGCTGCGTGACTCGACCGACCCGAAGGGCCCGGTCCTCGCGTTCAGCGACAAGGAATGGAACGCCTTCGTTACCGGTGTTCGCAACGGCGAGTTCGACCACTGATACTTCGACCACTGATACTCCGCACGGCGGCCCCGAAGGTCACCCCGGCCTTCGGGGCATGCCCATCGACCCGCCTTCGCCCGCGACGACGCGGACGCGGTATCAATCCGGTTCCGGCACGCCAGCACGGCCGTCGCGCCACGCGCGGAGAGCACCTTGGCGGCTTCGAAGCCGATCCCCGTGTTCGCACCGGTGATGACCGCAGTCTTCCCGGTCAGGTCAGGAACCTCGGCCGCACTCACCGCCGCCTCGACGCTGTGACTAGGCAGACATTCGTCCCAACTATTGGTGGCTGTCACGCCACGTGCAGCCGGTCGGACTCGGCCTGCACTCCCCGTGGCCGTGGTCGAGCGGCAACGCCCCTGGCGGTCGGGCCCCATGCCCGACCTGCGACGACGGGCAACGCCAGCGCCCGCAGGCGCTCGCGACCGTCGCGCCGGTGCGGCCAGCCCGTCGCAGAACAACGGAGACTGGCGGAGACTGGCGGGCGCCGTCGCGGGGCCGGCATGGCAAGTGGCTCTGAGCGACAAGGGAGGATGTCCCTCATGCCCGCTGTGCACCCGCCCGAGCTCCGGCGACGGCGCCCCACCGAGGTGACCCACCCGGCACGTCGACGAAGCCGGCGACGGTGATAGCTCCGGTCCGGGGCTGGCGCGGCAAGCTGCGGGGCCAGCGGGGCCAGCGGGGCGCGCAGGGCCGACCAGTCCAACAAGGCAAACGCCAACGAGGCCGCCGCGGCCGACGGCGGATCGCCGTCATCGCCGTAACGATCGTCTTGGCCGTCACGGGCGGCTCGGTCGCCATCGGTGTGTCCAGCTCCGACTCGCCGGTCCGGACACGGACCCAGCTCGTCGCCGGCACGGCCGAGAACGGCGTGCCGGTCGCGCTGGACACCACCGCCTACCTGCCGCGGTCCCTGCCGGCTCCGGCGGTTCTGCTCGCGCACGGGTTCGGCGGGTCGAAGGACGACCTCGACGACGCCGCCCGCTCGCTGGCACGGCGCGGCTACTTCGTCCTCGCCTACACCGCGCGGGGCTTCGGCCGTTCCGGTGGGCTGATCCACCTCGACGCGCCGAAATACGAGGTGGCCGACGCGAGCAAGCTGATCAGCTACCTGGCGACGCGGCCCGAGGTGATGAAGGACGAGGCGGGCGACCCGCGCGTCGGCGTCGCTGGCGCGTCCTACGGCGGTGCGCTCGCGCTGCTCACGGCGGCCGCCGACCGGCGCGTCGACGTGGTCGCGGCCGACATCACCTGGAACGACCTGTCGGAGGCGCTGTTCCCGAACGACGCCGAGTTCCCGAACGACGCAGAGTTCCCGGACGGCGCCGACGAGCCCGGCGTCTTCAAGAAGCAGTGGGCCGGTGTCCTGTTCGCCTCCGCCGCGAACCAGCTGACCGGGGCATGCGGGCGGTTCGCGCCGGACGTGTGCGCCGCCTACCAGCGGGCCGCCACCACCGGTCAGCCGGACGCCCAGATCCTCTCGCTGCTGAAGGCCGCCAGCCCGGCCGGCGTTCTGGACAGGATCACCGTTCCGACGCTGCTCAGCCAGGGCGAGCAGGACTCGCTGTTCGGGCTCGGCCAGGCCGACGCGAACGCCCGCGCCCTCGCCGCGCACGGGACGCCGGTCAAGGAGATCTGGCGAAGCGGCGGCCACGACGGGACGACATCCCCGGCCCAGCTGGCCGACGACACCGCGGACTGGTTCGACCCGGTGCTGCTGCGGCACGGATATCTCGACTCCTCGTTCGAGGTGGCCGTGCCGGCGAGCGGCATCTCCGCCGACACCGGGCAGACCGTCGCGCGGACCCTGCACGCGGCCGACCCGGTGGCCAGCCGGCGCACTGAGCGTGTGACCGTCCTCGGACCGTCCCAGACCGTCTACGCGCCAGCCGGCGGCAGCCCGGCGATCATCACCTCCCTCCCCGGTCTGGGTTCCCTGCTGGCCAGCGCTACCGCGCTCTCGCAGTCGGGCGCGGCGGCAGCCGCGGGGTCCGGGGCGTCCTCGGAATCAGCGACGTCGCCAGGGTCGGGGACGTCCTCGGAATCGGGGACGTCCCCGGGAGCCGGCGGGCTGCCGGGAGCCGGCGGGCTGCCGGGAGCGGGGGCGCTCGGGGCCATTCCCGGCCAGATCGCGGCGTTCGCGTCCGAGCCGCTGCCGGCCGAGCTCCTCGTGGGCGGATCCTCGACCATCACCCTGCAGGTGACGGCGCAGGACGCCACCGACGCGACGCTGTTCGCGTCGCTGGTGGACCTGAGCCCGGACGGGGACTCGAATCTGCCAGGCGGCCTGGTCGCGCCGATCCGCCTCACCGGTCTGCAGCCCGGCGTGGCGAAGACGGTGACGGTGACCCTGCCCGCCGTCGTCGCCAAGGTCCCCGCCGGCCACCGCCTGCTGGTCACCGTCGCGACGACCAACTCGGCCTACCAGCTGCCGGACTCGCCCCACGCCTACGCCGTCGCGCTGGCCGGCGCGTCGCTGAGCGGCGACCTGACGGTCGCCAAGATCGACGGACGGGTCGCGCAGTCCGGCCTGCCCTGGGCCTGGCTGGTGGTGGGAGGCGCGGCGATGGCCGCGCTGCTGCTGGGCTCCGTGGTCTCGAGGGCACGGCGCCGCAGGCGGAGCCGACGGACGGTGACGGCCGAGCTGGCGACGGTGCCGGTCGTGATCGAGGGCCTGGTCAAGGAGTACGGCGATGGGTACCGCGCGGTCGACGGCGTGAGCTTCACCGTGGAGCCCGGCCAGGTCGTCGGGCTGCTGGGGCCGAACGGGGCCGGGAAGACCACCGCGCTGCGCGTCCTGATGGGACTGATCAGTCCGACCGCGGGCACGGTCCGCCTGTTCGGCGAGCTCGTCGAGGCGGGCGCGCCGGTGCTGTCCAAGGTCGGGACGTTCATCGAGGGCCCCGGGCTGCTGCCGCACCTGTCGGGACGGGACAACCTGCGCCTGTACTGGGCGGCCACCGGCCGGCCGACGGCCGACGCGCAGTTCGACACCGCGCTGGAGATCGCCGGGCTCGGCTCGTCGGTCGAACGACCGGTCAAGACCTACAGCCAGGGCATGCGCCAGCGCCTGGCGATCGCCCAGGCCATGCTCGGCCTGCCCGAGCTGCTCGTCCTCGACGAGCCGACCAACGGCCTGGACCCGCCGCAGATCGCCGAGATGCGCGAGGTGCTGCGCCGCTACGCCACGACGGGCCGCACCGTGGTGATCTCCAGCCACCTGCTCGCCGAGGTCGAACAGACCTGCACCCACGTCGTGGTGATGCACAAGGGCAGGCTCGTCGCGGCCGGCTCGGTCGAGGAGATCGTCGGAGCGGGCAGGACGCAGCTCGCAGTCGCCGACGCCGAGGAGGCCCAGAAGATCCTTGCCGCCGCCGGTGTGCCGGCGCAGATCATGCCGGCGCAACGCTCGTTGGAGGAAGTGTTTCTCAGGATGGTCGGTGCGGAGCAATGACACTGCCAGCCACAGGCGAGCACGGCGGAGACGAGCACGGCGGAGACGAGCGCCGCGGAGGCGAGCCTGCAGGACTGCGGCCGCCCCCCACCCAGCGCGGCGCGCACGGCATGCTCATGGAGGTCACCGAGGCCCACGGCAACGGCTTCTCCCCCAACCGGACGCTGCCGATAAGGGTGGAGTTCGTCCGGCAGCTGCGCCGCCGCCGGACCCACGTGGTCGCGATCGTCCTGTTCCTGCTGCCGCCGATCATCGCGCTCGCGTTCCTGGCAAGCTCGCAGGACGACACCGCGGGGACGAACAACCCCAACCTCTCCGGGCAGCTGCTGACGTCACTGGCGACGAAGGGGGCGACCAACTTCGCCCTGTTCACCGAATTCGCCTCGGCGGGGTTCCTGCTGGTCGTGCTGGTCGCCCTGTTCTGCGGTGACACGGTGGCGAGCGAGGCGAGCTGGTCGTCGCTGCGCTACCTGCTCGCCATCCCGGTGCCCCGCGCCCGGCTGCTGCGGCAGAAGTTGATCGTCTCCCTGTCGCTGAGCTTCGGTGCGAACATCCTCCTGCCCGCGTGGGCGTTGGTCGTCGGCGGGCTGTTCTACGGCTGGGGGCCGGCCCAGTCGCCGCTGGGTGGAGCGTTTACGAACAGCGAAGGCCTGACGCGGCTGCTGATCGTCGTCGCGTACGCGAGCGTGCAGTCGCTGCTGGTCGCGTCGCTTGCGTTCCTGTTCGGCGTGCTCACCGACGCCCCGCTGGGCGCGGTCGGCGGCGCCATCCTGGTTTTCGTCCTGTCGAACATCCTCGACTCGATCACGGCGCTGGGCGGGTACCGCCGGGTCCTGCCGACTCATTTCCAGTTCGCCTGGATCGACGCGATCAGCCCCGACATCCAGTGGGCCAACATGATGCGCGGGTGCGGCGTGGTCCTGGCCTACTCGGCGATCTTCTTCGCCCTCGCCTGGCGCCACTTCCAGCGCAAGGACATCGTGAGCTAGCGCGACGACGGGCTCGTGAGCGTGCCGACGAACGTCGGAGGCCGCCAGCTCGGCCACGTGGACGCGGCGGGCGCCATTAGTTCGGATCGTGGTACAGATCTGGTGATCCCCCTCACGGCGCGGCGGCGCCCCAGGCAGACACGTTCCGACGGCCGGGTCGGCTGGACTCGGGTCACCGTTCCCCATGCGGTTCGCCGCCCTTCGGCGGCGATTGGCTAGAGCCGGCCACGCGGCCCCACAGCTCGGTCTCGACCACAGCACCCGGCGGCGACGCGGGCCGATTATGGTCAGTGGCCATGCAGCATTCGTTCTGCTCGCACTGCGGCTCGAAGTACCCGACCGACGCCGGGTGGCCCCGGGAGTGCGCCTCCTGCGGTGAGATGACGTGGCGCAACCCGACGCCGGTCGCGGTGGCACTGCTGCCCGTCGTCGTGGCCGACGGCGGGCGCGGCCTGGTGGTGATCCGCCGGGACATCGACCCGGGGCGCGGCCAGCTGGGGCTGCCCGGCGGCTTCATGGAGCTCGGGGAAAGCTGGCAGGAGGCCGCGGTGCGCGAGCTGCGCGAGGAGACCACGATCACCGCGGACGCGGCCGACGTCCAGCTGTTCGACGTGCACAGCGGCACCGATGGCGGCGTCCTCCTGGTGTTCGGCCTCCTGCCGGAGCGCCCGCACGCCGAGCTGCCGCCGGTGACGGCCACGGACGAGGCGACGGAGTGGCTGGTGGTCACCGAGCCGCAGCGGCTCGTGTTCCCGACCCACACGGCCGCGATGGCGGACTACTTCGCCCGGGTGTCCGGCCCCGCGCCGGTCGCGTCCACCTGACCGGTGCCGGCGCGCCACGCCTGCGCCTGCGCCGGAGCGGTGATGTTCTCGGAGCGATCGGCTGGAGTTCGGTTGGCGGTCGGCTGGCGGTCGGCTGGCGATCGCGGGCGTCAGCTGAATCGCCCGCCGGGCACCTCGAGTGTGGCGCCGGTGAGGTAGCCGGCCAGGTCGGAGGCGTTGACCATGGGACCGCTCGAAGGCATCACCGTCGTGGATCTGACCCGGGCGCTGTCCGGGCCTTACGCCACCCTGCTGCTCGCCGGGCTGGGCGCAAGGGTGATCAAGATCGAGGAGCCGGGCACGGGCGACGTGGCCCGCGGCAACGTGCCGTACCTCGGCCCAGGCGGGCTCGCGCGCGTCCCGAGCGGCGACGACGACATGTCGGTGCCGTTCCTTGACCGCTGCCGCGGCAAGGTCGGCGTCACACTGAACCTCAAGCATCCGGGCGCGCGGCAGGTCTTCGAGGACCTTGTCCGCGAGGCGGACGTCGTCGTGGAGAACTTCAGCCCCGGCACGGCCGACCGCCTCGGCGTCGGCTACGAGCACGCCCGGGCGGCCAACCCGCGGATCGTCTACACGTCGATCAGCGGGTTCGGTACGGCCGGCACGGCCGGCACGGCCGACGACGGCAAGGCCTACGACCTGATCACCCAGGCGCTGAGCGGCCTGACGATGACGGCGGGAACGCCGGGCGACCCGCCGGCCCGGGTCGGGCTGCCGATGGGCGACCTCGCCGCACCGCTGTTCGCGGTCTCCGGGACGCTGGCCGCGGTGATCGCGGCCCGGGCGACCGGCCAGGGGCAGCACGTCGACGTGTCGATGCTCGGCGCGCTCACCTCGCTGGTCGCGGTCGAGCCGTGGCAGGCGTACGAAGCCGCCGGCATGCAGGCGCGCACCGGGAACAACCTCAACCGGCTCGCCCCGTTCGGGATCTTCCGCGCCGCCGACGGCCACGTCGCGATCTGCGCCGCCAACGACAGGTTCTACTCCCGCCTGCCGGCGGCGATCGGCCGTCCCGAGCTGCTGACCGACGAGCGGTTCAGCCGGCGGGCGCCGCGCGCCGCGCACGCCGACGAGATCCATGCGATCGTCGCCGACTGGGCGAGCGGCCTGACCGTCGCCGAGATCAGCGGGCGGCTCGGCGAGGCCGGCGTCCCGGTCGCCGAGGTGCGGACCCCGACCGAGGCGGTCGTCGACCCGCGCGTCGTCGCCCGTGGCGAGACGGTCCTGCTGGAGCACCCGGAGCACGGCCCCGTGGGCGGCCTGTACGGCAGCGGCGTCCCGGTCGTGTTCTCCAGGACGCCGGCGGGCTACGACCGGCCGGCGCCGGGGCTCGGCGAGCACAACGAGTGGGTGTACGGCGAGCTGCTCGGCTACGGGGCGGATCGGGTGGCCGAGATGGCCGCCGACGGGCTCATCTGACGCCGGGCCGGCCCACGGACATCGCCGGGGCGGAGGCCATGGCCCTCGAGATCCGCGCCGGCGCGCTCAACATCAACACCTACATCACGGACATGCACGTGCCCTTCGGCGGCTGGAAACAGTCCGGCTTCGGCCACGAAGGCGGCCTGGAGGCCGTCGAGAGCTACCTGCAGGTCAAGGCGGTCGGCCCGTACCGGTGAGCCCGGCAGGCCCGGCAATCAGGTCGGAAGGACAGAGACGAGGACAGAGACGCGGAGCTGCGGCACATTCTCTGCAGCAGCTCCGCTGAATCCCACTGGTGGCCGGGCGCCACCGGGACCACATTGTCTCCGACGCCTAGCTCACCTGGAAACGCATCTCGGGTCGGGTGACGGCGAAGGCCGCGGCGGCAAAGCCGATCGTGGTCAGGCCCCAGGCGGCTGCGTCGAGCACGTTCGACGGCACGACGACGGCGAAGACGAAGTGCAGTGGCTGGGAGACCGTGAGGGCCCAGGCGGCCGCCCGTGGAATCAGCCGCGCCTTCAGGAACGCGACGCCGAGAAGGGTGACACCGAGGACGTGCCCGAGGACGAACAGCATGGTTCCGACGATGACGGTGGGCTCGCCGTTGACGCCGTCGACCACCGAGGTCGCCGCGGCGAGCCCGACGCCGGACTTGGCCGCCGCCAGCGCGGTGAAGTCGACCGCGCTGATGACGCCGAGGAACGAGAAGCCGATGATCGCGAGCACCGTGCCGGCGGCGCCGAGCCGGCGTGAATGACGGTAGGCCAGCTGTCCGATCGTGAGGACGTTGGGAATGAGTATCGCCATGGCCAGCAGGGCCAGCCACAGCACGGCCGCCTGGGCGGTCTGGTGCGCGGCGACGTTGGCGGTGATCGTCCCGGCGCCATCGGTGGAGGCGTAGGGCAGCAAGGCGCGGATGGCAGCGATGGACAGTGGTCCGAGAGCGGTGATCGCGACTAGCCCAGCGCGCCGCAGCGGAAACGGTGCGGTGGGGCTTCTTGTGTCGACGAGGCTGGGAGCGGTCGGCGCGGTCATGGTGCGGTCCCTTCGAACGGTCAATCGGCGGTTGCCTGCATTCGAGGCTGGCCGGCCGGGTTCCCGCCGGGCAGGGGCGCCGCACGGGCGCGACCGGGCAATTCTTCCCGGCATCCGAGGAACAGCCCCCGTGACGGCGGGAAAGATCAGCCCGCATCATGAGGGCATGCGGGGTACGGGGCTGCGCGGCTGGTCGGGCCGGCTGGCCTGGGTGATGGCGAGCGCGGCGGTGGCGTTGGCGTTCGCCGCTGTCATCGGAGCGGGGCTCGCCGGCATGACGCTGACGGCGGCGGTCGACACCTTCGTCGTGACGAACACCGTGATGGCACTGGCTTTCCCGTCGTGCGGGCTGATCCTCGCGGCCCGGCGGCCGGCGAACCCGACGGGCTGGCTGTTTCTTGGCGCGGGCCTTGGTCATGCAGTCACCGCAGCCGTCGTTCCGCCCGTCGTCACCGGAATGGGCGCCGACTGGCCGGACTGGCTGCTGAAGCTGCTCGCGACGGTCGGCGCGGCCGCGTGGCCGTGGTCGATCGCGGTCTTCCTGCCGGTCGCGCTGCTGCTGTTCCCGGACGGGCTGCCGCCCAGCCCGCGCTGGCGCTGGCTGATATACGCCGAGGTCGTTACCGGGTCTTTGTTCGTTGTCGAGTGCGGCGCTGACAAAGAGGCGCTGGGTGCCGGCACGCCCGCGGGGTATCTCAGTTTCGGTGACAGTTACGGCACGTTCCAGCCGTTGTGGGCCGTCGCTGAGCTACGTACCGTCGCGTGCTTCCTGGTGGGAATCGGTGCGCTCGTCGTCCGATATCGGCGTGGTGGCGAGCGGGAACGGCGCCAGCTGCTCTGGCTCATCCTTGCGGCACTGGTGACGATCGGCGTGCTGATCCCTTGGGGAATCTTCCTCGCGGGCCCGATCCTCATGCTGCTGGCCATTCCACTCATTGGTGTGGCCGTGACGATAGCGATTTTGCGCTATCAGCTGCTCGACATTCGTCTCGTCGTTTCCCGCGCCCTCGTCTACCTGACGCTCACCGCCGCGGTGGTCGCGGCCTATGCTGCGCTCGTCGCGCTGTTTGATCTGTCGCTGCGCCGGTGGCTCGGGCTCGGCACCTCGGCGCTCGCCACGCTGCTGGTCGCGATCGGGTTCAACCCGGTGCGGGTGTGGATGCAGCGACAGGTCGACCGCGCGGTCTACGGCGACCGATCCGATCCGGTGCGCGCCGTCTCCAGTGTGAGCGCCCGGCTTGCGGATGCCGACGCCGGCCTGACCGGGACCGTCGAGGCATTGTGCTCGGCGCTTCGCCTGCCGTTCGCGGCGCTTCGCAGCACCGACGCCGAGATCAGTTCGTCCGGCGTCATGCCTGCGACCTTGCGGGCGATCCCGTTGACATACGGCTCCGAGCGCGTCGGGGAGCTTGTCATCGGTCTACGCGCGGGAGAGAAGGACCTCTCACCCGCCGACCGGGCCTTGCTGGACCTGCTGGCCGCGCCGTTGTCGGTCGCGGTGCGCGCCCTCGCGTTGTCCGCGGAGCTCCAGCGGTCCCGCGAGCGCATCGTCGGCGCTCGTGAGGAGGAACGTCGCCGCATCCGCCGCGACCTGCACGATGGCCTGGGGCCGGTCCTCACCGGCGTCACCCTCCAGGCGGACCTGGTCCGTCACCTCGTACTGGCCGACCCGGTCAAGGCCCTCGACACGCTGGCGGACCTGCGCCGTCAGACGGTCGGCGCCATCAAGGACGTGCGTCGGGTCGCGTATGGGCTGCGACCACCGTCGCTGGACGAGCTAGGTCTGCTGGCCGCGCTGCGCCAGCAGATCGAGCAGCTCAGCCAGCAAGCGGACGGCGGCGCGATCGTCGTCGACTTCGACCTGCCCGCGACGGTTCCCACGCTGCCGGCCGCGGTCGAGTCGGCGGCGTACCGCATCATCGTGGAAGCGTTCACCAACGCGGTGCGTCATGCCCGGCCCCGCCAGGTCTGGGTCCACCTGCGGATTGGCCGTGAGCTGCACATCGAGCTGCGGGACGACGGCGGTGACCGCCCCGATGCGGCCGCTCGGACCGTCGAAACGGCCGACGTGGAGCGAACGGTGTCTCGCGCGGCAATGACCTGGCGGACCGGGGTCGGCCTGCGGTCTATGTTCGAACGGGCGGCAGAGCTTGGGGGGTCCTGCGTGGCGGGCCCCTCGGCAGCGGGCGGTGTGGTGACGGCGCGGCTGCCGTTGTGGGGCGACTGGCCGGACGGGGACGTTGATAATCATGAATCCTGATGGCTCCGGACAGGCGGCGGTGGCGCTGCGGGTCGTTGTCGCGGACGACCATCCCGTAGTCCGCGACGGGCTTGCCGCCCTGTTGGGACTCACCACCGACATGACCGTCCTGGAAACCGTTGCCGACGGCAGGGCCGCGGTACGGGCAGCTGTCGTGCTGCGCCCGGACGTGCTGGTGATGGATGTTCAGATGCCGGTTCTCAACGGCGTCGAGGCGACCCTCGAGATCCGCCGCGCGGCTCCGGACGTGGCGATCCTGATGCTCACCATGTTCGACGACGACGAGTCGGTGCTCGCCGCGATGCGGGCAGGCGCCCTGGGATACGTGCTCAAAGGTGCCGAGCAGGACCAGATCATCCGTGCGATTCGCGCGGTCGCGCACGGCGAGGCCATCTTCGGGCCTGGCATCGCCCGCCGGGTGCTCGACCGCCTCACCCGCCCCACCCGCACCTCGGAGCCGTTTCCCGAACTCACAGCACGTGAACGCGACATTCTTGGCCTGGTGGCGGGAGGCTTGACGAACGTCGCGATCGGCCATCGGCTTGGTCTCGCCACCAAGACCGTCAGCAACAACCTGTCGTCGATCTTCGCGAAGCTGCAGGTGTCCAGCCGCGCCGAGGCCGCCGACCAGGCGCGCGCCGCCGGCCTCGACGGCCGCGAGTAGCGGAGCCCCGGAGCCCCGGAGCCCGAAGACCCGGAGCCCCGAAACCGCCACAGGGTCAGCGGGACTCTGGCCGCCAGCGACGTGCGTCGTCGTCGCGGCGCGCGGTTGCGAAGACCTCATAGGCGGCGCGCAGCGCGGCGCGCAGGTCGCCGGACGGCTCCACCGTCAGCGGCCCGCAGAGCTCCAGGAGAATGTCAGGACGCGCCGGGAGCGGGCGATGCCCGGGAGCGGCGTCCCAGCGCCCGGCGGGCAGCGGTGACGACCAGAACTCGGACGGCGAGCCTGGCAGCGGCTCCGCTCCCCCGTCGCCGTCACCAGCCGGGTCCACGCCCGCCGGGCCGTACGCCGGGCCCGCCGCCGACCGCGACCACCCGCGTCCCGCTGGCCAGGAGGGTGCCCGCGTGCCGGGCGCCGCGCGAGCGGACGAGTACGGCCGGCGCCGCCGGATCTCGCCCAGCAGGACGTCACGTTCGCGCCCGCGCAGCGCGAGCAGGGCGAACGGGTCAGCCTCGATCACGTCGGCGAGCCGGTGGCAGGCTGCCACGAGGTGCCCACACGGCCGCTGCCAGTCGGGGCAGGTGCAGTCCATGGCCAGGTCGTCGGCCCGGGTGGGGAAAAGGGCGAGGCCGAGCGCGGTGAAGACCTCCTCGACGGCGGCGGGCATCGAGCCGGCCAGCAGCGCGGCGGCGTACCCGGCCTCGGCCGCGAGCGCGTCCTCGACCCGGCCCCAGTCGGCGTCGCTGAGCCTCCGGATGGCGAGCCGGGCCTTGCGCAGCTCCTCGCGCCGGTCGCCATCCCGGTCGTCGCCCCGGTCGTCGCCCCGGTCTCGGACCATCGCGACGACGAGGTTGCCGGAGCGCCGCACGCTCAGCACGGCCTCTGTCCGCGCCAGGGCCCGGCCGGCGCGCAGCGGATCGGGCAGGCTCATGCCTTCGACCAGCCCCAGGAACCGGGCCGACCACCAGGCCCGCCCGCCCCGGCCGCCGCCGGCACTGCCGGCACTGCCGGCACTGCCGGCGCTGCCGGCGCTGCCGGCGCTTGCGCCCGGCTCAGTCATCGACGGCCTCGGGCGCCAGGGCGACGAGGTCGCGCAGCTCGTCGGTCGACAGCGACGCCAGCCAGGTCTCCCCGGCGCCGACGACGGTCCGGGCCAGCGCCGCCTTGTCCGCGAGGATCCGGTCGATGCGCTCCTCCAACGTGCCCATGCACAGCAGCGTCTGCACCCACACGTCGTCGCGCTGCCCGATCCGGTAGGCGCGGTCGGTCGCCTGCGCCTCCACCGCTGGGTTCCACCACCGATCGATGTGCACGACATGGTTGGCCGCGGTCAGGTTCACGCCGGCGCCGCCGGCCTTGAGCGACAGCAGGAAGACCCCAGGTCCGTCGCCCGTCTGGAAGCGTTCGATGAGCGCGTCCCGCTCGGCGGCCCGCAGGCCGCCGTGCAGGAAGGAGACCGGCACCCCGAGCCGGGTGGACAGGTACGGCGCGAGCATCGCGCCGAAGCGGGCGAACTGGGTGAAGCACAGCGCCCGCTCGCCGCCGGCCACGACCTGCGCGAGCAGCTCCTCCAGCCGGGCGAGCTTCCCGGACCGCCCGGGCAGCGCCGAGCCGTCGCCGAGCAGGTGGGCGGGGTGGTTGCAGACCTGCTTGAGCTTCGTCATCGCCGCGAGCACGACACCGTTGCGCCGCACCGGCGACGAGGCGTCCCGCAGCCGCTCCATCATGTCGGCGACGACCGCCCGGTACAGCGACGCCTGCTCCACCGTCAGCGTGCACAGCTGGCGCAGCTCCACCTTCGCCGGCAGGTCACGCAGCACTGACGGGTCGGTCTTCACCCGGCGCAGGACGACCGGGCGGATCCGCCGGCGCAGCCGGGCGGTCGCGTCGGCGTCGCCGTACCGCTCGATCGGCACCGCGTAGCGGGCGCGGAACGACCCGGCCGAGCCGAGCAGTCCCGGGCAGACCGTCTGCATGATCGACCAGAGGTCGCCGAGCCGGTTCTCGACCGGCGTCCCGGTCAGCGCCACGCGGTGGCGGGCGGTCAGCTGGCGGGCGGCGCGGGCCTGGGCGGTCGCGGCGTTCTTGATCTGCTGAGCCTCGTCGAGGACGAGTCGATCCCAGGCGACCGCCGCCAGCTCGTCCACGTCGCGGACGAGCTGCGCGTAGGTCGTGAGGACCATGTCATACCCACGGAAGCGCTCGGCCGCATCCGTTTCCTGCTGCCTTCCTGGCGCGTGGTGGGTGTGGACCCGCAGGGCGGGCGCGACCCGTTCCGCCTCGCGCAGCCAGTTCCCGAGCACCGAGGTGGGGCACACGACAAGCGTCGGCCCCGGGGCGGGGGCGTTCCGGCGGGCGGGGCCCTGCCGGCTGGTGTCTCGGGAGTGCAGCTCCAGCGCCAGCACCTGGATCGTCTTGCCGAGGCCCATGTCGTCGGCGAGGACCGCGCCGACGCCGAGCCGGTCGAGCTGGGCGAGCCAGGCCAGGCCGTGTACCTGGTACGGGCGCAGCCGCACGCCGAGACCCGCGGGCGGCGTGACCGGTGGCGGCCTTCTCCCCGCCCGAGTCCCCTCCAGGCCGACCGCGCCCTGCTGACCGTCGGTCTCCGGCTGGCCGTCCGCGCCGGCGAGCAGGGCGCCGAGCCAACCGTCCGCGACCACCTCGACTTCCGCGTCGGCGTCGGCGTCGGCGCGCCCGCCGGGGAGCAGACCCGTGTAGGTCAGGACGTCGCGCAGGCTCATCCGGCCGCCGGTGGACTGCCGGGCCAGGTCGAACCGGGCCAGCGCCGCCGGGTCCACCCGGGTCCACCGGCCGCGGAGCCTGACGAGCCCGGACTTCGCCCGGGCGAGGCTCTCGAGCTCGGCGCGGCTGAGTTCGAGGTCGCCGAGGCCGACCGCCCAGCGGAAGTCGACGATCCGGTCGAGGTCCGTCGTGGCGTCCCGCAGGACCGGCGTCACCGGGCTCACCGCGCGGACGGTCAACCGGGAGGTGAGCCGCGGCGGCCGCGTCCACCACGACGGCACGAGCACCCCGAAGCCCTCCTGTTCGAGGGCGCCGGCGAGGCCCAGGAACTCCTGTGCCTGTTCCTGGGCCAGGTCCAGGCCGGTCGGACGGGATTCATGCAGGGCCAGGCCCAGCTCGCGCCACACGACGACGGCCCGGCCGAGGCCGGCGAGCAGCGCCTCCTCCGCGTCCGTGCGCCACACACCGGGCCCGGCGGCTCCGCGTCCCCAGATCTCGCCGACGGGCACCTGGACGCCTGGGTCGTCGACCGCCTGGAGCAGGAAGTCGACCCGCCAGGCGTCGACGTCGCCCGGCGCCGTCCTCGACAGCGCGCCCGGCTCGCCCAGCCGGAAACACAACCGCATCGGTGCCTGCCAGGCACCGCCGGCCCGCCACGTCTCGACCTGCTCGGCAAGGTCCTGGGCCGCGGCTCCGATGCCGGGGCTCGGGTTGGAGTTGCCATTGGGGTCACGCGCTGTCGCGGCCGTCGCGGCCGTCGCGGTGAAGCTCGGGTCGCCGGCGAGGGCGCGCAACCAGCCGGCAGTGGCCTTGCCCAGCGCCGTCCGCCGCGGCCCCGAGCCCGGCAGCTCGAGGCGGACGTGCCGGGCGCGGCGCAGCCGGCCGCGGGCATGGGCGTCGACGAGGTCGTCGAGGGCGGCGTCCAGCACCACCGCCGGGTCGTTCCCGGCGACGGCGCCCGCGCCGGCGGCCCGGAACGCGGGCGGCATCGCCGCGGCCAGCTCGTCGAACCGGTCGCCGTCCGGCCCGGTGACGACCGGCCGCCAGCGTGCCCTCGGCTGGGCGTCAGCCCACTCGACCGCGGGGAGGACCCGGCCGCGATCGACCAGGTCCGCCGCGAACGCGTCGACGGCGAGGAGGAACAGCGCCGACGCCCCGAGCCGGAACTGGGCGCCCCGTTCCCGCGACGGTCCGGACTCCGGGCCAGACGACGAGCCGGACGACGAGCCGGACGACGAGCCGAGCGTCGCCAGGGCCCCGGGACGGACCGTGCCGACAAGCCAGCGACGCAGGACCGGGCCATGCGGGGCCGCCGCGACCTCCTGCCCCGGAGGCCCTGGCGGGGCTGGCGCCGTGTCTGCCCATGCCGACGCGAGGTCCGGCGACGCCAGCGGCCGGGCGGTGGTGCTCGGCAGGAGCACCGCGAGCGGCCCGGCCGCCAGGCGCCTCCCGCCGACGAGCTTCGCCAGCTCCGGGGGCGAGGCGGCGAACGGGTGCGGCGCCGGACCGCTGCCGGGGGCCGGGAGCGCCTCACCCCGGCGTCGGGCGTCCTCGGCCCAGAGCCGGACCTCACCGTCGGTCGGGCAGCAGATGCCGTGCACGACCAGCATCGACCCTCCCAAGGCTCATGACCCGGGCTCGGGCATTTCGCGGGGCTCGCCACCGAGCTTACGTAGCCGGCAGGCTCCCGCGGCCACCGCAGGGAGCCGCCCTCGGCGGCCCTCGGCGGCCCTCGGCGCGCTCGGCGGCCGCACGGCCGGCAGCGGGGCCGTATCCGCGGGAGCAAGCCAGCGTGCTACCAGGCGAGCCAGGCCTCGTCGCCGTCGTTCGCGACCAGCAGTGCGCGGGCCGACGGCTCGGCCGGCGGCTTGCGCGCCGTCCGCTCGGCGATCAGCGCTCGGGCGAGGCCCGCCTGCCCGCTGCGCGCCGCCGCGGCGATCAGGGTCAGGTCGATGACGTCGCGCTGCGCATGGCTCCCGCCGACGGCGTGCGCCTCGGGCCGGATGTCGACCAGCAGGTCCGCCGCGGCCGCCGGCTCGCCGGCGGCGAACGCCGCGAAGGCCGTCAGCAGCGTCCGCCCCGCCCGCTGGACCGCCTGGCTGTTGGTGGGGGCGGTCAGGTGCTCGTTGGCGGCGACGATCTGGGCGACCCGGGCGTGGTCGCCGGCGAGCCCGAAGGTCATGACCGCGTGCCAGTCGTTGAAGGCGTACGCCGGCACGCCCACCAGCTCGGCGATGTCCGCCGCGAGCGCCTTCGCGCGGTCCGTCACGTCGGTCCCGTACAGCGCGAGCCGCCACAGCAGCGCCGCGGCGTCGACGACGTCCAGCCATTCGGTCGAATGGGCGGCGCGGACCCGCTCGTCGTAGAGCGCGAGCGCGTCGTCGAGACGGCCCTGCTCCACCAGGTACAGACCGAGGTGCCACCAGTTGTGCACCGCGAAGAAGCTTTCCTGCCAGTGCGGCGCGGACGAGGTCAGGAACGACACCCCCGCCGCGTGGCTGCCTTCCATCTCGAAGACGTGCGCCAGCGCGTGCACGGCCCACACGTCCTTCGGAGAACGGTCCAGCGCACGGCGGGCGGCGTCCTCGGCACCCCGGTAGTCCGCGTTCTCCTCGAGACCGAAGGCGTACATGCCCTGGACGAACCCCCAGGCCGGGTCGCTTTGCGGCCAGGCGGGGAGCACCCGCGCGACGACGTCGCGCAGCCCGTACCGGTTGCCGAGGAAGAAGTACAGGTCCTGCGCCACCTTGAGGGCCAGCAGGTCACGGGGGTTGGCGAGCAGCGCGCGCTCCAGCGCGCGGCCGGCCGCCTGCCCGTCGCCGTCTGCCCACGCCCGGGCCGCGGCCAGGTGATGGGCCTCGCGCGCACCGCCGGCCGTCGCCGTGGACGCCTCGGTGGCCGCGGGGCCGTCGGTGGCCGCGGGAGCCCCGGCGGTCGCGCGGGCCTCGGCGGGGGTGGCCGCGACCGCCTCCAGCGGCTTGAGGAGCTCGGCGGCCTCGGCGGCGCCTTCGGCGGACGTCGCGTAGAGCGACAGGTAGGCGCGGAAGATCCGGGCCATCGCCAGCTCGCCGTCCGCGGCGATCGCGGCCTCGGCGCCGCCGACCGGGTCGCCGGCCAGCGCGACGAGGTCCTCGATCGCCTGGTCCAGCGTCGCGACGGCGGCGCCGTCGGCCGCCGCCACCGGAACTCCCCAGCGGTCCGCAAAGCTCTCGCTCATGCCGTGATTATCCCGGGGAACGGGCCTCGACAGGCCTGTCGAGGCCCGTGGCGACACCGTGGCGACACCGTGGCGACACACTGGCGATACCGTGGCCGGGCCTCAGGCGGCGAGCGCGGCGGCCAGCCGGTCGAGGGCTGCGCTGAAGTCGGGGGCCGCCAGGTGGCCGAAACCGACGCGGAACACCCGGTCTGGCTCGCCGAACCAGGATCCCGGCGCGACCCGGGTCTCCAGCCGGGCGAGCCGGGCGTAGAAGGCATCGACCGCGTCGTCCGGGAACCGGTCGGCGGGCAGCCGCAGGCAGCAGATCGCACCGCCATCCGGCTGGACCATCTCCACGGGCTGGTCCCGCGCCCAGGCCGACAGCTCCGCGAGCGCCGCCGCCAGCCGCCGGGCGCGCGCGCCGAGGATCTCGGCCCGGCGCCGCAGCAGGTGGACGGCGAGCAGCTCGTCGAGCGTGGGGCAGGCGATCGCGGTGACGAACTTGGCCTCGCGTAGCCGTTCGGCCAGCTCGTCGTCCGTGGTCGTCAGCCAGCCGAGGCGCAGCCCCGGCGCGCCGTGGGCCTTGGACAGCGACGAGCAGGTGACCACCCGCGCCGACCGGGCCGCGACCGAGGCTGGGACCGGCGCGTCGCCGTAGGTCGACTCGCGGTAGGTCTCGTCGACCAGGATGACCGCGCCGGGCGCCCGGTCGGCCACCACGGCGAACAGGGCGCCGAGCTCGTCGCCGGTGAGCCGGACGCCGGACGGGTTCTGCGGCGAGGCGACCGACACCAGCCGGGTCCGCTCGGTGAGCGTGCCCGCGAGCGCGTCGAGCGGGAGCCGGTAGCCGTCGTCGAACGACGACGCCACCAGATCCAGCTGCGCGCCGAGCCCTTCCGGGACGGACCGCCCGGGCGGGAAGCACGGGGTGACCAGGACGGCCCGGTCCCCCGGCCCGCACGTCGCCTGCGCGACCAGGAACATCGCCTCGATCGCGCCGACCGTGACCAGCACGTCGTCGGCCCGCACGCCGCTGCCCGCCGCGATCAGCCCGCGCAGCTCGCCGTCGCCGCGGCTGGTCTGGTAGCCGAGCACGACGTCCTTCAGGTCGGCCGGCTCGACCAGTTCGCCGACGCTCAGCAGCTGGCACATGCTCTCGCCCAGGTCGTAACGCACCGGGCTGTCGGTCAGGGCGGAGATGGCGCTGGGAGCGAACGTCGTCATGGCGTCCATCCTCGGAACGGCCGTGCGGCCGTAGCAGAGCCAATCCGGCTAGATTGGTCCGCCGATGGAGCCAATCGGCTGGGTGGAACGCCTCGGGCGGTGGTCGTCGGGCCGCGGGCCGCTGTATGTGCTGCTCGCGGCGCGGATCCGGGCGCTGATCGACGACGGCGACCTGCCCCCTGGGTCTGCGCTGCCGCCGGATCGCGCCCTGGCGGCGGCGCTCGCCGTCGGCCGCGGCACCGTCGTCGCCGCCTACGACCAGCTGGCCGTCGAGGGCCGCATCACCCGCCGGCAGGGCAGCGGCACCCGCGTCGCCGGAGACCCTGACGCCTTATCCCGATCCCGGGAGACCACAGCGCCCCGGGAGGCCACGGCCCAGACCCCGGCGTTCCTGCACCTGCTCGAGCCGGGCGACGGTGTCCTGCTGCTGGCCTGCGCCGCGCCCGACGCCCCGCCCGCCGACCTGGTCGACGCCTACGCCCGCGCCGTGCCGCGGCTGGCCGGCATCACCGGCGACATCGGCTACCACCCGATGGGCCACCCCGAGCTGCGCCGCGCGATCGCCGAGCGGTACCGGCGGCGAGGCGCGCCCACCGCCGTCGACCAGGTCCTCGTCACCAGCGGCGGGCAGCAGGCACTGTCCCTGCTGGCCCGCGCGCTGCTGCGGCCCGGCGACCGGGTGCTGGTCGAGTCGCCCACCTATTCCGGCGCGCTGGAGGCATTCCGGGAGGAGGGCGCACTGCCCCGCGGGCTGCCGGTCGGGCTCGACGGGCTCGCGGCCGCGGCCGCCGAGCACCGGCCCGTGCTCGCCTACGTGATCGCCTCGTTCCACAACCCCACCGGCGCGGTGCTGCCCGCCCTGCGGCGCACGCACCTGGTGCGGACCGCGGCTGCCTCGGGCGTGGTCCTCGTCGACGACGAGACGCTCGCCGACCTCGGCTTCCCGGGTGCCGAGGAGCCACCGCCGCCGCTGGCCGCCCACGACGACCGGGTGGTCACGATCGGGTCGCTGAGCAAGGCGGTCTGGGGCGGCCTGCGGGTCGGCTGGGTGCGCGCGCCGGCGCCGCTCGTCGCCCGGCTGGGCCGGCTGCGGGCGATGCACGACCTCGGCGGCAACATCCCCGCCCAGCTCGCGGCCACCGAGCTGCTGGGGCGCCTCGACGAGATCCGGCACCGCGACGCCGCCCGGCGGCAGGCCCGCCACGACCACCTGCGCGCCGAGCTCGCCCGCCACCTGCCGGGCTGGCACGCGCCCGCCGTGCCCGGCGGCCAGACGCTGTGGGTCCGCCTCCCCCACGGCGACGGGACGTCGTTCGCGCAGACGGCGCTGCGGCACGGCGTCGCCGTCCTCCCGGGCAGCACCCTGGACGCGGACGCGGGCAGCCACGAGTACCTGCGCCTGCATTTCATCGCCCCGCCGGACGCGCTCAGCGAGGCTGTCCGGCGCCTCGCCGCCGCCTGGAGCGCCTACCGCCCGCGGCCCCATCGGGCCCCCGCCTCGCCGACGCTGGCGATCTGACCGGCGCCAGGCGGCGAGCCGGATGCGCCAGCCCGGGACCTCGCTCCCAGCCCGGGACCTCGCTCCCGGGCAAGACCGGAGCCCCGGATAACGCCAGGGCTCCTGGTAGAGGGGCAATATTCCGCAGGCCGCCCTCGCCCGCCGATCCCTGGCGTTTACCCCTCAAACTCCCGGGTACCGCAGCGGATGTAGCAGGAGAAACATAACGGGAAGACGGCCAATTGTACGGAGGTACCACCGTGTCAGCATTGGGATGGACCATTCTGGTGCTCTGTCTGGTTGCGCTGGCGGTGGTCGCTGCCGTGTTCATCCAGCGTAGGGGCCGTGGCGGCACCTCGTCGCACGCGCTGCGCCGCCGGTTCGGCCCGGAATATGACCGGGCGGTGGAGCAGGAGGGCGACCGGCACACAGCCGAACGCAAGCTCGCGGAAATTGCACGCCGCCGCGATGAGCTCGATATCCGTCCCCTCGAGGCTGGCGATCGCGCCAACTATGTCGCCCGCTGGGAAGGGCTGCAGGCCCGATTCGTGGACGACCCGGCCGACGCCACCCGGCAGGCGGACCGGCTCATCGCGGACGTGATGCGTGCCCGTGGCTACCCGGAGGCGCGCTTCCCCGAGCGCGTCGAGCTGATCTCGGCCGACCGGCCCGAGGCCGCCGGAACCTACCGGCAGGCCCGCGCCGGCGCCGCCAGCCAAGCGGGCAGCCAGGACACCGAGGACCTACGGTCCGCCTTCGTCCGCTACCGGGACCTGTTCACCTGGCTCGTGGACGGCTTCGAGACGCCGCGGACCGAGCGGCCGCAGGCGGAACAGCCAGAGGCGGATCGGCCCGAGGCCGACGGACGCGGCCGGCGGCCGGCTCTGTCCGGACCGGGCCGCCACAGCCGCTGACCCGACGGGTCACCACAACGGCGGCGGTCCCAGGCCCGGCGACCCGGCCCCGCCACCTCCGGCGACCCGGCCCCGCCACCTCCGGCGACCCGGCCAACTGCCGCAGCCAACCGAGGAGAAATCCTGATGAGTGTTCTGGACCGGCTTCACCTACGACGCCGTCGGCGCGCTGTGCCCCACGGCCGGCAGCCTGCCACCGTCGGAGCCCCGGCCCCGGCGGAGACCCAGCACGAGCACATCCGTGGGTGGGCCAAGAAGCCGGGTGGCAGCTCCGACCCGGACGCCGGCCTGGCCGGCCTGCACCAGCCGCCGGACCACGACCCGCGTGTGCGGTCCTGGGCGAAGGAACCAGGTGGCGATCCGGACCCCGACGCCGGCCTGGCCGGCACGCACCGCCCGCCCGCCCACGAGCCGCATGTGCGGCCCTGGGCCAAGGAACCGGGCGGCACCTTCCCGGCGGGCGGCACCGCCCCGGCGAGCGGCACCGCCCCGGCAGACCTGACCCACGAGGAGGATGTGCGATGAACCTGTTCGATCGACGCTCGTCCACGGACGAGACGACGTCCGCAAACGACACGGCATCCGCGAACGAGCCTTCGCCGACGAACCGGCCCGCGCCCGACCGCCAGCCCGCACCTGATGGGGCGGATGCCACCGCGGCGTACCGGCTGCCGACTCCGGCGAGGAACACGGCGTCGAACCCGTCGGCCTCGCCTTCGGAGCCGACCGACGCTGGCCGCGGCCTGGCCGATGACCGGCGTGCCGGCGGCGGACGCGTAGACAGCAGCCGAACGGGCGACCGCGTGGTGGCTGTGTCCCAGAGCGCCCGGGACCGGAGCGACGTGAGCAAGCCCGTCCCCGACACCGACGCGACGCGGCGAACCCCGGCTCCGGGCAAGACGGTCCCGGCTGGGACGGATACACAGGATCAGCAGGCGTCGCCTCGTGGCACGGCCACCGCCGACGCGGCCGAGCGTGGCTCGGCCGATGTCAGCAAGGCACGCGCCGCCGGCGTCAGCAAGCCGGCCGTCACCCGTGACGGCCGAGAGGGCGGACCCACGGCCGCCGACGCGCCGGGGGTCGAGGAATTCGCCACCCCGGGCACGCCCAGCGCCGACGGCCACGCCGGCAGCGGTGCGCGCACCGGCACCGCGACCGGCGCGGGAAGCAGCACCGGCACCGGCACCGTCGGCACCGCCGGCACCCCCGGCACCGAGCCGTCCGGAGACTGGCGGCAGGTGCTGATGGAGTTCGTCGACCACCCGCGGGAGGCCGTGGAGAAGGCTGACCGGCTCGTCGACGACGCGGTCCGGTCGCTGACCGAACGCATCAACCGCGAGCACTCGGGGCTGCGGGACGCGTGGCACACCCACGGCGAGCCCTCCACCGAGGACTTGCGCAAGGCGCTGCGCGGCTACCGGGACTTCTTCGAGAAGGTCCTCAGCAGCAGCCGCTGACCGCACGGCTCTTCGGTAGCACCCTGACTCAGCGCCCTGATTCGCCCCGGCCGGGCTCGGCCATTTCGTCCGAGCCCGGCCGGGGCGTCGGCGTCCTGTGGGGCACGCCCCGGTCATCGGCACCGCCAGGACCAGCCGTCGGCGCGTCCTCACGGTCAGCGGCCTGGGTCTGGCGACCGCGGACGCAAGCTCGCTTATCGCCGCGGTGAGAGCAGTGGTTCGAGCGACGCGAGGAGGTCGTCGTCCGAGACGACGCCGGGTGCGGCTCGGCGCAGTGGCCGCCGCTGCGGCCAGGACACTCTGCCTGCGACGGCGTACCGACTCCGGCGCTGACGGGCCCGACCACGCCAGACCGATGCCCGCCGAACCCGTCAGCCGGTTCCTGAGGTTGCCGTGGGTGGCGGACTTGTGGCGGAATGGCGCGGTATGCTTACGGTGAGGCGCACACCTGCCGGCATGTCGGGTGGTGGGTGTGGCGCCGATCCGCGTCTCTGACTTGCGTCTCTGACTCGCGTCTCTGGCTTCGTGCTTCGGGGGTTGCGTGCTCCGGTCCTGGTTCCGCAGCGCATGGGCGTCCGCCGCCTCGCTGGGTGGTCACTGATGGCTGACTTGTTCGGGGTCAACGTGGAGATCGCCCGGCAGTTGTCGGGGGACCTTTCGTCGATTCGGACGTCGTTGACGACGTTGGGAACCGATCTTGCGGCGATGCATGGGCAGACCGGGTCTGGCGACGTGGAGTCGGCGTTGGACCGGTTCTTCCGCAACTCGTCGGACAGCCGCGGCAATCTCGACAAGTTGCTGGAGCGGGCGATCGGGATGATGGACGGGCTGGTCGAAGGTACGACGGCCGTGGACACGGCGCTCGCGGGGGCCTTCGACCCGGTTGCGGCGCCGCCGGCTTCCGCCACGGCGGCCTGATGGGCTCGCCGGCCGCCCGAACCGACGCCTCGCAGCTCACTCTGCGAGTTCCACACTCCGCTTCGAGGTTCAGCACCTGACAGCCATTCACATCGACGGCCCCGGCCGCCTCGCCGGCGTACGAATCGCGAAGCACCCTGGTTCTACGGCCTCATCGTTTGTTCTCGGCTCCGCTTCCGAAGCGAAAGGTAGCCCGCAATGGCGAACGTACACGTTGACTATGAGTCGATCCGTAGTACGGCAACGGCGTTGTCGCGCGCGCAGACGGATATGGAGAACCAGCTGACCACGTTGAAGGGGCTGATCGACCAGCTGGTGACCAGCGGTTTCATCACCGACCAGGCGTCGGGCCGGTTCTCGACGAACTACACGGCCTGGGACACCGGTACCCGCCAGGCGATCGGCGGCCTGGACGGCATGGCCAAGTTCCTCAACGAGGCCGTGACCCAGCACGAGCAGCTGGACGCGTCGCTGGGCACGGCCGCCGGCGGCTGAGTTCGCCTGACAGCGCTGTCCGGCAGGGCGGGCGCCCCCGCGCCCGTTCCTGCCGCGCGCATGCCCGCGCCCGACCGCGGATGACACGCGTCGCGGCCTCATCGGTCTCCCGGTTCCTGGACCTCGAGCTGCGCGGGCGCTCGTGCGCCCTTGCCCAGCACCGATCGCCATGAGTGTCGCCACCGCCCCACCGGGCGAGCTGGCCTGCGCATGCCGCCCCATCGCCGCCCCATCGCCGCTGTGTCTCGGCGTCGGCGTCGGCGTCAGCGTCAGCGCGTCGGTGGGTGTCCCCAGGTTGGGAGCAGGTAACGATGAGCGGTGACTGGCAGGCGGTTGGACTGTCCGCGGATCCGACACCGGGGGATCCCGAGGCGGTGCGGGCATTGGCCGTCCGGCTGGGGCTGCACGCGACGACCGCGGACGGTGGCGTCACGCAGCTGCGATCGGTCGCGACCGGCGCCGGTGACGGCGGCGGTCTGGCGATGCAGGGTGACTATGCCGCCGGGTACGCCGAGGCGCTGCGGGACCTGCCCGAGCAGTTGGCCAAGCTGGCCAACGCATACCGGGGCGCTGGCGCGGCGCTGGGGGCGTACGCGACCACCCTGACGGACGCCAAGACGAAGTCCGGCCTGGCATTGCGGCAGGGCCTGGACGCACAGACCCGCTACCAGGGCGCCTTGGCGCAGGTGACGGCGCTGCTCCCGCCCGAGCGGGTGCCGCTGCTCTGGCCGGACGACGAGCTCAGCCCGCACTCGATCGCGGCCGCGACCGCCGACCTGACGACGCCGGGGTTGGCGGGTCAGGTACAGGTCGTCGCCCGCCAGGGCCAGGACGCCCGGCACGACCAGACGCTGGCTGCCCGCCTGGCGGGTGAGGCCAAGACGCTGCGCGACGGCGCGGCCAGCACCTGCGCGCGCGGGATCGACGAGGCGCTCAAGGACAGCGGCATCAAGAACAAGCCCTGGTGGAAGAAGGCCTGGGACTTCGCGAAGACGCCGTTCACCTCGTGGGACAAGTTCGTCAGCTTCTGCGGGACCGTGGCGCTGGTGGCCGGGGTGCTGGCGGCGGTCGTGTTCACCGGAGGCGCCGCGGCGGCGGTCCTCGGGGCGGTGGCGTTCGGCGCCGGCCTGGTCGTTCTCGGCGACAGCGTGGCGAAATGGCGACAAGGCCGGGGCTCGTTCGGCATGGTCCTGCTCAACGCCACCACCCTCATACCGGGCGGGAAGCTGCTCAAACCTGGGATGCGCGGCCTGCGGGGTGCGGGCGCCGCGGTCCGAGCCGGGGGGCGCGGGTCCCGACTGATCAGCGGCACGCTCGGCCGAGTCGGCCCGTCCCTCACCCGGTTCGGACGCAGCCTGACGTCGGCGACGCCGGCGGCCCTTCGGCCTGCGGGGTCGGCCCGTGGCCCGCTGCTCACCCGCGCGGACACCTTCGCCCGGTCGGAGGGGTGCCGGGTGCCCGGTCGGGACCCGATCGACCTGGCCAGCGGGCAGATGATCCTCACCCAGACCGACGTCGAGCTGCCCGGCGTGCTGGACTGGGCGCTGGCGCGGACCTACCAGTCGGGCTACACCTGCGGGCGCTGGTTCGGCCCCGGCTGGAGCTCGACACTGGATGCCCGCCTCGAGGTCGACGAGCACGGCGTCTGCTACACCGCCCCGAACGGCGTCCTGCTCGCCTTTCCCCACCCCCAGCCGAGCGGCCCGGCCGTGCTGCCCGAACAGGGTCCCCGCCTGGAACTGGTCCTCGACGAGGCTGGTTGCTACAGCATCCTCGATCCGGGCGCCGGGCATGCGCTGCGATTCGCGATTCCCGCTGCCGGCCAGCGCGACGTCGCGCTGCCACTCGCAGCGGTCGTCGACCGCAACGGCAACACGGTCGAGTTCGGCTACGACCCCGAGAGCGCCGCTCTCACGCAGATCTCTCACTCCGGCGGCTACCAGCTCGACATCGAGAGCCGCCGCAACCTCGTCACCGCCGTGCGACTCGCCGATCCTGACGGCGGGCCGAGCTTGGAACTCGTCCGCTACGGCTACGACGCCACCGGCCAGCTCACCCACGTCTACAACTCGTCCGGCGAAGCCCTGCGGTTCGACTACGACACCGCCGGCCGGATCGTCCGCTGGACCGACCGCAACGGCTCCGACTACCGCTACACCTACGATGCCGCCGGCCGGGTGGTGCGCACCGACGGCTCCGGCGGCTTCCTGGCCGGCATCCTCACCTACGACGAGACCCGCCGGATCACCCGGGAGACGAACTCGCTCGGCCACGTCACCGAGCATCACTTCACCGACCGGCTGCGACCGCTGCGCCGCGTCGACCCGCTCGGCCGGACGACGACGTTCGTCTGGGACGCGTTCGACCACCCGACCGCCGAGGCGGATCCGGCCGGCCGGACGACCCGATACCGTCACGACGAGGCCGGCAACGTCACCGCCGTCGAGCGGCCCGACGGCACCGTCGTCACCACGACCTGGAACGACCAGCGCCGCCCGTTGACCACCGTCGACGCCGACGGCAGCCGAATCCAGCGGGAATACGACACCCACGGCAACCTGCTCGCCGTCGTCGACCAGGCCGGCAGCCGCGCCCGGTTCCTGTACGACGACCGCGGCCGGCTGATGGCCGCCGTCGACGCGCTCGGCCAGGTCACCCAGGTCGAGACCGACGCCGCCGGCCTGCCCGTCGCCGTCATCGACCCGACCGGCGCCGCCACCGCCTACCAGCGCGACGCACTCGGCCGGGTCGTCGCCATCACCGACCCGATCGGCGGCGTCACCCGCTTCACCTGGACGCCCGAAGGACGGCTCACCTCACGCACCCAGCCCGACGGCGCCACGGACACCTACCGTTACGACCCCGAAGGCAACCTCGTCAGCCACGTCGACCCGGCCGGCCTCGTCACCGCCACCGAGGTCACCCACTTCGACCTGCCTGCCGCCCGCACCACCCCCGACGGCGCCCGGCTCGTCTTCACCCACGACACCGAACTACGCCTCACCGCCGTCACCAACCCCCAGGGCCTGATCTGGCGCTACGACTACGACGCCGCCGGCCAGCTCGTCTCCGAAACCGACTTCAACGGCCGGGTCCTGCGTTACCGCTACGACGCCGCCGGTCAGCTGGTGGCCCGCACCAACGGCGCCGGCGAAACCATCGCCTTCACCCGCGACGTCGCGGGAAACGTCATCGAAAAACACGGCCCAGACGGAACGACGACGTTCGCCTATGACCTCGTCGGCCGGATAACGCGCGCGGTCAGCCCTGACGCCGAGGTGACCTTCGAACGCGACCCGACCGGACGCGTCACCGCTGAAATCATCGACGGCCGCCGCATCATCTCCCGCTATGACGCCCTCGGCCGGCGAACCCGCCGAACCACCCCGTCGGGCGCGGTCAGCGACTGGGAACACGACGCCGCTGGCAGGCCGCTGGCGCTGCACACCGCCGGTCGTACCCTGCGCTTCAGCCATGACGCCGCCGGACGCGAGATCGAGCGTTCTCTGACCTCGTCCGCTCTCGCCGCCGGTGAGTCGGACGGCTTCGGCGCGGCGGTGGCGCTCACCCAGACCTGGGACGCCAACCATCAGCTGCTGTCCCAGACGGTCACCGCGAGTCTGCGGCCGTCGACCAGCGATGGCGCGGGCGCAGGCGCGGCGCCGACGAGCCTCGGCCAACCGGCAGGCTCGGCCGCGACCCAGCTGCTGCAACGGCGCGACTTCACCTACAGCCCCGACGGCTACCTCACCGAGATCGACGACCTCACCACCGGGCTTCGCCGCTTCGACCTCGACCCGATGCGCCGCGTCGTCGCCGTGACCGGCACCGCCTGGCGGGAGCGCTACGCCTACGACACCGCCGGCAACATCACCGACGCCGCCTGGCCGACCTTCGACTCGTCGCCACCGGCCGCGACGGGCCGAACGGACGCTGTGGCCGCCGACGGGCAGGAGGACGAACGTGGCCGGCGCGAATATGCCGGGACGCTGATCCGGCGCGCCGGCGCGGTCCGCTACGAGCACGACGCCCAAGGGCGAGTCACCCTCCGGCAGCGCAAACGCCTGTCCGGCAAACCCCGCTCCTGGCGTTACACCTGGGACGCCGACGACCGGCTCACCACCGTCACGACGCCCGACGGCACCATGTGGCGCTACCTCTACGACGCCTTCGACCGCCGCACCGCCAAACAACGTCTCGACACCGACGGCCGGGTCGCCGAACGAATCGACTTCACCTGGGACGGCACCGTCCTCGCCGAGCAGCAACGCACCGTCGTAGAAGGCGCGGCAGACGGTCTCGTAGTCACCACCTGGGAGTGGCAACCCGACACGTTCCGCCCACTCACCCAGGCCGAACGCCGCCCCGCCAACGGCGCAGACGATGCCAATGACGCGGACGGCGCCGACCAGGCCTGGTTCGACGCCCAGTTCCACGCCATCATCACCGACCTCGTCGGCACCCCCACCGAACTGGTCGCCCCCGACGGCACCCTCGCCTGGCACGCCCGCGCGACCCTCTGGGGCGTCACGACCCCACCTCAGGCAGACGAGGTCACCTGCCCGCTACGCTTCCCCGGCCAGTACCACGACCCCGAATCCACCCTCAACTACAACTACCACCGCCACTACGACCCCACCACCGCCCGCTACGAAACCCCCGACCCCCTCGGCCTCGCCCCCGGGCCAAATATACAGGCATACGTCGAAAATCCGCTGACCTGGCTAGATCCCCTAGGCCTCGCACCATGTGATCTCGCGAACGCTACTACAGACCAGCTTTACAATATTGCGACCGCCCCTTATGGAAAGGCCGCAGCCGACAGCGCTGGGAGAATTGTGCGGGGTCAAAGCCATGCCGCTCGAGCGCTCCAAAAGCACGCAGATCCGTCCCGAGGTCCGCTACACGCCAGCATGTTCCCATCTCTCTCCAAAGACGCGGATCGGACGGCGACGGCGAACGGCATGATAAGGGCGCTGCTGGATGACCCAGCAAAGATTGACCAATTCAGCTCCGCCAGTTCTCACTATGGTGGTGCCGTTCGCGACATACGCCATCCCACGGCCGGCTGGGGTGCACGCTGGAGCAATCGTGGTAACTCGATCACCTTTGAAGGGTTCCTAGGATGAAACTAGTCGACATCGGTGGAACCGAGTATCGAATGTTTACATTCGCTAGCATCCACGATGATGACCAGACCGTCGAATGCCAGGAGGCAGAGTCAGGGAAGCTGGTATGCGAAATCCGCATCCCCCCTACTGGGCCACGGTATTTCGCGCGCGTATCCGAAGGACTCAATGTGGACGCCGTCAAAACACTCATAGAATACTTGGAGGAGCAGTTTCCTCTGCCGCCAGGCAGCGGTCGACAAATTTGATCTTGAGGCCAGCAGGCAGACCGCCGGCCGTTCGCGCTACGAGCCGGTGCAGACGATCATGCCGACGCCCGATGTCGTCGTCACCCAGGTTCGCCGGCAGGCGCTGCTCGACACGGACGGCGCCGACCCGTCGGGGTTCTCGGAGATGGCGATGTACGTCCTCGTCCGCCGCGACGGCCAGTGGTGGCTCGCCGCCGGCCAGAACACCCCGATCCCGCCGCAGCCGGTCGCGACGGACTGAGAGCCAAACCGGGTTTGGCTCTCAGTCCGTCGCGCCTGGCTGCGTCTGGCCAAAAATCGGCGGAAGGCCGCCATCGGACTCGGACGGCTCTCGTCCGCCCGGTTGCCGAATCGCCAGGCTATCCGGCTACCAGATGCGGACCCGGTCGGACGGGTCGAGCCACAGCCCGTCGCCGGGGGCCGTGTCGAAGACCTCGTGGAACTCGTCGAGGTTACGCACGATGTTGGCGCGGAACTCCGGCGGGCTGTGCGGGTCGGTGGTGAGGTACTGCCGGTCGAGTTCGAGGCGGCGCTTGACGCGCCAGACGAAGGCCCAGTTCGTGAACAGCCTCCGCCGGTCGTCGCGCGCCGCCTCGCCGCCCTGGGAGATGACGTAGGCGGTGTGTGCGATGGTCAGCCCGCCGAGGTCGCCGATGTTCTCGCCGACGGTCAGCGCGCCGTTGACCTTCTCCCCCGGAAGGTTGCGCGGCTCGAAGCCGTCGTACTGCTTGATCAGCGTCTTCGACTTCACCTCGAAAGCAGCCTTGTCGTCCGGCGTCCACCAGTCGTTGAGGTTGCCGGCGCCGTCGTACTGCGCGCCCTGGTCGTCGAAGCCGTGGCCGACCTCGTGGCCGATGACCGCGCCGATGCCGCCGTAGTTCTCGGCGGGGTGGGCGTCCGGGCTGAAGAACGGCGTCTGGAGGATGCCCGCCGGGAAGCAGATTTCGTTGGTGCCCGGGTTGTAGTAGGCGTTGACGGTCTGCGGCAGCATGAACCACTCGTCACGGTCGACGGGCGAGCCGATCTTGGCAAGCTCCCGGTCGGTCTCGAACGCCGACGCCGCCTGGGCGTTGCCCATCAGGTCGCCAGCGTGGACCTGCAGCCCTGAGTAGTCCCGGAACTTGTCCGGATAACCGATCTTGGGCCGGAACGTCTCCAGTTTCTCGAACGCCCGGTGCTTGGTCTCCTCGGTCATCCAGTCCAGCCGGGAGATCGACGCGCGGTAGGCGGCGAGCAGGTTCGCGACCAGGTCGTCCATCTGCGCCTTGGCGCGCGGCGGGAAGTGCCGGGCGACGTACTCCTTGCCGACGGCCTCGCCGATCGCGCCCTCGACGAAGGACACGGCGCGCTTCCAGCGGGCCCGCAGCTCGGGCGTGCCGCTGAGCGTGCGGCCGTAGAAGTCGAAGTTCGCCTCGACGAACGCGTCGGACAGGTACGGCGCGGCGGCGCGCAGCACCTGGCCGTACAGCCAGTCGCGCCAGGTCTCGATCGGGGTCTCGGTCAGCACTGTGGAAAGGTGCTCGAGGTACGACGGCTGCCGGACGCACACCTCCGCCAGCGTCGTGTGCGGACCGGTCAGCTGTCCGCCCATCCGGGTGACATACACGTCCCAGGCGAATGCCGGGCAGAGCGCGGTCAGCTCGTCGACCGTCATCAGGTTGTAGGTCTTCTGGACGTCGCGGGTCTCGGCCCGCTCCCAGTGGCCCTTCGCGAGCAGCGTTTCCAGCGCAAGGATCCGCTGCGCGGCGCCCTCGGGGTCGGGGTGCTCGCCCAGCCCGAGCATGCGGGTCAGGTGGGCGAGGTACTTCTCCCGGATCTCGGCGAACTTGTCGTCGCGGTAGTACGACTCGTCCGGCAGGCCCAGGCCGCCCTGGAGCAGGTTGAACAGGTATCGGTCGGAGTTGCGGTCGTCGGTGTCGACGTAGGAGGCGAACAGGCCGCGGCCGCCGACTCGCTCGAACCCGCCGAGAAAGGCGGCAAGGTCGCGGGGGTCGCGGATGCCGCGGGCGGCGTCGAGCAGCGGCCGGGCCGGCTCCAGACCGAGCGCCTCGATCGCCTCGACGTCCAGGAACGAGTTGTAGAGGTCGGCGATCTTCCGCGCGTCCTCGTCCTGGTCGGCCGGGTCCTGCGCCGCCAGATCGGTGATGATGTCGCGGACCTGCCGTTCGGCGACGTCGGTCAGCTGGACGAACGGGCCCCAGCTCGAGCGGTCGGACGGGATCTCCGTCTCCGCGATCCACCGGCCGTTCACGTGGCCGAACAGGTCGTCCTGCGGTCGTACGTCGAGGTCCATGCCCTCGCGGGCGGCGTCGAGGATGCTCACAGAATGGCAGTCTCCCGGCAACGTCGCGTTCAGGGAAGCGTCCCGCCAAGAACCTTTGTCCGCCAGCGACGAACGGTGCTCGATCCGCTCGGCGAAAGGGTGGAGCAAACCCCTGCGAGCCTGGCGCAGTGGCACGTGGGCGTCACGGTCAGCAGGGGTTGGTGAACGGCAGCTCCGGCACGAGCTGGTGCCAGGACTCCGGTGTCAGGCCGGCGGCCGGGTCGGCGCAGATCCGGCTCAGGGCGACCCCGGAATCGAGGCCCCACAGGCGGATCGTCCCGTCGCCGGATGCGGTGACGAGCCCGCCGCCGTTGAACTGCAGCCCGGTCACCGGGCCGGCGTGGTGGAACCTCACCACCGCGTCGCCGCTCACGGCCCCCCAGACCGAGACGACTCCGCTGGCGTAGCCGGCGGCGACAACGCCTGCGCTCCCGAGAGCGACGCTGGTGACCGGCACATTGTTCTTGGCCCACAGGCCCGCCGTGGCCTTGCCGTCATCGTCGACTGTCCAGGTTTGGAGCACGCCGTCGGCGGTTCCCGCCACCAGGCGATCGCCATCGCCGTGCAGGCGGCTGACCGCGCCGGACACCGCCAGGACGCCCCTGGGCTGCGGGTTCGCGGCATCGGAGATGTCCCAGAGGCGGACGAGACCGTCGTCGCCACCGGTCACCAGTAACGGCGTTTTCCCGGGATTCAGAAACGTCACCGCATGGACCGCGCCAGCGTGCCCGGGCAGGCGTGCGATCGGCACGTACGGCGGCGATGATGCGTCGATAAAAAATGCGACTTTGGACTTGTCGCTGGTGTTTGGATCGATCCGCATGAGGGCGTGCTGGTACCGCGCGTCGTTGATGTTCCACAGCAGAGCGGTGCCGTCCCGACCACCCGTCGCAAGCAGGTGGCCGTCGTCGTTGAAAACCACCGCAAGCGCACCGGAAGATATCGGGGAATTGATGTCCAGACGCACCTCGGGAGACTCGTTCCAGATCTGGAAACGGTCGCCAAACCCAACGGCGACCTGTGCGACGAGTGGACTGGTGGACACCGAGGTCGGCAGGTTCGGGAGCCCTGGTATCGATGCCCGCTGGGTCGGCGCCACATCGTAGGGCAAGTTGATGAGCCGTACCGAACGATCAGCCAGTACCGTGGCGGCCCACAAGAACGGGCGGCTCTCCAGGTCCACTACCGGCTGGTTGAGCATCATCGGCGTCTGGAGGTCACCCGCCGTGCTCAGCAGCACCGGTCTACCGGTCCCCTCGTCGACCTCGTAGGCGGCCAGCGCGAGTCTGCGGGCGAGCGCCAGGTCGGATCCGGCGACCTGTTCCGACCGGGCGGCGAGCCGCGCGGCGATCTGGCCGCGGTCGGGCGCCCGCGACGCGGCGGGTGAGGACAGCACCGTGGCCGGGTTCGACCCCGTCGTGGCTCCGCCTGGCAGCGGCGCCCAGGACAGAGTGGCCCCGGTCGCCGCCGCCACAGCCAACGTCGCGGCGAGGATCACGATCCGGGGCCGTCTCGCGAGGCGCCGCAACCGCGACCGCCGCGTCGACCCCTTGGCCACCGTCGGTTTCCGGGCCTCCGCCTGGGCGTACCGCGCCGGGACCGTGCCCGCCGTGCGTGTCGCGGCGGCGGCGTCGGCCGCGGCGGGACGGGCCTCGTCGACGGGGATCCGCGCCGCCCGGCGGTCCGGCTGCTCGCCATCCGCCGGCGACGCGGGGCCGGACTGGGCGGCGTCGACCTCACCGCCGTCCCCCGGGCCGTCGGCCGACGAGTCGGCGGCCGCTGAACCGCCGGCCGCGGGATCAGCTGGTGACGGCGAGCCGTGCGGGCTCGCCGCGACATCCGGACGACGCGGCTGGTCGGCCGCCGGCGCGGCCGGAGCCAGCGGCGCGGCCGGGGCGAGGTGGACCTCTTCGAGCAGGAGCGTGAGGAGCTCCGCGGCGCTGGGGCGTTGCGTCGCGTCCTTGGCCATGGCCCGGGTGACGAGCGGGACGAGCCGGGGGTCGAGCCCGGTCAGGGTCGGGGGCTCGTTGAGGATCCGGTAGGGCAGCATCGCCAGCGGCGCGTCCCCGAACGGTGGGCGGCCCGTCGCGGCGTAGACGACCACGCCACCCCAGGCGAACACGTCGATGGCCGACGTCGGCTCGGTGTTCAGGACCTGCTCGGGCGCCATGAATGCCGGCGTGCCGATCACGGCCCCGGTCAGGCTGACCATGCTGGACGCGTCGAGCGCCCGGGAGATGCCGAAGTCGATGACCTTGGGGCCGACCGGCGACAGCAGGACGTTCGACGGCTTGAGGTCGCGGTGCACCACGCCGGCACGATGGATCTGGACGAGCGCGGTCGCCACGCTGACCGCCAACTGCTCGACGTCGGCTGGGCCGAGCGGCCCACCCCGGGCGATCGCGGCGGTGAGCGTCGGACCGGCGACATATTCGGTCACCAGGTAGGGCTGGTCACCGTCCGGGTCGGCGTCGAGGACCGCGGCGGTACAGAACCGCGCCACTTTGGCCGCGCTCTGCGTCTCGCGGCGGAACCGCCGCCGGAACTCCTCGTCCCGGCCAAACTCCGGGCGAACTACTTTGACGGCCACCCGTCGCCCGGAGCCGTCGTGAGCCAGGAACACGCTGCCCATGCCGCCCTCGCCCAGGCGGCCTAGCATCGTATAAGGCCCGATCATCGAAGGATCCGCCGGTCGCAATGGCTTGACAGGCGAATCGGCGTCAGCCGCCGTCACAGCCCGGTCACCGGCCTCCGGCCAGCCCGGACCATCGCCGTATCCGTCACGGCCGTATGCATCACGGCTGCATCCAGCACGGAATCCCCCCGGCGCCGTGGGTTGTCACCGTGATCGTATCCGCGACACGCCGACGCGCGGACGGTGGTGACGCATCGGAGGCACAACCTCGCATCCAGACGATCTCGCCATCCGCCGGCTCCACGCCACCGCGCCCAGACACGCCCCGGCGGCACGTTCACCGGCTGAACAGGGTCGCGGCGCTCAGGCCTCGGCGTCGCCGCCGAGAGGTCACCGGGCACGTACGAATGATCTTCATTCGTGCGATCGGCACACCCACCCCAGGACCACCAGAGGCCAAATCGCCAACCACGTGACCGGAAACCTCGTCCACAACACTCGAGCACGTGAACCCCATCCAAACTCGGGCCGCCCGCTACGCCGCTGCCCCACCCACCTGACGCACACGGACCAATGTCGCCGCGGTGACACAAGTCACCCGTATCGCGACCGCAATGTTTCCGGTTCATGAAGCACCCGAATGTTTACCCAACGTTCGCTCGAAAGCATTCGGACGCCGGGCGGGCGATCGATAACTTTATGCCGAAATCGGCGGCCCCGAGCCAGGTCCCGCGTCAGCGCAGGCCCACCCGGGCCAGCCCGCTGTGACGCAAGCAACATTTGGCACCGGGTTGACCAGCGCGGCCGACACGGGCTTCACGAAGCCGGTCAGCCGCCGCTGCGGCCCGCCGCGCAGAGGAGATTGCCTCAATGCCGCTATCTCCCCGCCAGCGAGCGCTGCGCGCCGTCGCGCTGGCGGCCAGCGCCGGCAGCCTGACGGTCGGCCTGGCCGCGTGCGGTCCCGCACCCGACGGCGCGGCCGGCGCGACGGGGTGCGGGACAGCGGTGCCGGGAGTCACGCCGACCGAGGTCAAGCTCGGCATGACCTGGACGAATTCCGGCTCCTCCGCAGGCGGTTTGCGTGCCTTCCGGGCCGGTGTGGACGCCCGTCTCAACGTCGCCAACGACGAGGACGGCGGCGTCTTCGGCCGCAAAATCACCTATGCGTGGCGCGACGACCAGGCCGACCCGATGCTCAACGTGACCATGGTCCAGGAGCTCATCGACCAGGAAAAGGTCTTCGGCTTCATCTTCGGGTCCAGTGCGGGGAAGGATTCCACGGAGCTGCTGCGCCAGCAGAGCATCCCCGTCACGGGCCGCGCCCGGGACCCAAGCTGGCTGGGAAAGTACAACATGTTCTCGTGGTTCTACGAAGGTGACGGCTCCAGCACCTCGTGGGGCAAATACATCGACCGGATGGGCGGCACCCGCGCGGCCATCTTCACGATCGACGGAAGCCCGACCAGCGGCGAGTTCACGCAACAGGTCGAGGCGAGCCTGAAGGCGCGCGGCGTCAAGGTCGTCCAGACGTTCAGGATCAGCAGTGCGGTCGTCGACTACCGCGGCATCGCGCAGCAGATCAAGGCCGCGGGCATCGATGCCATCGGCGGAGATCTGCTCCCGGACACGGCCGCGAACCTGCTGGTGGAGCTCCACAAGCTCGGGGTGAACCTTGGCGGCAGGCTCAAGGTGGTGCTGCTCCGGCAGGGCTATGACAGCGACAGCCTGGCGAAATACGGCCAGGCGCTGGCCGGCGTGTCGATCTTCTCCAGCATCAAGCCCTTCGAGATCAACACCCCGGGACAGCAGACGTTCATGCAGGCCATGAACACCTACTCCCCGGAGAGCCAGCCACCGGCCCAGGACAGCGCGGTCGACGGCTGGCTCTCGGCGGACCTGTTCATCCGGGGACTGCAGGCCGCAGGCAAGTGCCCGACGCGGGACTCCTTCATCTCCGGCCTGCGCGGCGTCAAGGACTACGACAGCGCGGACATGGCGCCCGAGGACGCCGTCAGCCTGTCGACGAACTACCAGAACGTCTCGGCCTGCTACGACGTCATCCGGGTCAGCCTGGGTGGTGACCGGTTCGTGCCGGACAACCAGCCCGAATGCGGCGTCGTCATCAGCCGGGAGCGGATGGCCGCCCTGAACCAGCAGCCCTGATCCAGCTGCCCTGAGCTGGCAGCCTGACCACCGCGGTCCTGACCACTACGGTCCTGACCACTACGGTGTCGCGGCTTCGCCCGCGGGCACGAGGGGTGGGTCCGCCGTTTCGCCGGTGAGCCGCGCGCGGGGCACGGTGATCCGTGACGGCACGTACGCCGTCTCCGAGGTGGCCGGCGACCTGCGGCCGCGGACCGAACGCAGGCACACCCTCGCCGCGTCGGCGAGCACGACGAGGACCAGCAGGGCGAACGCCAGCGCCAGGATTCCGTCGACCGTCGAGTTCTGCACGATCTGGTGCATGTCGCCGATGCTCTTGGCGGGTGCCAGGACCTTGCCGTCCTCGAGCGCGGTGGCGTAGCGGTCCCGCTGGGCGAAGAAGCCGACCCTGGGATCGTCGGAGAAGACCTTCTGCCAGCTCGCCGTGAACGTGACCGCGACATCCCAGGCCAGCGGAACGCCGGTCACCCAGGCCCACCGCGCCCGGCCGGTCTTGACGAGCAGCGTGGTGGCCACCGTCAGGGCGATCGCCGCGAGCAGCTGGTTGGCCATCCCGAACAACGGAAAAAGCTGGTTGATGCCACCCAGCGGATCGGTCGCCCCGGTCCAGAGGAAGTAGCCCCAGCCGCCGACCACCAGGGCGCTGCAGAGCCAGACGCCGGGCCACCAGCTCACCCGGCCGATCGGTTTCCAGACGTTGCCGAGCATGTCCTGCAACATGAACCGGCCGACCCGGGTCCCGGCGTCCACCGTGGTCAGGATGAACAGCGCCTCGAACATGATCGCGAAGTGGTACCAGAACGCGGCGAGGCCACCACCGCCGAAGGCACCGGAAAGGAGGTGGGACATGCCGACCGCGAGTGTCGGGGCGCCCCCGGTGCGGGCAATCAGCGTCGACTCGCCGACGGCCCGGGCCGCCGAGTCGAGGGCGTCCGGGGTGACGATGAATCCCAGGTGGGCGACCGCGGTCGAGGCTGAAGCCGCCGTCGTCCCGACGACCCCTGCGGGCGCGTTCATGGCGTAGTAGAGACCCGGGCTGAGCACCGCCGCCGCGATCAGCGCCATCAGCGCCACGAAGGACTCGGTCAGCATCGCCCCATAGCCGACCAGCCGGATCTGGGACTCCTTCTGAATCATCTTCGGTGTGGTACCGGAGGCGACGAGCGAGTGGAATCCGGACAGGGCGCCGCAGGCGATGGTGATGAACAGGAACGGGAAGAGGCTGCCGGCGAACACCGGCCCGTTTCCCCTGGTCGCGAAGGGGCTGATCGCATCCGCCCGCAGCGCCGGAAGCTCGACGAGCACCCCGACGGCGAGCAGGCCGATGGTGCCGACCTTCATGAAGGTGGACAGGTAGTCGCGCGGCGCGAGCAACAGCCACACCGGCAGCACCGACGCGACGAAGCCGTAGCCGACGAGGCAGGCGACCAGCGCCTTCGGGCTGAGCGTGAAGGCGGCGGCGAGCCCGGACTCCTGGACCCACCGGCCACCGACGATCGCCGCGAACAGCGCCGCGACGCCGAGGGCGGTCGCCTCGGCCACCCGCCCGGGCCGCAGCACCCGCAGGTAGAGGCCCATGAAGACCGCGATCGGAATCGTCATAGCGATCGAGAACGTGCCCCAGGGGGAATGCGCGAGGGCGTTCACCACGACGAGCCCGAGCACCGCCAACAGGATGATCATGATGGCGAAGACCGCGACCAGCGCCGCGACGCCGCCCACCGGCCCGATCTCGTCGCGGGCCATCTGGCCGAGGCTGCGACCGTCGCGCCGCATCGAGAAGAACAGCGTCACCATGTCCTGCACCGCACCGGCGAAGATGACGCCGGCGACGATCCAGATCGTGCCGGGCAGGTATCCCATCTGGGCGGCGAGGACCGGTCCGACGAGCGGTCCGGCGCCAGCTATGGCGGCGAAATGGTGGCCGAACAGGACGCGCCGGTCGGTCAGCTGGTAGTCGACGCCGTTGTCGAGACGCTCGGCCGGCGTCGCCCGGCTGTCGTCGACGCGCAGAACCTTGTTCGCCAGAAACCGCGCGTAGAACCGAAAGGCGATGGCGAACGAACCGAGGCCCGCGACCAGTATCCAGACGGCGGAGACCGATTCGCCGCGGGCGAGGGCGAGCACGGCCCAGCCGGTCGCCCCGGCCGCCGCCACCGCCGCCCAGACGACGATCGACCAGACCCGGCGACGCGCGCCGCCACTTCCGCAGGCGCGGCCCGGGCCCGCCGTGACCAGGCCGGCGGTCACGCTCCTCCCCCACGAGCCGAGGTAGCGGTGGCGGCCGGGAAGGCCGAGGCCGTCGGCAAGTCGGCCGTGGACGCGGGCACAGGCACGGGCACGGGCACAGACGTGGACGTGGAGGCGGCTGGTTTCCGGCCAAACATCCCGCCGAGGACGGCGTCCGGCGGCAGGTCACAGCTGAAGTGCCGGAATCCGAACCGGCGCCGGCAGTCGACCGCGACGTCCCGGCCCACCAGGCACGCATAGGCAAGCGGATGGGCCAGGACGGCGCCAGCAGGATCGGCTTCGACGGTACGGAAGCCGCGGTATCTCGCCGCGACCGCCCGCGGCGCCGTGCGCAGCCACGGCTGCCCGGTACATCCGCAGCACAGCCCCAGCGCGGCCCAGTCGAAGACGACCACCTCCCCGTCGCCCAGCGCCGCGCGGGCCCGGTCCGTGAGCCGGACCATGGGGCTCGTCCGCGGTTCCGGCAGGTGCTGGACCATCCCAGCGGCCCGGATCTGACCGGTCTTTGCCGTGTTCGTAGCAGCCATGCGATCTCCCGTGATCGTGAAGTCGCCTGTTTATAGCCGGCACAGCCAGGCCATCTCACGATCAGTGACCTTCCGGTCACGACAGTGACGTCTCCGGCAGAGTTGTCCCACTTGTTGAGACGGCGCCACCGGCATGAGCAGCCGCCAGCCCGGTCGCGGACGCACCCTGGTGGCGCGCCGCGATTGCGCGCCGCGCCACCAGCACCGACAACGAGCCATTCCGCTGGTTGGCCGGAACGCCGCGCTCCGCTCGGCGCTATCCCTGGAACAGGGTGATCGGGCGTCCGGCCGGGCTGGTCGTGGCGGTGACGGCCGTGCGCTCGTGGATTGGGGGGGCCGTCGGCCGGCGGTCGAAGAGGAGCAGAGCGCCGGTGTCGAGGCCGAGGCGGTCCAGATAGCCGTCGAGCTGGACGAGCGCGGGGCCGAGCGGGTCGGCGTCGCCCTCGGCGCGGACCTTCAGCTCGATGGCCTGGCGCTGCGCGGCCCGGGCGCCGTCGGGCGTGCGGTAGGGCCAGGTGACGAGGAGGTCGAGCCGGCCGCGGCCGACGCCGTACTCGCGCAGGACGGTGCCGCCGCCGTTCACCACCCGCTGGAGGTACGCCTGGAGGACGAGATGCGGAGCGGCCTCGTGGTAGATCTGCTGCGAGACGAGGATGTTGCCGTTCGCCTTCCAGAAGGCGGCAAACTCCGTGAGCAGGCGGGTGAAGTCCATCCGGCCGTCGGGAAGCACATAGGCGCGGGGCTGGGGGACGTCGGTGGCGTATTCCAGGACGCCGTCGGTCAGGGCCCGGACGATGACCTCGTTGTAGATCGGGTTGGCCGGGCGGACCGGTGGGCCCTGGGCGAGCAGGCCGAGGTCGCGGACGTACTGGATGTCGTCGTTCTTCGGCCGCTGCGTCGGCGGGGTGCCGGTGATCAAGGGTTCGATGATGGCGCGGACCCGGGAGTCGTTGAGTTTGTCGACCAGCGAGTCGAGGTGGGTGGCCCGGGCCTGGACGAGGCGCTCCGCGGCCTTCTCCACGTGCCCGGCCGTGATCGGGGTTGGCGGCTGCACCGCCATCTCGACGATGATCTCCTTTGCCAGTGCGTTGACCAACCAGGGCTGCCCGTCGGTCAGTTCGAACGCCCGCTCGGCCGCTTCGCCGGTGAACGGCTGTCCGGTGTCGGCGGTGTGCTGACCGTAAAGCTCGCGAATCTCGTCGAGTGTGAAGTTTCCGAGCCGCAGCGACTCGACGATGATGCTGAACGGGCTGGGCCCACCGAGCCGGTCAAGATTCCCACCGGCGGCTGTTTCCGGGGACCCGCGGGATTGCGAAGCAATCTCGTGGGAATAGCAGTCGCGGAGATCACGCAGACCGCAGAGAGCGACCAACATCGGGAAGCTCTCGGGCCGGCTGGTGGAACCGCTGCGCAGCTGGCTAAGCACGCTGATCAGCGTGCGGCCCTCCAAAGCGTCGATCTCGTCGAGGAAGAGCACCACCGGCCGCGGGCAGGCCCTCGACCAGGCCGCGAGCGCGCGTCTTCGGTCTTCGGTGAGGATGTGCGGAGTCGTGGTGTCGGTGAGGAAGGCGTCATAGACCTCGGCGGGAACCGTCTTGCATTGCGGTCCGGCTTTGCCGCCGGCCGGGCTCCGGTGGCCGACAGTGACACACTGACCGCATGGGTCAATCGCTCCGCGTGCACAGCGAGTTCGAGTCCTTTCGCCGCGAGCTGCTCACGACGGTGGACGCCCGGTTCGCGGAGACCTCGCGAGGGCTGTCTCCGTGGCCGGACCCGCATCCCGACCGCTCCCCGACCGACGAGGAGTACTCGCGGCTGACCGATCCCGGCAGGTGGCGGATCCTGGGCGCCCGAGCCGAGGCGTGGCTCACGACCCTCGCCGAGGCCGGACTCGCCGTCATCGAACGGGACGCGGACGTCACCTGGGAGCGACCACCCAGCACGACGATCACCAGGACCGACCGGGCGGTGCCCCACACGCCAGGGGCGCTTTCCCTGGTCATCGCCCGCAGCCGCATCGGCGACGTGCCCGACGCCGGGCTCACCCTCGGCGCCGGCGAGCCGGCCTTCTGCCTGGCGGAGGTCCCCGACTGCGGCTGCGACGCCTGCGACAGCGGCTCGGCCAACGAGCTCGACAACCTCGACCAGCAGATCCTGCCCATCGTCACCGGAACCTTCCGCGGGCTGACCGCCGGCGACATGGTGATCACAGTCACCGCGGACAGCTGGTCGGCCACCAACCTGCCCGGCGACCGCCAGGTCGCCGCGATCCTCGCCGACCCGACCGGCTGGACCGATCTCACCTGCGCCCCCTGGCGGGGCCTGTGAGCGTCCGGCGCAAAAGGGAGCAGGAGTCCCGCGTCAGCTGGTCAGGCCGAGAGAGTCGGGTCGAATTCGGTGCGCAGGTGGTGAGGGCTCAGTCCAGGTCCAGCGCGGGTTTCGTCAGATAGGCCGTCCGAGGCCGTAGGTAGGTTCCAACGTGCACGCGGAGCCAGCCAGACTTACCTGCCAGGAGAAGCCGTGGTCCAGGCGGACGAAATGATGGGCCGGATTGGCCATGGCATGCAGCTCGGCCACCAGGGGGAACGCGAAGCCGCACGGCTCGTCTTCACGGAGATCTGGAACGACATGGGCGGCGAAAGCGGCGACCCGGTCCATCGCTGCGCGCTCGCACACGCGATGGCGGACATTCCCCCGGTCAACCGTGAAGAGCCCTTTATCAGGCTAGTGCGTACTTCCTCGGCCATGTGATCGGCGGGAACGATCAACGTGATAGAAGTCGGGTGAGAAGGCTGGCGTCCGCATGGAGGAGTGCGCCACGCGTCCGGCGAGGCGGTCTATCTGCTGCAGGAGGTTCGTCGGGTCGCGGGCCAGATCGAGTACATGCACGTGGATCCTGGGGCCTTGGCCTCGGATCACATGGACATCGGGGGTGCCGCCGGCATAGATCAGGTGGCCTTCGGGAAGGTTGAGGGCGGTGCAGTACGCGATGAGCTGGTAAACGTCCTCGCTGGGAAAGCCCTTGCTCGGAGCCTTGTATTTCGCGTCGAGCACCGCCGCGCAGTGGTCGCCGTGCCACCAAGTGATGTCCGGGCGAGGTGCGAGCTTCCCGGCCTCGTCGAGGCGGATGACCTTCTGGCCCTCAACTGCGCCGCCGTGATGTTCGAGCGCGGTGCGGAGCACCGCGGTCAGCCAGTCCTCGTAGACGCGGTTCATGTCAAACAGGAAGCCGGTTGCCGCGAGGGTCGGGCCGGTGGGGCCGTCGGCGGAGGGCATGTCGAGGCCGCGGTGGTCGAGGACGAGGCGGGCCAGGCGCAGGGCTGGCTGGTAGCGACGGTTGAGCCTGGTCTCGGGAGTCGCCGGGGCGCGTAGGCCGGCCGGTAACGGGGTGACCTCGGCGAGGCCGACGTTCAGGCGGTGCAGCGCGGCGCGGGTCGCTGCGGGGATGCCGGGCAGGCGGAGCACGCGGCGGGTGGCGCTGAGCAGGATCCGGTTCTCGGGGATGTCCGCGGTGTAGTCGTCGTAGCCGACTTCCAGCGGGTAGACGCGGCCGAGGCGGGCGCGCAGCTGGTCGGCTTCGCGGAGCCGACCGCGAAGAACCGGCGACGTTTCGGCGACGGGCTGATAGCCGCGCAGCACACCGGCGGCCAGGGCGCGGCCGGCACGATGGGTAAACGCGACGGCGAGTCCGGTCACCAGGTAGTCCGTCTCCGCCAGGTCGACGTCATCGTCGCGCCACCCCTTCTGGTCGCTGGCGTGACCGACGAGCCAGAGGAGGCGGCCGACGCCGACCTTCGGGCGGATCCGCAGCTCGACGTCGCCCGCACAGACCACCCCGACTACCGACGAGGCGGCCAGGCAGACCGCGCCCTCCAGATCCCGGCTGACTTTGACGGCGCCGGTCGCCTCGAACGTCCGGGCGATGTCCGCGGACAGGTCGGGGACCGTGGTGCTCTCGTGCTCGTGGACGACGATCGGCGGGGTCATGCCGACGGCTCGGCCTCGCCGATGTCGTCTGCCCCGGTGGCAGCTCCGGCGGTGTCGTGCTCGGTCGGGAGCGGCGGGGCAACCGCGGCCAAGAGGACGTCGAGGCCGTAGCGCTGGCGGACGAAGGCGGGGACGTCGGGATGCTCGCCGAGGTGACGTTCCTCGAGCAGCGGCAGGATCTGTGTCTTCCAGATCCGGGCGAGCCCGGCCTCCGTCGCGACCCGCGAGCTCATCAGGTACGACGGGCCGATGGCGGCGTCGCGGTCCGCGATTGCTCTGTTGAGCTCGTCGAGCAGGTCGGCGATGTGGACTGGCAGGCCGTTGTCCTCCAGCCAGCGACGCAGCATCCCCGCGACCGGCGGTTCGCCTGGGAAGAGGGACTGCCAGGCGAACCGGCGGCGCATCGCGGCGTCGACCAGCGCGATCGACCGGTCAGCGGTGTTCATCGTGCCGATGACGAAGACGTTCTTCGGCAGCGCGAAGTCGTCCTCTGGGGAGTACTGCAGCTGGATCGTCCTGTCCCGGTACTCCAGGAGGAAGTACAGCTCTCCGAAGACCTTCGCGAGGTTCGCCCGGTTGATCTCGTCGATCACCAAAATGTAGGCACCAGACGGGTTCGCCAGCGCGGCGGAGACCAGACGCCGGAACGGGCCAGGCTCCTTGGTGAACTTGAAGGTGTCGTCGCCGGCCGTCGAGGGGCGGAAGCCTTCGATGAAGTCCTCATAGGCGTACGAAGGGTGGAACTGCACGAGCCGGTACTCGCCGTTCGTCTGTTCTACGAGGGACTCGGCGATCTCCTGCGCGAGATACGTCTTGCCGGTACCAGGCGGGCCGTAGAGAACGATCTGCTTCTTCTCGTTGAGCAGTTCCATCGTCTCGGTGAGCCACGGTAGGTCAACCAGCAGCTCGTCAGCGAACTCCTGACTGGGGAGCGGGAGGTCCTGGAGTGGGGGCCGAACTTCGGGCTTGAAGGCCGTCTCCGCTGTTTCCGCTGTGGTCGCCGCGAGCGCGCCGTCGACCGGAGCGGGGTCAATTACCTCCGCGCCGATCTCAAGCTGGGCCAACTGGAGGAACTCGCCCGCCTCGTCACCGAGGCTGCTGACCGTGAGCTGCCCGCGCAGCCGGTTCTGCGCCGCCTCCGAAAGATCGGTCCGGTTGATCGGCTTGTCGGCGTTGAGCCAGCGGACAGCGCGGCGGCGGTCGGCCAGAGGAGTCTTCTGGTCCCAGGTCGGCGGCCCGTCGAGAATGCCGACGTAGACCAGCGGACCATCGACGGTCACGACCAGATCGCCGACCTGCATCCGATTAAAGAAGCGGTCGAGCAGCCCGATCCAGGTGCCTTCCTGGCTCGGCCGCAGGCCGGGCTCCGACTCGCGGACCAGCTGCGCGAGCTGCGTCCGCGACAGCCCGACAGGGATCTCCGGGTAGTCGGGCCAGGACATCGAGCAGTAGTTGTCGCGCAGCCACTCGGGGACGAGATTGGTCCGAGAGATGTTGGCGCCGCGCACCAGCCAGCCGGCGTGAGTCGAGGCCGTCCTCTCGGGTTCGGTCTCCGGAGTCATCCACTGATCCCGCCATGGTGGCTGGAAGAAGTCGATCGACCGGCCTTCCTTGAGGCTGAGCGCCTCCCAGAAAGCGGCGAAGTCCGCCTCCAAGTCGCCGCGCGGCCGCTGCCCCGCCAGGTAGCCGAACGCCTCCATGATCGCGCCAGGGTGGTCGGCGCGCAGGCTGTTGAGGAACGTCCGAGGGAAGGCAAGGTGCAAAAGCGCCCGCCGCTGACCGGCGGCCGTCGTCGTCGGCACCTGGTCGAGCAGGTCCCGAAAGTCCCACGGACTCTTCAAAAGGTCGGCGCGCAGGTCCGGAGCAAGGGCCTTCACTGCGGCGACGATGTTGGCCAGCCAGATCACCTGCGCCGGCCGGTACCGGTAGTACGCGATCCCCACCCAGATGACGCCGTTGTCGAGAGCACCGTCGAGGTCCGCGGGCAGCTTCAACGTGCCCGCAGACTCGTCGAACACCTTCCGGAGCGCGAGCCGCTTCGTCGAGCCATTCATCCCCAGAACCGGCAGGAGGTGCAGGTAGAGAACCTCCGCCGCGAGCTGGACGACCTCCGGGCTGGCGTCCGCCAGCTCCACCCGCAGCTTGTCCAGAAAACTGCCCGGCCCCGCCGGCGGGTGCTCCAGCCGGTACGCGAGGTCCAAGGCGTTTTCCCGGGTCCACACGGCCCGTCCGGGCGTGAAGACGGAGTCGTCCTGGACGAAACCGCGCTCCAGCACCAGCCGCGCCGCCGCGTAGACCTGATCCTCGCCGCTCACCGACGTCCCTCCACCGAGTTCAACGGCCAAGCAGTAGCTGCCGCAGACCCGAGTGATCCTTCGGTCGCGACATCCGGCGCAGGCATCAGAAGAGAGTTCCCTCCGGCTTGAAGAGGGCGCCGGTCAGGTGATCGGGCTCGACCGTGTCCTCAGCGGCCTGGCTGCTATCGCGATTCTGGGCAATGACCCTGCGGCGTCCATCGTCCACGTGGCGGGGGCCGTCGCCTGGAGGTGGGGTCAGCGGGGAGACGTAGTGGCCGGTGTCCATGGCGTCGTAGGCCGCCATGACTAGGTCACGGGTGCGGAACGTGCCGAAGGCCTTCTCATCGTTCTTGCGAAGAACGAAGAACGAGTCCAGGACGTGTTCGGCCTCGGCGCGAGTCAGGCCGTAGAGGTGCAGATACGCCGCGTCCAGCTCAGCCCGGATCTGCGCGCGCCGCTCAGGGTCCCAACGGAACGGCGGTCCATCGTCATGGAGGTCGTCGGCGTAGGGAGCCATGTCCCAGGAGGTATACGAGAGTTCAAGTACACGGCCAGCAACCCAGTCGCGCAACTCGATTTCATTATCCCATGAAGTCGGCTGCCGGTAGCCGCCCGGAGCCAGTACTGGAAATTGCCGGAACTGCATAAAATTGACGTTGGTGCCACTCAGCTTCTGGCGAGCACAATAGTCAAGTATTAGCGTGGCAAGATTCGCCGAAAGACATCCGAGGTCGGTAGAGCGTCCGGGGAGTGCGAGAAAGAACGAGTCACCCACGGCCGCGGTCGGTATAACAGAAGTGATCACTGTACGTTCATCAACGTTACGTGAAATCCGGCGCCAGCCGAGCATCCAGCCCCTGTCCCAGCGACCGTGTAGCCGCTGGTCGATGGTGGCTCCGCTGACCCAGTATTGGGGCCAAGCAGACTCGTCTGGATCGTCATGCTGTGCGATCGTTAGGCGAGGCAGAGTGCCCATGTTCGCCTGGGCAGTGGTCTGGCCGTCGTAGGTGCCGTAGCGGTGGTCGTAGAAGTGGAGCATTTTGGCCTCGAAAAGCGGGAGCATCCGTTCGTCGCCACGGATGAAGACATTGCCTTCCTCCTCCCAACCGTCCTGACGGAGCTCCTTCTCGGTGTGGAAGATAGACGAGTCATTCGCCATGTGGAACATCGCCAGGAACGAGACTCCCCAAGGATTCTCGTCGCCCTTGATGAGGACAGGGACGCGTCGGTGAATGCCGACGGTGATCTCGGCGTCGACGCGAGAGCGGAAGACCGGCAGCGTCCCGCTGTTCGGGTTCACGAGAAGCAACTCGTCGGGCGTCAACGTAAAGCGCCGCTCCGGCACGTCCCGCAGGTACCGGGTCGAGAAGGCAAAGGACGGCCGGCTGGCCCGAGTGCCGCCGGTCATCAGCAGCACCGCGAAGCGCACCCGGTGATCGACTCCCGGAAAGATCTTCGCCTCGTTCTCGAAGTCGAGGAAGCCTGCGAGGGTCGAGGTCCCGACCAAGTGTCGGAAGAACGGGGCGGTGGTTTCCCCAGTTGCGATGTTGGTGGGCAGGACCACGCCTGCTCGGCCATGATGAGCTGTGACGGCGAGGTCATGTTCGGCGAAGAGTTGGAAGGTGTTGATGTCTCCGCGGCCGGTAAGCGGGTAGCGGCCGGAGTCTCGGCCGAAACCGCTGGCGATGTCCGAGCCGCGTAGGGCGCTCTGGTACTCGTCCCAGAGCGGCGGGCGCTCGTTGGGCAACTTGGCGATCAGCTTCTTGCGGGCAGCGGCGTTGGGCGCATCAGCGATCTCGGGAGCGCGGGTAGCGAAGAACTCCTCCTCCTGGAGCTTGACCCGTTCCCAAGGTGGGTTGCCCAGCACGCAGGCGAAGCCGCCAGGGAAGATCTCGGGGAACTCCAGCGGCCAGTGGAAGAACTGGTGAGCTTCCTGGAGCCTGGTCAGTGCACTGAGCTGCTCTGCACTGAGCGCGGTCGCGCCGTCTTGGCGGATCCTGACGATGATCTGGGCAGTCGGCGGGGCCGGGTCGGCCCGCAGATCTTCTGCGGCCAAGGGTGCGAGCTTGTTCTTGATTCGTTCTTCGCTGCGGAGGACGGCGTCGGAGTCGAGCCGGTGGGGCCAAGCGAACGTCGCGCACCAGGCGTCGGCAGCGAGACGCTCCCGCAGCATCGTCTCGTCGGACTCGGCCTGTGCCCAAGCACTCTTCTTCCGGTGAACGGCGGTGAGGTTGTCTTCCGGCAGGTCGGCGACCCGTTGGAAGGCGGACCGCCACTCCTCACGGACGCCGAGGGAGAAGAGAGAAGACTCGGGGTTTTCCATAGCCTTGCGCTGAGCGCGGTTGAGCTTACGGTAGAAGGCGACTTGAGCCTTGTCGTCGCCGGTCTTGGCGGTGAACGCCTCGTCGGGCAGCGAAAGCCGTACCAACTCGACCTTGTCACCGATCCGCGCGCTGCTGAGCAAGGGATCATCGACGAACCGGCTCGCGGCCAGCTCCGAGTCGAGCAGCGTGTCACCGATGAGGGCATTGCCGACCTTGATGTGGGCGTCGAGGAAGGACAGGGGGCGGCCGGGGTCGAGGGCTTCGAGCCAGAGGGCAACCTTGGCCAGTTCAGCGGCCATGGGGTTGAGGTCGACGCCGTAGATGCAGTGGGCGACGACGTCGCGCATGGCGGTCTGGGTGGCGGCGACCGGAGGCTCGGCCTCGCCTGTGCGGACGGCGGCGAGACGGCGGGCAATCCGGCGAGCTGCAGCGGCCAGGAAGTGGCCGGAGCCGCAGGCCGGGTCGCAGACGGTGACGGCGAGGAGGGCCTTCTCCTTCTCTTCCGCTGTCGTGCCGGACTTCTCGGCGTCGTCGATTACAGGGTCGAGTGCCTCGTCGAGGAGGATTTCGACAAGGCCAGGCGGGGTGTAGTAGCTGCCGGTGGTCTTCCGGTCGTGGCCGGCGGCGACGTCGAGGGTGAACTCGCCGCTGGCAGCGTCGTACTGGGGGACGAGTTCGAGGAGGGACTCGTAGATGCCGCCGAGTTCTTCGGCGCCGAGGTTGCGGTAGTCGACCTGGCGGGGCAGGCCGGAGTCGTCGCGGGTCACGGACAGGGCACGCACGGCGGCGAGCAGGTCGGCGTTGGTGATTGTCGCGGCGCCGAGCAGGCCGAGCAGTTCAGGCTCGTAGATGCCGCCGAGGCCGGGCAGTCCGAGTTCGGGCCGGCCGTGCTCGTCGCCGAGGCCGGCGAGGACAAGCTGGTGGGCGGTCCACAGGTCGTGGTGGCGGGCGCCGGAGACGCCGGAGCGGCGGCGAGAGAGCCGTCGGAGCCGATCAGTGGAGAAGAAGCGGGCGTAGGTGTAGCGGGCGGTCGGAGTGGCGCCGGATGGGTGGAGCAGGTCGCGGTCCTCGGCGACGAAGAGGACGAGCAGCTGATAGACGATGCGGAGCAGCAGCCGGTAGTACTCGCGGCTGGGTAGCGTCCCGTCGGCGAGGGCGGCGCGCAGCGCGGGGTTGTCGGGATGGCGGAGGAAGCCGCGGCCGAGGGTGACCAGTGCCTGGCTGACGCCCTCGCGCAGCGCGGTCAGGGCGCGGGTGCCGCGGCTGATGCCTTCAGCGCGCCACTTTTCAAGCCAGCACGTATCGGCGCGGGCGTCGCTGTCGGGGCGGGGTTCCACCCTGCTGGCATGGGCGACGAGCCAGAGCAGGGCGAAGTCGGCGAAGACCTCACCGTCGAACATCGCTTCGAGGTCGAACTCGACGTAAGCCTGGCGGACGAGCGAGGCTGAGTCGCGCAGGAGCCGGAGCCTCAGCCCGTTGGAGACGAAGCCCCAGAGCAGGTCAGGTGCACGGTTGAGCAGTTCCTGGACCACGGAGTGGGGCGCGGACGCGGCGGCGCCGGCGACGCCGGCCGTGCGGTGGTCGAGGCTGATCCCGGCGCCGAGCAGGTGGATTGGGCTCTTGCCCCACAGATGGGAGACCGGGTAGCTCTTGCTGCCGGCGGACCCGTCGACGGCGATGCCGCCGGCTGGCGCGGTCGGCAGCCGGCCGTAGCCCAGTTCCGTGAACAGGACCTGGAGCCAACGCCGGGTGGGCGTCGTCTCGGTGCCGAAGACCGGCCCCGCTGGGACGACTCGGCGGAAGTCGGCCCACGCCGCCTGAAGCCTGGTGAACGACCGGTTCGCCGCCTCGCGGAGGGTTTCCTTGCCGACGAGGCCGTAGTCGGCTGGGGCGAGACCGGGCAGATCGCGGCCGGCAGCGACGGCAATCAGCGCGTCGGCGGGCAGCAGGCCGCCGACAGTGTGGACAGTGGTGAACGCGCCGACGATTCCGGCGGTACGGGCGCCTCGCGCGGACGTGAGCGGAGTGGTCATGACTGGGCCACCGGGAGGTGCAGGTAGACGCCGAGGATGTCGGCGGGCCGCTGGGCTTTGACGGTCAGGCCGCGGCGGACCAGGTTGCCGGTCGAGCCGGCGGCTTCGCGGACGCGCCGGTGGCTGGCCAGCAGGCCGGCGGCGAGCTGGTCGCCGACGTCGTCGAGGTGGCCGGTGACCGCGTCGAGCCGGTTGATCACGCGGCTGATGTCGGCGGCGGCGAGGTCGCGGGGGTAGTTCGCGGCGGGACGGGCGTCGAGCTGGGCGGCGACGGCCTGTTCGTCGAGCCAGGTCGGGTCGGCGGGGGTGCCGGTGAAGGCGAGGATGCGGGCCTCCTCGGCGACGAGTGGCCGGATGCCTGCCCGGCCGGGCAGAGCCAGGTGAAGCCGGTAGCGGACGAGCAGCAGGGTGGTGCGCTTGTCGACCGCCCTGGTCACCATGACGCCGCAGCGGCGGGCCGGGCGGTCGGGCTCGTCGACGCCGACGGGGTCGAGCGCGGTGTCGAGGACGTAGCGCGCGAGGGTCTCGACCGTCGCGTCGGTGCGGGTGAGGACGACCTCGCCGGGCGCGGCCGGCAGCGACGAGGTGAGCATCAGATCGTCCACAGTCGTGCTGGCCGACCGCCGGCCGGGACGGCCGCGGCGAGCGTCGAGGATCTCTCGGCTGATCTCGTCGCGCAGGGTCGGCGGGAGGCCGGCGGTGACGACGTGGAATCGCCCGTCGTCGCGCGGGTGCGCAGGAGACCGAAGCGACCCGAACGCACCGAGAGTAAATGTGCGGACCTCGTCCGGCCCGCCGAGGCTGCCGCGGATCGCCTCGACCTCGCGGGCGACTTCCTCGGGGCGGATCTGTTCCTGGGCAAACAGGCTGCGGGACCGTCGTTCGCGTTCGGCGGCTGAGGTCCAGCGGGCGAGCAGGTCCGCGCGGGCCGCCTCGCCGATCCCTTCCAGCTCCATCTGGCCGGGCGCGGTCCTCGTGCTGAGCAGGCCCTCGAGGACGGCCGACAGGACGGTGTCCGAGTCGGCGGGGACGGGGATGGAGACGCCGGTGTCGCGGCGGATCGCGTCGTGGCGGCGCAGCAGCACGTCGAGGACGAGCCGGTCGATGGGGTTGTCGGCGCCGAAGTAGGTGACGGCGTGGACCACCGGAGCGGTCTGGCCGAACCGGTCGACGCGGCCCTCGCGCTGTTCGTGGCGGGTCGGGTTCCAGGACAGGTCGTAGTGGACGACGGCGGTGAAGTGCTGGTGGAGGTTGATGCCCTCGGACAGGCAGTCGGTCGCGACCAGCACCCGCTTCGTCGTGCCAGCGCTGCGTTCAGCGAGATCGGCGACGGTGGCGGCCCGGTCGTCGGGTGGTTGCTGGCCGGTGACGGCGGCGACCTCGACGCCGGCGAAGCCCCTGGCCTCGCGCAGGGCGTTCGCGAGGTAGGTGGCGGTGGCGATGTAGCGGCAGAAGACGACGACGGCGTCACCGCCATCGAGGAGCTTCTTGACGATCTCGATGCCGCGGGCGAGCTTCGCGTCGTTCTTGGGCCCATACAGCTTCTCGGCGGCCTTCGCCATCTCGGCAAGGCGGCGTTTGGAAGCGTCGAGCTGGGCGCCGGGGCTGGTGTCGGCGCCGTCTACCGATGCCGCGTCGGTGAGGTCGAGGACGGTCGCCTCGCCGATCGCGTCCGCGTCGGCGACGTCTTCGGCGTCGGCGAACCCGCCGCGGTTGCGCAACGTCTCGACGGCGGCGGCGGGCGACGAGGCGAGGGCGCGCAGCAGCGCGAGGACGGACCACCAGCGGACCCGCTGGGCGACCTTGCCGCCCGACGGGTCGGTGACGCTCTCACGGGCGTAGGCGAGGACGTCGTCGAACAGGTCCTGGTAGGCGCCTGTGAGCTGGTAGGACTCCTCGGCCGTCTGCCGGTCCGGGAACGTCGTCGTCTCCTGGAGCGACGTGCCCTTGAGGTACTCGCGGATGTCGGCACGCTGCCGCTGGACCAGGTGGCGGGCGATCCGCTCCCGGTCGCGGCGGCGAGCGTCACCGGACAGGTCGTCAGGCAGGTCGGTCAGCGCCGGGTCGAGCAGCCCGAGGAGGGCGCGGAAAGCGGCAGTCTTCCCGCTGTGCGGGGTCGCGGTCAGCAGCAGCAGGTGGCGGGTCGGCGCGGCGGCGATGCCGGTGAGCAGGGCTTGGCGCTGCTGGGTCGCGCGGCCGGTCGCATTCGCGCCTTCGTCGGCGGCGACGCAGGTGTGGGCCTCATCGACGATCACCAGGTCGGGGCAGGCGCGGAGGAACTCGTCGCGGCGGCGGGCCGACTTGATGAAGTCGGTCGAGACGATCGTGTATGGGTGATGCTCGAAGAGCGACTCACCTGGTGGCAGGTCGCGTTCGAGGCGGCCGGCGGTGGAAGCGAGGACCAGCGTGGTCTGCAGGCCGAACTTCTCCGCGAGCTCGTCGTGCCACTGCCGGGCCAGCGCCGGCGAGCAGAGCACAGTGAATCGGCTGGCGCTGCCCTGGGCGAGCAGCTCGGCGACGATCAGCCCCGCCTCGACGGTCTTCCCGATGCCGACGCCATCGGCGATCAGGAGCCGGACCGTGTCCATCCGCAACGCCATCAGCAGCGGCACCAGCTGGTAGGAGCGCGGGGTGACCGCCAGTCCGGCAAGGCTGCGGAACGGGCCGCCAGACGAGCGGAACCCGAGGCGCAGCGCCGAGCGCAGCAGCCGGGCGCTCGCGGCGTCACCCAGGTCGGACGCATCCGGTCGAGGGAACGTCGCCGCCTCGACCGGTTCCAGCGAGGGGAGCACCCCGGCGACCTCGTCCTCGGTGCCGCCCAGCGGGCGCAGCAGCATCAGCTCCGCGGTAGCGCCCGGCAGGACGACCCACTCGCGCCCACGGGCGCGCACCAGCGAACCGATCGCGAACGGGCTCGAGGCTGTCTCGGCCGTAGTGGTCATGCGGCTGCTCCGGGGCCGAAGACACTGGGAAACCTTGCCACCTGCGCCGCCCACTCCTGTTCCGGCCCGATCTCGATCACTCTCCAGTTGAGCGCCGCCAGCCGGTCTGCCACGTCAGCGTCCACCGGCTCGTCCGCGGTGCTCTGCTGGACGAAGACGGCGATGTCGCCGTAGGCGGACCGATACCACAGGTCGAGCCGGGCATCGACCTCGGCGACCAGCGCGCCGACCTCGTCAGGCAGCCGATGACCGCGGTCGCGCAGCCAGTCGATGAACGCCTCCGTCGCCGCCATGGGCACCCACGTCGGTCCGGCGCTCGGCCCGTCCGGCCCGGTAGGCGACTGCGCATTCGTCGGCGCGGGCCGCTGCGTCGGCGCAGCCCTCGCGGCCAGGACAGGTGCTTGCGTGAGACCAGTGGAGCTGTCCGCGAGGGCGAGCAGGAGCGGCCGAGCGGCGAACCGGTCGAGCAACTCGTGCTCGGGCTGGTTTCCGTAGGAAAGCAGGCAGTCGTAGCAGGCCTTGGCGCAGCGCTCATCCACCCCCTCGGGGGCGTTCTTGTCGTTTCCCTTGAGATCGAAGTGCAGCAGTTCCAGCGCGGTGCGGGCGACGGTGCTGAGCGCGCCGTCATCGGCAAGCAGCAGGCGCAGCACGCCGGCGCCGCCCTCGGCCGACTCGTAGAGCAGGATGCGCTCGCGGTCACGCACGGTCGGCAGCGCCTCGGCGGCCAGCTCAGAGTCCTCCAGGTCGTAGACGGCCTGGATCGCCCGCTTGAGCGCGTACTGCAGGCTTGCCAGCGCCGCGTCCCGTTCGTTCCACGACATCGGCCCCTGCCAGTCGAGGACGAGTGCGTTACGCCGGTCCGCGACGAACGGGATGACCAGCTCGCCACGCACCGGAGCGTCGGACGAACCGCTGGCCGTGGTGCCGGTGATGTCATCGGGTTCGGTCGGCTGGTCCATACGGCGTGCCCATCGGCCGGTCGCGGCGTCGAGCCGGTAGCCGGTCGGTTCCTTCGACCTGCGCCGCTTGAGGCCGATGTTCAGCCGGCGAAGCTCGGCTGCGCCGGCGTAGAGGAGCCGGGCGAGAACCTCACCGTCCGGCGCTGTTGCGTGCGCCTCGACCCGCGGGTCGGTGCCGCCGGCCGGCAGGGACACCGCGGTGCGAATGTCGAAGCCCTGGCGGCGCCGCTCCTCCTCGTCCGAGCTGATCCGCGACCGCCGCACCGTGCTCGCCGTCGTCATGCGCAGCAGGTTCGTCATGGCGGTCGGCAGCTCGTTCTGGCACGACTCGCAGAAGTCGTCGGCGGACGGATGCCAGGAGCCGCACCTGCCGCAGACCTTCATCGATTCGAGGTCGAGCCGCGGCTGGCCGCCGGTGTCGCCGCGCAGTGCCCGGGCGACCTTCGTGACCTCGTAGCGGGCCCCCTCGTGGTAGACCAGCGCACCCGGGCCGAACTCGCTGATCGCCAGGAACCGGGGGCGGGAGAGGTAGTCGCCCTCGACCTGCTTTCCGCGCTTCGCGGGGATGAACGCGGACACCGGCAGCCGCGGGAAGCTGTAGCCGGGCAGGAAGCCCTCGGAGGCCAGGTAGCGGTAGGTGTAGAAGTCCGACTGGTAGAGCGACGTGTTGGAGTTCCGCAGCAGGTTCAGCCGCGCCGACGCCTCCCGGTGGCGGCTGTGCGCGTCGGCGAGCGCCTTCCCGGAGGTCGTCACGTCCTTGATCAGTCGGTTGGCTTCGTCCAGCTCCCGCTGCGCGTCGCGGTACAGCGTTCGCCACCGGTCACAGGCCTGGTTGAAGTTGTCCACCGCCCCGCGGATCGTCCGGTCGACCCATTCCTCGTCGTACCAGGGCGCGTCGTCGACGATCTCCGGGGTCTCGGCCAGCACCCTGCGAACCCGGCCGGCCGCGCGCCGCGCGGCGTCCTCGTCCGACAACATCGCGACGACCTCGGGCAGCAACTTCAGCGACGGCTCGTCGCCGGCAGCCTCCAAGACGCCGACCAGCGAGTTGCCGAGCGGCTCGGCAGTGCACTCGGCCAGCCAGATCGCCTGCACATGTGAGGTGACCAGGTCCTGGTTCGACAAGTCGATCCGCGGCGGGGCGACGGCCCCGGCGACCATCTTCCGGGACCGGGCGAAGTAGTACTGGTCATGCGCGCTACCGGTCGTGCAGTAGGTGACGACCAGCGCCGGCTGGCTTTGCCGGCCCGCGCGGCCGGACCGCTGGGCGTAGTTCGCCGGCGTCGGCGGCACGTTGCGCATCATCACGGCGTTGAGCGACGAGATGTCGACGCCCAGCTCCATGGTCGGCGAGCAGAACATCACCGGGAGCTCGGCGTCTCGGAAGGCGCGCTCCCGCTCCTCGCGGAGCGGGGCGGGCACCTGGGCAGTGTGCTCGGCGGAGAACAGCCCAGCCAACTCGCGGGCCCGGTCTTGGTAGAGCTCGACGAAGTACCGGTTCGGCTGGCCGCCGTCGCGGCCGGTCGTGATCCGCAGCGGGTCCGGTGCCCGTCTCATCCCGTCACCGGCCTTCCACACCAGCGCAGAGGCCTTCAGCTGGTAGCCAACGCCATCGGCGTCCTTCTTGCCGGCCTGCCGGGTGCGGCCCCGACGTTCGGAGGATTCGGCGACCGGGTGCAGGACGCCGTAGCCGTCCTCGCCCGTGTCCGGGTCGCCGTCGGCGAGGACCTTCAGGATCCGGCCGATCTCCACCTCGGCATCGTCGACCGACCACGGGTGGCCCGTCAGCCGGTGCAACTCCCGGCGCAGGTAGCGGCCATACGCCGACCGGCCCGAGACATACTGGTCGTCCCGCAGCTCGTGCTTCCGCTTCGCCCGAGGCAGCAGCCGCGGCGCGACGAACCGGTCGCTATCCTCCAGCCTCCACTGCTCGTTCAGATGATCGGCCGCCATGCTCTGCGTCTTCTCGAAACCCTCGTCCGTCAGCGCCTCCGTGCGCACCGACAGGCCGCGGCGCATCTCGTCGAGCAGAACGCTGATCAGCCGTTCCCGGCCGGACGCCGTCAGCCCCGTCAGCGCGGTGCCTTTCCAGGCGTCATCGTCCGCCGCCGCCTCGTCGAGGTCGCGGTAGCCGACCACCAGCAGCCCCGCCTGCTCCAGGTTCGGCATCGTGATCCGGACACCACGCTGGAGATCCAGATAGAGCCGTTGCTCCACCACCCGGCGCAGCGCCTGGTCAGCGTTCTCCCGCTGCGATGAGCCCTTCGCCCGGGGCGCTTCGGCGTACCGCTCGCGCGGCAGCGCCATCGCCTCGACAACCCGCCGCGGCAGGTCCTCATGGGTGAGACCCGCCGGTCCCACCGCCTCGCAGGCGCGATAGAGCGCGGCCCGGATCAGGCTCACCTGGACGAAGTCGTTGAAGTGTCCCGCCTGCAGCGACGCGTCCTGCCGGTTGTCCGTGAACGCCAGCAGCTTGCGCGCCTCGGCGTCCAACTCCTCATCAGCCCGCAACACCCGCAGCAGGCTGGAGCTCAACACCGTCGTCGCCGAGCTGCGGCCCTCCGAGCCCAGACTCGACAGCTTCGAGAAATCCTGCTGGCGGGACGACTCGTAGGACACCCGGCACCCCGGGTTCAGACAGAACCGGAACGGCGCCCGCACGAACGCCGCCGTGATCCCGTCCCCGGCGCCACCGGCGGTGTCGTCGAGCTGGCGACCGTCCGACGCGACCCGGACGATCTCGGGCAACTGGTCGAGTCGGTTCTTCGGCAGCGACCCATCGGGATCCAGCCACGACTCGGGCAGCCGGTCCTTGACCGCGTCGGCGCCCCGAGGCCAAGGGCTCGCGGTGGAGACGTAGAGATAGCCGCCGTGCTCGTCGTCCTCGGCCTCATTCAGCCCGCCGCCCGTCTTGAACCGACCGGCGCTGTGGGTGACCTCGAGGTACTCCTGGCCGCACTCCCGGCAGAAGACCAGCGGTACGAGGATCGCTTCCGACTTCTCCGGATGCACCAGCTGCCGGCGGGTCGTCACATGGCGGACATCCTCGGCCTCCAGTGACACGTAGACCGTGTCACCCTTGCCGACGAACTGGTGCAGCCGGAACGCGAACATCGGCCGGCCGAACTCGTCGCGCTGGTCGCTGCCCGCCAGCAGCGTCGCCCGCAGCGCCTCTTCGCAAGCCTGTTGCGGCCGGGAGGTCAGCGCCGCGAGGTCGGCGGCGACCTGCTGGAGGGTGCGGGGCTTGCGGCGTACCAGGCGCAGCGAACCATCCGGCAGGACATCGCCAAGCCCGGGCTTCTCCGGCTTGTCGAGGCCGAACTGGCTTTCCGCCCAGCTCGCCAAGGGATCCTCTGCCAGGTCGTCCGGAAACTGGGTCCGGTTCACAGCCGCGGCGAGCGCCACGGGGTTCGGAGGCAGGTCCGCCGTCGCGCGCCGCAGTGATTCGTCGACGACATGCTCCGGCAGCACCTCCTGGCCGAACAGCCGGGAGGCGGTCTTCGCGATCTCCGTATGCTGTTCTTCGCGCGTGCCCTCGGTCGACAACGTCGCCGACGTGCCCACGCAGCGGACCGCCGGGCTGTCACACGCCTCCCGGACCCGGCGCACCAGCATCGCCACGTCGGCCCCCTGCCGGCCCCGATAGGTGTGCAGCTCGTCGAGCACCAGGTAACGCAGCCCGCCCGCGCTGTCGACCAGCCGGCGCCGCTCGTGCGGCCGGGTCAGGATCAGGTCAAGCATCACGTAGTTCGTCAGCAGGATGTCCGGCGGGTTGTCCAGGATCCGCCGACGGTCCTCCTCACTCTCCTGCGACGTGTAACGCTCGCAGGTCACCCGCGTGTCCTGGCCGATGAAGTCCTTCAACGCCTCGAACTGGGAGTTCGCCAGCGCGTTCATCGGATAGACGATGATCGCCTTCAGGCCGCCGCCCGTGCCGACCTTCAACACGTGGTCCACGATCGGCACGAGGTACGTGAGGCTCTTGCCCGAGCCGGTACCCGTCGTGACCACGTAGCTCTTCTCGGCCTGGGCCAGCTCCAGCGCGTCGCGCTGGTGGCGGTGCAGCCGGATCGGCTTGCCATGGATCTGGAAGATGTCCACGCAACCCGCGTGCAGGACCCCCCCATCCGGGCTCGAGCCGCTGGGACTGGCGAGGTCGGCGATCTCACCACCCGGCTCGAACGCCGGGTTCAACGACAGCCACGCCTCCGGCCACAGCAACCCACCGCGGACCGCGTCCTCGACATGGTCGCGGATCCGCCCGTCCCGGATCGTCAGGAACCCCCGGACGAACTCCTCATAGTCCCGCACCAGCCGCTCACGGACCGCGAACACATCCACCAGCGCACCCCCGAACCATCCCACACCGATGTGCACCACACAGTAGTGCGCCGCACCGACAGATCCACATGCGTCCGTATCCAGGGAGTGCAAACCCTATGACTCTCATGGCACGACATCTCTGTGATCATCGTCGGTAGCGTGATTGGCACGCGTACTCGGGTGGTCTGGGCCGGAGGCCGCCTCAGCGAGCGCCACCGCCCGCTGCTGCGGCGACTGCGACGCGCTGCAGTCACGAGTTGAGGCGGCTGAGCAACCCGTCGGGACCTGCCCTGAAGCTGCCCGTCGCCAGGCAGGCTCCGGGCGAAGTACGGGTGGGCGCCCGGCCGGGGCCGTTGCACGATCGTCGTGGCCGCGGTGAACTCGCCGGCAAAGAACGCGGCACATGTCGCGGCGATGCTGCCGGTCACCGGAGAGTCGTCCGCGGCGTCCGCGTGCTGCGCCATCCAGACGAGAAACGTCAGTGCGGTGGTGTCATCGCCCATGCTGAACCCGAGCCGGCACCAATAGAACGCCCGCTGTCCCGCGACAGGTTCGATGTCTCGGCGCGCGGTGTCGGACACCCGCCTCTCCGAGCCTGGTCATGCTGTCCGCGCCATCGCTGCGCCAGATTTCGCACCCAGGTGCGGCGTTCATTGTCGGCGCTGCTACACAGTTATCGCGCCGCTTCGTGTGTCGCGGCGTTCGGGTCTCAGAGGTGGTGGCATGGGCGACACGCCGAAGACCAGGATGTTGTTCCGGTGGGAGCATGTCGACAAGGCGCTGCTGCGGGACATGCTGGCCGCCGTCCACGCGGAGACTGGTTGGCGGGACGCCGATGAGCAACAGCGGCTCGGACGGCTGGACGAGCTTCTCGTCGCACATGCAGAGGCGGTGCTGGGCCGCCAGCTTGACAAGAAGGTTCTGAACGTCCGGCCCCTTGTTGATCTTCTTCGTGACACGTGGCTGCCGAGCGCCGACCCGGCGGTTGTCCGGGATTTCGCCGAGGTCATGTGGTTTGCCACGTCCGGCCCGGACAAGGCGGCCAGCCTGGACTCCACGGCCGACCAGTTGGCATTCCTGCGGCGGCGGAACCGCACGGACACGTTCAAGGTGAACCTGCGCAGGGCGTTTCTCGACGCGCATAAGGGCCCAGTGGAGGTGGCCCCGCGGCATTCCGTGGTCGACGAGCCGGAGCTGGACCGGGAGCCGTGGCTGCTGTCTGGTGACGGAATTGACGACCCGCGCGTTCCGTACACCTTCCAGGAGGAGGCGTGGCGGGCGTTGGACGCACTCGCCGACGGCCCGGCGGGCACGCGCCGCGCTGGGCTTGTGGTGTTGCCAACCGGGGCGGGCAAAACTTATACGGCGGTCCGCTGGCTGTTGCAGCGGATGGCCGCGGATCCGCAGCTGCGGGTGCTGTGGATCGCCGACCAGCAGGAGTTGGTGGAACAGGCCGCCCGGACATTCGTCGAGCTGGCTGCGGCGATGCCGACGACCTTCGAGCGCAGACTACGTCGTATTCACGCGTTGGCGAGCACGTCGACCACCCTGGTCGACGAAGCCAACGACGTCACCGTGATCACGCGGGCGAGCGTGACCGGCGGCAAGGCGACTGCGGCGGCCCGACAGCGGCTCGGCCGGTTCCTGGCTGAGCGACCCTGCGTGATCGTCGTGGACGAGGCGCATCACGCGGTCGCGCCCACGTACGAAGCGCTGCTCGACCATGCCGGTGCCGTCGCGATGGACCTGGTAGCAGTCGGGTTGACCGCCACGCCTTGGCCGGCTGGAGACGGGGCGCGGCGGCTGCGCGAACGGTTCCCCGCGACGGTCTCGGACGTCCGGGCCCGGGAGCTGATCGAGTCGGGGGTGTTGGCGCGGCCGGTGTTCCGCGTGGTCGACACGCGGGAGAGTCCTCGGCTCACTGCCGAGGAACTTGCGGGGATGGGGGTGCGCGGTGACCTGCCGGCGAGCGTGCTGCGTCGCCTCGACCTGGACGCGCGTAACCAGCTGGTCGTCGACACCTGGCTGGACCGCCGCGACATCTGGGGCAAGACCCTGGTTTTCGCGGTCGACATCGAGCACGCCGACCGGTTGGGCGAGAGCTTCCGGCGTGCCGGGGTCGACGCCCGGGGGGTGCACAGCGGCCGTGCGCTCGAGCGGGCCGCGACCCTCGCCTGGTTCCGCGCACAGACGGACGATTGTGTGCTGGTCAGCGTCGGCATGCTCACCGAAGGCGTGGACCTCCCCGACGCGCGGACCGCGTTCCTGGCCCGTCCAACCCGCAGCCGGGTGCTGATGCACCAGATGGTCGGCAGGGTTCTGCGGGGGCCTCGCGGCGGCGGCGAGGCCATCGCCCATGTGGTGGATCTGCGCGACCGGTGGGACGACGACCTGGGCGTGCCGCACCCCTGGGATGTCCTCGGGGGCCACATCGACATCGAGATCGACTGGCCGCCGAGAGACGATGGCAGCACGGGTCAGCGCCGACTGCCCCGGGTTCCCGACGAGCTGACAGAGATCCCCATCCCCGTCGACCTCCTGTCGGAACTCCGGCGGCGCTACAGCGAGCGGCTCGGACCGCTCATCGCAGACATGGCCGCCCTGACACCGGTGACACTCGTCGGCTACTACGAAATGGGCGACCGCAACACCCCGGTGCTTGAACACACCGAGGCCGGCTTCCAGGAGCTCGTCGAATCACATGCGGGAGGTGAAGCTTTGCAGGTCCGTCGGCCGGTTGAGGTGTTCGGAGACCTTCCCGTACCTCGACCGGCGGCCGATGATGTCAACCGGTTCGTCGACTACCTCAAAGCGGAAGGCGCCCCGCCGCCATTTGTTCAGGTCCGCGCGAGGTACGACACCCGAACTGTCGCCCAGGAGCTGGCAGCCGCCGGAGCGATGACCGTCGCGCAGCGGCGCGCCTGGCTGGCCGGCCGCTACGACCAGACCCTCGCCGGCGTCGCGTTGCCCAGCTTCCGTGCGTTCTGCGAGACGGTCGAGCGGGAGCTGTTTGAGCTTGGCGAGGACGCAGGCCCCAAGAGCGGTCGTTCCAGCATGGGCCGTGCGGACCTGGAGAACCTCGGACGGAGCCCGGGGCGGCGCAGCGCCGTCCTGCAGCCTCTGCCCCAGTTGGAACCGGTGGCCGAGCGCGACCTGGCCACCCTGCTGAAAGGGACCTGCCTCCGTGGCCGTGTGCTACTCGTCGACGAGGCCGACCTGGCCGTCCGTCTCGATCCCGTGCCGACGGTTGGCTGGACCCGTCGGCCGATCAGCTATGCCCACGCCTACTGGGCGCCCAAGATCTCGGGGAAAGGGAAAGGAACCCCGGTCATCCGAGTGAACCGGCGGCTGTGCGCCCAGCCGGACCAGGTGCCCGACGCCGTTCTGGAGTTCTTGCTCTGGCACGAGATGTTGCACCAGGTCCTCCCCGGCCACGGCCACGACGCCGAGTTCCGCCGCATCGAGGCCAGGTGGCCCGACGCCGACCTGCACGACCGCACCCTCGACACACTCGCTGAGCACTACGACCTCAACGGCGACCTGTGAGAACCCGATTGTGTCGGAGGCGTGCGCAAACCTCACGGCGTGGCTAACTGTTCGCCCTCGACACGCTGGATCCGCCTCTCAACCTCCGCGGAGGGCCACCGATACCGTTGCGCACCCGGCTGCAAGAACTCCGCCGCACGACGATCCCTGTCGGTGAGACGGAAGGCAGCCTGGAAGACCGAGCCTCCCCTCGGCTCTGTGATCAGAGGCGGTTCTGGGTGCGTTTGTCGGCGGCGGAGGTGCAGAGGTCCTCGAGCCAGGTGTGCAGGTAGAGACCGCCGTCGACGACGATCGTCGCGCCAGTGACGTAGCAGGCAGCGCCGAAGGCGCGCGCCTGGGGCCCTTGGGTAGTACGTCTAGAGACAGTAGCTCTAGAGACACCCCTAGCTTTGCAGACATGGCCTTGGTGGGAATCAATGAGGTCGCCGAGATGATCGGGGTCTCGCGCACGCGAGCAGACCAACTGTCCCGGCGGCCGAGCTTCCCTGCGCCGAAAGTGCACCATGTCAGGGTGCGAATGTGGGAGGACTCGGACATCGTGGAGTGGCTCGACCGCTACCGGCCCGGATGGCGGGGTGACGAGTCACGACAGGCCGACGGGCCGTCGAGCGACTAGAACGCCGAAAGATCCGCTTGACATGTGTCGATCTTGCTGCCACGTTTGACCAGGTCAGACACCTAAGCAGAGCCGCCTACCGGCCAAATCTGTGCGAATCGGCAAATCACACACTATCTTTAGAGACAGTACCGCTAGAGATAGCCCTATTATCGTGCGCGGTCGATCTAATCCAACCGCTGAAAATGTCACTGTCGCCCGCATGCCCCCGGAGACACGCATGATGATGGTCGACGCACGCCGCGGCCGACCCGGTGGGCCACCCGGCCAGCCCGATCCACCGCCTGACGACGAGGAAGAAGCAAGTCGCAGGCAGGAAAGCCGTACGGCCGGCCCGTGGCCAAGGATCTGGGCGCCATCCCTCGCCGGTTTCCTCACAGCCGGAGGTGTCTTCGCCGGCATCGCGAGCAGCCTCAGTTCACCGAACCCGGGGCAGGTCTTGCTCGCAACTCTCGGCTCGATTCTGCCGGGTGTCTTCGCAGCGTGGCAGACACGCGAGCAGCTGATCGAGAAGAATGCCAACGGTTCGGACAGGCGAGACAGGCTGCCGACGCTCAAGGAACTACCGCCAGACGTCGCGGACTTTACCGGCCGCGAGGACCTCGTGGCTCGCCTCGCCGGCATACTGACGCCGCCGGACAGTGGCTCTCGTGAGATAATTCCAGTAGTCGCCGTCTCCGGCAAGGGCGGAATCGGAAAGACCGCGCTCTCGCTTCACGTAGCGCATAGGGTGGCGCACCATTACCCAGATGGACAGCTGTACATAGACCTGCGCGGCGTGGAGGACCAGGTCTTGGACCCGGCGCTGGCTCTGGCCGGCTTCCTCCGTGGATTGGGTGTTGACAACAGCGACATCCCCGAGTCTCTGGAGGATCGCGCCCGCATGTTTCGCGGCCGCACCAGCAGCCGCCGTATCCTCGTGTTCCTTGACAATGCGATGGATGAAAACCAGGTGGAAAACCTCATCCCGGCTGCGCCCGAATGCGGCGTAATAATTACAAGTCGCTCGCGCCTGGCAGGTCTCGCCGGGAGCCACGCCGAGTCTCTCGAGGTGATGGAGCCGGAACAGGCACTCGATCTTCTCCGCAAGGTTATAGGTCCAACCCGCCTGGCCGCCGAGGTGGACTCGGCTCGCCGGATAGCTCAGCTCTGCGGCTTTCTGCCACTCGCGCTGCGGATCGCCGCGGCGCGTCTTGCGTCTCGCCCAGCCTGGCGTCTGGACTGGTTCGCTGACAGACTCGGTGACGAACAGAACCGGCTGAACCTCCTCAAGGTCGGAAATATGGAAGTGCGAGCTTCCTTGGCCCTCAGCTACAACAGCCGGAGCGCCGAAGAAAAGAACGCGTTCCGGATATTGGGTATCCTGAAGGCCGCTACGTTCCCTGCCTGGAATCTTGCCGTGCTGACGGAGACTCCTCTCGCCGGCGCGGAAGAAACCGCCGAACGCCTTGTCGATGCCGAACTGCTCGAGGTGTCGGGCATCGACTCGGTAGGCATGGTGCGGTATCGCTTTCATGATCTCCTGCGAGACTACGCACGTGAACGCCTCGCCGCCGAGGACTCCGACAGCGTGCAGAAATCGGCGCTGAGCCGATTGGCGAACGCCTATGTGACGATGGCAGGTGAGGCGTCGTCCGTGCTTCAGCCCGGCGCGCTGCACACGCCCACGGCAGAAGCCATGCCCATCGCCGAGGAGACCGTGCGCCAAAACGCGCGGGCGTGGTTCGCATCCGAGCGCAGCGCCTTGGTGCTGCTGGTTTCTCAGGCGTTCGAGGCTGGGCTCTGGGCCGAGACGTGGAAACTCGCCGAGCCACTAATAGCCATGTTCAACTGGCGTGCCGACTGGAGAGACTGGGAAGACAGTCATCGAATCGCACTTCAGGCGACAGGTCATGCTGGAAGCACGATCGGACAGGCCGTCATCCGCAACAATCTCGGACTTCTGTATCGAGAGCTTGGACGATTCGACGAGGCGATCGACCTGATTTCGGCGTCCGCGGCGGCTTTCAACGAGCTCGGCGATCAGCACCGGGAGGCGCTAGCGCGACGAAATCTTGCCGACGCCTACCGGTACAAAGGTCTCCTGGACGCGGCGATCTCCTCGTTTCAGTCGTCCCTGGAGGTGTTCGAGCGCTATTCCGATCGAAGATCCGCCGCAGGAGCCCTCAGCGGGATGGCGGACGCGCTCCGCGGGCTTTCCCGATGGGAAGAATCCGAGTCTCGGTTCAGCCGCTCGCTCGACCTCCATCACCAGATCGGTGACCGAGGAGAAGAGGCGCGCACAAAAATGATGCTCGCCATGGTATTTCGCGACCGCTGGCGGAACGGTCCGGCCGAGACACTGCTCAGGGATGTGGTTGCCACTTTCAGCGAGCTAGGAGACAAACGGGGGGAGGCGCAGTCGGTTCGGCTGCTCGGCACTGTCCTCCGAAACGACGGTAAGGTCATCGAGGCGGTCGAATGCTTCGACCGATGCCTTCCCATCTTTGAAGATCTCCTGGATCGACGATTTATCGCGATCGTCCTGAGGAACCGCGGCGACGCACTCCGGATCATCGGTGACTACCAGCGAGCCGAAACCGACCTGCGCGAGGCGTTGCCGATGTTCACGGCGCTGGACGATGGGCGCTGGGCAGCACGTACACGCGTGAGCCTCGCGGACATGCAACGCAACCAGAGCAGATGGGACTCAGCCGAAGAGAACGTGCGCGCCGCGCTCCAGTACTTTCGAAGCATCAACGACCGGCCCGCCGAGGCCCGCGCGCTGCGCGAACTCGGGATGCTCTTCCGGGACCACGCACAATGGGATACTGCGAGCGACTACTTCCAGCAGAGCCAGAGAATCTTCGTCGACCTCCACGACGATCTGTGGGTCGCCAGGGTCCTTCACGGGCTCGCCCGCCTTCAGGAGATGCGCGGCCAGGACGCTCAGGAAATCCGGCAACAGGTAGCGGACATATGCGAGCGATGTGACGTGCCGCGGGAACGGCAGGCGGTGTGCCTTGCCGAGTGGTGAAAATGGAGGGAGGGCCATGGACGTCAGCAAATATGAAAAAATAATGCTGGACCGGGCGAAGGAGTCCGACGGCTTGGCATTGGCGTTTGCGTCAGCCAGCTCCGCAGCGCGCTCGAAGCAGGAGGTCTCCTCCGCTCGCGACAGGATAATCAGAGACGTGGCGGCAGGTGTCGCAGGACCCGCGTTGATCGGCTACGTCCGCTGGATCTTGGATCGCGCCCGCGAACTCGGCCTCGAACGTCTACGGTTCCTGTCCCGCGACGGCCAAGTCCTCTACCTGCTCGCAAAACGCATTGCTGAGCGAACAGGTGAAACCATCGACCTCGAATACGTCTACAGCAGCCGAATCACATGGAGCCTCGCAGCATCGGACTCGACACGCCTGTCGCAGTTCGACTGGATCTTCAGTAGCTTCATGAAATCGAACGCCTGGGACCTCTGCGAACGGCTCGGTGTCAACCCCGAAGAGTTCCGAGGACCGCTGAGTGACAGCGGGGTCTCTCTCGACCCGAGGGTCAGAGCGAGCTCACCCTCACAGCTGGCTGCACTGCGCAGGTTCGTCGACCGTGAGGACGTTGCCGCGGCCGTCGAGCCGCGTATCACTCGGACACGGGTCATGCTCGTTGACTACGCGCGCCAGCACGCACTCGCCGATTCATGCACCGGGCTTGTCGACGCCGGCTGGACCGGGCGGATGGTCGGCTCGCTCGTACAGGTCACCGAGGCGGCTGGTCTGGCACGCCCGCACGTCTTCTTCTGGGGTCATGAACCTCGGCCCGACGGGTGGACCGACCCGCGCCACGTGTCCGCCTACATCTACAACACAGCTCGCGGCGAAGGACTTCAATGGAGAGTGCCGGACGCTCCATTTATAGTCGAGACCTTCTGCGCCGGTGACCACGGGATCGTCGCGGGTTACGAACGTTCACCAGACGGGCAGATCTCCGCCAGGCTGAGATCAGAAGTCAACGCTGACGCCGAGGCGTGGGGTCTTCCGCTGTATCGCCGGACACTCCTCGCCATGGCGGATGAAATCGACCTCGGTGTTGGCGGTGATGCACGACCACTTGTCTACGAAGTCATGAAAGAATTCTGGGTAGAGCCGAGCCGCGCCGAGGCCGATGTATGGGGAGCATATCCCTACGACAGCGACCCCACCGGAACCGCCGTTCGCCCCCTGGCGCGCCCGTTTGCGGTCGGCGACATCCTCGCCGGCCTAGTCAAGGGCCGGGTCAATCGGGCGGACAGGGCATGGCTACGCGGTTCACTCGCGCTCAGTGCCGCACCCGTCAGACTGGCCGCGAACAAGCTGCTGCCACGCAAAGATCTACTGGGCGCGCCGCCCGCGGCGAGGGACGTCCCGTCGTCCGCATGACCTGACGTCCTCAAATTCGTGCGCAAGGCCAAGTCCCACTGTCAGCTCGCGTGCTTCGCAGGGATCGGCCGGGAGGGGGTCCTCGGCGCTGAGGAGTCCTCCCCCGCTCGCGGGCCACCAGTTCAGTCAGATTGCAGCCCCAAGTGACAGTGCACGGCTGGCGGGTAGCTGGTCGGCGAGGTCGCGCACGGCAGGCAGGCGGGCCCAGTCGGGGTTCGCAGTCAGCTGACGGCCGATGGCGGTGGCACGGTTGGCCGTGGCGCCATGGTTGTTGCCTTCGGCGGTGGCGAGGGCCGCGCGGACGGCGGAGGCAGCCTGTTCGGGGTCGGGACGGTCGCGGCGGAGAAGCGCGCGGGCGAGCGCGAGCTGGGTACCGGCGATCTGGACGTGCCGGCCGCTGCCGTTCAGCAGGGCGAGCGACGTTCGGGCGTGCCGCTCGGCCGCTTCGCCCCTGCCGAGATAGCCGAGTATGACGGCGCTGAAAGCTTCGTAGGCTTCCTCGTCGCCGGGTTCGGTCCCGGGCTGGGGCGGGCCGGTCCAGACGGTGTCGTGCATGGTCCGCAGAGCGGCGAGCGCGCCGTCGGCGTCTCCACTCAGGGCAAGGGAACGCGCCAGGGAACTGGCCAGCGTGGGAGCGACGTACGGGTGGGCGCCCGGCTGGGCCCGCTGCACGATCGTCGTGGCAATGGTGAACTCGCCTGCGAAGAACGCGACCGCGGCACGCATCGCGGCGGCGCTGCCGGCCAGCAGAGAGTCGCCGGCGGCGTCCGCGTGCTGGGCCGCTAGGACGAGGAACGTTAGCGCGGTGGCGTCGTCTCCCATGCTGAACCCGAGCCTGCCCCGGTAGAACGCCCACTGCCCCGCGACGAGCTCGACGTCCCGGCGCGCGGTGCCGGAGACCCGGGTCTCCAACAGAGCCTCGGCCTCATCCCAGGCGCGTTCGACCGGTGCGACGAGTTCGGCGTGCGGGGTGACGGCGTACAGCGTGCTCAGCCGGTGGATGCCGTGCTGGAGCTGGGCGAGCGTCAAGGGATCGGGTGTCGAGGCGGCAATGGCGCGGGAGATGCCGGCCGCGCGTGCAGCAGGGTCGACCGGGGCGCCGGTGGTGGCGCCGGCTGTGGCGGCGATGATGCCGATGTTGAGCAGGTCTCGGCGGCGCGAGGGGATCGCCTCCTCGTCCTCGGCGGGCGGGGCCTTGCCATCGTCGCCCGCGAAGTGGCCTGCCGTCGTCCCGTTTCCGAGAACAGTCCCCGCACGCGCCGGGCCGTCGGGCGGGCCGAGGAGCGTGGCCGCGTCGTCACCGAACATCGCTTCCAGCACCCGGCAGGACACCGGATAGGGCAGGGACGGGATGTTGCCGCTGACCCAGCGGGTCGCCTGGCGGTAGGAGATGGCGTGGTCGCGGTCATCGGGGCCGGCGCGGCGGGCAGCCTTGTTGAACTCCTTGACGAAGCGCTCGACGGTCAGGCCGCGTTCGCGCAGGCGCCGAGCGAGCAGAGTGCGGGGCGGGTCGTCCGGGGGCATGGCCGCCTCCCTTGGGGAAACTGGCGTCGCAGGTCCGGCCCCATGATCCGGACATTTGACCGATCTGTCACGACGTCGCCACGCGCCGTCCCAAGACGTCGGTAAGACGTCCGTCAGACGGCAAGGACACGGCGGTCCAGCCGTCCCAAGACGGCGGGCCGAGGGCCGGAAGACGGCCGGAACACAGCGGGAACACGGCGGGATGGCCAGCGAGCTGACCGACGCGGGATTCCAGGCGCTGGCCGGCCGCGGACGCCAAACGCACCGTTGACGAGGTGTCGGTGGCGACGGCGGTCAGCTTCAGGCGATCGTGGCCGCGGCCCGCCCCCAGCTGGCGCGGGCCATCGCGGCTGGTGGCGCATGGCAGGACCTGCGACGCGTCACCAGCCGGGTTCGTCCGTCCGACCGGAGGCCCGATGACGCCACTGATGATCGACCTCGACGGCGCTGGCCACGGCCCGGTGCCCGTCGACCCGCAGCCGGTACGGCTGCCCGCCCGGCCCGGCGTGCTCCTCGACGCCCGGCCATGGCCGGACTGGATGCCGGCCGGCAGCCAGCCCGTCGACGCCGCCGCCTGGCGGGCCGCCCGGTCGGCCGGCGCGCGGGTCGCGGTCGCCTGCCCGACGCTAGCCTCCCCCGGGCAGGTCATGCTCGCCCTCGCCGTCGGCCGGCTGCTCGCCGACCAGCGCGCCGCCGTCGGCACCGGCCCGGTCCCGGTGGTGACCTGCCCGACCCGGCCCCGCTGCGCCTGGGAATCCGGCGCAGTCGTCGTTCCCCACCCGGTCACCGTCCTGACCTGGAGAAGCGCCCAGCTGCGCATCGTCTGGGAGGTCACCCAGCAGGAGCAGATCATCGCCTGGTCCGCCAGCCTGGCACCGGTCGCGCCCTGGCCGACGGCAGTGCCGGCATGAGCACCGCAAGCACCGCGAGCACCCCGGCAGCCACACCGCGCCCGGCCGTCGGCTACATCTGCGTCCCCCACGCCGACGAGGACAAGATCGACGGCCTGGACGGCCAGCTCACCGCCCACGCCCACCGCACCGGCCTCGACCTCGTCGAGGTGTTCGTCGACCGCGACACCACCGCCAGCCAGACCGACCGGCCCGGCCTGGCGCTCGCCGTCGACACGATCGCCCTCCACCCGGACGCGCTGCTCCTGATCGTCGACCCGTCGCACCTGCCCACCGTCCCGGCCGCCGGGATACCGACCGACGAGTGGTTCACCAGCATCGTCCACGAGATCCACACGGTGAGCCCCGGCCACGCGACCGCCTCGCCAGGAGACGCCGCCCGGCCGCACCCGAGCCGACTGCGTTAGCCCAGGTGCGCCGAGCCGAGTCGGGGGGCCGCCCAAGAGCCAGCCATTGTGGCTTGGAGACCCGGCGGCTCGTCAGGCTAGGCGGTTCTGGGTGCGTTCGTCGGCGGCGGAGGTGTAGATGTCGTCGAGCCAGGTGTGCAGGGACAGACCGCCGTCGACGACGACCGTCGCGCCGGTCACGTAGCCGGAGAGGGTGTCGTCGAGGAGGACGGTGACCTGGCCGGCGATGTCGTGCGGGCGGCCGAGCCGGCCGAGTGGCAGCAGCGCGTGGGCTCGTTCCTCCTCGAAGGTGAACTGTTCGGAGCCCTCTTCGTGAAGGTTGACCGCACCCGGGGCGATCGCGTTGACGCGGACGGTGGGGGCGAGGTCCCGAGCCATCTCCCGGACGAGCATGCCGACGGCGGCCTTGGACGTGCTGTAGTCCGGGTGGCCGCGGGTGAACCACTGGTGCAGCGAGGTCAGGAACACCACCGCGCCCGGCAGTTCCTACTGTCCCTTGACATCCGGCAGAGTTGTCCTACTTGAGCCCATCGCAGGGTGCCTGCCGCCCCGGCGCGGTGCCGGCAGCCGCGGGGTCGCGGCGGCATGCCACTGTGACGCGTTCCTGCTGACGCCGGAACCGGCCCTCCGTTCACTGCGTCGAGGCGGGCCGAGAAACCGTGCGTCGGACATGACCACATATCGTGCGAGGCCTGCGCGGCGCACGTTGCGACCAAGATCCGGCCAGCTCAGGCCCGCCCGTGCGTCAGCCCCCGGCTCGGAGCCTCACTTCACTTCAGCCAGCGCACTGTCCACGACTTCCTCCAGCACACCGTCCGTGTCCATTTCCCAGCTTCCATGCTCGACGCCGTACACCTTCTTTTCTTCGAGCCACTTCCAGGACATGTGCTGCAGGACCTGGGCGGGCCGGCGTTCCCAGACGGGGTTGTGGTCCCATCCCCTGACGCGGATCATCAGCTTGCGGGCGCCAGGGATCGCCTTGTACAGCTTCGGAACGGAGAAGTGCAGGATCGGCCCCAGATCCTCGGGGGTGTTCGCCGTCTTGTCCTGGTCTCCGTAGACGATGAACACCGGCACGGCGTTGCCGAGAGTGGAGCCGTACGGCGCGGTCATCGTATTCCAGCCCCACCAGTAGGAGTTCCGGTACCGCATGACACCCTCGGGTGCGCCCACGGTCGGCCCGCCCCATTTCTTGCCGATGCTGTCGCTGTCCATGATGGCCCGCCACACGTTGTCGGCGAGCTCCTGGTCGCTGATGCCGGCTTGCAGTGCCGCCTTGCTGGTGAGGTTCATCGGGAAGCCGAGCACCGCGGCCGGCTTGGACTCGGGCTGCGTGGGCAGGCCCGTTCCGGGCGGCGGAGCGAAGGGCTTCTCCAGGTTCGTCGACCATCGGCCGTTCGGCGGAAAAATGGGCGCGAGCAGGAACATCCTCGCCACCTGCTCGGGATTCTGTAGCGCATACGGACCCATGACGAAAGCCGCCGCAGACCAGCCAATGAATGAGATCTTCTCGTTTTTACACCGATTCCTGATGAACTTGACCACGGTGGCCAGCTCGCCCCATTCGCTCTGGGAGTTACCAAGCTGATACGGGTAGGACGCCGTCGGAGAGCACTGCGCCGTACCGGGATTGTCCTTCAGGAGGTCCCGCTGGGCCGGGTTGGCGTTGCACACGTCGTCCATCTTCGGGCGGGAGGAGCGCCCCGATCCCTGCAGGTCCATGATGAATACGTCGTAGCCCTTGCCTGCCAGGAACTGCGCCCAGCTGTAGCTCGTGTCCGGGTGCGGGGAGGCGCCGTGCGCCGGGAGCACGAGGTCGAAGCCCGGGAGGGCTGGAACGCTCCTCCCGTGGAGCATGAGGACCGGCTTGGGGGCGTGGCCGGATGCGTTGCCCTTGTATTCACGCACGAAGAGTTCGACCTCTTCGCCGGCGTTGGCCGGGATGGTCGATATGTGCTTGACCCGATGGTCGACGGGATTCATGTCCGGCATGGCAGCCTCCGATAGCAGCTTTCGCCCTGGGGAACGGTCGTCACCGAGGGTGGCCCGCATATCCGTGGCCAAAGGCTACACGCGGAGCCGGGGCGGCGCGCCTCAGCGTCGCCGCGCATTCCACCTGAAGAACTCGACCGCTGGAATAGCCGCCGACCCGAGCTCCGCGTGTCGGCCTTGAGTGATAATCGCCGAGCGCGGTCGGCTACCGGCGCCTGATCGGCGATCCCTTGTTCGTCGAGACCGAGTCGCAGAAGCGTCCGGGCGGTCCTTCGCCGAGGCGGTACCACATGTGCCGAAGCCGTGCCGGGAGCCGTGCCGCGATGACAGGTCGGGCAGCGGTACCCGTCGGGTAACGGTGTGACGCGGGGACTCACGCCTACTGGGTGACGGTGTCAGCGGCCCTGGGAGGTTGGATCATGCCATATGCCAGTAGGAGTGAGATCGCGGTCGACGAGGCGACGGCCCGATCGTTGGCCGAGAAGCTCGTGGTCTTCCTGGAGACGAACACCCCGCCCGAGGGCCTGTTCACCCCGGACGTGTTCACCGACCTGGTGGTACCGCTCTGGCGCCTGCAGGCCGTCGGCGTGGAGGAATCCGTCACGCTGCGCAAGGCCGGGCATCCGGTGACGGGGCGGGTGCCGCGTTCCCGGTTCGACGCGACCAGCACCGGTTTCGTTCTCGAGGTCGAGGAGGAATGGGAGCACGGCGGCGAGGCGTGGTACTGCCGGGAGCTCATCCGTGCCGACGTCACCGACGGCCTGGTCTCGGCGATCTCGGTCTACTGCACCGGAGACTGGGACAGCGCCCAGGTCGCCCGGCACGCCGCCGAGGTCACGCTCGTCAGGCCCTGAGCCTCGGGCGCCGACCACCGGTCACCGATCCCGCGGCGACTGACGCCGGTCTCTGCCGGTCGAAGCCGGTTCGCGCCCGCCGATACCCACCCGATGCCCACCGGTGCCAGTCGATGTCGCGCGACGTCCCGAGAACCGAGGTGGTCGCCCTACACTTGCCGCCGTGGACAGCCAGGCCGCGGCGCTGGCCCGGGCGGCCGCCGCGCGGGCCGCGGGCGACATCGACGCGATGCGGGCAGGCTACGTCGACGCGTTCGACATAGGCCGGGCCTCCGGTGACGCCGAGCTGATGGCCACCGCGGCGCTGAGCCTGCCGTCGACGCAGCAGTTCGGCAGCCATCCAGGCCTCGTGCCGGCGTTGCTGCACGAGGCATACGCGGCGGCCGTAGAGCCGGTGACCCGCTGCCGGCTCGCCGCCGCCCTGGCGCGGGCCTGGGTGTACGGGGGCGACGCCGAGCGGGCCGGGAGCTTCGCCGAGCTGGCCGAGCGGCTCGCCGGCGGCCTCGGGGACCCGGTCGTGCTCGCCGACGCGCTCGACGCGGCGCTCACCGCCCGCTGGGGGCCGGACGACTACGCCGAGCGGGCCCGCCTCGCGGCCAGGCTCGCGGACTGCACCGCCCACCAGACGGACCACGACGCCCGGCTGTCGACCCACCTGTGGCAGCTGACCACCGCGTGGGAAACGCTGGACATGATCGCGGTTCGCCGGCAGCTGCGGGCGCTGGACCTGCTCGCCCGGGAGTCGGCGTCGCCGCGGGTCGCGTTCTTCGCCGTGTCCCGGCGGGCCATGCATGCGCTGGCCGTCGGCGACGTGGCCGGCGCCGACGGGCTCATCGAGCAGACCCGCCGGGCCGGTGCCGCGCTCGCCGAGCCCGACCGCGAGGCCGTCCTGCACAGTTTGGCCGCGGATCGCGCGATGCAGGCCGGCGACCTCGCGGCGCTGCGCGCGGAGGCTGCGAGCTTCGAGGCCTTCGGCCTGGCGGAAGGGATCGCGTCGGTCGCGGCCGAGGCGGCCGTGCTGTGGCTGGCGGCCGGCGAGGCCGGCCACGCCGAACGGCTGGCGCTCCAGCTCGCCGGCGGTGGCCTGCACACCGTCGTCCGGGACGTCGACTTCCTGCTCACCGTCAGCTGCCTGGTTCAGGTCGCGTCGTCCCTTCGCCTCGACGAACTCGCCGCGGAGGGGGCGACGCTGCTCGAGCCCTACGCGGGCCGAGGGGTCATCAACGCGGGAGCGGTGACGTTCCACGGGGTCGTCGACGACTACGTCTACCAGGCGCGCCGCAGCTTTGACGGTCGCGAAGCCGTGCGGTGGCATCGCACGGCGCTGTCCGCCTATCAGCGGGTCGGCGCCAGCTGGTGGCAGCGCAGGCTGACGTCGTCCACCACCACTGAGGCCACCCAGACCGCCGAGGCCAGCCAGATCGCCGAGGCCACCCAGACCGCCCGGTCCGGCTCGGTTCCCGCGGCCCGCGTGCTGCACCTGCGGCAGGCCTCGCCGGAGGTATGGACCGTCGGACCCGCGGGCGCGACGGTGGCGATCCCTGATGTGAAGGGGCTGCACTACCTTCGCCACCTGGTCGAGCATCCCGGCCAGCCGATCGGAGCGCTGGCGCTGTCCGACGCGGTCGCCGGCCATCCAGGCGCCGGGGTCGGCGAGTCCGACGCGGGTGAGCTGCTCGACGCGCAGGCGCTCGCCGCCTACCGGCGGCGCCTGGCGGAGATCGACGCCGATCTGGCGGAAGCGGCGGACTGGGCGGACGAAGGCCGGGTGGAGCGGCTCGGCCGCGAGCGCCAGGCTCTGCTCGACGAGCTCGCCGGCGCCACGGGCCTCGGCGGCCGGCGCCGCCGGGCCGGTTCCACCCAGGAACGTGCCCGCATCGCCGTCCGGAAGGCCATCGCCGCCGCTCTGGAGCGCATCCACCAGGTCGACCCTGCCGTCGCCCGGCTGCTGCGCGACACCGTCCGCACCGGCGCGAGCTGCCGCTACGAGCCGGACCCGGACCGCCCGGTCACCTGGATCACTGGCCGCCCCGGACTCGACGCAGCCGCAGCCGCAGCCGCTGCGACGGCAACGGCCGAATCCGGATAGGCCGAATCCGGCCATGCGCCTGCCCGCTTGAGCCGGCGCGGCTGGGACTGAGACTGGGGCTGTCGCGACCGCGTCAGGCTGGATCGAGCAGGACGCCCGGGTTGAGCAGCCCGTCAGGGTCGAGCCCGCGTTTGACCGCGCGCATCATCGCGATCTCCTGCGGCGATCGGGACAGCCCCAGCCACGCGCGTTTGGCCCGGCCGACTCCGTGCTCGGCGCTGATGCTCCCGCCGTGGGCCGCGACGAGCCGCAGCACCGCGTCTGTCACGGCCTCGGCCTCGCTGGTCGCGTCCAGCACGTTGACGTGCAGGTTTCCCTCGTTGATGTGACCGAACAGGATCGGCCTTGCGGCCGGGCAGGCGGCCGCTATCGTCGCCGGAAGCGCAGCCACCGTCTCGGCCAGTGCCGTCAGCGGGACCGCCACGTCGAGTTTCACCGGGACGCCGGCGGCGTTGATCGACTCGGTGTGCGCCTCGCGGTAGGTCCACAGCTGGTGCCGGCCACGTGCGTCGGCGGCCACGGTCGCGTCCCTCACGGCGTCGCTGTCGGCCAGCGCCTCGAGCAGGTCCTCGGTCGGGTCGGTCCGGCCGGCGCACTCGAGGACAAGGTAGGCCGGGTAGGTCTCGGCGAACGGCGCGGCCAGGCCGGTCTTGTCGCGGACCAGCGCGAGGCCGTCGGCGAAGAACAGTTCGGCGGCCTCCAGCGACGGCATCCGGTTGCGCACCGTCCGCAAGAGCGACAGCGCGGCGGTGATGTCGTCCACGGCGACCAGGGCCACCGCCCGGTCGGTCAGGAGCGGGACGAGCCGCAGGCGCAGCCTGGTGATGATCCCCAGCGTCCCTTCGCTGCCGGTGAGCAGCGACATCTCGTGGTAGCCCGTGTTGTCCTTCGGGAGGCCGCCGAGACGGCTGATGATCGAGCCGTCGGCGAGCACCGCCTCGATCCCGAGCACCTGTGCCCGGGTCGTGCCGTAGCGCAGGACCCGCTCGCCGCCGGCGTTGGTCGCGACCAGACCGCCGAGAGTAGCGGAGTCCCGCGCCGCGAAATCGACCCCGAAGTCGTAGCCCTCGGCGCGGACGTGCCGTTGCAGCGCGGCCAGGGTGACGCCCGCGCCCACCGTGACCTGGCCGGAGACCGCCTCCACCGGCTCGAGAGCCGTCAGCCGGGCGGTGCTGAGCAGGATCGCGCCGTCGACGGGCACGCTCCCGCCGACCAGGCCGGTGTTGCCGCCCTGGACGCAGACAGGCGCCTTCGCCCGGGCGGCGGCGGCCATCACGGCCGCCACCTGGGCGGTGTCCGCCGGCCGGACCACGCACCGGGCACGGCCGCGGAACCGACCGGTCCAGTCGGACTCGAAGGAGGCGATGACGGAGGCGTCGGTCAGCAGATGGGCGGCACCGACCGCGGCGCGCAGCTCCTGCGCCAGCGCCGAGGTCGACACCCAGCCGGCACCTGGTTCCCCGTCCGAGGTGGCCGCGGCGTCGCCAGCCGGCGTCAGCCCGGCGATCGGCGATCTCGTCCCGGCGTGGCTCATCCCAGCAGCCTTACCCGGACGGTCTCCGGCATCGCGGCCAGCGAGTCGAGGACGGCCGCCGGGTAGTCGACGGCGATGTCGGTCAGGACGTACCCGTACTCACCGCGGGTATCGAGGAGCTGGCCGTCAATGTTGACCTTGTGCTCGGCGAGCAGACTGTTGATCTTCGCAAGCACGCCCGGTACGTTGCGGTGCAGGTGGGCGATCCGCCGCCCGCCCGGTCTCGGCGGCAGCGCGAGGTGCGGCAGGTTGACGCTCATGGTCGTCCCGCCGTCGAGCTGGTAGTCCCGCAGCTTGCCCGCGACGTAGCGGCCGATGTCCTGCTGGGCCTCCTCCGTCGATCCCGCGATGTGCGGCGTGAGGATCACGTTCGGCAGGTCTCGCAGCTCGGAGCGGAACTCGTCGCCGCGCCCGGCCGGCTCCTGCGGGAAGACGTCGATCGCCGCGCCGGCCAGGTGCCCGCTCTCCACCTGCGCGCGCAGCGCGCCATGGTCGACGACGAAGCCGCGCGAGAGGTTGAGGAAAAGGCTGCCGGGCCGCATGCGGGCGAACTGGTCGGCGCCGAACATCCCGCTGTTGCCGGCGCGTCCGTCCACGTGCAGGGTCACGACGTCCGCGACCGCCAGCAGGTCGTCAAGGCTGGCGCAGCGGCGGGCATTGCCGAGCGCCAGCTTGTCGGCGGTGTCGTAGAAGTACACGCTCATGCCGAGCGCCTCGGCCAGCACCGACAGCTGCGCGCCGATGTTGCCGTAGCCGACGATGCCGAGGCGCCGGCCGCGGACCTCATGGGCCGCCTCGGCCGACTTGTCCCAGACGCCCGCATGCATGGCGCTGTTCTTGGGGACGAGCCGCCGTGTCAACGCGATGATCTCCGCGAGCGCAAGCTCGACCACGCTGCGGGTGTTGGAGAAAGGGGCGTTGAACACGGCGACGCCTCGCTCGCGTGCGGCGCCGAGATCGATCTGGTTCGTACCGATGCAGAACGCGCCGACGGCAAGCAGGTCCGGCGCCTCGTCGAACACCGCCTCGGTGACCTCGGTCTTCGACCTGATCCCCAGCAGCTGGACGCCCGCCAGGGCCGCGGCCAGCGCCCGATCATCGAGCGCCCGGTCGATCGTCTCGACCTGGGCGCCGGCGGTCTCGAGGATCGCCGCGGCGTCGCGGTGGACGTTCTCTAGCAGTAGCGCGCGCACGGCAGTGGCCCTCATCAGCGGGTGGCAGGTCTCCCGCAGTCTACGAAGCAGACGGCCGGTCCTGGCACACCGAGCAGGGCACACCACGCAGGGCGATGATCACACCGCGGTGGTCTCGGCTCCGGCTCCGGCCATCAGCCGGGTCTCCCGCCGCTACGTCGCGGGCGCGCCTTCGAGGAGCGGGACGACGCTGGCCAGGCCCATGCCGCCCGGCCGCGGCTGGCTACACGTCCTCCTCGGGGACCTTGAAGTACTTGGCGTATCGAGCGGTGCTCGCCCGCACCTCGGCGAGGTCCAGCCCGGTGTCGGCGAAGGCGTAACGGTGCCCGCCGGTCTCCCGCTTGTTGGACTGCATGAATCCCGCCATCCGTGCCTCGGTCTCCGGGCGCAGCTCGAAGCCGAACCGGTCGTAGATCGCCCGCACGGTCGCCGTCGGGTCGGCCATCAGGTCGGCGAACTGGATGTCGATGACCTGGTCGGCCGGCACGGTGCCGTCGAGCCGGACGTCCACGGATCGTTCCACCCCGTCGACCAGGAGCTCGGCGAACAGCGCCGCGGTCTCCACCCGGTCGACGTCGTCGGAGTAGAGGCTGCGCAGCGCGGCCGACAGGCTGGTGTTCGACGCGACCAGCCTGGCGACGTCCCGGTGGGTCTGCACGAGCAGCGCGTCCGGGTACTCGGCCATCAGCTGCGGCAGCGTCCAGATGTGCGACGGCCATTTGATCAGCCAGCGCTCGGCGCGGTGCTCACTCTGCAGCACCTCCAGAAATCGCCGGTGCCAGACGTAGGCGCCGGCGATGTGGCCGTCCCGGACGGCGTCGTGCAGCCACCACTGCATGTACCCGGGCACGTGGTACTGGTACGGGAAGATCGTGCTGATGAACGCGGTGCCCATGATCCGGCCGCATTCCTGTGCGTGCCGCCCGCCGATCTGGTGGATCGTGCGGAAGCCCGGGATGAGCGCGTCCGTGACGGCGTAGAGCTCCTCGGCGACGGCGATGCGCGGGTCGGTCTCGAAGGTCTCGGGCCGCGGTGGCGGCACCGGCTGCTCGACCTCCCAGGTCAGCGGCGCCCGGTGGGCCGGGTCCTGGGCGAGGGCGTCGTGCAGCAGCGTGGTGCCGGTGCGGGCCTGCCCCACGATGACCACCGGCGGGGCGATGTCACGGTCCCGGATCTCCGGATGGGCGCGGTGGTAGCCCACGATCTGCAGCCGGCGGCTGAGGTAGGCGCCGAGCTCGATGCCCATGGCCGCGCGCCCCAGCTCGTTGAACCGCGCCCCGGGAAGGTCGTCGATCAGCCGGGCGAGCCCGTCCCGCCACCCGTCGCCGCCGAAGAGCTCGTCGTCGCCGAAGTCGGACAGCCCCGTACTCTCCGCCGCCGCGACTAGCAGCTCGTCCACGTTCACGCCGTCAACCTCTCCCCCGTGTCGCCCGCACAACGTTCGAAGCCGTGGGGCGAAAGATCACAAAACGGCGGCGGAGGGCACCGGAACGGATGATTGCCAGCCAGACCCGACGGTCCTGCGCACCCTCGCCGCGAGGCCCTTCGGAGGCACGTTCCGCGATCGACACAGATCCGGAACCAGGGACAGGAGACCACCAACCAGGCGAAACGACCCTACAACCACGCTCAAAGTGTCAAATCACGACCCGGCCGGCTGTCGCGCGCCTGACAAGCGGGACGGTCCTCTGCCGCCGTCCACCGCCGCCGACAGCTGATCACCGCGCCGGGCGCGCACGCGGGTAGGCGCGCGCCGGTCGGAAAACGGTTCGACGGCAGTCAGCGCGGCTGGTCGGATCGGACCCGGACTGACCATCTGGTGAGCGGCGAGGGCAGAGATGATCGTGAAGAGCAGCTGGTCGACGGTCGAGGAGATCGCCGAAGCGCGGCGGCGGTTCGAGGACGCGATCCCCGGCTGGCGCCGGCCGGTGGCCTTCGCGATCGGCCTGGTGACCGACCAGGGCGTCGACTTCGTCAGAGTCAACATCGAGGAGGCTCCGCTGCCGGCCGCCATCCTCGCGACGGTGTGTGGCCACCGCGGCGGTTCGGCCTCCTACCGGCTCGATCCGCCCGTCGGCCAAGCCTCCGGCCGGGCGCCAGCCGGCCAGCAATGATCCACGTCGGCTGGACGAGGTTTCAACCGTACGAGGACGCCGCCGTACCGTTGCCGGCACCGGTCTTTGTCTCGCCGGCCGGCCGGTCGCCGCCACCCCCGCCACCGGCGTCGGCACCGCCACCGGCACCGACGCCCATGGCCAGCAGGTCGCGGATCTCGGCCAGGAGACGCGCCTCGTCGCTGAGCGCGGGCGTCTCGGCCTCCTCGACCTCGCCGCGCTGCCGCAGCTCATGGAACTTCGCCAAGGGGAAGACGACGACGAAGTAAATCACCGCCGCCACGCTCAGGAAAGTGATCACATCATTGAGGAGCGTGCCATAGTGAAACACGCTTCGATGCACGGTGAAGGCCAGGCTGGAGAAGTCCGGCTTCCCGAAGGCCGCCGCGATCAGTGGCGTGAAGATGTTCTTTACCAGTGACTGGACCACCGCGGTGAAGGCGGTGCCGACCACGACGGCGACCGCCAGGTCGATGACATTACCCCGGGTGATGAACTGCCGGAATCCCACCAGCGGAGACCGGACGGCCTTCGCGGCCACCACGGCCTCACCGACCACCTTGCGCCGGCCGGGCACCTTCACCCATCCCCAGCCGGGCAGCCTCTTCCATTGCACAGCAGCCACTCCCTCCGATCCGCCACTGACCGCCTTATGTCCGCCTGCGCGGCGTTAATTCGCCATTCGGCTGGGATTTTGTGATTCGGCCGGGATGACGAAACAGTCCCGACGCGGCGGCTGACGCCGAGCCGGACCGGCGGGTCCACCGGCATTACGCGGACGTCGGCGGATGGTCGGCAGACATCGGCAGACATCGGCAGACATCGGCGGACGTCGGCGGGCCTCAGGCGCCTGAGGCCTCCTTCCGCGTGGCCTTGCGGAACGGCCGGCGGGGGAAGCCGCGAGTGTCACGCGGCGGGGTGTACGGCTCGGTGCCGGCTGGCAGGCCACCGGCCGTCGCGCGCTCGCGCGCGAGCTCGGCGTCGAACTCGAGCCCCAGCAGGATCGCAAGGTTGGTCAGCCACAACCACACCAGAAAGATGATCACTCCGGCGAGAGTGCCGTAGGTCTTGTTGTACGAGCCGAAGTTGGCCACGTAGAAGGCGAAGGCTCCTGAAGCGACCATCCAGATCGCCAGCGCGAGCACGCTGCCGGGCGTCAGCCAGCGGAAGCCCTGATGCCGGACGTTCGGCGCCGCCCAGTACAGAATCCCGATCATCAGGATCACGAGGACGACGAGCACGGGCCATTTGGCGTACGACCAGACCATGACCGCCGTGTGGCCGACGCCGAGGGCTGAACCCGCCTGGCGGGCCACGCCGCCGCTGAAAACCACGATCACAGCGCTCAGCGCGAGAAGGACCATCAGCGCAACGGTCACCGCCAGCCGCAACGGCGCGATCTTCCAGACTGGGCGGCCCTCCGGTACGTCGTACACCGCGTTGGCCGCCCGGATGAACGCCGCGACGTATCCGGACGCCGACCATACCGCCCCGGCCAGCCCAATGATCGCGATTGCCCCACCGGTGCCAGCGCTGTCGCGAATACCGTTGACCGCGTTGCTCACGACGTCGCGCGCCGAGCTCGGGGTCAGGTGCTGGAGGTTCTCGAGGATCGTCGTCGTGGCGGACCTGCCGATCACGCCCAGCAGCGAAACCAGCACCAACAATGCGGGAAAGATCGACTGGATGGAGTAGTAGGTGAGCGCGGCCGCTCGGTCGGACAGCGCGTCGTTGTTGAACTCGGCGACCGTGCGGCGCAGCACCGCCCACCAGGAGGCTGCCCGCAGCTCGCCCAGCCGATCCGGCTCAGCCTCCTGAACAGCCTCATCCGGGCCTGTGCCCACCGCGAACTCCATCGGCTGGCGGCGCCTCCGCCTGATCGACACCATTTCGCGGCCCTACCCCGGCGCCACGGCAATAACGCCGTCGACCGAGCTCTACCGGCGGATCCGCCTCGGACACCGCCGTCGGCGAGCGGCCGGTGACAAACGGCCGCTGAGCACCGTCAGCTGCAGGTGTTGCCCAGCACGATCGGGGAAGTGTTGAGCACAGAGCGATCATCAGCGCACGACGAGGGAGGCTCCGTGTCTGTCACGCCTTTCAAGGACTTTCCCATGGCCGACCGGAAGCGCGCCTGGAACGGCGCCGCGGCGGAGAAGCGGGTCCGCCGGTGGGCCCACGCGCAGGACGGCCCGAACGGCCAGTACCGCGAAGCCCACGTCTGGTACAACCGCGAGAAGAAGGACGAGTTCACCGGCTACAAGCTGCTCATCGCCGACGTGATCAACGGTGAGCTGACGGTGGTCCCGCGCGGAGTGATGGCCGCGGCGGCCGTCATGCAGGGCTCACGCGGCGGCGTCGACCTGCCAGAGGGTGACATCACCCGGGTCAGGAACCACCTGGCCAAGTACTACAAGAAGATGGGCGACGAGGCCCCCTGGGAGTAGTCGCCGAGTTCGACCGGCGGGCGGCGGGGCTCGACTCACCGCCCGCCGCCGGCCGGCCGGCTGATCGCCGGTACACCGGACCGGCGGCTTAGGCGACCAGCTGACACTGAGCGTGACAGCGGCCTACTTCCACATGTTCGAGACGCAGGGCTTCTCCCCCGAGCCGAGCTCGGAGACGGCCGACGGCTCCCGGGTCTATCTCACCTTCGACGCGCCGGCAGGAGAGGAGGGCTGGGGCGGAACCCGTTAGGACCTTGATTCGCATCCTGTTGGCATTGGGTGCTTCTAGTCGCCGCTTGGCGGTAGGACCCCTTCATCGGCGGCGAGTCGGCAGGAGGTCAGAAAGCCGAACATCCTCGTGCCGTCCTTGCGCCGGAAGAAGTCCACCATCTCGGTGTTGAACTCGTTGCGACGCGCGGCCGGGACGCTGATGGAATCCATGCCCTGGAACATGAGGTGGCCATTCATCATGTAGCGTGCGGTGGGTTTGTTACCGTCGTAATAGAACTGCTGAAAAGAACCGAAGAGAAAATATGCGATCGCCTGCTCGAACTCGGCGTCGATCTCGGTCGATAGGAATTCCAGGCCCTGAGAGAAAATGCGACGCAGGTTCTCGCCGCCGCGCTCCGTGGCGGGTGGCAGGTAGCGGCCATGCTGTCCGAGGCTGACGCCTGGGGTGAGTGTCTCCCGGCCCTCGCCGCGGAAATGGCCTGACTCCAGCGCCTCGTCTCGGGCGAGCAGGAGCTGGAGCCTGTCCGAGATCTCTTTGGAGAGCCGGAACTCGTGCGTCCGGACGAGCTGGGCGAGCTCGTTCGCAGCCGCTGCGAGGTTCAGGACATGACGTTCGTCGCTGATCTTCCGCCCGCCGACCGTGATCCCGTCCAAAAGCGTCTGGACCTCGGGGTAGGTGAAAGGGTTTCCCTCAAGTACCGCGGCATCCCACACGTACTCCGGCAGCGAGCGGTGAAACCGCCAGACGGTGCGCTCGACCGAGAATCGTGGAATATCCCGGCGTACGGCGGACCGATCCCATGCGAATCCCAGGGCGCCTAGCATCGCCTTACTCGTCGCCATGATCGCACCTCCTCGAGACCGAGCGCCACCGGCCTGTGCCGCGAGCCGTGCCTGTGATCCAACGATACGGGACCGCGGGATCTCGGAGCGTCCTACCGCGGCACGCTGTAGCCGGTGGTCCGCACGTCGACGGCGCGGCGATAGCGCTACGACGCGACGGTGCACGCCGGCCTTGGATCTCAGTGAGCGCCGCACGGTCATCATGACCGCGCTGGCCGGCACGCACTGCTACTGCTGTTCGACGACGGCTTCCGGAAATTTCGGCGTCGACTGGTCGAAGACGTGCCGATCCTGGTGCAGAAGATGCAGTTCGAAGAAGGCGCCGACGTAGTACCGGCCAGACCCGCCCACGACGGAGTTACCGTGGCCGGGTGGAGTCCGCCAGTTCCGCCAGCCCCGTCGGCCCCGCAGGCCCGGCCAGCCCCGCGGGCACAGGCAGTTCCCCGAGTACAGGCAGTTCAACGAGTACAGCCAGTTCAACGGTCGGCTGGCCCGCGGCCTTGCACCGGATGGACGACGACCTCGTCGACTACCAGGACGCCATCGAACAGATGCGCGCGATGGTGCTGGAACGGGTCGCCGAGCAGCGGCCGGACACGCTCTGGCTACTCTCGCACCCGCCGGTGTTCACCGTCGGCCGGCGCACCCCGGCCAGCCACTGGCCGCCAGCCGAGTTCGGCATCCCGGTGCACGAGACGGCCCGCGGAGGGCTGCTGACCTACCATGCGCCGGGCCAGCTCGTGGGCTACGTGATCTGCAGGATTCCGACGATGACGGCCGTCGTCCCGTTCCTCAGGCTGTTGGAGTCCCGGGTCGTCGACGTGGTGAACGCGCTCGGCGTGCCGGCCGAGCGCCGCGACACCCCGCCCGGCCACACCGAGCTCACCGGCGTCTGGACCAGCCGCACCAACCGGAAGATCGCCTCCATCGGCCTGCGCGCCACCCGCAAGGTGACGAGCCACGGGTTCGCCCTGAACGTCGACTGCGACATGCGGCCCTGGAACTGGGCGACTCCCTGCGGCATGCCCGAAGTCGTCATGACCTCCCTCGAACGCGAACTCACCGAGGCGGGGCGACCGGTGCCGACCATGGCCGAGGTCCGCGCAGTCGCCGCCGCCATCCTCGGCGCACAGACGCTGGCCCCCTCGCGGCGCTAGATCGTGCTCAGCTGGGAGACCCGCCAGCCCGCGGTGGTGGTGACGAGAGTGATCTCCCTCTGGGCGGGCGAGCTTGCCGCGATGCTGTTCATCTCCTGGCCGTCCGCGGAGACGATCGAGTACGCCGTGACATACGAAGTGAAATGCAGCACGGCGACGGACCGGTCCTCGCCGAGCACGGTTGGTCGTCGGGCATCAGCGGGGATCAGCCGCGCGAGGCGGAGTAGTTCACGGCGAGGCGGCGCAGGCCGGTTCTCATGCGTGGCTCGCCGAGCTCCGGCAGGAGTGCGGCCACATGCTCGGCCGCGAGCGCGGCGAGCAGGGTGTGCGCGGCATGGTCCGGGTCGGGCAGGCCGTCCAGCTGGATGGCGACGTGCCGGTGCCAGAACCGGTATGCCCCGATCCGGTAGCGGGCGCCGGGCGTCGAGGTCTCCGACATCCGTACCAGGTCCAGGTGCTCGAGCAGGTAGTCGAGGTAGGCGTCGACGAAGGCGGTGAGCCGCTCGGCGGGCGGCGCCCCGGGGCCGAGCGGCGGCGGCCCGTGCAGGATCGCCTCCTGCAGCACCCGCTCCCGTGCGTCCAGCAGCGCGACCGCCAGGCCGGCCTTGTCACCGAAGCGGCGGAACAGCGTGCCCTTGCCCACGCCGGCGGCGGCCGCGACCTGGTCCATGGAGACGGCGGCCACCCCGTGCTCGGCGAACAGCCGGGCGGCCGCGTCCAGCACCGCCGCGCGGTTGCGCGCCGCGTCGGCGCGCTCCCTGGGTGGCGGCGTGCGAAGCAGCTCCAGCGGTCTTGCAGAAACGGACTGCGGTCCGTTAAGGTTCTCGTGCACAAGCGGACTATAGTCCGCTCCTTGGACCGCAGTGGAGGCAGAGGCATGACCGCACTCATCACCCGCGACGAGCTGAAGGCCGCGATCGACGCCGGGACGGTGACCGTCCTCGACGCACTGGGCGGCGAGTACTACGCCCAGCAGCACCTGCCCGGCGCGCTGGCGCTCGTCTCGTCCGACGTCGACGCCAAGGCGTCCGCCGTGCTGCCGGACCGTGGCGCCGCCATCGTCACCTACTGCACCGGCCCGTCCTGCCCGAACAGCGGGCAGGTCGCCGACCGGCTCAGCGCGCTCGGCTACGCCAACGTCCGCAAGTACCGCGAGGGCATCGAGGACTGGGTGGCCGCCGGCCTGCCCACCGAATCGGTCTGAGCACGCACCGGGAAGACCGGGCCCCACCAGGCATCAGCGAGGTGGATCGGGAGCCTGCGGCCGCGAATCAGCACCTCGATCCGCGGCCGCAGGCTCAATAACTATTCAGGCATCGCAGGTATGGAGCCATGCGTCGGGCATGACCGGCCCGACGCGGGCATTTACTGCTGAACCTTTTGCAGGTACCCGCCTGTCTTCCCTGGCCCGCACCGGGTCGTGGTTCAGTGCGTCTGGTCCATGATGCGTGAGGTCAGCGCGAGGACTCCGCCGGCGACCAGGGCGACGCCCGCGAGGATCCACAGGACGACCAGGCCGGTGGGCAGCGCGAAGGCACCCAGGACGAACCCGATGATGATCAGCGAGACGGCGGCCCAGGAGCCGGGGTTTCCGCGCGGGTGCCTGCTCGGCGCCTGGCGCGCCTCGGGCCGGGCCGCGAACTCGTCCACCAGGCCGCCGCGGGGTCGGGCCAGGCCGTCTCCAGAATCGCGGGCATTGTCTGCCGTCCCGACCACGTCGTGTACCTCCGATTCGTATGGATGAGATCAGGAGGAGGCGTCGGGCGGCGGTGCGCCGCGGGGGCGAAGCCGCGGGCCGCTGGACCGGCGTTGGCGGGTACCGATGTCTGCGGCACGGCGGCGGGGGGCCTCCGCCGGAAGGGCACGCTCTTCGGCGACACTTTCTGCGATCATGGTGACGGTGCGGGTTCGGGTCTCGTCGTCGAGTCCGTTCAGGAGGCGGCGCAGCACGCTCATGGATGTGGTTCTCCGTTCGCTGGGTGGTAGGCGAACCGTGCCCCGGAAAATGCCAGTCAAGCCTTTTTCCCCGATATATGACCAGGCGTGACGACTCGAACATTCTGCGGCCCGAAAGTAAGATCGATATCGCCCCGCGACAACAGTCAATCCGCGATCTTCCGCCAAGAAGACCGCGCCCAGACCAGGGACGCAAGACCATTTTCACCCATAGGAGGGTGCCCGAGCCGACGCCAGGTTGCTGATCGTTGGCAGTGTCACCTGGAACTACCGTTGTTGATCCGGGCCCTATTTGCTGCTCGCCGGGGAACCGGCGGCTTCCGGGCGGATCCTGACGACGACCAGGCAGGTGTCGTCGTCGGTATCGGCCAAGGAGGATGCCAGGAGGTGATCGGCGAACTGGTCGATGTCGATGTCGCCGGCTGGACGCTCGGCCGCCCGGAGCAGCCCGTCGAGCGCCTCATCGAGCCCTACCCCGCGCCGTTCGATCAGGCCGTCGCTGAACATCAGAAGGGTGTCGCCGGGGCACAGCCGGATGACCACCTCCTCGAAGGAGGCGCTCGGAGCCACCCCCAGCAGCGGCCCGTCGGACAGGTCGAACGGGCGGGCCACACCGTCGCGGAGGAGAACCGGCGGGAGATGCCCGGCTCGGGCCCATCGCAGCAGGCGCGAGCGGGGATCGTACCGTCCGCAGACCACCGTCCCCGTGATGTTGTCCGTGAGGTGGTAGGTCACTGTGTTCAGCCAGGAGAGCAGCTGCCCGGGCCCCGCGCCGGTCACGGCGAGGCCGCGCAGGCTGTAGCGGAGGTTGACCATCCCTGTGACGGCGCTGATGCCGTGCCCGGCGATGTCTCCCACGACGAGCAGCACCTCGCCGTCGGGCAGCCGCACGGCGTTGAACCAGTCGCCGCCGACCAGGCTTTCCTCCTCCGCCGGCCGGTAGCGGACGGTGACCTCAAGATCCGGGGACCTGGGCATCGGTGCCGACGCGGCGACGATGGCGTGCTGGAGACGGAGGGCCAGCCTCTCCTGGTCGTCGGCTCGCTGCTCACTACGGACAAGTTGATCGCGGGTGACGGCGAACGCGGCCTGGGTGTGGTACGCCTCGGACATGTCCTGGTAGGCGCCTCGAACCAGGATGGGCTGGTCCTCCTCGTCGGTGACAGTCTCGCCGAACGCTCGGATCGTCCGGACCGCTCCGTCCCCGCGTAGCAGGCGGAAGCTGCCCACCGCCGGAGTGCGCAGACGCAGCAGCGCCTCCGTGAAACGCTGGACCGCTTCCCGGTCGTCGGGGTGGACGTGATCAGGCAGGGAGCCCAGCGGAACGGGAGTGGCGGAGGCCGGCAGCCCGAAAAGGGTGAACGTGTATTCCGACCATGCGTCCTCGCCCGTGACGAGGTTGTGGTGCCAGGTACCGAGCCGTCCCATCCGTTCGGTGTGCCGCAGGAGCGCGGCGACCTGGTCGGACCTGTCGCACACGGTCCAGCTGATCGCCAGGCCGTCGAAGAAGGGCCCGGCGCGCACATCCAGGTCGACGCTCGTGGGGACCCCGCCCATGATGGTCGGCAGGGTGACGTGGCGACCGCGCCATGGTTCGCCCGTCGCGTGGACCTCCAGCAGCCGTTCGAACAGGCCGCGGGGCAATCCGGCCAGCGGGTAGAGCTCGAGCAGGCGCCGACCGAGGAGATCGGCTCGCGAGCGTCCGAGTGGGTCGACGAAATCCTGGGACACGTAGTCGATCTCGAGGTCGACCACGGCGCCACCCAGGTCCCGCACCACGTGGGTCAGCAACATTGTTTCGGACACGACGTCGAGGAGGGCGGGCAGCCAGAGGGCTCGCTCGTTCCAGGCCAGGCCGGATGCCGCGCCGAGGCCCGCGGCGGCGACATCGGCCATGGCGCTGACCTGACGGGTCAGCGCCGGTGCGAAGGCCTCCAGCGGACTCGGCCAGCACACTTCCATCACCCCGCGCACCTGTGCCGTGCGGAAATCTCGCAGCGGCAGGGCCGCGCGGGCACCGGGAGGGCCGATCAACGACCGCGGATGACCGTCCGGCCACCACGCGGCGGTCGCGCTCCCGAACACCTGCCGGGCCGGGCTGTCCACCCCCGGTGGCAGCCGTTGCCAGCGGCTGATGTCGAGGGCGCGTACGCCGGCCGCGCCGGTCAGCTCGAACACGCCGTCCGGTTGGACCAGCCAGAGGATGACGGCGCTCACGCCGAGCGGCGCGAGAACCTCGCGCAGGAGCGCGGCGGCCACGTCATCCCCGTCGGTGCAGGTGGCCATCGCCGCTTCCGCGAGGCGGGCCGAGCGCTGGGCCGGGCCGGTCGGACCGGCCGAGCCGGCCGGACCGAGGGGACCGGGCGGATCGCCGGGACGGGTGGTGCCGGCGGATTCGATCACCTGCAGGGCGAAGTCGAACGGGGAGATCCCGGCCTGCAGGGCGAGGTGCGTGAGCTGATCGCGCGCCTGCGTCACCGAGCACTGGAGGCGCTCGAGCAGGACGCCGACGGCGAGCGTGACGACGTCATCGGCGGCCCGGGTCCGCCGCAGGCCCTCGATCTCCTCCTGCTGGCGATCGACGACGCGTGTCAACGGCCCCAGGGCCCGGGCTTGCGGCCCTGCCGTCGCGGGATCGTCAGGCGCCCCGTGGCGCTGCGGGCTCGACCGGATCTCGTCCTGGTCGTCTCCCCGCGGCCGTGTGGCCATACGGCGTCCGCTCCTCCGTCCGCTGGGCCCTCCGCGTCTACCAGATCGCTCGGCTGTGTCGATGCCACGGTCAGGGCACCTGGGTGAGAGGCCACCGAGGACCGCCGCCGCGACACAGGGCTGTACACCCCTAGGGGTGTAGTGACCGGTTCCGCACCTTCGGCATCCTACGAGGAGCTGTTCGCCTACCGTAGGCCCGACGGCGGGGGCCAAGCCTGCAATTCTCATTCTTAGGCTGTATGAGGGCGCATCCGGCCTGATACGACGCATCCGGGACAGCTAGACAGGGGCATCGGTGGAGAAGGACGGGGTACCCGATCGCGGTCTTGACCACGGCCGGGACGACGAGGCGCTTCGGAAGCTCCTGGAGGGGCTGACGGCGGTGCGCGGCGGCGACTTCGGCACACGGCTCCTGCCCGGCGACGATCCGCTGATGGCCGAGATCGCCACGGTGTTCAACGGCATGACCGATCAGCTGGCCCTGTTCACCTCCGAGGTGACCCGGGTGGCCCGGGAGGTCGGCACGGAGGGCAAGCTGGGCGGCCAGGCCCAGATCCCGGCGGTGTCCGGGACCTGGAAGGACCTCACCGACTCGGTGAACGCGATGGCCGGCAATCTCACCGGACAGGTGCGGGACATCGCCCGGGTCGCCACAGCCGTGGCGCGCGGCGACCTCTCCCAGAAGATCACCGTGCGGGCTCAGGGCGAGATCCTTGAGCTCAAGGACACCGTCAACACCATGATGGACGAGTTGTCGGCGTTCGCTGACGAGGTCACCCGCGTCGCCCGCGAGGTCGGGACCGAGGGCCGGCTCGGCGGGCAGGCCCAGGTGCCGGGTGTGGGCGGCACGTGGCGGGATCTCACCGACTCGGTCAACTTCATGGCCGGCAACCTCACCGGCCAGGTACGGTCCATCGCCCAGGTGGCCACGGCGGTCGCGCGGGGCGACCTGTCCCAGAAGATCAACGTTGTTGCGCAAGGCGAGATCCTCGAGCTGAAGGAGACCATCAACACGATGGTCGACCAGCTCTCGGCGTTCGCCGACGAGGTCACCCGCGTCGCCCGAGAAGTGGGAACTCTCGGCAACCTCGGCGGCCAGGCGAACGTTCGCGGCGTCTCCGGGACGTGGAAGGACCTCACCGACAACGTCAACGTGATGGCGTCAAACCTGACGGTCCAGGTTCGATCCATCGCCCAAGTGGCGACGGCCGTCGCCCAGGGCGACCTCTCTCAGAAGATCACCGTCGAGGCGATGGGTGAGATCGCCGCGCTCGCCCACACCATCAACACGATGGTCGACCAGCTGTCGTCGTTCGCGGCCGAGGTCACCCGCGTCGCCCGCGAGGTCGGCACCGAGGGGATCCTCGGTGGCCAGGCCAGGGTGATGGGCGTGTCGGGAATGTGGAAGGACCTCACCGACAACGTCAACTCCATGGCCGGGAACCTGACCAGCCAGGTTCGCAACATCGCCCAGGTGACGACGGCCGTCGCCCAGGGCGACCTCTCCAAGAAGATCGACGTCGATGCCCACGGTGAGATCCTGGAGCTCAAGACGACGATCAACACGATGGTCGATCAGCTGTCGTCGTTCGCGGCCGAGGTCACCCGCGTCGCCCGCGAGGTCGGCACCGACGGTGCGCTCGGCGGCCAGGCGGAGGTCGAGGGCGTCTCCGGAACGTGGAAAAGGCTGACCGAGAACGTCAACGAGCTCGCCGGGAACCTCACCCGCCAGGTCCGGGCCATCGCCGAGGTCACCAGCGCGGTGGCGACCGGCGACCTCACCCGTTCCATCACGGTCGAGGCACGGGGCGAGGTGGCCGAGCTCAAGGACAACATCAACGCGATGGTGGAGTCCCTGCGCGTGACGACCCGGGCCAACCAGGAGCAGGACTGGCTGAAGACCAACCTGGCGCGCATCGCCAGCATGATGCAGGGCCACCGGAACCTGACAGCCGTGGCCGAGCTCATCATGGATGAGCTGACCCCACTGGTCGGCGCCCAGCACGGCACCTTCTTCCTCGCCGGCGGCTCGGTCTCGGCGCCGGACGCCGATTCCGCCCCCGAGATGCTCCGGCTCATCGCCAGCTACGCCGACGCCGACGGCTCCAACACGCCGCGGGAGTTCCGGGTCGGGCAGTCCCTGGTCGGTCAGGCCGCGCGAACCCGCAGGCCCATCGAGGTCGACCGCACTCCTCCGCACTACCTGCGCATTTCCTCCAGCCTCGGCGGCGCGGCGCCCGTGAGCCTGATCGTGCTGCCCGTCCTATTCGAAGGACACGTGCTGGGCGTCATCGAACTCGCCTCCTTCACACCGTTCACCCAGGTCCACAAGGACTTCCTGAGCCAGCTGATCGAAACGCTGGGTGTCATCGTCAACACCATCATCGCCAACTCCCGGACCGACGCGCTGCTGCGTGAGTCCCAGCGGCTGGCCACCGAGCTGCAGTCCCGGTCGGGTGAGCTGCAGTCCCGGCAGGAGGATCTGCAGCGGTCCAACGCCGAGCTCGCGGAGAAGGCGGCGCTGCTCGAGCGCCAGAACCGGGCCATCGAGGTCCAGAACGCAGAGATCGAACAGGCCCGGCAGGAGATCGAGGAACGCGCGCAGCAGCTCGCGCTCGCATCCAAGTACAAGTCCGAGTTCCTCGCGAACATGTCCCACGAGCTGCGCACCCCGCTCAACAGCATGCTCGTGCTGGCCCGCCTGCTGAGCCAGAACCCGGGACGAAACCTGAGCGCGAAACAGGTCGAGTTCGCGAACATCATCCACTCGGCCGGGACCGATCTTCTCCAACTCATCAACGACATCCTCGACCTGTCCAAGGTCGAGGCCGGCAAGATGGACATCCACCTGGAACCGTGCGCGCCGCGGGCGCTCGCCGAGGACGTGGCCAGCACCTTCCGCCCCCTCACCGCCGAAAAGGGCCTGGAGTTCGTCGTCGACGTCGATGCGGACGTCCCGCCGACGCTGCTCACCGACGAACAGCGCCTAAGCCAGGTGCTGCGCAACCTGCTGTCGAACGCGGTGAAGTTCACCGAGAGGGGCCGGGTCGAGCTCCGCGTCGGAATGGACACCGACACCGGCGACGAGAGCGGCCGGCCGTCGGTTGCCTTCCGCGTGCGCGACACCGGCGTGGGGATATCCGACGACAACCTGCAAAGGATATTCGGAGCGTTCCAACAGGGGGACGGGACGACGAGCCGCCGCTACGGTGGAACCGGCCTCGGCCTGTCGATCTCCCGCGAGGTCGCCACACTGCTCGGCGGCACGATCCGCGTCGCCAGCGAGTTCGGACAGGGCAGCACGTTCACCCTGCTCCTGCCGGTCACGATCCCGGCCCCGACCCCGACCGCATCCGCCGCCGCCTTGGCCGGCGACCGCCAGCGCCTGGCGCCCATCGCCGCCCGAGCGGCCGGCACGGTCGGCACGGTCGGCACGGTCGGCGGCCCCTATGCTCCCGACGACAACCCGAACGTCCCGGACGGCACGCCGGTGGCGGCCACCACCGGCACCGCGGAGCGTCGGCTCCTCATCGTCGAGTCCGCCAGCCACGGCCTGCTGACCCTCCTCGGCCAGCGAGCCGTGCAGGACGTGGCCGACACGCATGGGCCGGTCCAGATTCTTACCGCGGGCAGTCCGGAAGAAGCCCTGCGGGAACTGTCCGCCCGGCCAGCCCGGTGCGTGGTGCTCGATCTGACCCTGCCGGACGCATCGGCATTCGTCTTCCTAGAACGCCTCCATGATCGTCTCGACCTTCGCGATGTTCCCGTTCTCGCCCACCCGACACAGAAGCTCGGCGCCGCCCACGAACGCCTGGCGCAGATTCGCTTCCGGAACCAGCGCCTGGAACTCCTGCCCTCGCTCGACGAACTCCGCGAACGAATCACCCTGCACCTGTCGGCCGACTCCGCCGGCGATGTCCCACCACTGCTCACCACGTCGGCCAGCGCGACGGAACAGCCTCCCATCATGGCCACGGACCAATACAGCGGCCTCAACGGGCGGAAAATCCTCCTGATAGATGACGACGTCCGCAACGTCTTCGCTATCACGAGCATGCTCGAGCTCTACGGCCTGACCATTATCCAGGCACCGAACGGACGTGAGGGAATAAACCGCCTGCTCGGCGGGCATCCCGTCGACCTCATCCTCATGGACCTCATGATGCCAGAAATGGACGGCTACGCCACGATGGCCGCCATCCGGAAGATGGAACGCTTCGCGGACCTTCCCATCATCGCCGTCACGGCGAAAGCGATGCAGAGCGACCGGGAAAAATGCCTCGCCGCCGGCGCGACCGACTTCATCACCAAACCGGTCGACACCGAGATACTCCTCCGCCGCATACAGGAGATCACCTTCAGTCGCTGAGGACACGGACGACGGGAGGGCGCGGTCGGCGCAGGACAGGCAGAGGCTGTGACCGGCGCCCTTGGGCGGCCGAGGAGGTGAGCCGCGCCCGAGGTCCGTGCAGCCCACTGGCCAGGTGTCATGGCATCGCTGCGGCCGTGGTGGTTCCTGACAACCGTCGGGCGGCTACGGGCGGCGTCGGCGGCTGCGGCCCAGGGCCGCCGCCGTGGCGGCGGCTGCGGCACCCACGCCAGCGGTGATGGAGATCGTCGCGACGAGGGCGGCCGTGCGCGCCGCGACGGGCGGGACGGCGGGCCGGTCGCCCGGCCGCGGTTCGGTGACCGCGCGGTGCTGCGGCCTGGGGTGGGGCAGGCCGCGGGCGAGCAGCTCGGCGAGGTGGAGTGCCTCGCGGCCGGCGCTGTCGAGCTCGTGGATCTGGGTGCGGCAGCTGAAGCCGTCGGCGAGGACGACGGTGGCCGGGTCGGCGTTGCGGACGGCGGGGAGCAGGACGTCTTCGGCGCAGGTTCTGCTGACGTCGAGGTGGCCGGCTTCGAAGCCGAAGTTGCCGGCGAGCCCGCAGCAGCCGGAGTCGAGGGGCTCGGTGTCGACGCCGGCGGCGGCCAGGGCCTGCTGGTCGGCGTCCCAGCCGAGGATGGCGTGCTGGTGGCAGTGGACCTGGGCGATCGCCTTGGTGCCGGTGAGGTCAGGCGGCCGCCAGCCGGGGGTGTGTTGGGTGAGCAGTTCAGCGAGGGTGACGGTCTGTCGCGCGAGGCGGGCGATGTCGAGGTCGTCGCCGAGGAGTTCCTTGGCGTCGGAGCGCAGGGCGGCGGCGCAGCTGGGTTCGAGGGTGACGACGAGGCCGCCGGCGTGGAGGTGGTCGGCGAGGTGTGTGACGGTGCGTCGCAGGATGCGGCGGGCGGTGGTGAGCTGACCGGTGGAGATCCAGGTGAGGCCGCAGCACAGCGGTTCAGTGGGCACCGTGACGTCCCATCCGGCGTCCTGGAGGATCGCGACGGCCGCCCGGCCGATGTGTGGGTGGAACGTGTTGGTGAATGTGTCCGGCCACAGCAGCACGGTGCCACGCCGAGGCTGTTCGCTGCTGCCCGAGTCCTGCAAGCCGGCGGTATCTCCGTCGGGGGACGCGCCATGGCGCCGGGACCACCACTGTTGCAGGGTCTCGGTGGCGAACAGTGGGATCTCCCGGTTCTCCAGTCCTGCGGCGCGGGTCGCGAGCGTGGGCAGGAGTGGGGCGTGGCTGAGCGCGTTGGTGACACCGGCGAGGCGGGCCCGCGAGACGGCCGTGGCGAGCAGCGGCAGCCAGCCGAGCGCGTAGTGGGCGCGGGGCCGCAGGCGGTGCCGGTAGTGGTGGGCGAGGAACTCGGCCTTGTAGGTGGCCATGTCGACGTTTACCGGACAGTCGGACTTGCAGCCCTTGCAGGCCAGGCACAGGTCGAGCGCGTCGCGGACGGCCGTCGAGCGCCAGCCGTCCTGGACCGGGGAGTCGGGGTGTCCGGCCAGCATCTCGAACAACAGCCGGGCCCGGCCGCGGGTGGAGTGCTCCTCCTCGCGGGTGGCCTGGTAGGACGGGCACATGACCGTCCCGCCGGAGTGGGTCTCCTGGCGGCATTTTCCGACGCCGACGCAGCGGTTGGCCGCCGCGACGAACGAGCCGCCGTCGTCGGGATAGCTGAAGAACGGCTTCCCGGCGGCGTGCGGGGACCAGTCGCCGCCGAGGCGCAGGTTCTCGTCGAGCCGGTGGGGCGCGACGACCTTGCCGGGGTTCATCCGATCTGCGGGGTCGAAGATCTCCTTGAGCCCGCCAAACGCCTGCACGATCGTCGGTCCGAACATTCGCTCCAGCAGCTCGCCGCGCGTCTGCCCGTCTCCATGTTCCCCGGACAGGGAGCCGCCGTACGACGCGACGAGATCGGCGGCGGCTTCCAGGAACCGGCGGTAGCGCGCCACGCCGTCCGCCTCGGTGAGGCCGAACGGGATGCGGGTGTGCACGCAGCCCTGCCCGAAGTGTCCGTACAGGCTGGGCGCGGTGTCGTCGGCGTAGCCGAACCGCTCGCACAGCTTCTCCAGGTCGCGCAGGTAGTCGCCGAGCCGGTCCGGCGCAACCGCCGAGTCCTCCCAGCCCTCCCAGGTGTCGCGGTGGCCGGGGACGTGCGCGGTGGCGCCGAGGCCCGCCTCGCGGACCCGCCACAGCTCGTCCTCCTTCTCGGGCTGGTCGAGAAGACGCACGTCCGGGTCGTGCGGCGAGTCGCCGAGCGCGTCGAGCATGCGCCGCGCGGCACGGTCGGCCTCGTCGCGGGTGTCACCGCCGAACTGCACCATCAGGTAGGCGTCGCCGGCCGGCAGCTCGTCGAGCGCCAGCGGGTTGAGATGCTTGATCCGCTCGTCGCGGATCAGCCGGTCGTCGAGGCCCTCCAGCGCGATCGGCTCGTGCGGCAGGATCGTCGGCACGGCGTCGGCGGCCTTCGCGATGCCGTCGAACCCGAGCACCACCAGCGTGCGCTCCCGGACGACCGGGACGAGCTCCAGTTCGGCGTGCAGCACCGTGACCAGCGTCGACTCGCTGCCGACGAGCAGGCCGGCGACGTCGAAGCGGCGCTCGGGCAGCAGCGAGTCCAGGTTGTAGCCAGACACACGGCGCGGGATGTCCGGATAGCCGCGTCGGATGTCGTCGGTGTAGCGGTCGCGCAGCCGGCGCAGCGACCGGTAGACGGCGGCACGCCGGTCGCCGTGACGTTCGATCCCGGCGTACTCGTCGTCGCTCGTCTCGCCGCACCAGAAGCGGGCGCCGTCGTAGAGCAGCACCTCCAAACGGGCGATGTTGTCGACGACCTTGCCGGTCCGCTGGGCCGTCGCCCCGCAGGAGTTGTTACCGATCATCCCGCCGATCGTGCAGTTGGGATGGGTCGCGGGCTCCGGGCCGAACCGCAATCCGTGACGTTCCAGCTGGGCGTTGAGCGTGTCCAGCACGATTCCCGGCTCGACGACGCAGGTCCTGGCCTCGGCGTCCACCGAGATCAGCCGGTGGCAGTACTTCGTCCAGTCGATCACGACGGCGGTGTTCGTGCACTGCCCGGCGAGGCTCGTCCCGCCGCCGCGGGAGAGCACCGGGGCGCCCAGCTCACGGCACACCGCCACCGCCTCGGCCGCGGCCTCGACGGTGCGCGGCACGACCACGCCGATCGGGACCTGCCGGAAGTTCGACGCGTCCGTCGAGTAGGCACCCCGGCTGCCGGCGTCGAAGCGCACCTCGCCGTCCACCCGACGCTCCAACGCACGGCGCAGCGGCTTCAGATCGAGCGACTGCGCATCGGGTGTCTCTGGATTGGGTGTCTCTGGATTGGCCGCAGGCGGATCTGAGCGGGGCGCGGCCCTGCCGATGCTGTGCGTCTGCGTCATCTCGATGTCGCCTCTCGGCCGTCGGGCTCCCCGCGCCTGTCATGCGTCGGCGTCGGGCCCGCCAAACCCGCGACGGCGATCCCCCGCGAAGGCTCCGGACAGCCGGCGGTTTCGGCGGGCGCAGCAGGGTAGGTGCGTCGCGGGATGGCGTTCCGTGACCTCACAGGGTCGGCTCGGACCTTTCGGCCGGCTTCGGCGCCGCGTCCACGAGATGGGGAGAGCCATGGGCCAGACGGTCGGCGACATGATTCTCGCGCGGCTGCGCGAATGGGACGTCGAGTACGTGTTCGGCTACCCGGGCGACGGGATCAACGGCCTGTTGGCCGCGTGGGGTCGCGCCGACGACAGCCCGCGGTTCATCCAGGCCCGGCACGAGGAGATGGCCGCGTTCTCCGCGGTCGGCTACGCGAAGTTCTCCGGCAAGGTCGGCGTCTGCGCGGCGACGTCGGGCCCGGGCGCGATCCACCTGCTCAACGGTCTGTACGACGCGAAGCTCGACCACGTGCCGGTCGTCGCCCTCGTGGGCCAGACGAACCGCAGCGCGCTCGGCGGCTCCTACCAGCAGGAGGTCGACCTGCTGAGCCTGTTCAAGGACGTCGCCAGCGAGTACGTCCAGATGGTGACCGTCCCCGAACAGCTGCCGAACGTACTGGACCGGGCCATCCGCGTCGCGGTCGCCGAGCGCGCACCCACCTGCGTGATCATCCCCGCGGACGTCCAGGAGCTGGACTACTCTCCCCCGACGCACGACTTCAAGATGGTGCCCTCCAGCCTCGGCACCCACTGGCCAGCCGTCTCCCCCGACGACGCCGGGGTCCGGGCGGCGGCAGACCTGCTCAACGCCGGGAGCAAGGTCGCGATCCTCGCCGGCCAGGGCGCCCGCGGCGCCCGCGCCGAGCTCGCCGAGGTCGCGGACCTACTCGGCGCCGGCGTCGCCAAGGCGCTGCTCGGCAAGGACGTCCTCCCCGACGACCTGCCGTTCGTCACCGGCGCGATCGGGCTGCTCGGCACCCGCCCCAGCTACGAGCTGATGCGCGACTGCGACACCCTGCTGACCGTCGGCTCGAACTTCCCCTACACCCAGTTCCTACCCGACCTCGGCCAGGCCCGCGCCGTGCAGATCGACGTCGACGCCCGCTACATCGGCATGCGCTACCCGTATGAGGTCAACCTGGTCGGCGACGCGACCGCGACCCTGCGCGCCCTGATCCCCCTGCTGCGGCGCAAAGACGACCGTTCCTGGCGGGAGACCGTCGAGAAGAACGTCGCCCGCTGGTGGGGCACGGTCGAACGGGAGGCGCACGTCGGCGGGAAGCCGGTCAACCCGATGCTGCTGTTCTGGGAGGCCTCAGCCCGGCTCCCCGACGACACGATCCTCGCCGCAGACTCCGGCTCGGCCGCCAACTGGTACGCCCGCGACCTGCGGTTGCGCGGCGACATGCGCGGCTCGCTGTCCGGGACGCTCGCGACCATGGGCCCGGCGGTGCCCTACGGCATCGGCGCCAAGTTCGCCCACCCCGACCGACCGGTAGTCGTGTTCGAGGGCGACGGGGCAATGCAGATGAACGGCCTCGCCGAGCTCATCACCATCGCCCGCTACTGGCAGGAATGGGCCGACCCCCGCCTCGTCGTCGCCGTCCTGCACAACAACGACCTCAACCAGGTCACCTGGGAGATGCGCGCGATGCAGGGCGCACCCAAGTTCGTCGCGTCCCAGAGCCTGCCCGACGTGAACTTCGCCGCCTTCGCCGACTCCATCGGCCTGCGTGCCATCGCCGTCGACGAGCCGGGCCAGGTCGGACCGGCCTGGGACGCCGCACTCACCGCCGACCGGCCGGTGGTGCTCGACGTCCGCACCGACCCCGACTTCCCACCCATCCCGCCACACGCCACCTTCGAACAGGCCAAGGACGCCGCCGAAGCCCTCCTCAAAGGCGACGAGAACCGCTGGGGCTTCCTCTCCGCCGGCCTACGCACCAAAGTCCAGGAACTGCTGCCCCACCGCGGCTGACGCGATGTCGGAGGGAGATACCGACGATGAACGGGTCCGAACGAGTCATCGAACGGGTCGAGCGGGAGCAGGCACTGGATCCCGTCGCCGACCGGGTCGCGTCGTTCTGGTCGACGGCGCTGCGATCGCAGCGGCTGCGTGACCTGCTCAGCGGCCGATTCCTCGGGCATCCACTACACCCCGCGGCCGTGATCGTCCCAATGGGGACACTGCTGAGCGCGACCGCGCTGGACCTCACCGGCGGGCCAAGCCGACGCCCAGCCGCACGGCGACTCATCGGGCTCGGGCTACTCTCCGCCGCCCCCGCCGCGGCGGCCGGCTGGTCGGACTGGCTCGACACCCAGGGCGCCGAGCGACGAGTCGGCATCGTGCACGCAACGTCCAACGTCGTCGGCCTCGTGAGCTACGCCGTGTCCTGGTGGCAGCGCGGCCGCGGCGGTAGCGGGCTGGCCGCCGGCCTCGCCGGGGCGACCGCCCTCGGCGCCGGCGGATGGCTGGGCGGCCACCTCGCCTACGCCCTGGGGGTGGGCGTGGACACCACCGCGTTCCAGCGGGGGCCGGCCGAGTGGACGGACGTGCTCGCGGCCAGCGAGGTCACCACAGCGTTGCGGCAGGTCGACGTGGGCGAGGTGTCCGTGCTGCTGACCAGGGTCGACGGCCGGATCGTCGCGATCGGCAACCGCTGCACCCACCGCGGCGGCCCCCTCGCCGACGGCGAACGCGACGGCGACTGCGTCACCTGCCCCTGGCACACGAGCCGGTTCGACCTGGCCTCCGGCGCCGTCGTCCGCGGCCCGGCGACCCGCCCCCAGCCGGTGTACGAGGTCCGCGAGACCGGCGGGCGCGTCCAGATCCGCCGCCCGGAGGTCCGGACCCTGCGCACCAACCCCGTCGGCCAAGCCTCCGGCCGGGTGTTGGCCGGCCAGCAATGATCCACATCGGCGCACCTGTCTGTCGCGTGTCTTGCTCGAACGGCGGCCTGAGCAGGGGGACAATCGCCGGCCAGGAAGGCCGTGTCGGGCGGTGTGCGGATTGGGGCCGTTTGGCGGGCGATCGCCGGGGTAGCGAGTCCGACTAACCACGGCATTGCCGCGACAGCGGCTGAGCCGCCTTCATGCGGTTGCCGCCATCACCTCGTCGGACCGTGAGCCGCCGGTCGTGTTGGAGCTGGCGGCCGTGTGCGGCAGGTAGGCCGCCGTTCGCGGCGGCAACGGCTGCGATCGCTGCGGTCGTGACGGGCAACGGTACTCACCCGGTTGGGCTGGCCTGACGGGCAGTCGCGGAGAGGATTCCCTGGTGTCGCGGACAGTCTCGGCGAGGGCGGATCGCCCGGAGGCCGCTGCGAGCGCGCCTTCGCGCGAAGCGGGAGACGTGCCGCGCACGGCAGTCCCCGGCCCTCGTCTGGAGGCGCCGACGACGTCCGTCGCCCAGGCCCGCAACCAGGAGGTCTCCGCCCACTGCGCGCCGGCGCTGCACGCGCCCGTCGCCGCCGCCGTCCCGAACCTGCGGCACGTCGAGTGGTTCGCCGAGCACGCCCGCCTCGAACCGCTGCTGGCCGACGGCGTCCCGCCCGTCATCGACGGCGCCCTGCGGCTCGACCCCGCCGTCGCCGGGCACGGTCTGACCATCACAGCGGACGCGGAGCGATGGCGTGTCCGCTGACCCGGACGACGGCGACGCCGACCCGTGCGGGCAGTACGCCCCGCACGTGCTGCGCGGCTACGCCTTCATCGGGGACGGGGAACGCGGGGCGCTGATCGGCCCGGCCGGCGACCTGGCCTGGATGTGCGCGCCCGCCTGGGACTCCGACGCGGTGTTCTCGACGCTGATCGGCGGTGCCGGCTGCTACGCCGTCACCCCAACGGGCCGTTTCACCTGGGGTGGCTCCTATGAACGCCGGTCGCTGATCTGGAACGGGCGCTGGGTCACGACCGACGGAATCGTCGAGTGCCGCGACGCACTGGCCCGGCCCGCCGACCCGCACACCGCGGTCGTCCTGCGCCGAATCCGGGTCCTGGAAGGCACGGCGCGGCTGCGGGTCGTGCTCGACGTGCGCGCCGGCTTCGGCCAGCAGGGCATGGAACGGCTGGCCAGCACCGGCCTTCCGAACGGCGATCAGGTCTGGGCTGGCAGCTCCGGGGCGCTGACCTTCCGCTGGTGGGGCGCGGCGGACGCCACCCGTGCCGGCACCGGCGCTCTGGTCCTCACGCTGAAGCTGACGGCCGGCGACCAGCACGACCTGTGCCTTGAGATCAGCGATCGCCCGCTGCGCCCCCGGCGCGACGATGCCCACGTCGACGATCTGTGGGCAGTGACCGAGGCGGCCTGGCGGCGGGCCGTCGGCGAGCCCGCGCCGGGCTCACTCGCGGTCCATGACGCCGAGCAGGCGCTCGCGGTGCTGTCGGGGCTGACGAGCGCGGCCGGGGGCATGGCCGCCGCGGCCACGATGAGCCTGCCGGAACGGGCCCGCGCCGGGCGGAATTACGACTACCGCTACGCCTGGATCCGCGACCAGTGCTACGCCGGCCGGGCGGCCGCCGCCCACGGCCAGTTCGGCCTCCTGGACACGGCCGTCAGCTTCGTAACACAGCGCCTGCTGGCCGACGGCCCAGCGCTGAGACCCGCCTACACCACCCGCGGAGGCCCGGTGCCCGGCGAGCGGAGCCTGTCGCACCTGGCCGGTTACCCCGGCGGCGCGGACAAGGCCGGCAACCGGGCCAACGCGCAGTTCCAGCTCGACGCGTTCGGCGAGGCCCTGGAGCTGTTCGCCGTCGCGGCCCGCCAGGACCGGCTCGACGCCGACGGCTGGACCGCCGTGCACACCGCCGTCGACGCGATCACCCTGCGCGGCCACGAACCGGACGCCGGCATCTGGGAGATCGACGACGAGCACTGGGCCCACTCCCGGCTGACCTGTGTCGGCGGGCTGTTCGCCATCGCCGCCGAGGCAGCGGCCGGGCCGGCCCGGCGCCGCTGGACGGATCTCGCCGACGGCCTGCTGGCCGACGTCACCGCCGACTGCCTGCATCCCAGCGGCCGCTGGCAACGCGCGCCCCACGACCCCCGCGTCGACGCAGCGCTGCTGCTGCCCGCCCTGCGCGGCGCGCTCGCGCCGCACGATCCGCGTTCCCGGGCGACCGTGGCCGCGGTGGAGGCCGAGCTCGTCCAGGACGACTACGTCTACCGCTTCCGCCCGGACGGCCAGCCGCTGGGCGACGACGAAGGCGCCTTTCTGCTCTGCGGGTTCCTGCTCGCGCTGGCCCGCCAGTCGCTCGGTGACCGGGTCGGGGCGCGGGCACTGTTCGAACGGGGCCGGGCGAGCTGTGGCAGCCCCGGGCTGTTCGCCGAGGAGTTCGACGTCGCGGCCCGCCAGCTGCGCGGCAACCTGCCGCAGGCGTTCGTCCACGCGCTCCTGCTCGAATGCTGCGCCACCCTCGCACCCGAACAGCCGCCAGTTCCCGGCCGGCGCACCCCGTCACCAGCACAGGCACCGTCGCGGGCAACGAAAGGGGATCCTCCATGACGGAACACAAGATCGCGCTCGTGACGGGAGCCTCGGCGGGCGTCGGCCGGGCCACCGCCCTCGCCCTGGCCGACCGCGGGTTCGACGTCGCTCTGCTGGCCCGCGGCCAGGCCGGCCTGCACGCGGCGGCCGACGCCGTGCGCGACAGGGGACGCCGCGCCCTCGTCCTGCCCGCCGACGTCGCCGACCAGAAGGCCGTCGACGCGGCCGCGTCCGCCGCCGAGGAGGAGCTCGGCCCGCTCGACGTCTGGGTCAACAACGCCATGACCACGACCTTCGCGCCCTTCGCCGACACCGCGCCGCAGGACTTCCAGCGGGCCGTCGAGGTCACCTTCCTCGGCCAGGTCTGGGGCACCATGGCCGCGCTGGAGCGGATGCGCCCGCGCGACCGCGGCTCGGTCGTCAACGTGGGCTCGGCGCTCGCCTTCCTCGGCATCCCCCTACAGTCCCCCTACTGCGCCGCGAAGTTCGCCTGCCGCGGGTTCTTCGAGTCGGTCCGCGCAGAGCTGCTGCACGAGGGCAGCGGCGTGCGGCTGTCGATGGTCCACCTGCCCGCCGTCAACACCCCGCAGTTCAGCTGGTGCCGGACCTCGATGGACCACCAGCCCCAGCCAGTCCCGCCCATCTACCAGCCGGAGCTGTGCGCGACGCACATCGTGCGCGCCGCCCTCGACGGCCGCCGCTCGAAGATCATCGGATCTTGGAACAAGGCGCTGGTCGCCGCCGGATCCGTCGCCCCCGGATTCGGCAACCACTATGCCGCCCTCGGCGCCTGGGACTCCCAGCTCACCGGCAGCCCGCTGCCGCCGGACCGCCCCGACAACCTGCACCACCCCGCCGACGGGCGCCGCGACCACGGCGCCCACGGCATCTTCGACGCCCAGGCCCACGGCCTGCGGACCCCCGCCTTCCTGAAGTCGCTGCCCCAGACCGGCCGCACCTTCGCCCGCGCGCTACGCGCCACGGCACAGGACCGCCGCCGCGCACGCACCCGTCACACGACGCTGGCATGACGGCCGTCGGATGGGCGCTGGCCGGCATGGCGATCTGGCTGGCCTCGCTGTCCGCGCCGTCGGTCCCGGAGGCGATCGCGGCCGCGCTCGCCGGCCTGGTCGCGGCGACAGGCGCGGCCCTCGGCCGCCGCGCCCTGGCGGGCCGGACGCAGCCGGCAGGAGAAACGGCAGGGCCGGAACCGGAGGCAGCGCGGGAACCGGGACGACGGGTGCCGGGCCAGCCCGAGGCGGCCGCGGGCCGCCATACTCTGCCATGGCACCAGCGAGCTGGTCCGGCCGGGCCGACGGGTGGTCCGGCGGACGCCGTCCTCGCCGGCCCGACCGTCGCCGGCGTCCTGTTCGGCTGCCTGCCGTCGTTGCTGGCCGTCGGCTTCGCCGCGGCCGCCCTGTGGCTACCGTCCACCGGCCCGCCGGTCCGCCCTTCGGTGCGGCTGGCAGCGCGGATCGCCGCGCCGGTCACCGGCGCCGCCCGCCGGGTCCACACCGGTCACGTCGGGGACTACGTCGCCTGGCTCGTCTGCGGCGTGGCCGTACTCGGGGCATTACTCGGCCTGAGCATCGCCTGACCACCCCGCCAGGACGAAGGCAGAGACCGGAAGACGGGTGAAGACGGGTTAGGACGCGGCGAGCGGGTAGGCGAACCTCGCGCGACAAACCGGACATCACCCTTGGAGGGGTCCATGAGCACGCCGACCCGACAGCATTGGGAGGTAGAAACCAAATTCGACGTCGACTCGACCTTTGTCCTTCCTCCCCTGGACCAGGTCGAGGCGACCATGTCGGTGACCGAACCGACCGAGCATCACCTCGACGCGGTGTACTACGACACCGACGACCTGCGCCTCGCCAGAAACAGAATCACCCTGCGCCGCCGCGAAGGCGGTCACGACGCCGGCTGGCACCTCAAGCTGCCGTCGCGCGGTCCCGGCCGCGACGAGGTCAGCAGACCCCTCGGGAACGGCATCCCGAATACGTCTGGCGAGGATGGCGCCGTCCCCGGCGAACTCGCCGACATCGTGACAGCCACTACCCGCGGCAAGCCGCTGCGCCCGGTGGCCCGCATCCAGACCCTGCGACGCGCGGTGACCCTGAACGACGCGGCGGGCCGGCCGCGGGCGGAGATCGCCGACGACACGGTCCACGCGCAGACGCTCGGCGCGGCGACGACGCTGACCCAGTGGCGGGAACTCGAGGTCGAGGCGCTCGGCGACGACCTCGGCATCCTTCCCGCGGCCGCCGCCGTGCTCGCGCGGGCCGGGGCGCGACCGGCGCCGGGACCGTCGAAGCTCGCGCGCACCCTGGGGAGCTCAGTGGCGTACCCGGAGCTCCCGGGCACGGGCGACTCGGCGGCGACGGCCACGGCGACCGCTGGAGAGGTCATCCGCGGCTACCTGTCGGCCCACACCAGCGCCCTGCTGGCCGCCGACGCCCGGCTACGCATGAACGAGCCCGAGTCCGTGCACGACCTGCGCGTCGCCGCCCGACGGCTACGCAGCACACTGCGCACGTTCCGCGTCCTGTTCGATCCCGGACGCTCCCGCCGCCTGGAGGACCGGCTACGAGGGCTCAACCTGCTGCTCAACGAGGCCCGGGACGGCGAGGTCCAGCTGGAGCGATTCGGCGGGCACGTCCGCCGGCTCCCTGACCGGGACGTCCTCGGCCCGGTCGCCGCCCGTCTGCAGGAGAACCTCCTGCCGCGGCAGCTACGCGGCCAGGAGCAGGCACTGGCCTGGCTGCGCGGAGAGGAGTACCTCGCCTTCGTCGACGACCTGATCGCGTTCGTGCGCGAGCCACCGTACAGCAAGCTGGGGCACGGGCCTGCCCGCGAGGTGCTGCGGCGGCCGGTCCGCAAGGCCGACCGCACGCTGCGGCACCGCCTCGACCGCGCGACCACCGCCGCACCGGGCGCCGCGCAGGACACGGCGCTGCACTCCGCACGCAAAGCTGCGAAACGGCTGCGGTACGCGGCCGAAGCGGTCACGACCGTCTACGGACGGCCCGCGGCGAAACACGCCACCCGGACCAAGAAGATCCAGAACATCCTCGGTGAACACCAGGACTGCGTCGTCGCCCAAGGTGCCCTACGCGAGTTCGCGATCGCCGCCAACCTCGCCGGCGAGTCCTCCTTCACCTACGGACTCCTCCTCGGCAACGAGCAGGAAAGCGCCCGACACGCCCGCGCCACCCTCACCGACAACTGGCCGGCGCTCTCCCGCCGGCGCCACCGGCGCTGGCTGCACTAAGCGGCATTAGCGACGGCGTCCTGCCCACCGCCGTGCCCTCGACGGGGCCAATTACACCTAAGACCCACCGCAGGCGATGTGGTTTTACTGACGGCATTCGCCTTTTGTGACGACAATTCGTTTTTTGTGACGGCAACGGGGCAGGAACCTGCTGTCGCGTTGGTACGATCAGAAAAAGGTGGTCCGGTTGGTCAGGGCCGAGCAGAGCACACCGCATTTCCAGGCAGCACCGCATTTCCAGGCAGCACGGCCCCGACGACGGGCACGGTCCACGCCGCGGCGAACGAAACCGCGCGCCAGCCTTCAGACGACCGTGACGGCCTCCGACGGCGTACGACTGCACGTCGAGGAGACCGGACCGCCCGACGCCCCGCTGACCCTGATCCTCGTGCACGGCTTCTGCATGACCGCCGACGCCTGGACCTACCAACGCCAAGGACTGGCCGACCTGGGACGCGTCGTCTGCTACGACCAACGCGCCCACGGCAGATCGAGCCCCTCCGACGCCGAGCACTGCACGATCTCGCAGCTCGCGGACGACCTGTACCGAGTCCTGAACGACCGGGTGCCCACCGGGCCAGTCGTCCTCATCGGCCATTCGATGGGCGGCATGACCATCCTCGGCTTGGCCGAAGCCCATCCGGAACTGTTCGGCACAAGGATCGTCGCGGCCGGCCTGCTCTCGACGAGCGCCGGCGAGCTACCCCGACTGGCCTTCGGGCTTCCGGCCACCGTGACCGCGGCGGCCCGCCGCGTCCTGCCCGGGATGGCCATCGGTATGCGCCACACCCCGGCATTGCTGGAACGAGCCCGATGGAAGGGCAGCGCATTGTCCCGGGAACTGACGCGCCGGCTCGGATTCGGCTCGGCCGACGTACCAGACACGATCGTCGACCGCCTCGAGAAGATGGTCGCGGACACGCCGATTCCCGTGGTCGGAGCCTTCCTGCCCACCCTCCTCGATCATGAGCGGCTGGCGGCAGCCGCCGCGTTGTGCACCATTCCCACCCTGCTGCTCGTCGGGGACGCAGACGTCATGACGCCGATCGAGCACAGCCGGATCCTGGCCGAAGCCCTGCCAGAAGCGGAACTGGCCGTCGAGAAGGGCGCCGGGCACGCGGTCATTCTGGAACGTCCCGAAGCGGTCAACAACTACCTGCGCGATCTCGTGCACAGGAGCACACCGAGGCGGTGGATATACCCCTCTCCCGGCCGACTACTGGCCGGCAGAAGGTCGCGTTCCGTCCCGGCAAGATCTCCGCTCCGGTGACCGTCCGAGAGACGGATGCCCGCTGAGCCGCGACACTGTTCGAACTCGCCAGCACGGATCTTCACCCCGTCATGGCGGCACCGAATCCGGCTCCGCCAGGACGTCGCGGTCATGCAGGATGCTGACGCCGCGGGCGATGACCAGGATGGACGTCGGGAGCACCACGATCGGCGAGTGCCGCCGTTGCCTCGTGGCCAGTCAGGCTCCGCCAGACCGCGGGGCAACGGCTCACCCGGGTGTCAGAGAGGGCTCGTCGGGAGCCGAGAGGCTCAGGGTCGCAGTGATGACGGCGGGCGAGGACGACAGCCTGGCCTCGACCGCACGCAACCGGACAGCGATCCGTGGCTCGATGTCGTCGCCCGTCAGGTCCACGTCCCCGACAACGGTGATCATCCGTGGGCCGACGACCTCGACTCGCAGGTAGGTCACGCGATCGACCTCCGGCATGGCCAGCAACGACCGCATCGTGGCGCTCCGTACTTGTGGATCGGCTTCCTGCCCGATGAGGAAGCGCCGGTTGTGGCTGATAAGGATCAGGGCGACCGCGCCGAGCAGCACCCCGACGAGGATCGATCCCACCGCGTCGAAGACGGCCGACCCGGTCAGCTGGTGTAGCCCTAGGCCGAGCGCGGCGATCACGATCCCGGCGAGCGCAGCGGAGTCCTCGGCGAAGACCGCCCGCAGAGTGGGGTCGGTCGTCCGCAGCACGTGCTCGATGACGTCCCTGTTCATCGATCTGGCCTCGGGCCTCGCCTGCAGCACCGACCGCACGAACGACGTCCCCTCCAACAGGAAGGACACCCCCAGAACCAGGTAGGCGACGAGGTAGTCACCCCCCGGCCCCTGGGCGAACAGCTCCTGGGCACCATGGGTGACGGAGACCGCGCCACCCGCGACGAACAGTCCCATCGCGGCGAACAGCGACCAGACGTACGCCTCCCGGCCGAAGCCATCCGGATGGGTAGGTTCCGGTGGCCGGCGCGACCGGCGGTCCGCGAGCACCAGGAAGATCTCGTTGCCGGCGTCCGCCCACGAGTGCGCGGCCTCGGCGACCATCGAGGCCGAACCTGTCAGCAGCGCGGCCGCCGACTTCGCGATCGCGATCAGCAGGTTCGCCCCGAACGCGACCGCGATGGTGACCGTGCTGTCGCCCGCCCCGGCGCCGCCATCCTGCTGCAACGGGATCGCGGCCGCCGTCGGCCCATCTGGCGAGGGGCGCTCCCCACACCGAGCGTCATCCGACTCGGACAGACTCACCCACGCACCTCTCACCCGCCTCCGGCAAAGCCCGTCCGCCGACCCGCGGGCCTCGGCCGGCGGCCCCCGCCTCAGCCCGGAAGGCACCCGCTGGAACAGACCTTCACGGCTTCCCCTACCGACGCGGGACTGATGCGCACGACACCCACAACACCCACAACACCCACGACCGCGCGTGTGGTGGTTCTCTCAGGTGGTAATGGGCAGCCATGGCAGGAAAACGCCGGTTGCCGGCGAGCGGACGGGCGCCTGGGCCCATCACCGTGGCGTTGGTCGACGACTACGACGTTGTGCTCGCTGGGGTCGCCCGGATCCTGGCGCCCTACGCCGACCGGGTCCGCATCGCCGAGATCGACACCAACCGGCCGGTCACCGAGCCCGTCGACATCGTCCTGTACGACTCCTTCGCCCAGCCCGAAGCCGGCGGCGAGCACCTCGCCGCGGTCGTCACGAACCCGCAGGCAGGCCGCGTGGTGATCTACACCTGGAACTTCCACCCGCAGCTGGTCACGGACGCGCTCGCCCGCGGCGCGCGCGGCTACCTGTCCAAGACCCTCACCGGCCGCGAACTCGCCGACGCGCTCGAAGCTGTGCACCGCGGCGACACCGTCGTGAGCCCACCGCCCGGCCGGTCCCGAAGCACCACCGGCCATGACTGGCCCGGACGCAACGAGGGCCTGACCGAACGCGAGGCCGAGGTACTCGCCCTGATCACCCAGGGCCACAGCAACGCCGAGGTCGCCGACATCACCCGGCTAAGCCCGAACACCCTGAAGTCCTACATCCGCTCGCTCTACCGCAAGATCGACGCACGCAGCCGGTCGCAGGCAGTCCTCTGGGGCGTCCAGCACGGCTTCACGCCCGACCATCATCACCGCATCCAATCCTGGCATTTTCCACCCCGGACGCGCTGAGCTCGATACCGCGCCTCGGCCGGCAGGACCAGGTTTGCCGCCGCGGGCGGGGGTAGGTCGCATTCATGATTATCGACATCGTGGTCGCCATCATCATCGTCGCGATCGCCGCGGCGCTCGGGCTGACCGTCCATCCCCTGCTATGGATCATCGTCATCGCCGCCGTGTTGTGGCTCGTCGGACGCCGTGGACTCACCCGGCACGGTTGAATCGGCGCCATGTTCGACTGTCCCACGCCGGCCGATCGCGCGCGCTCTCGCAGGCGCCCGTGCCCGTGGAGCCTGACGAACCGGGACAGAAATCGGGCCACGTCTTCCGCGGCATGGTAACCAGCGGCCAGGCGGGCGATGGATGGCGAAAACCAGGAATGCCCGCGTCGGGCGTGACCGGCCCGACGCGGGCATCGGACCCGGCTTTTGAGTGTTGGTAGCGCCAGATGGAGCGCCGGGTTCCTGGAAGGCGCGCGGATCTTGCCCAGGCCGGATTGACTATCGCGGCCGGTCGGTGTCGCTGTTTCCGGGTGTCGGTGCGCTCGGAATGCGGTCAGCGTCGGTGATCGCCGCATACACGTCCGGGTAGGCAGGGAGCAGGCGGCCCAGGGCGGTCACGGCGAGGAGGCGCAGCACACCGGGCGGCGCCGCGGCCAGCCGCAGCCAGCCCCCGCTGATCTCCAGCCCTGCTCGCACCCGTACGAGCGCGCCCAGTCCACTGAGGTCGGCGAACTGGACCGCCTCGAAATCCACGACGAGACGCACACAGCCCCTCTCGAGCAGCGAGCGCACGCCCTGCTCCAACTGCGGCGTCGTGGCCAGATCAAGCTCACCCCGCAGATAGACCACGCCGACCGATCCCACCCGGCCGGCGTGCACCACCAACCACATGGTCTGCCTCCGCAAAGACCGGCCACATCCGATGCTCGACGCGCCGCCCCGCCAGCCGCCCGCGCGAAAAGCCTGACTTGCACGCGTCACCGCCGACGGCCCGCGTGCGGGACGCCCCTACGCGGGGACAGGACTGCCGTGGGAGCAGACCTAGCCCGCTGGTTTTCTCGTCAGTCCTCTTTTCTCGTCAGTCCTCGCGTGCCGCGCCAGCCGCGTCGCGTCCTGCGTTGCGGGTGGCGCGCCGCTGAAGGTCGGCGAGTTCGGCGCGGGTCTGAGCCAGCTGATGTTCCAGCAGCGTGATCCGGCAGGCGGCGGCCACGGTCAGCCCCTCATCGACGATCTCGCGTGCCCGAGCGGCGAGATCAAGGTCGGCCCGTGAGTAGCGACGGTGCCCGCCATCGGAGCGGTGCGGGCTCAGCAGACCCTCCTGCCCAAGCGCGCGCAGGAACGCCGGCTCCACGCTGAGCAGGTCGGCGGCGGCCCCCATGCTGAACGCCGGGTACGACAGATCCTCGACCTTGGCATGCCTCTTCACCGCCCACCGCCCATCCCGCCGTGGCCGGTGGGCAGCTGCCCACCGGCCACACGGATCGTTACCTCGCCCGTCCGGACCGGCGTCTCACCCCTCCAGGATCTTGTGGTCGCTTGCCTCGCGGCCGACCTCGATGCGCCGTGGCCTGGCGTGCTCGGCGACCGGGATCATCACCGTCAGCACCCCGTCACGGTAGTGCGCGGCGACGTTGTCCAGGCTCAGCCCGTCCCCGAGCACGACCTGACGCGTGTAGCTGCCGGTGCCCCGCTCCGAGATCAGGAACTGGGCCTCGGGCGGCACGGTCCGCGTCCGGGCCGCCCGCACCGTCAGCGTGCCGTTCTCCGCGGTCACGTCGATCGACTCCGGGTCGACCCCCGGAAGATCGAAGTGCAGGAAGTACGCGTCACCGGACCGGTAGCAGTCCATCGGCATCATCTGCGGCGTACGGGCCGCCCCAAACGCCTCACTCGCCAGACGGTCGAAGTCACGGAAAGGATCGAAGCGCAGCAGCATCGCTACCAACCTCCCAGAAGACGACGAACATCGTTCACCGACAGCGGGTGAAACCACCGCACTGCCAGTGACTGTCAGCCACCCGGCGAGAACCGCACGGTTCGGGCGTGGACGGCCGCGTCGCCCGACACCCCTGCGGGCGCCGCACCGGCAACCGCTGAGCACGAGGGGCCCCTGCCACCGCCATCGCCTCCGTCCCGTTGAGCTCTCGATCGGGTATCTACCCCACCCGCACCATAGAATATACATCACTGAGAACAGATTTTTCACCATCGCCAGGTCATGCCCCAGGAGGTCCCCGCCCGCCTCCTCGCGGCCTGTCCGCCGACCAGTCACGCCCCTCGTCGGGCCCCGCAGGGCAGACCGACCGTTCGGGATGTATGTGCTTGCGTCGCCGCGCGGCGACAGTGGTCTCGCCGACAGTGGTCTCGGCGGCTGGCGGCCTCACCGTGCCGAAATCCAGAACCGGCTGTCAGCGGAATCGAGACTGGTCGCGCCAGGCCTCGCGGATGTCGGCCGTGGTGATGGCCCGGGCGGCCTCGCCGACGGCGCCGGTGCTGGTCATGAACTGCCCCCAGGTCGCAGTGTTGGCGGTCCGCGGTGCGAACCGCCAGGTCGCGAGGAACCTCGGGACGCGGCGTAGCGCTCGCCGCGGCGAGCGCCAGCTCGTGGTCGAAGTCCCGCTGCCTGGCAGGTGATATCGCCAACGCACGTGGTGCTGCTAGCCGCTTCGCGGCAACCCGTAAAGGTCGTTGCGCTCGGCACAAATGCTCCACGACCGCGCCGCCGACACTAGCCAAGATCAGCTCTTGCCGCTCAGGACACAGAATTCGTTGCCGGCCGGGTCCGCGAGCACCACCCAGGACTCCTCGCCCGTCTGCCCCACGTCCGCGCGCGTGGCCCCGAGGGCCAGCAGTCGTTCGACCTCGGCCTGCTGCAGCTCGGGGGTGGACGGAGTCAGGTCGAGGTGAAGTCGATTCTTCACGGTCTTGGCTTCGGGCACGGGGATGAACAGCAGCTTCACCGAGCCGTCCGGCGAGACGACGATCCACTCGCCATCCTGGTTCGGCTCGGCCCGGACCTCGAAGACCTCGGCCCAGAAATCCGCGACAGGCGCCGGATCGGCGCAGTCGACCACGAGCCACGTCCACTTCAGCGCCACGATTGACCTCCTCGCCGGCCACCCGGCCGCCGTGATGACCGACGCTGAATACCCGGCCGTGAGCACCACCGAACGCGACGGATCCGGTCAGAACAGTCCCCATGCGCCGGGAGGCCCGGGTGACGTCGACAACGATGACGACCTGCCAGAGCGGCGCCGGGTAGCCCGGGGGGATCTCACCGGTTGCCTGTGCCCGTATTTGCCGGCGCAGGCAACCAGCAAATCGTTGTAGAACTGGCGCATTGGGCGGACAGTCGACTGGCACCGTCGCTGTGATCGCGTCATGCTGCTGATCGCAACTTCGCCTCTCGAGTTCGACGACTTTCCCCGGACCCCGTCGGGAAAGATCAAGAAAGCCGAGCTTCGCGCCCAGCTCGCCCAGCCCTGATCAGGGCTGTCGGCGGATGGCCGGGACGGCGAGGCCGACCTGGGTCGCGAGCAGGACGCTGCACGCCTCGTCGACCAGCGACTCGGCCTGGGCGCGCAGCGCCGCCTGGGCGCGCTTGTCGGCGAAGAAGTCGCGCATCTGCCCGGCCGAGTCGAACCACAGCTCCTCGATCCCGTCGTACTCGTAGCCGGCGGGCCGATCGAGCAGGACGTGATTGTGCACGAGGCGACGGATGCGGCCGTCGGCGGCCGCGAGCAGGGCGGACGCGCCCTGCCCGCTCCAGCGGCGGACGAACTCCTGCCCGCCGAGCCCGGGGCGGGCCCGCAGGAACCGCAGCGCGACATGGCGGGTCCGCGGGCCGTCGGCGAGCACGGACTCGACGGTGTAGACGGTGAACGCGCGCACCGCCGTGGAGAACACCCGCAGCTCGTCGGTGAGCATGGTGGTGCGCGCGGCCGGCAGATCCCACAGCTCGATCGCGCCGAGCAGGGAGTGCACCGGGAGGAGGTTCACGCCGTCGTAGTCCCGGCTGGCCCCGGGCACGAGATCGGGATCCTGCACGACGTTGCACTGGGTGACTCCCGCGAAGACGGCGGAGAGTTCGGGAAAGGTCCCGCTCAGCGTCGCGTGATCGCGCCAGTTCGCGAGGAACTCCTCGTGCGTGGTCGCGGGATTGCGCCGGGCCAGGTAGATCATCTTGACCGTCATCGGTGGTCCCTAAGTTCTTGGGTGTTCGGAATGGGTGCCCCGGATGCCCGGGACGACGAGGTGTGGCTGATGCGGTGTCTGCCGTAGGTGGCTCGAGAGGAATGGCCGCCCTGTCGTTCTGGACGAGCGCCGCCGAGACCTCGCGGGCCGGTACGGCGCGATGATCGGCGACTGTACGGCGTCCAACCGGCGCAGCGCGGCCATCAGTAGCGCTGTCGAGATTCGGGTCGGCAACTGCCAGGCGACCTTGGTCCCGGCGGTGATGCCCGCCGCCGCGAGCGCGCCGGCGACCCGTTCCACCCGCAGGTCGAACTCGCCGAACGTGACCCGCTGGCCGGCCTCATCCACCAGGAACAGGTCGTCCGGCGTCAACCGGTCCCGGGCGGCTACGAGCCCATCGACCGTCTCGGATGTCAGGAGCCACGGCCAGAGGAGATGGCTCGTCGGCGCTGGCGGCGCCTCGCGGAAGCGGCGATGTCGGGATCCTTGAACGGCGCCGGCGTCATCATCGACCTCCAGTCAGCAGCCGACCGGCTCAGCTATCCTTGACGATGTTGTCAGACGATGCTCTCCTTGGAGAAGCCAGCGTCGCGACCGGTTGGCTCTCCCTCCTTGGGAGCGACGACGACCGGGCCCGGGGCCACCACGCGGACGGTTCTGGCGAGGCAGGTATCCAGGAGGACCGGTTGATCGACTTCGAAAATGTGGCCAGCGCCGTCGGCCGGCTATCAGCCATGTTCGCCGGCGACGGCGCGGCCTTACGCCTGACCGCCGTTGACGAGAACCTCGGCACTGTTGAACTGGCCCTGGCGCTCGACGACGTGGACTGCGCAGACTGCGTGCTCCCGCCGGAACAGCTTCTCGACGTCGTCAACGGGGCACTACGTCGCGACGTCCCTGGCCTGCGCGACCTGCGCCTCCACGACCCGAGGGCACTGGCACTCGCCATCAATATGACGGTCTCGTCAAAGTCGTCGCTGTCCACGCCTCCTGTCGACCCGAAGAACACACTGACCGTGGTGGACCCCACCGGCGACATCGATCCCGGCAACTCCGATCCGGGGCCCGACGCGGGCCCGCTGGCCGGCCGCCGGGTCGGCTTCCGGGTCGACGTCCTATGGCCCGCATGGGACTGGACCGTCGAGGAGTGGACTCGCGAGCTGGCGGGTGCCGGCGCGGTCGTGACGAGCTGGCGTCGGGCGCAGGGCCTCAAGGGCGCCGAGGGTGAACGCAAGCAGGCCGAGTACGACGCGTTCGTCAGCGAGGCCGACATCGTGATCTCCGGTCTCGGCAACTGTGGGTCGTGCACCTCCTGGAGTGTCAAGGACGGTCTGGCCGGTCTGAACCGGGGCCTGCCCTCGATCGTGGCGGTCACCGCGCATTTCGAGACCCTGGCCCGCACACTTGCCGCCGAGCAGGGGCGAAGCGGGCTGCGTCTGATCGTGTTGCCATTCTCGCTGCACACGCGGTCCGAACAGGAGGTCCGGGCGCACGCGTGCGCACTGTTCCCGCGCCTGCTCGAGAATCTGGGAGCCACCGTCTCATGACCACGACCACACCGGCGCCGGCGAGCCGCGCGGCCCGCGTCGAGGCGCCGGCCGACCCCGAAGACTTCGAGACGTTCGCCCAGGCCCGCGGGTGGGGCGACGGCCTCCCGTTGGTACCGCCGACCCCGCGGCGGGTGGACCGCTACCTCGCCGTGTCTGGGCTGCAGCCGGACGACGTGGTCGCCGTGCTGCCACCGTCGGGAGCGGCGTGCACGGCAGAGAAGCTGGCCGTCAACGCGGTGATGGCCGGCGCCCCGGCCGAGGCGATGCCGCTGCTACGCGCGGCCGTCGAGGCCGCAGCCGACCCGGCCTTCGAACTGCACGCGCTGAACGCCACCACCGGTTCGGTCACGCCGGCGGTGGTGGTCAACGGGCCCGTCCGCCACCGGCTCAAGATTCCGTACGGGGCTGGCTGCCTCGGTGGCGCCGACGGCTCGGCGCCGGCCATCGGTCGGGCGCTGCGGCTGGTCATGCGCAACGTCGCGGGTCAGCGGATCGGGGTGACCTCGCAGAGCACGTTCGGCCAGCCGGGACGGGTCGCTGGCATCGTGTTCGCCGAGTGGGAGGAGCGCTCCCCTTGGGCGCCGCTGGCCGAGCGGCGCGGGGTCGCCGGCGACGCGGTCACCGTGTTCGGCGCGATGGGCACCGCCAATATCTGCGAGGTGATTGCGCGCGACCCGGACGTGCTGCTGCGGTTCATCGGGCGGGCGCTCGCCCACACCGGCGCCAACGGCTTCCTCGTGCAACTGTCGTTCGCCGAGGTACTCGTGGCGCTCAACCCGGTCTGGGCACAGCTGATCGGTCAAGCCTATCCGGACGTCGAGGACGTGCAGCGGCTGCTGTGGGAGCACGCGTCCGTACCGCTGTCCGAGTGGCCCGAGCAGCACCAGCGTCAGTTCGAGGACATCGGCTGGGTGGACGAACGCGGTCGGGTCCGGCTCACACGCCGCTGGCAGGACGTGATCGTCACCGTGGCTGGCGGCCTCGGCGGGCTGCACGCCGCCGCGCTGCACAGCTGGGGAACGACCATCACCCAGACCCGACCGGTCCCGGCCCTTCCCACCTCGGCCGGTCAGGAGCCG